>Ga0247770_1000892_pt1 | contig 26984 bp, 22 predicted proteins | sample UWRJL136409B6_FD_179943 | JGI IMG/M metagenome (GOLD analysis project Ga0247770, IMG submission 179943) | Plant litter microbial communities from Arlington Agricultural Research Station in Wisconsin, United States - UWRJ-L136-409B-6 | ecosystem: Environmental > Terrestrial > Plant litter >... | reverse complement strand
CGCTAATGCAGGGAACTGCTACAACTGCCCGCTACACCAAAAGGTATGTGCAAGTTGACTAACCGTTAGTCATCTTGCTAGTTCCCACTTATTACCAACCCGTCACAGATGGTTCCGAGGATGAAGATGAAGAAGATGATGCGAGAGAGCGGGTTGAGTGTAAGAGGGAGTGTATGTGAGGGACTCTTTTCTAGTTCTATCGCGAGTTTGACTCTAGCCCGTACAAGTGGGATTACGCTGGCCGTCACCTTCACGACGCCACCCCCTGCAGTGGCTGGGAAGTACGACTTTACTTAGAATATGTCGGCATATAGGGTAATAACGCCAATCTATTCTTTATTTCCGCCATTTTTGTGGGGGAATTATCAGCTTGCTAGAAAGGCATGGTCCGAGATGGGGGTCTGGGCGAACAAAGAATGCGCAAGCGGAGATAGAGCGGGCCTTTGTTGGGTCCCCACTTCGAAACATCCCTTGTCTTCAAGGCGCTCTCACGCCGGCACCAGCCACTTTACAAATATCACCGGCGACAGTATGAGCGGAAGTCAAAGGAAAAACTGCGACTTGCTGACCAGCCACCAGGTGGTGAGAATCGGTGTATCCCAACCGCAATACATCCGGGCCACCAGTAGTGGAAGTAAAGGCCGTGGACGATGGAAGCGCAAAGGGCGCGGGATCACTCTATAGCAAGCGTTGAGTGGAACTGTGAGTCCTATTGGCAGGTTCGCTAAAAATTCGTGATATATTGACCCGGACTCCCCTCACCCGCAGACACCACCTCGTGGAAAGGTCTTCCCCATACCAGCAGACCCCACCCTCCTTCTCTTCCTCTCTGCCACAGGACTACCCCTCACCCCCCGTCCCCCCCCACCCTTCCTCCCATTTAGCTACCAATCCCAAAACCCTCGCCTCCCTCCTCTAAAATCCCTCATTTCCTAGCCTGGAGAGCGGTTTCGCCACCGGCACCACCGCTAACGCCATCAACATACACCTCCTCAGCGACGGCACCGTACGCCTCGATCCTTCCGACCCTCTCGCGCAACCTATACTTAATTGCCACACAGCCAAGAATTCCAATCGAGGTTGACATCTACAGACGTCATGTTATTTACCTTCAACGGATGATTCCCACTCCGACCCCTTAGAGCAACGTACGGAGCGGTAGCTTGTACAGGGTGAAGCAGTGGCGGGCGATGATGCGGCAATTTCTAAGTACGTCAAAGATAAAATGAAATTTCCGTTTATGCATCCGTGGTGTAGGTGGCGATGATGCCGAGGGAGAAATGGGGGGTGGTAGGGCCAGATTTGAAGGTGTGCAGGGGTGCAGGGGTGGCGCGAATGCTTTGCGCATGTTGCCGAGTTCGCAGTTGAGTCAGGTGGCTTATAAGATGGGTTAGAAGGTTAACTCTTCTTACTAGATGGTACGAGTGAGGGGTGTTTGCTGACGTGATGAGTTTGCAGGCTGCAGGTAGAATTGTTGTGGAGTGGAAAAGGGGGGGGGGGGGTTGGTGGCTAAGAGGGTCCTGAAAAAGGGGAATGTTTACGAAGATCGACGCTACGAGGGACGCAGAGAAATGGAGAGACAGGATAGTAAGCAAAAATTCGAAGTCTGTGAATTTAGCCGTCTCCTGTATCTTGACGATCTGCATCCCTATATCCCCACCTCACCCGTCTAGAATGCACCAAATACCTCCAACACTCAGGCGCGATGTACAACTCCAGCGGCACATCCCTCAAACTCACAACCGCCTCCACCACCAAATATACCCTCGCCAGCGGATAGTCGCATCCCAACGCCGCAACCACATGTAACGGAATCACTATTATCGCCGCTCTTACCGCCGTCCTAAACCACCACTTCCCACCGCTCCCCCTCCCTCTTTTCATTCCTGTCCCCTTTTCCAAACCACCTGCCCTTTACCGCACCGATCCTCAACTGCAACCTCCTAATCAACACCCAAAGCATCCCCGACGCAGCGACATACCCTGTCGCTACACGCCATGGCAACCGCCAATTCCCCGAGGCAAAATACCTATCCCACTGCACGGCGTGAAGGAACAGCCAACCCCAGCAACATTAGGGGTCAGCCACCTCTCACCACTTGGCAACTCATCGATGTCAACCCCACTTTCGGGGATTGACTCTCTTCTGGTCTGCCCACATTGCTTAAAGGCTTTTTGAGAACCTTGAGCGCTAAGAATCAACATGTCAAAACCGGCTGCAAGAAACTCAACCGCACGCGTTTTTTGTGCCGCATTAAAGGCTGCACCAAGTCATTCAGCACCTGTGCGAACAGGCGGGATCATGAGGTGAAGATATACCGTTTCATGGTGGCTGTGTAGTAAGATGGATTGAGGGAGGTGTTAGGACCGGAGCAGTGTGACAGGGAGGGGACGACGACGCCTGCGTAGCGCTGTAGAAGAGGTAAGTGGGAAAAGTTGGTATCTTGCAAAATATCATGCATGTGAGAACAACCCACATGATGACCAACACATCTATGCATCGATGTCTGGGGCATGTCTAAGGGTTTAAGCCCCGAATTTCCTTCTGTCTAATCAAATCTGCATCACACCTCGTTGACTACGATGCTCACGGCAGCTCCTTGTCCTCCGACGCTCTGCTCTTTAGTTACTCCCCCCGGAACCGTTGAGCTGGCTCGATCAGCCGATTCACATTGCCGGGTCCCCAAGCCATTTCCAGAGCGTAAAAGGCTGTCACCGTGGATCGCGCCATGGCCCGGTGTGCTCGCACTTCCTATCGTCGGAGGCATCATATCATAAGAATGCCCCCCTTGTCCATGTCCATCCAGGGATCCAAAGATTGTAGGGAACCAGCGGAGGATAAGAGGCCGTAAGGTAGTAAGTGACGAGCAGATGATGGCGACGTTGAGCTCGACTATCGACCATTTAGCTACCGCAGGGTTGTCGCCAGTTGGATCTTTCGACTTCGCCGCGACGATCAAGACAGGGAGCCGTAGAATCGAAACAACACAGATGCTTTGACCAGTCAGCATGAATGCATCAGCAGGGAAAAAGTCTGAAGGACGGAAGGAGCTTACAAAAACCCAAGCGCAAACACCAAAAAGAGGCCAATCTTTTGCCTCCTCGCTATACGAAGACGTCCAATCGTCGGCAGTGGAAGCACAAATATCATGAAGTCGCTCACGATATTCAGTGCCGCCCCCGAGACCCACCGTGGTTCAAAGGGGAGACATACCCCAGCAATCGAACGGTCCCAGTACGAAGGAACTGGAAGACAAAAGAATACCGAGGAGAATATGCTCCAGAGACTGATGATAGTCACAAACACGAGTGTAGCGTAAGTCGCCCTCCGCAAGTACACCAAGCTGAATAATCGGAGGTAGAGAAGAACGATCGATAGCTTGATGAGACCCAGACTGGTGTTGTAGCAGACGATTGTGAAGTACACCGCCTACACGAAAGGTGTGAGCATATTATGAAGAGGTAATGAACAATAAAAAGCGAGCGTGAGGGCGTACTTTGAAAAAGTAGATCTTCTCCTCCGACGTCAGAGTCCAGATGTTTCTGCCCAGAAGCTGGGCTTCTGCGTCTAGTCAGTTTGGTGTGCAAGGCGGGGTGAGAAGGACGGCATCGAACTCACGCATGCTCATGCCAACTGTGTTGCCTATAGAGAAGAGCTATCTCGCATCAACGGGGTGAGTCCAACCAGTGAGCTGCGCTAGGTGACTCACTAATGCAAGCCCGATGGACCAGTCTTCGCGCCCGAGAACGCGAAGCCAGACACCACGGGTGTAAAAGCGAAGGGCAACGAATATCCCAGCTAGAAGGACCGCCACGACAGCAAGACCGATGACTTCCTTGCCCTGAGGCGAAAGTCCGGTAACATCACGTGGTTGCAGCATGGCGCCAAGGAAACCTTTTTTTTTTCTTCCTTCGTGATGCAAATGCGCGGGATTGTCCAGCATATCTATTTCGGATCAGGAGGCAGCGAGTGACCAGTACCATAGTCATCCCGAAGTCCATGCATGCGCCGCAGTATGAGCAGTCATCACAAGGAACTGACCGGTCAGCCGTTCCCGACGTTTTGCAGTGTGGCTTCGGGGTGGGTCCAATCAACACCCGATGCAGGGAATTGATGGCAAGGATTCGCAGATCGAGGTTGCTTTTGACCAACCAGATAAAGTCTTTCCACCCCCTGCTTCCCCCTGCGCCCCTTTTCCGGATTTGGTCTTAGTGCACATTATCCTTCATCTGTTTGGCTGCTGTCTTCCCTAGGTGGCTAGCGTGGGCTAGGGTGCAGGGTCTTGAGTCGCGTTCACAGCCATGTCTTGAACACCAGTGAACTGCCGGAAGATGCCGGCCGGTCGGGGCCAGTTTACATGAGTCGGCCCAGTTCTAGGCGTTCTGCTTATTTCCCACATCATGCCATAATAGCGCCGTAGCTTCGGCTGAGAAGCGACGAGTCTACAAGTGGCACATCAGGTATCTCGGCATCAACAGTCTGGAGAACACGACGAGAAATGCTAAAATATGCCGAACCTTATTCGAACTCCGATAGTAGAGTACTCCTCTGCCAGGGTCGCAAACGTTAGCTTTGTCATGGGCCCACTGTTACTGGTTTGGTGCCCTCCCTGCCGGGGGGTAACAATGGGCCCTGGTCAAGCTAACGTTTACAACCCTAGCAGGGGAGTTTTGTGATGTCTCCACACTAACAGTGCCCCGTGACTTTCCCGCCATGTGGCCGTATCAGATTACCAGGGACATGTGCATTGGAATCTCACAGAAGCGATCTTGAACTGGACTGATGAGGGTCTCTTTCAGGCAAGGTCTCAGAGAGGAGATTCCCCCCTCCCCCCCCAGCCGCACACCGGAACAATCTCCGACACTCCGACAGCCAATAGCAGCCCCGAACTCAGGACTCCCTGGTTATGTAAGCAAATACGATAGCAAGTCAAGAGTAATCGGTTCCGATCGCAGTGCAGCTAGATCTACAGAGCTCACGGCTCTAACCCTCCAATGTCCTACACAATGGGCGTCCTCCGTGGCCACATCCTCCTGGTCAGTGGCTTTCCCGTGTCTGCTATCCCTAATACCCTACAAAGCTACAGCACCGACTCCAGCGCTTACACTAGCTAATCTGGCAGTTTAGCTCCCCTGAGCTTAGCAAAGCTGAGGTTCTATTCAGCTCCATTATCTACACCTTTAAAGTATTCTGGCCTCTGGCAGAACCCCTTCTTTCTGACAACATTCTCCATTTGATTTATCTCTGCAGGCACAGACTGTGACAGCCCCTGCAGGTCAAGCGGCCGGGCCGGGGTCAGCTGCGAACCCCGCAGTCGTCGCAGTGCGGAGGGGCGGCGCGCACAGAGTAAAAGCACTGTGACCTCTGTAGCACTAAGAGCCTCTGTTGGGAGTGCCTCTGTGGTGCACTTAGGTAAAAGAACAGAGGCCAGTATAAGTTACGTATATATTAGTAATATAAATATTATTATTATAGCCACGATAAATAAAAAACTTTTCTAATTCCTTATATTAGTAATTTACTTAGTTTCCCAGAGAGATGCCTATTGTTCTATAAGACCAATCTGCCTTCCGATGTTTCCTTTCTTATAGTAACAAATGATGTATTAAAACTAGTCTTTTACGGGATGACATGGACATTACTCGCTACAGGCGCCGCTCTCGCACCCTCTCTACCTTCCCACCCCCTAGTACTCAAGATGAATAACAGCCACCTTCCCTCCACCTGTATAATTCTTAGTAAAAAACTGCTCAAACCCTCCCGTCGCCGAGACCAGCAACGTCTTCCCGACCCCGCCCTTTGCCCAAATGGCAGCAGTCGGGCCCAGGATCTGCGTCTGGTTTGGCCCGCCTGCAATGGTGACCGGCACCGACCCATATGCATCATTCTTGACCAAGCCAATCCCATTGTTAGGACTAGACTCGGCAACATAAACATCCCCATTCAAGTCGTTAACAACAAAGTCATCAACAGGCGTAGACGTGGCGACAATCTCGGGGGTGCCCTCCAGCACCGCTTTCTTGCCCGTGGCCTTGACTCTCGCCACAACCTGCTGGTTCGTGTTGCTGAAATAGAGGTAGCCCCGAGACAGCTTGACGCCATTCACGCCAAAGCGGATGTCAACTGCCAACGGCTTCAGCAGCGGGTGGTCGAAGTACGTCGTCAGCTGCAGCGTCGTAGTGTCGAAGCGGTACACGAACCCGCCTAAGCTGTCTGCAATCAAGAGGTACGGCGTGTTCGGCACGGAGACCAACCCGTTTGGCTGCGCGACGGCCCCCAGGGCGGCGAGTTTCTTGACAATAGGTGTGCCGCACTTGGCGAAGGAGAGGCGGTGGAGCGCGTACGACCCGGGCGCGGGGGTGAAGTTTGCGAAGGAGAAGTTGCCCGTGACGATGTAGAACTCGTCAGGGGTGGTCGGGGAGTTGGTGATGCCGCAGGCGCCGGTGGTGTTTGCGAAGGTGTGCAGGAGCTTGGGGGTCGAGTTGGGACGCGGGGCTACTTCGTAGATTTCCGGGAAGGTGTAGACGGTGGCGAGGACGGAGCCGGATAGTCGCAGGGCGAGGTTTTCGACTTCGGAGCCGAGGGGGAAGTCCCGGCTGGTTTCGATGAGGAGACCTTGGACGGCGGCTGGCAAAAGGAGGGCCATGCGCCAGAAGCTGAATGTGGTTGTAGACATTTTGTGGGGTTTGGGGGTTTTCATGAAAGATTTCCTAGGAAGTCAACGGAAATACAAGTAGGTGCTGGGACGCTGGACTTCATAATCCAAAGGTAGGGCGAGGCCCCCCTTCTATACCAGTGAACGTGCTCACCTTGGGAAGAGCAGTTCGCATTCGCAAAAAAGATGGAGTGGCTCAGAGGTCTTTGTTGTAGGTACAGCTTGGGACGGCTCGCGCAATGAGCCTAATGCGGTATGGTGTAGGATCGATCAACACAAACGAGCCGTATGCGGTTTAGCGTGGGATCGATTGTAAATATTCCACGACTGACGTGTGCACGGGCTGCACGCGACCCAGCAAGTCGACGCAGAACAGCGGAGAGAGCCCTTAGATTACGCTGCGGGCGTCGGGGATGGCGCAGTGGTCCGGCCGTCTCTCACTCGAGAAGAAGAAAAGTGGCGGGGTTCCGGGCCTGTCCCGCCGGAATCTCTCCACTCAGGCAGCAGCAAGGACCGCCTTACCACACCCCGGCGCGCCGACGACAACAAGAAGGCCGCAGGCCTACAACGACCATAAGATGAACTGCGGCTTCTCAAAGAGCCACCTACCGGTATCTGAGTATGCCTCGCGATGCTTATTATACGTCTCCAGCTCCCTTTGGCTTGTAAAGTTGGCTTCCTGAAGATACCGGCGGGCGTCCTTTAGGCCTTTAGCTGTGCGGGCTAAGCCCATATCTACCAGCATGGAGCTAGAAATGTGCAGAGTTCACTGCTACAGCTCCTTAACCTGTTCGACGGAACGTCCGATGGCAGGTTGCGCTTTGAGTTCAATTTGCCGTTGCAGATGGCTTATTTTCCTGAGGAGCGGTTGAAAGACGGATTCGAAGGACCGTCGGGATGGGAGGGTCCTGCGCCTGGCCCTGTGCCACTGCGACTCGTTCTCGTGCCCGACAAGATGGCGCTGTACCCCAAAGCAAAATTCGATAATTTCCTAGGTAGGTGGGGAAGGTTAGCGGGGGTTGTTTGGTGAGGTTGCATCAAGATCCACCAGGGAGGGAGGGAGGGGGTGGAGTCGTGGTACAATACAGTGCACGAAACAGGTCAGGTTGACCCCATCTAGGTGCGCATACAATTACTAGGAATGTCTTCTGAACAGCAACGCCTAGTTTTGGGTTGTCCGGATACCGTCTGAAATACTCAGAGTAATGGAGCAGGTCGCAACGGATGGTTTCCAGCATATCTAGCACCTCGTCCGTATAGATGGTATGGCCCTTGAGAGCAGTGGCCAACAGCCGGATAGAACCCTATATTAGTGTAAGGACTAACGACTGGGTTTGAGAAAAAGCCCCCACAGCCTCGGAATGGTGCTCAATACCTGATAGCAGAGGGTCCATCCAACGGATGACACTGCGTGCCCTGGCATCTTTGGCTTTAACTGCTTCCTCGAGGTCGTGGATAGCCTCTCCTAGCTCGTCAAAAGTGCAGTTCATGAGATCTGCAGCCATGTCGGGGGCCACTGCTTGGGGCCTAATCGCCGTGCGACTGTAAGAAGAGTCTTTGATAGGGGGTCTCCGACGCAGACTCCACCCCCAACCAGGGCTCAGCAACGTCCCGCAAGATGAGATTCTGTGCGCGTGCCACCTACCACGGGTGCTAGACGCCAACATCTACATCTCCAACCCCGACGGTGTGAAAAAAGGGGACTTAGTACTTGTCCTGGGGCGGTACCTATACGGCCTTGAATCCGACTCTTTCTCAGCGCTTGTCTGCGAGTCCAACGCGGTGGAGACAGCGGGACCCCTAGTGTAGGTCCTTACCACGCCCAGCGCTACCAATGGGATGTCTTACCAAAGGCCATGCCCAGACCCTTGATCTACGGGAAGAACTAGATGTGCGGGAACCATTTTGAGGGCGAAGCCCAATCCTATTCGGATCAGCCAAAACTTTGGCTTTATTGCGCGAACGCGGATACTAGTGACTTCCTAGAAAAAATGGAAAAAGATGCAAAGAGTTGGCACTGGTTCGAGGCGCGTGGTGATACCAAGTGGGAAGAAGGGGAGGAGGGGCTGGGGCCTGATTGGAGGGAGGAGGATTATGTGGCGGATCGGGAAACGGGGGATTCTTGAGGAGAGAGGCCTGGGGACAAAGAACGTAAGGAAGGGGGTAATGAGGGGAAAAAGAGAGGAGTGAATGGCTTGAGATATGGGAGTCTATTTTGTGTCGACTGGCTGATCCCGAGAATGATTTTAGGAGACATTTTCTACCTTGGATTAGGAGCTCAGGGGTTCTGGGTTCAGAACCTGGCTCACAGTTCTTATAAAATACAGAACGCTCATTGGCCAGTTTCATTGCAGCTCATTACCAATCCGGTTAGCCTGGGCGATCCTCCAGCTGCATGAGCAGTGGCGCAGCTGCCCTCTCTGCAAATAGGAGGCCGCCATGTAAATACCTCAGCTCCGCCCAATCTTTGAATTGTTGCCTGATTTACATCTCGAAACTCCAAACTGAACTCCAGTACCCCAGATATTCGCCAAATCATGGCCGACCCGCTCAGCATCGCATCGGGCATCGCAGGTCTACTCACCCTGTCAACGACAGCATACAGCGCTCTCTCCACCTTTCTCGCTAACACCAAAAATGCGCCCAAAGCGGTCCGCGACATCCAAATGGAGGTGTCCGAGATGCGCCTGGCGCTCATCTCCGCTTCAGATTTGCTGGCCGCATTTGACAACGTTCCGCATGGCCGGAAGAAAATGGTGCAGCTGGAGCATTTGGTTTTGGTCCTAACGCAGATCTTTGATACATTTTCTGAGTTGCGACATTTCCTGGCGCGGTTCTCGCATATTCCGAAGGCGCTCTGGGCGAGGATCAAGTGGGCTTGGTTGCAATCGAAAGTGGGCGATTTGATGCAGAGATTGAGATCGCAGAAGGGGTCGTTGTCATTGATTCTGAATATTTTGCAGTGGTAAGGCATCGTTCCTTCATTCTGGTTTTTCCTACTAGGGCCGCCGACTCGGAAAGGAGAGACTAATCCTGTCATGTGCAGTGAATCCGACCTCGAGGCCCAGAACTCAAGATCAACACTTAACCTGATGATGAGCAAGATCCTGGAAGAGAATCAGACCGTTCGGTTTAGAATCCTGGAGGCCAACGCAATTCCATATGACAATACCCCTTCACTTGGAATAGTAGACGAAGAACCTCCGCGCATGGTATTCCTTGGAACCAACAGAGAAGAGGGCAGCTTGGCAAATCGCCTCGGTAACGGTCCTCGCCATCCTTTTGAAGACATCCTCGCACGGACTTGGGTCTACTCCAGAGCTCGCGACAACGCCACGGACATGTCCTTCTCGACAGGCTTCTTCGATTGTCGTTCATGGGGAGTCTTGTCCGGTATAAGTCTCGAGGAGGTTTCTAACATCTCCATTATCGCACTGCCAATATCTGCGGGTGCTATGGAAAAGGCGAAGACGGGGTGGTGTCTGGATCCCCAACCATCTCAACCTCTATCCCCGGAACTCAAGCCCCCTACCCCTCCGCACTCTCCATTAGTACCCAAACGAAGAGATCCCCATCAGGGGTACACCATAACCATAATCGGAGATGGCGGCGTCGGCAAGTCCTCCATGGCCTCCCAGCTCTGCACCCTCGACACCCGCTCCGACCGCGCAGACTACACCATCCAAGATTGCTACACGCTCAATCTCACCCTCGACAACAAAACCTACCCCGTCCGCATAATCGACACATCCGGCCAAGAAGACTATCAAGTCCTCCTCCAAGACGCCATTGACGACGGGGACGGAATCATCGTGGTATTTTCGTTGGATAGCGCGCAGTCTTTCAACAGGGCGAAGAGGCTGGCTGATTTAGTTAAGGAGACGAAGAATTATGGCGACATACCATTGGAGAAGATGCCAGTTGCATTGGTAGGAAATAAATCAGATTTGGGCGGAAGAGAGGTCGGAAGTCGGGAGCTGGCCACGGCGGCAAGGAGGATGGGATGCCAGTCGTTTGAGTGTTCGGCTAGAACGGGACAGGGACTGTGGGAGCCGTTTTATGGGGTTATGAGAGGGATTTGGGGGATGGAGGCATTCGAAGTAGTGAACAGGAAGACCGAATCGGTTGGAGTAGTTCAAGGGGTTGAGACGCGGGTTCCTGTTTGGATCTAGTCGTTAGTAAGTAAGAGATCCTATCCTGTAGTGGCTTGCCCAAATGTTTTTCAGTAATGTTGATGCGGTCTTGCACGGCTCACTTGAAATTACCCAAACTGTCGACTAGTCAAAAGTCGGAAGCGCAGGAGTTGCCGCCGTCACGCACGTGGCCCCGTCATTGGGACTGCAAATCTCAGTCGCACTGAAAGAACTAGGATTGTCAAAGTCCCCGTTGAGAGGAAACCTCCACGTCTGACCGCTCTGCTCGTCTGTGGTGTACACGGCCTAGTCGTCTTCGGAAGCGTAATGAGAACCCCACGTGCTCAAAGACGGGGTGTTCCATTCGAATGTGGGTGTCCAATTGTGTCCTGTCTTGTCGAAGCGGAGGACAGCATTTAGTATTTGGAAGCCGTTGGGGCCACCTGTGCCGATGGCGTAGAGGAAACCACCAACATAGGCGTGATGCGAAAACGCCTTCAGCACCGACCTAAAAAGCAAGAAAGAATGAGCGGATGCCTAGAGGAGCTGCGCAAAACGAGTGACTTCGATCGAAAAGGAAATCGAAGAAAGCACACGCCGATGAGAGCGCTGGAATGCTTTTGCTCCCTGCGAGATATCGCGACCGATGCCCCCGAGCTCAGCTGGAGATCGATGATGTTCTGGGCCAATTGGCTGTCTCTTGGCAGCGAGGTTAAGCCGCTTTGGTGCTCGACGCGCTGATGATCCCTGTGTGTGGCTTGCTTTATGGATGTATGCCGCAGCCTGGGAGATTTGAACAACGTCATTCCGCTCCGCCAAGACACAGCATCGCGAACGTTGCCGCCGTCACGCATTTGACTAGTTGTTGGAATCGGTTGCGCTGGATGAGGAGATGGGAGGATGTTGCGCGTCACGTCGCACCGCTTTGAAGGGGTTTTGGCTCAGAAGATGGATGCTGTCAGGTCACAGGAACAGGCAGGAGAGAGCCTCGGAACACAGTGCGGGCTCCAGCTTGGGCCTAGCACTAACACGGGAGCAGGTTCTGCAGAATTTGCCATTCTTGCGGGGCAAGTGCTCACGGAGCATTTCAAATTTTCACCATCTTCACTCTAGCGTTCCACTCACCCGTGGCCATCCTCACCGACCGACTCGATTCCAACTTCTGCAGGAAAGGCGAGGTATGGAAGCTAAGGATCCCCGCGATATTGTCTATGCACATCTCGGCATGATATCGGATTCTGCTGGGAACCTTCAGCATCTTGTCGTCAACTATGAATAGAGCCTTTGCAAGGTTTACGTCTGGTACATCTCGAGACCAAGACTGATACGATCGCGAACGTCAACACCCTTGTCAACTACGTGGAGGCTGGCCGCGAAGATGAGAAAGCTCCAGACATCCCGTCGTGGGCACCTGATTGACGAGTTCCACGGAGGCAATTGCCCTGATGCACTCAGTCGTCCTTGTCGCCGCTTTTCTGCCAACAATACCCCGTCATCATCGAATCGAAGAGGTTGCCCACACCCTCACGGTCAAGCTAGAAGCGGGACTCCGTGGCACGAGCCAATGAGTCTCATTGTAGCCACCAGTACGCCAGGGTGAAGAAAATAGCATCAACCCCTGGGTAAAAGAAGGAGATATTATACATTGCACGCTGGTGGGGAAATGCCATTTACAATTTCACCCCCTGGGCTCATGTTTTTCTGGGACACAGCCCGGAGCGATGAGTCCGGTGGGACGAGACAGATGATGAGGGCTTTGATGCAAGTGATCCGTTTGGGACTGAGACTTGGACTTCTCTTTTTGTTGTGTATTGAGGATTTTGGAGTCTTGGTACAATGACGCGAGTTCAGGTCATTTGGATCTCAGGTCTGTACGAAGTAAGTACCTACATGGGAAGGCAGGTGATTTGAAGTTTGGGGACATGGAACAGTAGAGATGAGTCACCTCAATTATCTGCTTACCGACTTGACTAGGTGAGGTACCTCATCCTCATGACCGCAGACCGATCGTCGAGTCTTGCGTCTCTCTGCGGTTTGACGTGTGAGCATGGTGTTGGTCTTTGAACATGGAGAGTAGATTTGACGAATGATGTTGGTCGTCTCCTCCCCCCAGCCTAATAATTGTGGTCGTGGCTTGCATTGCAGGGCTTAAGCTTTGCCAGCGTCTGCCAAGTCGGCACACACTGCTCACAATTGTGTGAGTGCCAAGACGGGCCAACGCATCTACTAACGCCTTATGGTTAGCCCCACCCGAGATTTCGTGATTGCCAAGCGTTTCCTGCACCTCCAAACCAATCGCGGTTAGAGGTTCCCAGAATTTCCTCCCTTAACATGCACCTCGATGCATCTGGTTGAGCTGAGCATCACTGCACCAGGACGACACATTACATGGACAACAACTCAAAGGTGCGGCTCCTTTTAAGCCCATCTCATATCTGGATATCAAAGGGCGCCGGTCCCCAAGCAAGCATCGGACTGTTGTCGTCTCGGCCCCCCAAAAGCCCTCGTTTGCAGAACAGTTCGCCAGAGTCACATCGTCACTGCTACCCTATCTAGGTACCCTCCCCTACCTAGCGTCCTAAAATGCTGCCATTTCGACCCCATTCTGCACAGCCGCAGTCGAGCGATGAGGGGCTATCCGGCTCCACCACGCCCCGAAAGACCTTGGATGATGTAAGCGAGCTAAGGAATCCTATGATCATTTAATGGCGGCTTTCATGTTAACCACACTCACAGGAGTCCGTCGATCACAGCCCCCAAGTGCGATCGGAAGACTTTCCCCATGACAGGATGCACTTCACAGCTGAGAGTAGCGTCCCTGTCATGATACCCGCGGTTCCGGACTTCGACATCCCCTTCGCAAACTATCAGCCACCTTCAGCCCTTCCTTCAGAGGATGTGACATCCTCCGGTGGGCTTTCCCTTGTCCCTCCAAGCACGGGAGGCACAACGTTGGCAGAATGGCATGAACTGCCTCCGCACCTCGAATACGACGAGCAAGTTCGGAGCCTAGGACTTGAACTCCCATCACCCGAATCTCCTGGACCATCCTCGACCGCTATGGCGTGGCAAGACCCCGATGACCAGCCGTGTCTCCCGTGGAAGTTCGAGTTTTGGTGGCAAGACGGAGCCCTCCACTCCCCAGGGGGACCTCTCAAGTCCACAGGGAAGCCCCATTTTTCTGGGTCTTGCCATGCTGGTGGTGCTACCGCAAGCGGCAGCGTTGGAATACCGGAGTCTCCCAGAGCCCGAAGTGTCGTTACAGAGAGACCAACCGCTTCAGTGAAGTCAGAAATCTCTCTCGATACCGCCGTGCGCTTAGAAGACGAAGCTTGGTGGATGGTGAAGCAGCGACGAGGGTTACTTACCAGACTTCTCATCGCTCACTACTGGAGAACACATCCTTCTCAGAGAAGCGGTCGACGGGATCAAAGTGCCCATGGTTTCTCCGATGTTCCGAGGTCCGCACCATACACTTCAGCCATGCGAGGACAGCCCTCGGCCAGAGGAAAGCCTTCACGACGGCTTGTGAACAACGGAGGGTACGGGGAAGACGAGGGCGATGACCAGGACGATGATGATTTGTCGCTTCTTCCAGGCCGCTCGGCTAAGAAGCAGCCCAGAAAACTTGCATGCCCCTTCCAGAAGTGGCGCCCCCAACACTTTTATCACTGTCACAACAATCACCGCTACATCAGTGACGTAGGGCGGCATGTGAAAGATAAACACTACACTCTCCGGTGCCCTGAATGCCATACGGCTTTACGAACCCAGCTCGCCCTCACAAAACACTCCCGCGACACAGGCTGTGGGGCCAGGCCAACTCCAGACCTCAATCCTAGCCATATCAGCGAGCAGCAGCTTGCTGCTATTCAAAAGCTTTCTGCAAAACGGGGAGTCGAGATGCAATGGCGGCGTATCTTCAGCATTCTGTTCCCGGACGATCCTCAGCCCCGGAGTATCTACTTCAGCCCTGGAGTTAACGACTTCATCGACCACTTCCTGGATTATTCCCGAAGGCGTGGCGAAAGTGTTCTAAGGTTACTCCAGGCACAACAAGCGGCTATGGACCCCTTCTTCAACCTCTACGATACTCCCCAGGCACAGAGGGAGGCGGTTCTACACCAGCAATTTATCCCCACACTAATGCTCGAGATTATGGCTCAAGACCCACCCGATTGGCCCCCCCAACCTGTTTCAGGTTCATCGGACACAAGCACGGTGGATATGCCTGCCGCTCTACAGCCACTCGAATGTCAGAACCGAGATTCCGCACAAATTAGAAACACCCAGCCCGTAGTTCTATCAGGACAACTGACAGAACTCGACGTGGTTACACAACCCTACGGTTACCAACCTCCAGGACCTCCCCGTGCTAGTCACACGTGGTATCCCGATCTGCAATATGCTCAGCAACCCAATCCCCCCTCATTTGGTATTTCTCCTATCGAATTCAGCCACTGGCCAACAGTCACGGGTGCCATGAACCAGCCACCTCTTGTTTTTTCGCAGCTGGTGGAAAATGATATTGTTTCACAGTTCTTCACCCCCCGGGCTGAGGATTTCTCCCCCCAAGCCCATCCAAACAACGGCGATACGTTCCACCTATACCTCGGCGGAGGCGGCGATGACATCGGCGGGTTCTCCGGCGTGGTTGAGCCTACCAGCCCGCCGAGAATGCAAGCGCAGGCTGGTCTAGATGATGGCTTGCTTGTAGTACCAGTGCCACCCACCAACAACGACGCCATGTCTTCATTGCCATACCCGCATGCGACGAGTGGATGGAAGATGGAAGATCAAACCATTTTCAATTCGGCCTGGCGAGCGGAGTAGACCCTTGTGGAGAGTAGCGGGAGTAGCATGAGGTGGATGCAGAGAGTCCCTCATCACCAGATGTGCACAATTTTTCGAGAAAAAGGCGATGTTGACAGCATAGATATTCTGATATCTGACCGGCTCCAATCACTATACACGAAAATAAAGAGGAAGAATTCACACAAAGCTCTCACCCCCTCCATCTCTTACCCACATCCCCCTTTTTTTGCCCTTCCTTCTTCCTTTCCTCAACTGCTAAAAAAATCAACACAAACCTTCGCCATTGATACACCTTTACAACCACCCCCCTCTATCTCTCCCAAATACCCAACATCCAAATCCACAGTTGACTTCTCATAAAGCTTCATCGACGCTCTGAACGCCTTTGCGGCAATCTCACTACGGAAAATGCATCTGTCGTGAGATGAGTTCGAAGTAGGGGGTCAGCCGGTCCGTGTAGAGCGTTAGGTGCGCCGTGTGGGACTCGCACTAGGAGAGGGTGAATGCGCGCAATGACCCGAAGCCCCTCCGACCAATCAGAAAGTGATGACAGTGATCAAAGAAGAAAACTGATCACTCTGCTCACTCTGCTCACTCCCAAGTGAGGACGATCACAGTGATCAGGGTACAAGTTACCTCGATCTTTTCCATAGTATAGATACCATCATCATACACCAGGCTGGATAGCTGGTGCCGACTAGAAAACGGCACATTTCGGTATAAAACATCAGCTTTCTGGTGTATTACGTGTTATGTAGCTACAGTAACCGATGTCTACGAAGGATGTGTGTCGTTGGCCCCTCCATAAGACGGGAGGCTGCATGTAAGCAGCCTCTGTCAAGGTGTGGAGCTTCTCCCGGAGGGCGGCCATATCACTTCGAGCTAGGCTATCTAGGCTATGTGGCAGGGACAGACAGGAAGACGTGGCAGAGTTCTAGATTCTTACTTTACTATGACCTATCGCTACCTGATGGCCTGTGCGGAGAGTGACGTACTGGTGATATTCAACCTGGGGTAGCGGGCACAACCGTGTATATGGCCCCCGAGGTAGCACGGCAGGGACAGCTAACACCCAAGGCAAGTATATGGTCTCTGTTCATGACTGTGCTCTGGAGTTGCCGCGAGGAGTTCTCTCCCAAGGGGTTTGATTGTGACCCGACGCATCCAAGGTGAGAACATGGCTATCTTCGAATCCAATGTCGCGACAGACGTGGAGCATCACTTAGAAAACAAGACACCCATCTACCAACTCCTCTGTTGTCGGATCGCCTTGCCCCTCACGACTCCGATCGGGAATTTTGTGATCTCTCGCATGGATCATAAGCTCTCCACCGGTTATCCAGGGCATGCTCCTTCAAACACTCACGGCAAATAGTGGAGCAGACCCGGGCACAGGTACTAGCACCCCGCCCTCTGGAATAAATAGCAGCACTGGCGAGCAGTCAAGTTGGAACAGAGCCAGATCCAGCACCAGCGGGAAACGCTCCTTAGGTCTTTTTCATAGCGATTAGGGTGGGAATAATGATATGGATCAGGATCCCAGCAAACACTATCGACCAGAGCAGCCACTAGTAGCTGTGTGAGTCCTAAGATTTTACTTATCCTTTTCAGAAACTATGTGGTTTGACTGCTACCCATTGCGACATGCGAAGCCGACAAACCCCTTAAGTGGGTTTAAGGATATTAACCGGGTTAAGTATACCATTCTCCTAATACTCATGTTCCCGCATCCCTAACAGGAGAGTGGTTCTTAGTCACACATCCTCAAGAGACACAATCCCGCCTTATGGTGTAGGACGATCTTCAAGACCAAGGAAACAGCGGGGAAACATCAATCGGCTAAAATGTATATTACTACTGCGAGAACATATCCGGAGATTATCTTGCTTCCTAGCTAGGTCGCTAGGTCGAAGAACTTGAAAGTATAAAGTTCAGAAACACAGTCAGTGGTCAGAACAATAGGGCGGAGAAGTGGCATCAACTCATAGCATACATCTTACCGGACTTTTCGGACACAATTTTCAACAACACGATTAAACAGTATTTCACCCCATGTAAGAACCGTGACTTTCCAGGCATCTGACCGTATCTCCGCAGATTATGAAGACTAAAAGTCATCTCAATTAGGAACGCCACTCCTTCGCAAATCTCTTTCCAAAGCGAAACCTCTACGCTGAGTACTTATCGCTCCATCCAAAGCCAAGGGTTAAGGAACACTTCCCTCAAGCACTCCCCACTTTAATAACCTACCAACTCGCAGCATCTCCAGCAGCTCAGCTTCCAGCTCCGAAACGCCAAACCCACTCGAGAAAGCATACGCCAACGGCTTGGTCAACCAACTAAACAGCATTGTGGAGAATTATCCTTCTGTCAGCTTTGACTGGACTGTCAACAGCTGCGAGAACGCTAACGCAGTGCCACCTGTTCAACTTCAACCTATCACTGAAAACCTTCAGCATAAGGTGCTGTTGGAGCTGCGGAAGAGTAACCAGCACCTCCGGCCCGAGTCAGGCCAGTACAGGCAGCTGGTAAAGAAGTCCAAGGCGCACGCCAATCGGTTGAGTGGTTGCTTGAGCACCATGTTGTTAATCTACATATAGTAGGTAAAGATGTGAGCCAGATTACCGAGGCTCTGCCTCTCATGCAGGCACTGTGCCACCTTTTACGATAGGAATGCGTTGGCTTTAGCTTGTGATGTTAGGGCTGTTAGATGAGGGAACTGATTTTTGCATCTATTGAGGATAGATAAAAGGGAGGGTTTGTGTAAGCAAATGAAGAAACCACTCCAAGCTGGGTTTTTAAATAGAAGCCGAAGTGTCATTACTAGAAGCAAGGACGGATTGATACAATTGAACCAATTATGTCGAATGTGTAAGTCACTACCTCTACTGAGATTCTACGCAAGAAAAGTGACGAAGTGTTAAAAAAGATGTAATGCCTTGGAATAACGTATGTTGACCCAAGCAAGCGGTTGACAAAAAAATGCGAACTGCAAAGATAACAGTGGCCCCGTGGGCTGGTGGTCTGATCCTAATACCCACTACCAATTTTCTAACAATCCCAACAGCCTTCCCGGTCAAAGATCAACAAAATGGTAAATTCCATGATAGTGTGAATGCAGGACGTGATAGCGTCGGGGGCCAGATGACTGGGTGGTAGTAACAAGGCTATACCTAGAGATACTTAGTTTACAAGACGGATTGGCCCTATGGAAATGTACCTGCAGGTAATGAGTTCGCTTTTTTTGTCAACCGCTTGCCAAGGCACCAGGCGCGCGAAGAACCTGAATGCGGTTAGCGTACCGTCTGTTCCCGCCACCCGAAATTGTAGGCCGCCTGGTGCCTGCGTGTCCGTCCAGAGTCGCTCAATTCTCCCGATTACCATCTACCAAGTCCCTGCGTTGAAAGCGCCGCGCACAGCGCCCACGTCATGGTGAACATTGGCGGGCGGTCAAGAGGTTGCTTGACCTGTCGAACACGGCGGGTCAAATGTGGTAAGCTCATGTCGGTATATCTGGGACTCACATGACAATCTGACTAACGGCCTCGAAAAGATGAGAGCCGCCCCATCTGCAGAAGATGTCAAAGCCTTAACCTCGAATGCGGTGGACCTAGAGGTGCCACTTTCATCCACGAGGAGCCAGCAGGACCTCGAACCACTCGGACGCATCGACAGACTACCAGGCCGCAGCAAGAGGCCCCACTCTCGCTCTCGGCCCCGCCCCGGACTGCCGGCTTCGAGATGTACATCTGCTACACCCAGTCGCACCTTCTGCGTGACGGCCTTATTGTGTCGGCCATAACAGACACCAAAGCCGACGACCTCATGCCCCTGGGCACCGCCGTCGCCAGCCGCCAAGTCTCGCACCAGGCCATCATGAGCTTCGCCACCATTCTTTTCGGCATTCAACACCGCCAACCCGACATCGCCCGACAGGGCTACGCCATGCACGGCGTGACCCTGAGGCAGCTGAACCAGGTTTTATCGGATGCAGCGCGGCACACCCGTGACGAAGCCATGACTGCAGTGGCGACCCTGGCCATCTGCGAGTTGCTTGTGCCCACGGGCCCCAACAACTCCTTGACGCACATGATGGGTCTGGAAAGGCTGGTCGATCTCCAAGATCCCGTGGCCTTCTGGTCGAGCAGATCGCCCGGCTTCTGCAAGGCCGTGCGCTTCATGATCATCGTGGCCGCGCTGAAACTCGGCAAGCCCTCGATTCTTGCTAGGTCTGATTGGAAGAGGGCCATGAGAATGAATGCCACTTGCGAGGAGCTGGAGGAGCAGGACCTTTTTGATGTCTTGGCGGACTGCAGCGCCCTGCTTGCTGAGCGCGATGCCGTGATATCGGCGCAGAATGCAAATCCCTCCAAGGCGAGAGAGCAGCGAGACGACATAGAGCGACGAGCAAACTGTCTCCTCTTATATCTCCGCCAGTGGAGGCAGCGCTGGGATAGCCGAAGTCATCTCGAGACCACCAACACCGACACGTCGGGAAGTGCCCCTGGAGTTGAAGACTCGGAACTACAGCCCACGCACAATACGGTCCCCGAGGGGTCTTTGATCACAGTGGCAACAATCCCGAATTTGCCGGCCACCCTGATGCTGATGCTGTACAACCTGGCACTCATGTACGTGCTGCAAAGCCTTGCGCCTCTACCGCTCGAGGATTCAGCGACTCAGATACAAAACCTTCCAAATTCACCGCAACTCGATACCGGCGAGAGACACCGCATCGGCGAACGCATTGCAGCGAGGGAAGCTTGTCGCTGCATCCAGTACTACTTGTCCGTAGGATGCCGGTTCAACGCCAGCGCCCCGCCAATCGTCCACTGGGCCTTCACCGCCGCCTGGACAAAGCTTCGCCGGGACGAGTCGGTTGAGGGGGCATGGATGCGAGAGTTGCTGACTGGCAATGGCCCGCAGGTCGTTGCTGAGGGTTTGTGGACTACATACAAATGGCTGAACTCGGTAACTGAATGATAATGAGATTATCTATTCTTAGCAAACACTCCCCTAAGCCGTCACCCCCTCCAACCAGAACCTACACCGCGCATTGGCCGCCGGGTCCCTCACCCTCGCAAAGCCACCCGCCCCTGTAACATTGACCACGTTAGCTTGTGCACCATACACCGGCACCTCCGCCGCCGCACTCCCCCTGTCCGTTTCCAACATCGCAAAATCCACAAACCACCTCTGCATCGTCTCAGCCGTCGATACCTCCACCGGAATACCCAGCCCATCAGTCACCCCCCCAGAAAAGAAAGTGTAGCTCGTGTCCTGGGCGTGCATGCCTGGAAACGCAGAGAACTGATATGCGCGCGACTGGTTGTTATAAGCGAGGTTCGTCCCGAAGGCGAAGCAGTTGATGAGGCCTTCGGCGATGGCGAGCTTGGTGCGGGCTGTCTGGGTGGTGTAGGGCTGTGTGCCGGAGAAGTCGGGGGGGTAGATTGTTGAGGCGAGGGTGGTGATTTTCAAGGGGGAGAGGGAGGGCATGAGGCCTTGGAGGTAGGATTTGAAGCCGGCGTCGGAGGAGATGCGGGGGTCGGTGAAGAGGAGGCCTTCGTCGAGGTTGTGTGCGACGATGACCTGTATGGATTTGTCGACGCGCCCGGAGGTGAGGAGCTTGCCCGGGTGGGAGGGGATGTAAACGCCGTCGATGCTGGGGCCTGTGGGGATGGGGGAGGTTAGCGGGTCGTCGGAGACCGTTGGAAATTCTTTACAAAAGTCGGTCGGGACATTGGAAAAATATTATTTTCTTGATGATACATATCCTTGGAGAACTGAGACAGAAGGGGAGGGACGGGATAGGAACAAAAGCATACCGAATACGGTAGATGCGAACGGCGCGGTCCCGATCATAGCGGCGTTCATGGCGGCGAGCTGGGCCGAAGTCTTGGCACGCGCATCCGAGTAGGACGACACGCCGGCCACGGACAAAAACTGGCTGTACAGCTGTGCAAGAAGCGCAGCATCCTGATGGGGCTTGATGGCTGGGCTCTGGATAATGGCCTTCTTGAAGGGCGAGCTGCCATCAATACCGCCAAAGGCCGAGAGATGGCTGACAATACTGCCCGCGCCGGCCGACTCCCCAATGACAGTGATCTCGTCAGGGTCGCCGCCAAAGCGCCGGATATTCAAGCGCACCCACTCCATGGCCAGGCGCTGGTCGTACAATCCCGCGTTGGGCGCAACATCCCACATCCAGGGCATCCGGGGAGGGAAGCCCAGCAAACCGAGTCTGTAGTTGATAGCGACAAACACAACGCCTGGTGCGACATTACGCCGGCTCTGGGCAAGAAGCCCTTGGGGATTGACTTCATTCTTGGCGCCCTCGATGTAGCCACCGCCGTGGATCCAAACCATGACCGGGAGCGGCTTGGCCAGCTTCCCGGCGACCTGCAGATCGTACGACGGCTTCGGCACTGACACGTCGAGGAGCAGACAGTCTTCGGACTGCGCGCCCGGGGCTACCGGCGGCGGTCCCATGGGGGGGCTGATGCCGCCCTCGGCGAGGCGCTGGATTATAAGCGGGAGGGAGAACTGGAACCATGGCGCGCCGGACTGGAGGCACTTCCGCGGTTCAGTGCCGTTGTTGATGGTGCGGTTCGTTGTTAGCAGCGGGATTGGGACGCGGAACCGGAGCTCCCCAAGCGGCGGTTCCGCATAGGGGATGTTGTTGAAGCTGTAGAAATCTCCGGCGGACTGGAAAGTGCTTGATGTTTAGTGTCACGTATTTGTATATTGCAGACGCCTAGAGGCTTCATGTGAGAGGGTTGGGTTGTCACTGACATTGAGCTGTGCGCGATGCACGGATTTCCCCAGGTCAATGACAGGGAGAGTCTGTGCTGCCACGCTGCTTGCTGCGGTGAGCAACAGAAGGAGGACACTGCCCGGGAAGTGGGGGTGCATGGTGGTGCGGCTGAGAAAGGGGGCGGGATAGAAGACGGTCAATAGAAAAAGAGAGTACAGAAAAAGACGCAGAAAAAAAGAACGTCTGAAGGGGTGTGAGTGTTAAGTGCTGCAATAAGTTAATGGCGATCTTGCCCGGTGAGGGCCAGAAGTTATATTTCTGTATTCAGAGTACACGGCTAGGTTCCATGTCAAAAATGCACTACGGACGGTGACGCTGATCGCGGTGCTGCCATGTGTTGCATCGCGACCCAGAAAGTTGAAAATTCGGGACTGCCCTATGCGGTGCCGGTCGGACCTGTCATATCAATTGGTGAACCCGTCCGCCGCCTCTAGCTGGTTTCACGTTCCGACGTTTGGAATATGTAAGAATAATAGAACAAATGCAGGCGGAGATTGCCGACTGCCCGTGTGTTGTGGAAATGGACGTCGTCAAAGCGGCGGCCTGGAAACGTGCCCGGCCCCATCGGCCCCACCGGCGACAAGGGCGGGGCCGGCAAGGGCGCCGTGCATGTTGTAGCCCCTTTGCACTGCGAGGAGCCAAGCCGAAGCTATGAACTCGCGCAGTAGAAAGATGACTGGTACTGTCAAAGCGGACAGCGAGTTCTAGCAAGGTACTCCCAGTACCTCCTCCTATCTTACAGGCCGAGAAGTTGGTGGCTCACTTGAGGATATCTATGGGCATTCGAAAACAAGGTCCCCACATGCCTGTTTACCGACTCTTGGGCTCTTGGTTAGTTTCTTTCTAAATTTTAAACCGGGAACTGAAATATTCTAGTCAGGGATCCATTTTAGGGTGCAAATTTGGCGTTGCCGCTTTCCCTGCCAAGCGAGGCGTCCACTTGTCTCTCTCCGATGCTTCTCCCGTCGCTGCTCAAATGCGCCCCAAACTTCCGGCTCCTAATCTTCGCACACCCTTTCTCCACTGTCACGCTTACCCGCAGGCTCAACAACGACCCATTCAGCTTGACACAACCAGTCCGTGTTCGCCCGCACCGTCACGCCTTTCAAGTCCGCCACAGCCGCCATCCACTTCCTATCCACGCGGCCGACGAGACTCACCACGCGCAGCGTCGGACTACACGACCGAAGAACATCCATGACCACTCTAGTCCACAACGTCCTCTCCGTATTTATCATCCACAGAAAGTAAAACAGACTAGTCCAGAAAAAAGAATGGGGTAGCTCTCCAGGACGATGCTCCACAACCGGAGGCGCACACCCCTCCTCGATCTTCCGTCTGATGACACGCTGCATGGCCGGCTCCCCAGAAGCGAGGAAGTCCAATATCCGGCCGAACTGCTCCTCCGTCGGAAGCGGCGGCACGCGGTCGAAGCTATGGCCCTCGGGGAAGCCGACGAGGAGCTGGGGGCCTACCCACGACCGGTCTGGTTTGACAGGTACGTCGTGGAACTCGTTCCCGTGGACGGGGAAACGGTCTATCACCGGGGAATGTTCAATCTTCGGATTCAGGGCTAGTTCGAGCGTCTCGAGCTGGCGGGCATTCTGCGCGAGTGACCGGAGGACGGATTCGTAGAAGGGGACGGCGTCTGAGAGCCCGACCTCGCGGTGTTCTGGGAATAGGCCGGGGTAGTTGGTTGGACCTCCTAGGCGGAACAAACTGCAGTCTAGCCGGAGGTGGCGGAGGTGACGGGCTGGGCCATGGGGGCTGAGGAATTTCATGTTGAAGATGCAGTGGTGGTATTCGTTGCCGAGAGAGTACTTTGGCGCGTAGAGGATGGCGGCTGCCTCGGTGTAGACCTCTTTTCCCATCGTCGGGTTAGTTTATGTTCTCATAACAGTCACTGGTTTCGTATGTACTCACGACGGTTGGTGCGCATCAAGGGAAGCAGCGGTCCGAACTCCCCAATGCAGCTGGGGAATCCCCACTCGTGTTTTTCGCCCTCGCGGAGACGGTAGTTGGGAAATACAACGTTTTCAAACCCCTCTGAGCCTCGAAACCAGAAGAGACATTGGTAAATCTGGTTGCGGAGCTCCGGTGGCAGATCGAGGAAAGGGAATGGCTTTTCGTCTGCCATGTTTGGAATGAGGGTGGTTTCCCGGCAGGGTTGTGGACTGGTCTTTTTGACAAGTGGTCTTCGGTTGAGAGGTTCGCTGGCTGAGGATGGAACAGTGCTTAGAATTACGGTCGGGTCTCGTCGGCTGGGAGGTCTCGTGTGGTTAAATGGAACTCGCCCCCAGAACGCCTGTCGGGTGGTACAAGCACAGCCACCCTTCGAGCCACTCAAACTGCCAACACCGGCGAGGCATCCGATGTTGACCAAATTGCCTTTTGCCCTAAAGTTGGATCGTAGGGCATTGTCAAAATGATAATTTGGAGTTTGCAACACTCTTGGCTCTAAGTCTGACCCAGGCTGTGTGGTACTGGAAACCATCAAGTTGTACCAGCCTAGGCCCCGTCGACACACCAACACAGCTTTGAGCCCGGAGCCGCGCGGAAAAGAACATATCCGGCTTGGTGATACTAGGACAAAGCGGAAGGTGACAATGCGAGCGATTTCTCCAAATCCTGGCGACCCTTACACCAACCACTGGCAGCTATTTGTCCTTTGTGGCAATTGGCTGTTGCTGGCATTGGCGGCACTGTCTGCGCCGTGGCCATTCTTAGATCCTTCGAAGCATTCTGAATTGTTCTAGTTACAACTGAGTAGGCCTTAAATTTGGTCGAGTGCTAGTCTATAGAAATGGCGGAGACTGGGCTTGCCATGACAGGTTTTCTTCTTGATTTTCGTATGGGAGAGACTCCTTGTACTGTTCCCGAGAATCGCCTCCGCCACGGTTCACACGTCCATCCCGGGAACAGTGGACTCGGCTCATGTGCCCCAGAGCTGCATTGCTGTGGATTCATCCGCGTGGCTTCAGGGAGAGGATGACGCCAAAGACCAATGAGCGGTTAGCGGTTAAATCCTATAAGTCGAGTCTGCGCCAATGCGCCCTAGGAGTAGGCACAGCCACGATGCCACTCAGCACGGCCAACATATAAGACACGAGCATACTTGCAATGCCTTCATATTGCGATACAGAATCTCGCCGTTCAACAACTGACAAAACTCGCAAACCATGGTCAACAGCTCTCAATCCTTGCCGAAAGTGGCAGAAATACTATGGGGACGGCGACCCGGCTCGAGTAACGATATGGCGCCATACTTTAGTTATTACCAGCGACAGTGGGAGGAATTCAGTGCAGCAAAGGGTACAAATGGCGCGTTTACGACGTTCAACGACTTCAGCAACGTCGTCGAGCAGATCAAGAACGGTGCAAGTCCCGATAACATCATTGCCAAGCTGCAAGAAACGCACCAGGCCGAGGAATACCCGGCTCAAACCCTCCATGACCTGGTCGACCTCGCAGTGCGCACCCTGACGATGGTGCATACCAGCAAGAACGAAGAAAACGACTCGTCATGGACAGATGGATCCCTCCGCCTATTTCTCGACAACAAATTCCCAAATACGCCAACCCTAGACTGCGAGTCAATCATCTTCCCCAAGTCCTTCGACGCATACGATGTCGAGAATATCGGCGGCATCCTGATCGAGTTCACCGACAACCTCGCTGACCACCTCCGCCTTGTGCGGAACGGCGGTGCGGTGCTCATCTTCCATCATGTGTCTTTTCTCGAGTTTCTAGACTCGGACGCCAGCGATCCCCAGCTCGTACCGGCCGAGCTCGTCAAAGAAACACTCCGAACGCTATCGATGCTATTCCCCAAAAGCGAGCTGAGTTCTTTCGTCGGCATCAAGTCAAGCGAGGGCAAGTGGTTAAGGGCGGCGTGTAACACATGGGAAAGCAAGCCGTCTACCGGTGGTGCAAAGGTTGATCCCGCACTGTTTCGCTGTGCATCGCTGCCCCTGGGCGGACGCCGAATAAAAGGCTTTCATTACTGGCGCGACCGGTTGGTGCTCCTCAAGCAGCGGTGCGACGACCAGACTGTTCCGGGGAAGGCGAGTAAGACGGGGTTGGCCCTGACTGTGGCCGCCGCGCAGTCGGTGTGGGGTGGCGGTGTCGTATGAGCGGACATGGTAGACCGGGAACAGACACACAAAATACCTGAAGTAATCAAGTCATCTTCCACGTTAGTTCCTGAATCCAACATGTTTAGTCTTCGCATTCGGGGTCTGGGTTGGAGCAAGCCGTTATTTTCCGTCTCTTGATCCGCGAAACAGGGCATTCATCATCGCGGAGAGAGTAGCGACGATCTAAGCGTCTCTTGATCCTTGTGTTATGGAAAAAACAGTTGCTGGCCTCATTGGAACATTTTCCACCAAGAACGTGAAGCTGAACATCGCTGTAATCAGCACCCAAAGGTCTGGAAGTTAGCATAGCATACGATATGGAAAAATACGCACCCTCCATTTCATTCTCGTAGAGAAGGTCATCTGACACTGAAAGCAGCTGAGAGCCTTGGACGGCCGGTCCGGGTGAAGGCGTGCCACGTGCTCGTCG
>Ga0247770_1000890_pt1 | contig 26987 bp, 21 predicted proteins | sample UWRJL136409B6_FD_179943 | JGI IMG/M metagenome (GOLD analysis project Ga0247770, IMG submission 179943) | Plant litter microbial communities from Arlington Agricultural Research Station in Wisconsin, United States - UWRJ-L136-409B-6 | ecosystem: Environmental > Terrestrial > Plant litter >... | reverse complement strand
AAGCCAGAAATTATTTAGACTTAATTGATTCAATTACAGATGCGATGCTACAAGTTACTAAAAAAGATATTCATAACTGGTTTGCTCATTGTTGCTACTGTACCTCATGACTATAGGAAACGCTATAGTTACTACCAAATTTCTATGACAGAAAGGAACTCTACAGAGCAGCAACCTACGATCTACAATCCGATCATCTGGAGATTGGAACTACCAAACTCAGAAAAACCCAGTCGAGACACCTATATTAAAGCCCTCGGAGAATTACCTGATTTTGTTCTGAAAGCAAACCAGGTTTTGGCATCTAATCAGGAAGGGGATTTCCAGAAATTACTGAATCATTATCGAGAGGTATTCAAAGCTATCCAAAAATGGATTGTTCATTTTGAGAAGCAGAGTTATGATTCCTCCCTCTCTGACCCTCCAGAACTGCGTTTCTCATGGGAATTTGACTTTAAGCCTCACGCTGAGGAATCGTGGGCTTTGTTAAATCTTTGCCAAGAGATTGTGAAGCGAGCTCCGTTGTATGGGCAAGATTTCCTAAAAGCTACTAGCGCGACAGAGCTGTGGTGGAGCTGCCATTTTGAGCGTCTTCAAGAGACTTTCTTCAAAAACGGGATTTTTAGCAAACAACCCGAACTACAGGGAAAACAACACTCTTGTGATGTGATGTCAAAACGCATCCGAGAAGACTTTGATACACTTCATCAACGGAAATTTGCTGACAGCTCTCAGTTCGACTTGACGAAGATAGCCACTTGGGATGCTACAGAAGAAGCCTTAAGATTTTTGGCTGAAGATATTGCCCAACAGGACGACGAATTTCGTCGCCTAATTTACTCCAATTATATAAAAATTAAGAAACCTGTTGTGAGAAGTGCGCGTAATAATCCCAATCTACAATTAATGGTTTTAGAACTAGATGGTTCTCTTCATGTAGGTCGCAAAAGCAAGCGAGGCAAAGGGAAAAAGCCATCCCAGTCCAAAAAAAGGTTTGTTAAAAAAAGTAAAGATTAACCAAAAAGCTGCACAAAAGTTGAAGCTAACCTACCCTTATGAGACTTTGGGTAAAGAGAAGCCATTGCTTGGATATCAATAGTTTCCCTGATAACTGGCAGATTATCTAACAGGAAATCGGTCGCTGTTATCTCCCTCTCCCTCCCTAATTTTCTTCGGAAAATTTGAAGAACTCCATTCCATCAGTCTAGGTGGAAAGGGATTTTTATGAGGAAAAATGACTCGTATTTGTGCATCGCCAAGACCTCTTGGAGATGCACAAATAGTTCGGTAGACTAATTGTAAAAGCTTAAGGAAAATTATGCCTGAACCCTTGAAAATTTTCGGTTACGCGCGAGTTTCGACTCGTGAGCAAGCCCAAAACTCTCATGCTTTGGAGCAGCAGCAAGCTCGCCTCAAGGAAGCTGGAGCGACGGAAATCCTTACGGATGTTCAATCTGGTCGGAAAAACGATCGCGTTCAGTTACAAAAGCTGATTAAATTGATTAAAGCTGGAAAAGTCAAGGAAATTATTGCGACTCGTCTCGACCGGATTGCTCGCTCTACGGCTAAGTTTGCAGAAATAGCCCAGTTGTGCTTGGAATTTGGGGTCAACCTCCGAATTCTGGATCAAGATATCAACTTAAATACTTCTCAAGGGAAGTTCATGGCAAATCTTTTAGCTTCCCTTGCTGAACTAGAAACCGATCAAATTTTGGAACGAGTGCGGCATGGAAATAATCATCGCCGAGAAGGGAGAAAAGCTTGCGCTTCTTATCCTTTCGGCTATAAAGTCAAAGAAGAGCTATATGTTTTGGATGAACGTCCTTTTTTATGCCTTCTCAATGAACGACCTGCTAATTATTTAGAACTTTGCGGCGAGGAATTAGAAGTTTCACAGTTGCCCAGTCTAATTGTGAAACAGATTGCCAGAGACTTTATCGAGATTTTCATCCACCAAAAAGGATTAAGCCGGGCGATCAGAACCATTTACGCCAAATATGGAATTGTAAAATCTCCAACAAAAAAAATGGACATGACAGCATTATCAACTGGACATCAAGCAGCTTGAGAAAGTGGCTGTTAAATCCTGTCTTGCAAGGACACACGGCTTACCGTAAAAAGATCACGATGGGCAAAGGAAAGACTAAGGAAACAGATCGAAGCCAATGGCAAATCCTTGAAGATACTCATCCTGAACATCGTTTAATTACCCAGGAAGAGGCAGCAGAGATTCAAAAAATTATTGAACTTAAACAGGGGATGAGCTCCCAGAACTTTAATACGAATCCCGCTTTGCCAGATGCCTATGGAGACTATACTTCTCAGAGCGGTTTAGTGTTTTGTGGTGCCTGCTACTGCAAATGTATCTCTCAAACACGCAAGTCTAAAGATGGCTTGACGAAATATTACTATTATGGGTGCCGACATAGTGGGAAAGGTTGTAATAATACCGAAAGCACTCGGAAATCTGTGATTGAGCAACAATTAATCAAAAAACTTTTGGAAGCTGCAACTACGATTCAAGTAGAGCCAGAAACTCCGGTTCCCCAAAAAGAGCCTGAGCCAAACCCCAGATTGCGCTCTTTACAAGAAAAGTTGGAAAAGTTGGAAAAAATTTCTACCTTTGACCCCGATATTGAGGCGATTAAAGACAAGACTCTTCAAGAAATTGAAAAACTTTTGAATCCTTTTGCAACTAAGGATTTTGAGAATCAAGCCGCTGACGAAATTATTCAAGCAGGTAATAATTTGGCGATTTGGCACACGCTTTCTAACGATGAGAAAGTCAAAATTTTCCCGCTGTTAGTGGAGCGCATTACGGTTCGGTCTGGTGTGGTTGAATCGATTGAGTTAAAACTATCAAACTAAATTACCCCGGTCAAGTTTATGAACATCCAAGACCTATTTAACCTCACTAAACTGCGCTCTGAGGTGGCGATGCAGCAGGCTCTCCCTCATTGGCAGCCCAAGGCTCAATCTGAGGGCTTACAGTGTCCGCGATGTGCTTCTCGCCATGTGGCTGGGCGAGGATACAACGAGAATAAAACTCGACGCTATATTTGTCGCGGCTGTGGCGTTTCATTTACGGAGATAGCGAAATTCGATTGTCGTTGTCAAAACCCTGGAACTTTGCCCAAATGCCAAGATTGCCCCTATTTCCAAGAATTCCTGCCGACTCTGAAAGAGAATGTACGTAGGTTACAAAATAAAAACCGAGAAGAATTGGACGCTCTTCTTTCGGAGGCTCAATCTCAACTAAAATTAAAAGATTTACGCGCTAAAGTGGCAAGACAAGAGGCGTTATCCAGTTGGCAATTATCTTCGGTCTCCCCATTGCCTTTGGTTTGTCCTGACTGTCAAAGCTCTCATATTAGAAGGAAGGGTTTGGCTAATGGAAGACAACGATATTCATGTTATGAATGTAAACGGTCATTTTATGCTCCGGAACACTGGAATTGTACTTGTCAGCTTCCCGGTGACTTATCTTCTTGCCACAGTTGCCCAAAATTTGAGAAGTTTCTGGCTGTTATGGCTGAAAAACTAGAGAGCTTGCAAGAATTGAACGCTGAGCAATTACAGGCGTTACTCAATTGTTAGTCTATAAACGTCTCACAAGACGTTTTTACCCCCCATAAAAAAGGTTTTTTTTTTAGTCCAGTCAATTGTCCAGTGAGCGACTGGACTAATCAGAGTTACAATTTATCCAGTACCAAACTGGACAAACTGGACATATGGAAACTTACCCGATCGCAAGCCTGCAAGAGCGCTACAACCTAAGCAGCAAGCAATCTGTGTACGATCGCATAAAAGCTTTATCGATCGAACCAGTAGCCCGAGGCAAAATATCCAGTGACCAACTGGACAAACTGGACAAGTTAAATCAGCATCTAAAATCTGGCGGCACCCTATCTGATTTTGAGAGCAGCCACACCGAAATTTTCAAAACAGAAGCGATTGAACCTGCGGCCACAACAGCTATAAATCAAGACAGAGAAAACTTTCTTGAACTCATCGAGGCGATCGCTCGGCACATTGGAGCAACTCGCGATCCTCTGCAACATTACGCAGCGTTGGAACAGGCGATCGCCTCCGGTTGGATTCTATCGACAGCCGAAGTTAGGGCGCTCATCGGAGTTAAGCCCAGCGGTGATCGATTCAAGCGGGGCGCTTTTGCATTCATCCGAGCCGACAAAGTTGGGAATCAGGCTGGATGGAAGGTTGAAAAAATATGAGATTTTAAGGCGATCACTTTGAATAATGGTTGTTCAGCACCAGGGAAGTTTGATCGCTCATCAGAGTCAAACCACACGACGTTCAAATCAATCGCGGAAACTTTGCGTTTGTATATATAGCAATCCTAAATCATTTGCTTGATGTCCGCTGTCGCATAAGCGATGACCCTGGTCGAGGAGTAGTTCTTTATGCTTTGTGATAGTCCCGTTCCCGAACGTAAAATATCCAAGTCACTAATCTGACGCAACGACAGGTTCCCGTAGGCGGAGACGGGCAGGACAGAACCTTTGAAGGAGATGGTGGGGATAGAGTGGCTCTCAAATAGAGTCAGGAGTTTGAGTAGTTCCTTGATCCAGAATAGGTTGTGCTGGGCGTTGGTGTGGAAATAGTTCCGTAGCTAACCCTCTTTTGTCACTCTGGGAAATTAAAAATAAGATCCAAATTTTCAACTGTAGATAGATCAAGGATTTGAGCATTTATTTTCCAACAGAATGGCTGAAATCAAGGTTTTTGGTAAAAGTCTTATGCTATAACCATCCCAGATTATTTTCTGCCGAAAGTGACAAAAGAGAGCTAAGCTAGGTTAGCCTTGGGAACGGCTTCTGGGCAGGTGGTGTTGAGGCTCTGGTACAAAAGCGGCATTACCCCATGTTGAGCTGCGATCGGGATTAAATACGCCCAGTCGATGTCTTGCTAGAGCAGAGTTCTAATTCGCTTGGCTGTTTCGGAGTCTATGTGGGTTCGGGCACAGCAAAAGAGTAGTTCAATTTCCGAGCGAGTAGCCGCAGTCGGTGCTTTAGTGGATAGGGAGAGTAAGCTAGTCATAAGCCTTCACCTGTAATGTTGGGCTTGGGTTTCAAATAAGTGGGCATAGGTGCCGCCTAGTTGCATCAGTTCTTGGTGAGTTCCGTTTTCGGTAATTGTTCCATGCTCCAAAAGATAGATGCGGTCAGCCATTTTGATAGTGGATAAGCGATGGCTGATGAGGATGGCAGATTGACCTTGGAGCAGTTGGCGGAATTTTTCAAACACCTGGGCTTCAGCTTTCGGGTCTAGGGCGCTGGTGGGTTCGTCAAGGACAATAATCTGAGCATCACGTAGAAATGCTCTAGCTAAGGCGATTTTCTGCCATTGACCAATGCTGAGTTCTTCTCCCTCTTCAAACCAATTACCTAGCAGGGTTTCGTAGCCTTTGGGTAAGCTTTTAATTACATCATCTACCCCGGCTTTTCGAGCAGCTTTTTCAATGTCTTCATCATTGGGTGGTAAGTCAATGTTGCCTAACCAGATGTTTTCATTGGCGGTGAAGTGGTATTTGGCATAGTCTTGGAAGACTATGCTGATTTGGCGGCGGAGGTCGGCGGCGGCTAAGTCTTTTAGGTCAACGCCTTCAAAGGTAATCGTTCCTGCTGTGGGGTCGTACAAGCGGCACAAGAGTTTGATGAGGGTGGTTTTACCTGCACCGTTTTCACCAACTAATGCCACGACTTCTCCGGGTTGAATGGTTAGGGAGATATCTTCAAGTCCTTTGCGGTTACTGCTCGGGTATTGAAAGCTAACGTGATGAAATTGAATGCCTTTTTGCTTGAGTTGGGGAATGGGTTTTGGGTGAGACGGTTCGATGACTTTGGGTTTGGATTCGAGGAATTCTTGGAGATTGAAAAGAAACAAATTGTCTTCGTAAAGACCCGCTAGACTGTTTAACACTTCCCTAAGAGCATCTTGTCCGCGCTGAAACGCCTGGTAATACAGGACCAGAGTCCCTACAGTAAAAGTGCCTTGAAGGGTTTGGTAAGCGATGAAGGCATAGGAACCATAGACGGCTAGGGTAGCACTGACTTGGGTGACTAATGACTGGAGAGAGCGCTTAGTGGCGATTTGCAGGCTTTCTCGATAGAGTTGCTGGCGTAGTTGGCGAAAGCGGCGGCTGAACAGAATACCTAAGTTAAATAACCGAATTTCCTTGGCGTATAGGCTATGGGTGAGCATCCAATGAAGGTATTGGGATTTCCGTTCTGTGGAGGTTCGTTGACGTTGCCAGCGATACATCTCTCCTGCATATTTCAAACGCACCAAGACACCAGGAACGGTAGCGATAACCAGAATTGCTGCTAGAGTCCAATCGAACCAGATGAGTAAACCAGCAATTCCGATGAGAGAGATTCCGTTCTGACCCACTTGCAACAGGTTGTTTAGCATACTGGGGGGCCGGAAGAAGGCTTCTTGTTGGGCGCGTTGTAGGGTGTCTTGGTATTGGGAGTTTTCGTAAAATTCCAAATCGACTTCAATCGCCTTGGCATGAACAATCCCATACATATAGTCAGTGACAAGCTGAGTTTGGGCGGTGTTGACAAGTTCTGCAATTGAACTGCACACGTTATTAGCTAGGGCTACTATTCCTGTGAGTCCGATGAGTAAGGCGATTTGTTTGAAGGTTGTTCCTTTATCAGGAGTTGCGATGCCTGTGGTTACCGCATCGATGATAACCTTCATTAGAAAGAGGGAGAGTAATGGCAGTGTACTCTGAGCGATTAGGAGTGCTAAGCGAGTAGTTGTCCAGACAGGACTGCTTTGCCAAACCAGTTTTAATGCCAGTCCTAGGCGTAGGGTTTGCTGGATTTTGTGTCTTAACTTTGGTGGAGAGGGGGTCAAGGGTTACTCCCAAAGTAGTACTGATGGCAGTTGATCGATATAGGCCAATCTTAGCAGTTCGTAGTCAATACTTGAAGCTCCTTGAAAGAAACCAGGACTGTAAGCAAGGGTTCGAGCGTAACAAAAATTACCTCTCTGTTTGACACGAGCTACAACCTGAGCTGGTTGTGTCATTGCTGTTTCCAGTAGCTGTGGTTGGGAGAGCGATCGCTAGCTATATTTTTAGCTTGGCATGGTACAGCGATTGCTGTGCTAGTTACGTAAGTCCAGAGCTTGTGTGAATGTGCTACCCCTCCGCCTCTTCGTTATCGCAGACAAACGGGTCTGAACACAGGGGCGGAATGTGGGCTAATTCCTCCGCCTGTACACGATCTATGCAATCCCTCAATTTTTCAGCCAGCCCCTGTACGTAGGGTTCTTGTAACATATTAAAGCTATCGCCTGGAATATCATGGATCTCCAATCCTCCAGGAGCCAGTTCGCTCCATCCCAAATCAGGGTCTATAAAGCTAATGTTCTCGATAGCTCGGAAGAGAGTCACTCGTTCCGGGTAAACCTGCTTCGGTGCGAATACCCACTCCGTATTTACCTCCTCTTTTTTCTTTTGATAAGTGAAGTTTTGGGAAGCTTGAGGCAAAGAAATCCGCATACGCTCGTAAAACTTGTAGTAAATACTCATTAGCCGATTCTTGGCTTTCCCTAACCTCCTCTTGCTTAACAAGTAGGCGGGGCCAATTCGTAAAAAGTTATTCCAGTGCGCCGAGACTCGCTCTTCGACAGGTATTATTTTGATGGCTTGACCATCTTTTAAAGTATCTAACAAGGCTAGCAGAGCTACCTTTTGACCTTGCGCGTGGAGCTGCTGGGCTATATCATAGGCTACTCGGCCTCCGCAATATATGCCTGCTAAAAGATAAGGACCTTCAGGTTGGATGCTTCGCATTTCTTTGATATAGTGAGGCACAACATCTTCAACCTTATTCAAAGAAACTTCATCCATAATCCCTACTGCTAGCCCATAAATGGGTTGTTCAGCATCTAGATGGCGGGTCAAAGGGCGACAGAACTTTAGACCCTCGCCAAGTACATGGATAAAGAACAAGGGCCGCTTAGAACCTCCGGGTTGAATTACCACCAGCGATTTGGAAGGTGCTGGCCGTCCTTTCTGGCGGAGAATGTTAGCTAATTCTTCAATGTTTGGTGCTTGGAAGAGGGTAGCCCGGGGGAGATTTTTCCCGAAGGTTTTCTCGATTTGTGCCAATAGGTGCAGGGCTAGGAGGGAGTGTCCTCCCAAATCAAAGAAATTGTCCTTCACCCCGATCGGCTTTTTGCCTAAAACGTTTTCCCAAATTTTTGTTAGTTGGATTTCCAAATCGTCGCTGGGAGGCACAAAGGTTTCTTCTGGCTTTTGTTGAATTTTGTCGGGGCTACTATTACTGTTCTCAAGCTGGTAGGATTCTGGTTCTCTCAAAAGAGGTAAATCCAAAAGTCTTTGTTCTGGATTAGCAACTAAGCTTTCGAGCAATGTCTGAAAATTCTCCAGTATCTGGGTGATAGTAGTTTTCTCAAACAGAGCGGTCTTATACTCTAGTATTGCTGTCAGTGTTCCCTGTTTCTCCTCCACGAGCAGCGACAAATCAAAATTCGCCGTTCTGTTGTGGATATCTAGGAAGCTCACGCTCAATCCTGGTAATTCTAGGGGTTGACTTGTAATATGATGTAAGGCAAACATTCCCCTAGACAGTGGTGTGCGAGTTAGGTTGGAAAGTTCTACTAGCTTCTGTAAAGGAACGTTTTGATTTTGATAAGCTTCTAAAGCGGTTTGTCGCACTCGACCAATCAGCTCTCGAAAGCTTGGGTTTCCAGATAAATCAGTACGCATTAGCAAGATATTATTAAAATATCCAATTAGATCTTCAGTTTCGCTTCGGTTGTGACCTGTGACGGGTGAACACAGGAGTATATCTTCCTGCTGGGTATAGCAGTAAAGCAACGTCTTAAACCCTGTTAACAGAGTCATGAACAAAGTAACTTCTTCCTGAAGGCTTAGTATCTTGAGGTCATTGGTTAAGTTTTCGGGGAATACCAGAGATTGACGCGAACCTTGATAGGTATGGACAGCAGGTCTCGCTCGATCGATGGGTAACTCTAATGCGGGAATACTGCCACCTAGCTGCTGCTGCCAATAGGCGAGCTGAGACTCTAGCTCCTTGCTCTGTAACCATTGCTGTTGCCAGCACGCAAAGTCAGCATACTGTATAGATAGTTCAGGTAGCGGTGAAGCCTGGCTAGTAGAAAAGGCTCGGTAGAGTGCTGCGAACTCTCGGAAAAAGGTATTTAAGGATTTGCCGTCGAAGATGATGTGATGTATGGTTAGAAGCAGAATGTGTTCTTCCTCGGCTAGGCGCAGAAGTTGAAATTGCCAAAGAGATCCTTGTGCTAAGTCGAAGGGTTGCTCAAATTGCTCGATGGCTAGCCGCTGGGTTTCACTCTCTCGCTCAGTTTCAGGGAGTTCTTGTAGGTCTATTATCGGCAGCTTTAAGGCTACGTCTGGGGAGATAACCTGGACTGGTTGCCCATCAATAGATGGAAAGCTAGTTCGTAGAATTTCGTGGCGTAGCACGATTTCACGCAGGCTTTGTTCTAGGGCAGCTACGTTGAGTGAACCCGTTAGTCGCACCCCTACGGGTACGTTATAGACAAGGCTGTCAGGATCCAATTGCTGAAGAAACCACAGCCCTAGTTGGGCAGAGGATAACGGGAACTTGTTTGATGCTTGCCTTCGAGCAATTATAGGCAATTGGGAGTCTGTTATGCCCTTGTGCTGTAGTAAGTTCATGAGGGCATCATGTTTCTCCGGGGAAAGTTTGGCGAGCCGCTTTTTGAGTTCTTCTTGCTCCATCATATAAAATCCTCCTATCATTATCTTCTTGGGTAGTTTGCTCTTAAATCAATTTCACTTTTTCTTCCTTTTCATATAAGACATAATTACTCCAGACATAATTAACCTTCCCCCATGTTGTGGCTGAATATATATCTGGAAAAAAACCACGTCCATTATAATTAGCGCTTGTGTTACATAATACAGGGATGCCGCTTATCTTTTCATACTCCATCAGGAGTTCTGCAATTTCTTTATTCTCCTCTGAATTGATTGTTTGTAATCGAGCCGTTCCATCTAAATGACAAATCGCGGGCATTCTATCGATCCACTCTCTCCTGACCACATGATCGAATAACATGTAGGGATCTCTGCTGCCTGGAGTGAAGATTTCCGGTGCCCTGTGTTCTAGACAGATAGGAGCCACGGGTCTGTAACTCTCTCGCCCTTTAGCTTGATTTAAAATATCCTTCATTTTTGGCGATCTGGCTGAGGCTAGAATGCTCCTGTTTCCTAATGCCCTTGGACCTAACTCTGCCCTGCCATTCAGGAAGACTACTGGCTCTTCTGTCTCATGAAGTAATTGCGCTAGTTCCTGGATGGAGCAATCCCGTTCTATCCAACCTTCGGATGGGGAAGTTTTTATCAGGTTGGGACCTTTGTATACATTCCAATCCAGGGCTTTTATTTTTGTGTTTTTCAGCATTGAACAGCAGGCCATGCCTAGAGCGGAACCGGTATCGTTAGGAAAGGGGGGAATCCAAATCTCATCAAAGATTTGGCTGTTTCGGATAGCACTATTCCATTTGATATTAAGAGCACACCCCCCGGCAAAACATAAGTTTCTTTTAAAATTCCTAAATTGATTGATTTTGAGAGCCAAATTTTTAACTAATAGATTCTCTAAAAATACATGAAATGATTTTAGGATATCCTCGGACTTGTAGGTCTGACCATCAATACGTTTCTTAAACTCTGTTGCAAATTTATCTCCAAAAATGATCGAGAGTTCTAAGTGGCTCTCGTAAACATCTGTAAAATATTGGATCAATTCATCGCGGACGTGACCCAAGGCAATATAAGCCATGACCTTGCCAGCAACTGATAACCCCCCATATCTCTCTTTTTTACCATGATTAAAAGGCTCAAAATGTCTGGCAAAAATTGCGTATATATTACCATGCAATAAAAATAGCGAGCCGAGATTTTCAATCCGTTCGCTTTCAGCATTAAAGTAATACAATCTCGGTAACATTCCTCCATCCCAAACCAGAATAAAAGAACTTTCGTTTTTGCAAGCAAAAGGACTGGTACAATAAGCTGATAAAATATGCCCTGTTACATGCATATAGCTGGAATATTCAAGTTCAATTCTATCAAACTTTAAGCCACTGTAAATATTTTCTTCAAAAGCATCATGGTTGAGAGTTTTTTCTTGATAAGAGGCAACATTTAAGGTTAAATTTTGACCGTTATTATTGATATTGATGTCTTCTGAAGATTCATCGAGTTCTTCCCATCCCCATCCATCGATTACAAATTTATCAATATCCTTGATGTCATACCCATATTCCTTTAGAATTTTTGAGAGGATAGAAATATCTTCAATCGCTTTAAACCTAGGATTATTATCCAGTTTCTCCAGCTCAATACTAAAAACAAGCTTGCCATCATCTATCAAGGCAATTGTTCCATCATGAGTCAGCTTGACTCCGCAAATGGTTTTAATTTCAACCTGACTTCCAGAGGATTCCTGGACGGTTGTTTGCTCACTAATTAGATTAGCTGTTTTGTCCTCTTTCTGTTCAAAAATAGGCTGGCTTGGAGAAATATTCAAGCCTTCTCTTTCGAGAAGCTGCTCTAAAAGCTGGCGTTTCTCTGGCGGCAGGTCGGCGATGCGTTTGAAAATTTCACTCATTTTAATTTTCTCTACAATTCTAATTAAAAATTAGGGCTTTTCTTCCCTTCTAAAATCATTGTTTCAAAACGAAACATTTCTAGATTATAAGCTTTGTCTTTTTTTCCCTCTAGTTCGCACAGGTTATCATCACTACTTTCTCCCAAAACACAGCTAATAATATCAGTAAACCCAGCGCTCTCCATTGAGTTACGAAGGGTTGCATAATCATAGATAAACTGATGACCCCACGCTCGAAAAACATTATTAATTACAAAACAGGGAGAATAAGTTTTTATTTCTGGAAGCCAAGTATCAGTAGTCCACCTGATAAACCGTTGTTGTAAATCATTTTGAGGTCTATAAAGATTTATAAAAGTTTCAAGATTAGGCGTAGCGATCCGAATTTTACCACCTTCCCTTAAGATTCGGTAGCACTCACGAAACAGAAATAGACCTTCATCATATGAAATATGTTCGATCATGTGTTCGCCGAATATGTAATCGAAACTGCTATCAGCAATTGGAAATGGCTTAGTGACATCAAGAAAAACACATGAGTGTGGGCGTCCATAATCAGTATTAAGCCAGCCTTTTAATGAATTTGATCTAGCTCTAAGTTGTAGTTTTCGTATTTGATGAGACTTGAGATAAATTTCTATTAAACATTTTGCTTCTTCGGCTTGTTCGTTTTGTCTGGGAATAGACTGAACACAAGAAACATTCAAGTTTGCTTTTTTAAGAAGCTGCTCTAAAAGCTGGCGTTTTTCTGGCGGCAGGTCGGCGATGCGTTTGAAAATTTCACTCATTTTAGCTGGGTCTCCTTGGCATTGTTTTCAGAGGGTCAATCCTTTTTAAATTTAAATATTCTATAGGTTAATTTTTGATTTTTCATATCCTTATAAATTTGGGAACCTGGTACTCCTAGAAAATTTCTCATTATTTGAGGGTTGTTCTCTTGTCTGAAAGCCTCTAGACGTTGGGGTGCCGTCTCATCGCATGACAGCACAACATTGTTGGTAATGTCTCGCTGTTTTTCAAGAGAAAATCCTAGAGCTTGTAAATATGACAAACAGCTATCCACCTGTGGGATTGAAAAGAAATCTGCATATAAGAAAAGTCCTCCTATCTTTAGAATTCTATATACTTCTCGATAAAAATTAAAAATATCAGGGTAATTGTGGGAGGATTCAATGTTTAAAATAATATCCAAATAATCATCTGTAAATTGTAAATTTTCAGCATCTCCCTCGAAAAACTTAGCATGACTGTAGCTGTAATTTGATCGGCAAAATGCAATGGCACTCGAATAGAGATCGATCCCGATTATTTCTTGGGGCTGAAAATATTTAGTTATTACATCAATACTCCCCCCCCTCCCACAACCGATATCTAGTATTCTCATATCTGTAAAATCGCAATCGCCAATTACTTCAAGAACTAATTTGATAGAATTTTTATTGATTGTGTAATTTGGCAATTCAACTTTGGCATATTGTGGCGTATCATCAGCAATAAACCCATAATTTAAAAATCGGGCATGTTGGCTGAAAACAGTTGAGTCGCGCTGTTGGCTTACTAAATCATAAAAATTTCTCTGATTTTCTTTGATTTCATTAGAAGAATATCTTGAGTCAGAAGGCGAGCAAGACTTATCTATTAAACTTTCTCGTTCATCTGAGCAATCATGGACATTATCTTTCTCACCTGTAGAATTAGCCGAGCTTCGCTGTCTTTCCTGTAGCCTAATGTCAGGGCTTAAGGACAGCAGATTCTCTTTTTGGAGCAACTGCTCTAAAAGCCTGCGTTTCTCTGGCGGAAGGTTAGCGAGCCGCTTAAAAATTTCACTCATTTTAACTCTACTCCTTTAGGGACTTTTCTGTTTCGATAAGAAGGGCTTCAAGCTCCTCTTCTGACAGGTTTTCTACTAAGTGCAACATCTGATCAATTTTTTCAAAATTCTCTTGCATAGCCGAGCTATTTTTCCCGATGATAACCGCTAGTTTAGCCACCGTTGGGGCGTCAAAAATCGCGTTCACGGTTAACTCGACCTGGAAGGTGTCACGCAGCCAGGAGAGGAGCTGGATCGCTAGAACAGAATGACCGCCCAATTCAAAGAAATTGTCGTTGATTCCCACCTGCTCGACTCCGAGGAGGGTCTGCCACAGGTCGGCAAGAGTCTGTTCCACCTCATTAGTAGGTGCTACATAGGCGTTCCGCAAATTCGGTCTGGCATGGCGGCTCTCTGAAACTTTGGGGTGAGAATAATTCGCCTCGCGTAAGGACTCAAGTTTAATCCATTGGTCAATCCTGGTCTGTAGGTCGCCCGTCGAAACGATTACTTGTGGAACTCGCCAGGTGGATAAAACACGTTGAAATGCATCTACACCTTCTTGGGGCGACATCGCCAATTCAGCTACAGTGGCTCCTAGGGCCGTACTTTGTTGTGTTGTCTCCCCCAGTTGCCAGCTATCCCAGTTGACGCTGAACCAAGGGACAGCAGAGTCCGCCTGGTTTTGTTGGTGAGCGAAAGCGTCCATGAATAAATTAGCAGCCGAATAAGCAACTAACCTTAATCCCCCCAAAACTGATGACAAGGAAGACATTAATAAACAAAAGTCAAGCTCTTTGGAGTACAAGACCTTTTTCAAGACCAAGAGTCCGTGAACTTTGGGGTGAAATTGCTGCTCTGCCTCGGCTTTTCCAGTCTTCTCAATAGGGCGAGATGCCTTGTCTGTAAGAATTCCTGCGGCATGGATCGCGCCGTGGATGGTTCCAAACTGTTTCTCTGCCTGCGCGATCGCTGCTTGCATTTGTTGCTGATTAGCTACATCGGCACGCACGACCAAAACCTCTGCCCCTATATTTTCCAGTTCTTGCAACTTCCGGATCTGGAGGCTGACGCTATCTTGAGCCTTGTTGGTGGCTAGCCATTGTTCCCACTCCTCTCTTGCCGGAAAAGTTGAACGCCCTGTCAGTACCAATTTGGCTTTTACTGTCTTAGCTAGATACTCTGCTAGAACAAGTCCAATGCGTCCCAGTCCCCCTGTAATTAAATAGACTCCTCTTTCCCTTAAGCCGAGGGGAGCTTCAGCAGACTGCTCCAATCGAGTTGGCTCAAAAGTCTGTACCCAGCGATGATTCCCACGATAGGCAACAACCAGATCAAGGGATTTGGCTTGGAGTTCCTCCAGAAGCTGGTCTATGAGTTTTGCCTCTTGGCTTTCCGAGCGGGGGATAACAATATCAATGCTACGGCAGATTATGTTGGAGAATTCTTGCGGAATTACCTTAATCGATCCAAGCACTGTCGCCTTCTCTGGACGCAGCAACTCTTCTCCCGTCACCTCCTGTAGGTTATTTGAGACGATCGCGATCTGAAACTTCTCCTTGAAATTCTGTCTTCTAATTGCCTGGGCTATAAAAAGTAGGCTGTAAAATCCTAAATCTTGAGCGCTGTCAAAGGATTCAATTCCTAATTCTGATTGGTCGTTCGGCGTGACACTCCATAAATGAATAATCGTTTGGGGGATCTGGTTCAGGACGCGAAGTTCATTGAGTAAGGCATCGTAGTGTTCTGGTTGGCGAGGATTGAGAGTGTATAGGCCATCGCTCAATTTAGTAAATTCCGATCCGACCCTTACCGCGATCGCCTCCTGTCCCTGTTGTTTCAGTTTTTGCCACAGTTGGGAACCTAAGCCGCACTCATCCATAAATATTAAGCAGACGGAGTGCCCCTGCGTCGCGCTGGGTTTTTGGACACTCAGCCGAGAGCGTTTCCAAGAAGGGATGTATAACCAGTTGGCTATGTCTGGCCTTTTGCCAAGTAAAGAGGAGGCTGGCACGGTCTTTCCATCATTTTGAGGGTCAATCCAGTAACGCTGGCGCTCAAAAGGATAGGTCGGCAAAGGCAGGCGGTGCCGCCGCTCATGGGTATAGAATCTCGACCAATCTACCTCTACACCTGTGAGCCAGAGTTCGCCTAATGTTGTCAGTAAGAACGCTACATCTGATTGATGGTCTTGGGGATGGCGGAGCGAAGCAAGCACAACTTGCTCAGCTGACTTATTTGGATGCCGCATGGTCAACGTAGTCAGCGTCCTTCCAGGACCGACCTCTAGGAGTATTGTCTCTGGGTCTTTCAACACCTGTTGCAGTCCCTCAGCAAAGCGCACCGTCTGCAGCAGGTGTCTTGCCCAATAATTTGGGTCTGTTGCCTGGGCGGCTGTAATCCAAGTGCCGGTAACGTTGGACAAATAGGGAATCTGTGGGGAATTCAGGCTGACTTGTTTGACTCGCTCAGTGAAAGGAACCAAGATCGCCTCCATCATCTCGGAATGGAAAGCATGGGAGGTCTGTAGGCGGCGGCCTTCTACGCCTCTTTCAGCAAGCTGCTTCTGGAAGACTTCTACTGCCTCTTCACGTCCGGAAACCACACACAAAGAAGAGCCATTAATCGCAGCCAGGGAGAGTTCTTGATCCAGAAGGGGTTGCACCTCCTGTTCTGAAAGTGGGACAGCCAGCATTGCCCCTGGGGGCAGTTGCTGCATCAGTTGACCCCGTGCTGCCACCAGAGCTAAGGCATCTTCCAGGGAGAACACACCTGACAGACAGGCGGCTACATATTCCCCAATACTGTGACCGATCATCGCCTGGGGACGAACGCCCCACGCCTGCCACAACTGGGCTAGAGCGTACTCGATGACGAACAGGGTTGGTTGGGTAATTGCAGTCTGTTGGAGTTGCCGCGCTGCTTCTTCTGTTTCTCCCTCTTTTGGGTAAAGTAGATGGCGCAGGTCAAGGTTTAAGAGAGGCTTGAGAAATTCCGAACAGCGATCGACTTGCTCCCGAAAGGTGGGTTCAACCTGGTATAATTCCCGACCCATATTGACATACTGCGCCCCCTGTCCCGAGAACATGAATACGATACTGCGCTCCTTGGGGTCTTGATGGTTTGTCAAAACTTGAGGCGACGAAGAACTCAGCGACCTGGCAGCTTCATCGAGAGTCTGGCAGACCAGTATTTTTCGATAGCTGAATGCCTTGCGACCAGCTTGGAGGGTGTAAGCTACATCAGCGAGGTTGACTGAGGAATTTTGTTTGAGGTGTTCAGCCAAATTAGCCGTTATCCGGTCGAGGGCAGTGCTAGTTTTGGCTGAGAGCAGCAGCAGTTGCCAGGGTCGGGATTTTCCCGAAGGAGCGAGGGGTGGGGCTTCTTCCAGCACAGCATGGGCATTTGTTCCCCCAATCCCAAAAGAACTGACTCCTGCACGGCGGGGAGTCCCGTTGGTTTTCCATTCAGTGAGAGTGGTATTGACGTAGAAGGGACTGTTAGCGAAGTCAATTTGAGGGTTGGGCTGCTCAAAGTGCAGGCTGGGCGGCAGCAACTTGTGTTTCAGTGCCAGGACGGTCTTGATCAGTCCCGCTACCCCAGCCGCCGTATTGAGATGTCCGACATTAGTTTTCACTGAGCCAAGCGCACAGAAGCTACTCTTCTGGTTTCCCACCCGAAAGGCTTGGGTTAGAGCAGCAATCTCAATGGGATCGCCGAGAGCCGTTCCCGTGCCGTGAGCTTCTATATAGGTAATTGTTTCGGGAGCAACCCCTGCTAGAGCCATCGCCTCGGCAATGACTGCTGCCTGACCCTCCACACTGGGAGCTGTATAGCCTACTTTGGTTGCCCCATCGTTATTGATAGCTGAGCCTTTGATAATTGCGTGGATGCAGTCGCCATCTGCCAGGGCATCCTCTAATCTCTTCAACACAACAATGCCGATACCATTACCGAAAATAGTTCCCCTGGCTCGGGCATCAAAAGCTCGGCAGTGACCATCGGGAGAAGTAATTCCGCCCTCTTGATATAAATAACCTTCCTTTTGGGGAACTCGGACTGAAATCCCTCCAGCCAGGGCTATATCGCATTGGTAATTCAGCAAACTTTGGCAGGCCATTTGAACTGCTACCAATGAAGTAGAACAGGCAGTATTAACGTAAACACTCGGTCCCTTCAAGTTCAACTTGTAGGAGACTTGTGTGGGTACAGAGTCTTGATTATTGCCAACTACAATCTGTAGACTGTCCAATGATTTGAGCAGGTCATGATTTGAGGACAAGTTTCTGAGAAAGTAGGTATTCTTGCCAGCGCCAGCATAAATACCAATCCGACCGTTGTATGCTTCAGCGTTATAGCCAGCGATTTCCAGAGCCTCCCACGCACACTCTAAAAAGAGGCGGTGTTGGGGAGACATAACTTCTGCTTCCCTAGGCGTTAAGTTGAAGAAGGGGGCGTCGAATAGATCGATGTCTGCCAAGACGGTTCCGGCTTTGACATAGTTAGGGTTATTCAGTAAAGTCCTATCGATGCCCGAAGCCACTAATTCCTCATCGCTAAAAAAGGAAATGGACTCTAAGCCATTTTGTAAATTATGCCAAAACTCATCAACATTCTTGGCTCCGGGAAAACGACCGGACATACCAATGATGGCGATGGGGTCTAAAGCATCTTGTGCTTCCCAGTTATCCATTTGCTCTTCTCCTCAGTTTTAGTAGTTGCTGCTGTCGTCTTATCCCCTCTTTCTGCCTTTTGGCACTGTCATAAATGTACTCAAAAGTAGATTGTTCCTCACTGCGTTCTTGGCTTAAATACCGTGCTATTCCACTTACGGTTGGATGTCTAAACAAGTCAACTATTGAGAGAGAACTGTCGAAGAGTTCTTTAAGCTTACAATACAGCCGGAGCGCGGTAAGTGAAGAGCCTCCCAGGTCAAAAAAGTTGCAGTGAATACTTACTTTTTCCAATTGTAGTACCTCTTGCCAAACCTCAGCAATAATGCGCTCCATCTTTTTCTGGGGCGCAACAAAAGTTGATTCTACAATCTTGTCAAACAGTTGAGAGGATTCTGTTTTTATGAAGGAGGGCAAGTCCGAAAGACGCTGATCTGGATTGGTAACGAGGCTGTCCAGCATGGACTGGAAATGCTCCAGCATCTGAGTAATAGTAGCGGTATCGAACAGATCCGTCTTGTACTGTAGCAGCCCCGCCAGTTGTTTCCCTTTCTCATACATAGATAGGGACAAGTCAAAATTGGTTGTCTCCCAGTTTAAATCCAGGCGAATCATGGGTATGCCAGCTAGTTCTAGAGGCTGACTCGGAGTATTTTGCAGCACAAACATGGCGCGACTTAGCGGCATCCGAACTAGAGTTGGAAGTTCTGCTAGTTTCTGAAAAGGCAAATCCTGATGCTCGTAGGTTCCTAAAGCGACTCGGCTCACTCGACCCACCAAATCCCGAAAACTTGGATTCCCAGACAGATCGGTACGCATGATGACTAGGTTGTTGAAGTACCCAATTAGTTTTTTGATTTCGACTCGGTTGCGACCAACCACAGGTGAGCAAATGAGAATGTCTTCCTGACCTGTATATCGGTAGAGCAACGTTTTAAACGCTGCCAGCAAAGTGACGAACAGAGAAACTCCCTCTTGATTGCTTAGTGCTTTGAGTGCCTCAGTCAGATGCTCGGATAGCACCAGAGATTGACTCGTTCCCTGGTAGGTGGGAACAGTAGGTCGGGATCTGTCGATGGGCAACTCCAGTGCAGGAATGTTATCACTTAATTGTTGCTGCCAGTAGTCCAGGTGAGACTTCAGCACTTCGCCCTGTAGCGACTGCTGCTGTAATTGGGCAAAGTCGGCATACTGGATGGGAAGTTCGGGAAGGGGTGAGGGATTCCCAGTGGAGAAGGCTTCGTAGAGGATTGCCAGTTCTCGCATGAATATCCTATAAGACCAGCCGTCGAAGACGATGTGGTGGACTGTCCGGAGCAACCAATACTCTTCTTCAGCCAAGCGCAGCAGTTTGACGCGCATCAAAGGCCCTTGGGTCAGGTCGAAAGGCTGCTCAGCCTCCTCGAGCGCTAATCGCTGTGCTTCAACCTCTCGCTCAGTTTCAGGCAGTTTTCGTATGTCTACCACTGGTAGTTTTAAGTCTATCTCCGGCGAGATAGACTGGACTGGTTGCCCATCAACATATGGAAAGGTGGTTCGTAGGATTTCATGACGTAGCACAATTTCCTTTATGCTTTTTTCGAGTACAGCTACATTGAGTGAACCCTTGAGCCGAAAGGCAGCACGCATATTGTGGATAGAGCTTCCGGGTTGCAACTGGTCGAGGAACCATAGCCTTTCCTGAGCGAAAGAAACGGGCAGGCCTCCGCTTCGTGGGACGGGTTTGATGGGAGGAGCCTGATGCTGTAACTTAATGTTAGTCCGAACGGCTTTCCAGAAATCGGACGGAGTTTTTTCTGACTCTGGCTGAAGGGAAGGATAGAGGTGTGATTGTTCGGAAATAGGTAATTTCATGTTAAATACTAGGTAAAAGAGCAGAGAAAAATGCGATAGCTTATCTTCAGGTTTAACCAATTATAAATCTTTTAAAAAGTACCTTTCAGGAAATTTTTCTGTAATCATCATGATTGGCTGATGATTAGAAAATACCCGATAAGTCCGAGATAGCATCCGGTCTTCCCTTTGAATTTTAAAATAATTAGACAAATCTTCAGCCAGTTCTTGACTAGAGTCGATTATCTCTTTGAAAGTCTCGATTTTATGTTCTAACCAAAGCCTCCCCATAGGAATTTGAGATTTGAGTAATTCGTCTCTGAATTTTAGCTCTAATCTATCAGCGGCAAGCCTAGATTCTGCGTAAATAAAATTCTTCCGACTGATTTTGCCTTGGAGTAATACTTTTCTTTCAATTACCTCACTTCCAGCCTTTAAGTCTAGTGGTGAAATGTCTTGTTTCGTTGCAATGATTTTCTCGAATAACTTAACTACCTGAATGGGTTCAAATAAGTAAGCTTCTAATATTTCTGTCAATGTTCCATCAGTGGTTAATAAAATTCTTTGAAAAGCACTCAGACGAGATGGTTCTATATGGCTTGTTGCCATGTTTTCCTCTATATCTGACCTCATTAAGTCGTATATTTCTTTTTCAGTGATTGCCTGCGTTTCCATCGTTAGCATCCCTTAATGTTCGTAAATATTTCTCGAATCTTCTTTTTTATTTTGTCTTTGACTAGGGGGATTTAGGAAAAAGATGAAAAATCCGATAATAGAAAGAACGGAGGAAATTAAGTTTCTTAGGCATCGTCTAAAACTTGGAGTAACCAAGTACATCTAAAATTTCTGCAAAATTGGAATTTAGAATCTCGATGGTTTTTGATTTTAATTTTCGTTGGTGTTCTCCTGGAATAACTTGTCTTTTGTGAGCATATATATTCTCCTCTTTAACAGAAAAATCAGCTTCTTCTTTGATTTTGCTTGTTAATTGTGGGCTAACCTTGAGTAGTAAAAATTCAATTACAGTATCTAGCCAAGTATCAAAATCCATCACCATTTTCTCGTAGGTCATAAATAGTACGTTGGGTTTATTCAATAATTTTTGACAATATTGTCGATATATTTTTAAATACTTAGGTATGTTTTCTATCACGTATTCATCTATGCTCATCCTCAAAGCTCTTTCTCTTAATTCCAGCAATTCTTCTTGATTTAAGAGAGGTATAGCATGGCTATAAGCATGAGAAAAATAAAGAGAAGTTAGGATATCTCTTGGATCTCTTAACATTAATATAATTCTAAAGCGATCTAGATTAGGTATTTGCCATTCATCAAATTCCCTGAAGCTTCCATAAAAATATCCGCCTGTCTTGAATATTTTTGGGTCGAAGGCTGTTTGAACTTGCAACTTTTCTTTTAATTCCCCAGTTTCCCAAGCATAGCCATTCAAATTAATAGGAGTCATCCCAACATTTTTGGTTAATTTTATCAAGATATCTGCCACATACACAGAGGCACATTTAAAAGTTGTATAGAAGAGAATGCTTGAATGGTTATTCTCTGATTTATGTTGGTAATTCAAAAGTTGTATCTCATTGGAATACTTAGCCATTTTTGCTTCTTTGATGAGCTTGAAAAAGCGGTTATATTTTTCAGGATTTAGTTCTTTCATTTTTTTCCTTTAAAAATCAACTAAAATTGTTGTCATTTACAAACCAGCGATCGCCTTTACAACTTCATCTACTCCTCCACTACGCTCAATTTCTGCTTGTAAAACAGCCGCAGCCTTGCTATACTTGTCTTCCGTCGCTACTTGCTCAGTAACTCTAGCAAATTTTTTCGCATCCCAGCACTTCGGACAAGGTATTTCACCAGCCCCAAGTGACTGAAGTCTAAGTGCTGTTTCATATTGTTCTCCTTGTTGAGGTAAGCAGATTAGGGGCTTGCCAACAGAAAGCGACTCTATTACTATCTTACCTGAAGCTATTGTAACTACAGCATCTATCAATTTTAAGACTTTGTAAAAATCATTGAAAAAAGGTCTCCATATTACGTTTTTACGCTGACTAAGCGACGCAATGTCAATTCCATTTTTTCCCCCCAAGCTAACAATTACAGTGCCAGAAAAGTTTTTTAGTGCCTTCAGACACTTTTCGGTTGGTTCTACATGAATAGTACCGAGAGAAATAAAAATTCTAGGCTTTGGACTAGATGCAATACAGGCAATCGTATCAGTTTCTTCTACTTCCTCAGACTCAGAACGAGATAAGAAAAGTGGACCAACAAATTTGACATAGGGAGGATCGGGGGAAATTTTATTACTTAAAGATGAAATCGTCGAAAGTAACACAAGTTGATTTGAGTGGAGGACACTAGTGCCAGAAATATCATTAAGTCCATAGGGTCGTCTAATTGTCTCGTTATATAGCTGATCGATTTCCTGGTTAAACTTACGGTTCAGCTCCCAGAAAAGCTGCATAAGTCGATTTGGAGCATTCTGACTTATTTTTGCTCCATAAGGAGGATCTACTCCCTCAATCCTAAAAGGTGAACCAACAGTTCCAAAGGACACCATTGGTATGCCTATAATTTCTGCTACCGTCATGCCTGCATAGTCTCGAAAATGAGACAAAATTAAATCAGGTTTCCAAGCTTTAATATTCTTGAGCAATTCTGGCAAGATAAGTTCGGCGTGCTTGAAGAAATACCCTTGAAATATTTCGCAGGGATAATTTGCGGTAGCCGGATCTATTAAAGTAGATTTGATATCTATCCGTTCATCCAGAATGGCTTGGTAAGATAGGTGCTTCTGTTGTAATATTTTGATTGAATTTTGACAATAAAATCCCAAGAAGTAACAAACTTCATGTCTTTCGTTTAAACGCTGAGCTGCGTCAATGAATTCAGCTACATAGGTAAATTGAGAGAGAGAGCAAATAGCAATTTTCACGTTAACTTTTTCCTCAGATAATGTCGCTATTATCAACTCATTTGCTTAAGAGAGTCAACCAATGTCTGTCCTACATAGTCGCCATACAAAATTCCTTTTGCTGTCAACTCAACCTTGTTTTCACATAAAAAAATAAACCCCTCTACCTCAAGTTGTTTCAAGAGCGAAGAACATAATGACTCTAACTTGAAGCCATGCCGCTTTTGAAAATCCCTCAAATTTAGACGCAGCAGCTTCATTCCTAATAACACCTCTCGCCTCATTTTCTCTAGGCTATTCAGATGATGTCCCCGTGCCAGAGGTATTTCCCCTACCTCCACAGTGGCTGTGTACTTTTCTAGGTCGATGGTATTTTGCAGCAGCGTATCTCCCAGAACTCCATAAGCTGAAGCACCAAATCCGTAAAGATCGGTTGTTTCAAAAATACTCTGGGTGTACTCGTTCACATAGTGACCATTTTTGGTAAAGGTAAAAAAGCTCCAAGGTCGGTAATTCGCTTGCTCAAACTGTTCCATTGCGTACTGCATGAATTTCAGTTCCTGCTCATCAGAGGGCAAAGCTAGAGTATCTTCTCGCACCCCCAGCTGATAAACTTGCGTGTTAGAAAACGCTTCCATTTTATAAACGGTTATACTTTCTACCCCTGTAGATAAGGCGGATTCCACACTTCGCCCCCAAGTTTCTTCCGTCTCGCCTGCCAAACCACTGAGCAGGTCTATATTAACAGACCAATCTCCAGTTTCCCGCACAATTTTGATCGCCCTAAGTGCCTGTTTTTCATCATGTCCCCGACCACTGAGCTTAATAATAGGATCGCAAAAGGATTGCACTCCCAGACTGACCCGACTAACCCCCAACTTGCTGAGGATCTTCATCTTGCTCTCTGAAATGGTTAGGGGTTCAGCCTCAACCGTAAACTGAGGACTGTCAATCTTGAAATTGTTATGAAGGCACTCAACCAACTTCTCAAAATGATGCTCTCTCAAAAGTGTGGGAGTACCACCGCCGAAATAAATGGAAGCGACTTTCCGCTCTTCTAAATGAAATCTTTTGGTTGCCATTTCGATTTCTTTGCAGAGTGCCGCTACGTACCCTTCAACTTCTGGATTCTCTTTCAAATCAACCGTTTTGTAGTAGCAAAAAGCACACCGTTGCGTACAAAAGGGAATATGAACATAAATGTTGAGTGGCTTCTCCGTTAACATATCCCCGACAGCAGATCTTTTCCACTGCCGAAAAGGTGGATAGTTGGGGTTCAAAGGTAGTCTCTTGGGCTCTAACCTTTTTAGTTCAGCATTTAAGGGCATACACTTTTCTCCTTTTAGGGATACTGGTTAGTAACGTGGTGTTTTTATCTATAATGTGTAAAAAAATCTGGTTGATTACGACACAGCTTCCCTAGTTTGAAAAGACTGTTTAGCCGAAATAAAGTTAGCCAAAACGTTGAGGTTGCTGAAAGATTCAGGAGTTAACTCAGTATCAGAAAACTGAAAATTAAAGTGTTGCTCAACTAATGAAATCAATTCAACTATCGCAATAGAATCTAGTCCCAATCCGCCCTCAAACAAGGAAGCATTTTCGTCAATTTCTTCCACCTTAAGATTGACATCCAACTCTTCTGCCATAATGGTTTTCAGTTGATTTACTAAAGCTCCAGACATTGTTTACCTCACTATTTGCTGCTATTTGCTTGGTCAGCCATGCCGACCAGTTTTTGTCTATCGACCTTCTTATTTGGTAGCAGGGGTAAAGAACTGACAATGAATATCGAATCCGGAACCCCGTGCCTTGGTAAGATATTGAAACAGATCGATCGAATATCAGTTACCGTTATTTGAGAGTCTTTACCAAGAACGCAATAAGCTACAAGTCCCTTACCTCGCTGGCTTTCTCCTTTAGTAACCACTACGACTTGCTCTATCCCTTCAATCGTCTCTATGGCTTTCTCTACATCTGCAAAAAAAACCAAAAGACCATTCCGGTTAACACTGTGGTCGCACCTCCCCATTACTTCGATGCAACCATCACGCCCAATTCGCCCTAAATCTTTAGTACGAAACCAATTATCTTGAGTATTTTCCCCAAGGGACTTCCCGTTTTCGTCAACATATCCTTCAAATCCATATTTATGCTGGCACAAGAGTTCGCCAACACCCTCCATTTCCTCCCCTCCTTCTAACTCTCCTTTTTCTACCCGCATTTGCACACCGGACATGGGTGTGCCAACAGTTTGGGTACGCACTTCCTTTGAAGCGTGCGGATTCGAGGTGGCAATCGCTCCCATTTCGGTACTGCCGTACAATTTTACTAAACAGCCAAACAGGGATTCATATTTTGTAAACGTGTCTTCCCTAACGCGATCGCCAGCCGCCACAGTCAATTTGTAAGCTCTCGGAGATTTTCGACCCTTAAACAAAGTTTGACAGAAAGTAGGTGTCACGAAAGTAACATTAGGCACAAATTCCTTTTCTCGCTCCAAATATCGAAGTAAATTAGCTCCTTTTTGCAAGTCAATTGATGCTCCAACCACAACTCCTGGGAGAAAAGCGGCAGCCAAACCATACATATGAAAAATCGGAACTGGAATGGCAATGCGGTCTTCGCTAGTAAGTCCCAATCTTTCCACGCAGTTAAAAGCATTCCCCATTAACTTGGTATGCAGGTGGGCAGCCATTTTAGGGCTTCCCGTGCTTCCTGATGTCTGCAAATAGATTTTTGGACTAGCATTGTTTAACCCCTCACTATCGTCAGCCCAGTCCTCATTTTCCAGTAAAAACAAAAACTGCTCAGGACGTTTGAGATCGACTGTATGCCCGGCAGCGAAGTTTTCAGTTGTAATCGTATATCGGCAGAATCTCGGTATGGATGCCATCGTCCCAATTTTTGGGGACGTGTTAACAGCTCTAGGCAAGAGCAGAAAACTGTAACCTTTTTCGAGCAGATAGAGTAGGACTAGCGCACTCGGCACAGAATTAACGCATTCTAGGGCTAGACAATCTTTAAACCCAATCTCCTGTTCCGCAAAATGCTCCTGAAGTCTTTCAAAGACCTCTGTAATTTCTTGGTAAGAGCAGGATAAATACCCATCGGTCAACGCATTTAGCCGCCAAGTTATAGAAGTTGTAACTAGCCCAAGAACATTCATGTTAGAATTCCCGTAATGTAAGAATTCAAGTGGAAGGCATCAAGGAAGAAATAAGGAAATAGAAAGAAACTGTGTATTCGTTAGCGTGTGGTGAAAAAACTCTACACCTAAAGAAGTAAATAAAATTCTTTGGGTTAACTAACTCAACCATTGACAGCTATATTACTACACCCAACACAGAAAAAAAAGAATTTTACTCAATTGTAATATTTCTTATATTATATTTATTTATCTAAATAAACAGACATTTTAGATTAATCTTCTTAAACAACACCTGACGAATGACAACGCTTCTGGACTCTTAATGATAAAAGCATTGAAGTCCCTGAACCTCAAAAAAGATAGCGGATTATTGACAGGCTTATTGACTCAATCGCCCCAAATATTGAATCTGATGCAAGGGTTCTTGTCACTCTCTTTTATTGATACACGCACAGCTTGTGCGCTGGCTGCAAGAAAATATAGCCGTTCAAGCTGCATATAAAGGCAAGGGGAGCTTTGTTTTGCCTTAAACCTTATTGGTTAAGTCCCGGTAGCATGAAAAAGCGATCGCCGCTCTCGGAGTACAGCGATCGCACAATATGAAGAAAATCCTTACTCCTAAGGCTCTTCCTTCAACCCATCCAGTAACATCCGCAAAGACTGTCTACTTTATTGCGCCCCGTCTTTGCTGCCAACATCGACAGTTTGCGGTGCAGAGTTTCGGACATATCCACAGTAAACCTGACCGTGGCTTCTTTATCGGGTGCTTGCAGTTTGCTCATTAAACTAGAGCGCCAGTCCAGTAAAAGAGGTTGACAAAAAACATAAAGTATGGTATTAAGCGAAAAAAACCACTCTGTGCTGTAAAATGCGCCCACCAACCTGGACCCCCCCAATCGAGTTGTCTGCT
>Ga0247770_1000889_pt1 | contig 27044 bp, 34 predicted proteins | sample UWRJL136409B6_FD_179943 | JGI IMG/M metagenome (GOLD analysis project Ga0247770, IMG submission 179943) | Plant litter microbial communities from Arlington Agricultural Research Station in Wisconsin, United States - UWRJ-L136-409B-6 | ecosystem: Environmental > Terrestrial > Plant litter >... | reverse complement strand
CACCGACCACCAACCACGGACTCCGCGCCCCGGCCCTCGCTTGACCTCATCGACTGTTGATGATGGGTCTCAAGTCGGCCACAGCCGTAATTAGAGTACGGAAAGGAGAATCCTGTAAAGAAACAAGGACAAGGGGGGTGTCCTTTGGACGTCAGCGACAGAGTAGCGGTACTCCATCCATTCGGAATGACACCGGCTCCCCAGCCTTGCTGATTCCCATCTTCCCCCTTTAGGACTAAAGTACGGATACCACAGCATAGCAAAGAGCACTGACTGGCGATTTTTGCTCCGGCCGCTTGGCATCCTTGGTTGCATTCTAGAAGCCGAGCCGCTAGGTTCGCACAAAAGGCCGAGGCTGGTCGTCAGCCGTCCACTACACTACTATCAACCTAACCATATGGAGGGGGTCCATCGGATGACTGCACCCGCAGTGTTGTGCTGCCGCCAGTGTGCTGCTTTGTCGTCGCTGCCTCATCTGTCACCGCCACAACGCCTTCGAACAAAGGGAGAAACTAATGTCTCTGCTCATCGCAAGCGGATTGGTTGGCTCGGAGTGTGATGGCGCGCATTGAGGAATTGAGGCAGATCCCGTCCTGTCTCTTCAAATTCTTTATCCAGCCCGATGATCCGCACCACGCCGCACCCCGTTTACTGGCCGGCTGAAATGGCGGATGGGCCAGCTGGAACGGCCATCAAATACCACTCGGCAAGGGAGCTCCCGGCCCTGCCACTTGGTCTCTGGAAGCTACCCATTCATTGAAGAGCCCTAGGATTCCAATCCCTGAAGCCTTGAGAGGGCTGCGCACCAGCTGAGCGACCAACTGGCGAGCTCTAGCTGAGCTATCACACAGCGATAGGGGAGGTGGGGAGGGATAGGGGAGGGAAAAGGGCTTTCATTGGCGCTTTTGCGAGCAGGTAACTCCCAACGACTGTTTCATGAGGCAGTGAGGCAGAATCAAGGACATAAAAGCAACAGAGGCATACCTTTGATACCAACAGTTTCCAATCGAAAGCATTCCGTAGGCGTCATCAATCGCCCCTTTTCTCTTCATCCTGACGATTGTTCATGTGGCGTTATCAGGTCAGCGGTTACCTTCGTTTGGTTCCTTGCCCAAGTTTGTCCCAGCTGGAAAACGTGGCTGCCACTCGCAACCACGTGGCGGTTCTCCACCACCCCTAGCGCCTGCCCCAGGCTTTTGGGCCCGCTGGTACCTGTACTTTCTCGCCAATTTATAATAATGAACGGAATGTGGGCAAAATGGCGCACCATTTGAGCCTCGTAAACCGCCATCGCCATCGCACTTTGCTTTGTTTCTGCAACACTCCGTCTCACCATGCTGCATGGATATTCCGAAGCTCCACACATCCACATGTTCGTTCCGCTTCTGCAGATTTCAGAAATACAGCTAGGATGAGGCTCCGGGAATAGGTAACCAAAGCTCGGCCCAACTTCCAGCGAGATGAGGCGAAGGAGTCCGGCCCTGACCTCCCGATTCCCAACCCGCCCCGCCCCGCGCAAAATTAAGTTTGGAGCCGTCCGAAACCGCCGCCGCAAGGTCTGCTCATTGCGGAAAGGCCACCGATCGCAGGCGGTATTGATCGACCGCGCTACCCGAAACCAGCTTAATAATGACGATTCAGAAGGTCCTTGGAAAGATAGGAGGCGATGTTGGTTATTGGCCACACCTCCGGAATACGCCAGTCTGATTGTCGCTCTGTCGACAAAGCCTGAGGCCAAAAGAAAGGGTCTCCCTTCTCCGTGCGAAAATGTGTCATCGGAATCCTCGGGATCCTCACACACCTCTATACCGGAACAGCAAGGCCTGGGCTTAGCACGGTACAGGCCTTGACTGAATCGTGAAATGTCTTTTCAGAGTGCAGGAAGGCCTCTGCAGATTGCAGATGGCCCCTGTGGGGATGGGGAGATAGCCTGTCATAACCAAAACCACGGGCGGTCTTAACAGTAAGGAGGCATTTTCCGCACTGGGTGAAGGGACCCAAGCCTTCGTCCATTAGTGTCTCCATGAGCATCTCCGCTCAACCAATGCAGTGGTCAGCCCAATTCCACTTCGAACGAGATGAAACCAACTGACTATTGGAGTGAAGATAAGGATAAAAACCGGGAAACAGCCGGGAAAGCTTCGGAAGAACCCCCCACCAAGGGATTCCCCTCTATGCGAAGCTCACGTGGGGAATTATTTTGGCGGCATAGGGGGAGACGGGACGGGGCAAGGCAAGCCGGGTTTGACGGGCACTGTGTGCAGCACACAACGCCACGTGTCGAGCAGACGTTTAAAACGTGGAATTACCCCGAGCAGAAAAATAACGTGGGGATTGGCGTGCCGCCTGCTGGCATATTGGACGCCGCGGAAAGGGAGCTTCTCACAAAGTACCTCTCGGCTCAGAACTTGCTCGCTGACGCTGTTCCTCCATCCCGCGATTACATAGTCTAGCCGTCCAACCGCCCACGCCGCCCAGCTTTGGGCGAATAGCCGAACGCTTGCAGAATGGGGGGTGTCATTCTTCGCGTCTTGGCACCAACCAGTGACGAGCTTGGCCGCGCAAAAAATCGAGTTTGAGCCTCCTATCCATTCTTTGGGAGTCGATAGTCCACCGCACACCCCTCGCGAGTACGTATCAGGTAATTAGCTCATCGTTGCGAGGGCCTAGACTCCATTCGCAGCGTTGCCTCGACTGGGTGGTCCCCCGGAGCGGGAGCACTGTGATGCGAACGCTGTGGGGAGTCTCAGTTCTCGCGCTCGTCAACTTGTGCAATGCATCCACCCATCCAGTAGTGCCATGGCGATCGGGATGGACACGTGCGGAGGCCGGATACTCGCAGGACGATGCTGCAGAGGAATAAGAAAATAACCAACGTGTTTGGAGACGAACAGCGAGGACCCCTGTTATGCTTGACAGAGACGCCGATCGCGTCATTACCGCCGTCTCCATTCCGGTGCAGATCAATTTGCAGAGATCCAAATTGACAGAAACGAGGATGCGCGGGAAGTAAACATCGCTGGAATGGAGCGTCAGGTGTAATCCACGAGGCCCAAGTTGAAGCCGCCTGAAGCTTTGAGCTGGGGCTTCTGTGCTGTCGCTTCGGGGTTCCACTGAACTCCATTTGCAGCAGGTGCTCAGAAGACCCAGCCTTGGACGGGACCCCTGCCAGGCCTCAGCCATGTGCCTTTAAACCCTGACCCAGGTGAAAATTGGAAACGAGAGCAACAATTAAAGTACCTACGCGGCACGAGGAAATGCCTTCTGCAGTAAACATCCAGTTTCACTCCCCTTTCCCTATTTCTCATTTTTCTATTCACTCTCTTTGAATCCACTATTGTCAAAACAAAGACGCGGCATAACGGATCGTCCCACTGCATCCCCAGCGGATGGCCCATTTTCTAAATTTAAACCCACACGCAACAGCGAAACGCCAAACGTCCGAAACGTGAGAGCTAACCAGGATCCAGAAGCAAAGGCCTGGTCGGTGGAGTTCTATGAGACAGCAAGGTCGGTGTTCCATTTCACTTGTGCTTTGCCCGAATTCATGCGCAAGGCGGAACCCCTTTCGCTCTCCTTCTGGAAGCTGTCATTTCTTCCAATCTCCACATGGCGGGACATCGCAATCCCAAACAAACTCGCAAGCGCTGGCAATTGCCGCGGCGGACATGACGATGATCTCCGCACGCTTCTTCGGTGTCTCTTTGGCTTATTTGCGCGTGTGTTACGTATCATATTTCGTAATAGCCTCAGGGAGCGCCTTCTGACAGCAAAACAGACAGGAGAAGCAAAGGTCTGGGGCTCGTCTAGCCTATCTGATACCGTAGTCAGCGTCTCGCAGTGCGAAGGGCGTGCTCTCAAAGTAGCCGTGCTCGTCAGGACACGATCGGCGGCGCCCATCGAGATCTGGCATCGCAGCGCACAAACGTTCTCCCTCCCCGTTCGGGTAGCACTCTACCAGCGCCGCGCTGTGGTGGGCAAAACGCAAGGGCTTTTCCCAAGGGTCTTTCCGCGACGGGACGAGGCCTTGCCTTCTTCAGAATCAACGGTCCTCCCATCGACGAAGACCCCGCCGATCTCCGCAGCAAAGAAGGCGAAATCTCGGCTTCTGTCAAGCCCCGGTCTGCGGCAACGTCAGCCGTTGCCTCACTAGAGCTAACATTGCAGTGGGCGTCGATAGTGTTGTCGCCGATTGGACGTCAAGGTTCGTGTCTGCTTTCCTTCGACGTTGCAACCACACGCGTGCGTGACCTCATCCTAGACCGGGTTTCATACTGTCATTGCAACCTCAAATACCCCGACTTCAACATCTGCCTCGCACCGGCGCTCACCGAGAAACTGTTGCCATTTCATCCGATGATCGGATTTCACGGGCGTCTCCCCCAACAGTGGTGCCGAGTGGATCTGAGAAGGTGTTCATCTCATCAGCGACTGTGGAGCTGGCATAGAGCACCAGGGTACCAGAACGCATCTTGGAAGCGGTGTGTGGAACTTGTGGAACGTTGCTGTCAGTGGCGGTTTGCGTGCTTGGCCTCGACGAGCAGGCCGCCTGGGCCCAACCACAGATCCACGGCGATAAACCCTTCTGGGATTGTTTCCCAACCCGAAGACTGACATTATGCCCGCGCGCGGCGCGGTGTGTTGCCAAGATGGCGATCGTCCTTCCTGTCGCAGGCTCTGCAGCTGGCAGCAGCGTGGTTGCAAGGAACGGGAAGTCCAGAGTCAAGCGCTCTGCTTGAGAGCGACCAGCGCAGCATGAGCCATGTTTCTGAGTAATGCGAGCGAGCGAGGGGTGCAGGAGACGGAATGGGGGGGTTCGAATGGAGGCCAAGACCAGACCCCACCCTCGGGCCCACTCACCACTCGCAGCGTGGGCTGGCAGGGGGCTCGGCCCAAAGCAGCTTGGCCTGAAGAGAGATCCCTGAAGCCCACGCGCAGATCGTGCTCCCTGTTGTGAGACTTCGCTGTGAAGACGCTTCCATGCCCGCCACTTCATGCAGCGGTCGCAGCCATCCCCAGCATTGTTACTCTGGCCGCCAAATCGTCTTGACCCGAGACCCCTGTCCCGCATCCTTCGTCCGCTCACACCACCACATGGCAGCAAACGGCCAGATGCTCTCCACTGCTCCATTCCAGTGCTGACCGCCTTTCCCGTCTTCACTGCGTGCAATGGGCGGTTAGAAGATTCGCGTTTCCTTTGCAGTCCAACGCTATCTATCTCATAAACACGCCAGACAGCTGAACAGTGTTCGCCGTGGAACTAGCTTGTGTTTGGGATGTGCGTGCTAGTCGCCAAGTGGTCCGATCAGAGGGGGGATCCGCACTTCTGCGGCACGCCAGCTCCCAAGCGTCTCTTCTTCGTTGCGACGCCGTTGTTTTGGCTGCGCTCATCATCGCTGCTTCACACGTGCCAGTTCGCTGGCCAGTAGGGCATCGCACGTTGCTCCGGCGGGAATCATGGCCCAAAAACGGGAGGAGGGGAGGGCATATTCCGAAGGCGCGCCAGCCACATATGTGCCCGTTACTGCAACGAGAGGCTGCCCGCTCTGGTGTAGATATGTCGCTGCCTGACAGGCAAAGTCTTTGTCATGTTGCACTTCGTTAAATAAATCAGCGAGAGCAGCGAAGCAGTGTCGGGTGCAAATGGAGGAGCGAGGTTTGAAGAGGGGCTCTTTCTGCAAGTCGCGGGCCGCACAGAGAGTCCAAGTGAGGGGTGCCGCTGCAATCACGAGTGCCTCACTCGCTCATTCGACCGTGCGGCGCGCTTGGATAGCAGTGCATACCTTCTTCCACTTGCTCATTTTTCGAGTAGTTCTTTCCCTTTTACATACTAGTTTTGAATCTCTTCCCCTCCCGTCTCTCCGCCCAGGTGCTCCTCAGGTAGTTCTCGCTCTGTGTTCAAGTTCGTATCATATTCCCGCCTTATTCGCCGACCCTGCCTGAGTCCGAGTGTGCTCCCGCGCTGGGAGGCTCACTTGTCTTGTCTTTGCTGCGGTAGACTTTCTTTATCTTTGGGCGACCGATTGGGCATGGGCGATCAAGTTTCGCCAGACGGCAAGTGGCAGTTCCACCTCGTGCGATCCATCTCCCGTCGGGAATTGGCCGCCCTGACTCCTACTCCCAGGCCAACCCCCCCTCCACTCCAGACCCTTCATCCCTGAGGGAGCCACCGAGAGCTGGCGCAGGTCTCCAGCGTACCAGTACTTCCCGGGTTCCCTGCACCACATTTTTACCACGCCCTCCCCTGGCCGCAGTTCCTTGTCTCTTGTCTCCCTCGTGTCCCTCAATCCTCCGGCTCCACTGGGTGCAACTCACACGCACCCGCAGCCCGCACACGTCCCTCTTTTATTTGAACTGACGGTTGCCCATGCCCGGCGATGCACGCACACCCTTCCACCGCATTACTCCTACTCTTCCTCGACTAACCCGTCCACGTTAGATGGCCGCGGTCTCACAGTCAACTCAGCCGTCTCGAAAGCCGCCATTCTCTAGCTCGCTGTCCTCCCTCCACGAGGCTGCCGTTAACCAACCTTCCCATACCTCTTCGTCGTTGACTGCTCCCGGATCGCCAGTTGCAGGCCCGGCCCAGAGCAACACGATTGCCGCCTCGAACCCGCCGACCGGCCATCGACACAATCACCTCAGTAACCCTTCCACCAGCTCACAAAGGTCGGGTGGGTTTCTCGCACTTGCTGCAGCAGCCCTCGACAAGACCCTCTCGGGTATCTCAGACCAGAGAATTAGGCCTCGCCAGTCCTTCAGTCGGCTCTCCACTGGCCCTGACCTGCTGCTCTCTTCCAGCCCACAGCAACTTAGTCCGGACAAGCCCCCCAGGACCAGACCTGCATCTAACTACACAGCCCCGTCGCCGACGCTGCCAGGCGGTAGCTGGCATTCGAGCTTGTCCTCGCCACGCGACGACCCCTTTGCGAAGCCCTACACAGAAACCAACCCCAACTATCCTCAGCCGGTTCGCCTCTCGCGACTCGACAACAAGATGCATCAAACATCATCTAGACTATTACGGATGACGGACGATGACCGCCCGTTCACAAAAGTTAGTACCCGCCTACTGTTGAGGCTCCGCACAAAGCTCCTTAGCAGACATGCGACACCAGCCGTTGTGTCACATATAGTTCGTTTCTAACTGGTCCGACAGGATTTCAAAGATCTTTTTGCTACCCTCATCGTCAGCCTGCTTCCGCTCTCTGCCCATCGCGTTCGTCTGACCAAGGTGGAGCACACCTTCCTATCTGAAGATGCCATCAACAATCTCGGATCGCTCAAGTTCTCTCAGTCCAACCGGATGCCGGACCCCAAGGATCCCTCCCGCATCGTGACAACGACTACTACCACTACTTTTTCCATGGCAAAGGACATGGCCCGTTCGATATGCCAGAGATTCCTTGAGGCAAGATTCATCGAGTCCGCTGATGGAAGGTACCAAACGCAGTACACAATGAAGGGCTCGGTTTGGCAATTGACACCCAAGGGTATATCCATCCTAGACCGCTTCTGCTCCAGAAATGGTATCCAACAGAAGCAAGTGGCTGAGCTCATCGGCAACTCGTTGCCGCAGCTTGTTAGCCTGGAGCGAGATGGACAATCCGACAAACTTCTGACTGATCGAGGCACGATTGAAGTTATATTCCGAAGATTTGTCGGCGCGAACGGACCTAACGTGAAGTCAAGCGTGAGCTCCGCAGACTCGGACTCCTTGAGCGACTATCGGGATGGCATGACCGGCGTCAAGATGGCAGCAGAGCGCAAGGTTGGCGGCAAGACTTACAAGGACACTTTTACCGGAAAGGCTGCGACAGATTGGCTGATGGATTGCTCGACGACGGTGGATCGGAGAGAAACGATTGAGATCGCATCTCTGTTCGTCGAATACGATCTGATGGAGCCGGTTCAGCAAGACAGATCTCATATGATCCAGGTGCCCAGTCACAACCTATTCCAGCCCACCAAGCACGCCATATACCAAATCACTCCCAAAGGAAGAGATCTGGTAAACGGAGCATTGCCCAGGGGACGACCGTCCGAGAGCGAGGGCCGCAGTGCGTCGCGAACTGTTGGAATCGCCCGCGACTCTAACACGCAACGTCTCGACAAAATTCTCAACGATGCAGCTCTGCGGTTGCTCTTCCGGGAGAACCTCCGCGAGACGCACTGCGAGGAGAACCTCTCATTTTACCTCGACGTTGATGAGTTTGTTCGGCAGTGTAGGCAAGCAACCCGGGCAGCGCAGAAGAACCCCAGCAATACCTCGTCGCTCGACGGAATCAAGGAGATCATGGCGCAGGCGTACGGGATTTACAACGCCTTTTTGGCGCCCGGATCTCCATGCGAGCTGAATATCGATCATCAGTTGCGAAACAACTTGGCAACCCGCATGACAAAGGCGGTGGGGCAGGACGTCGCAATGATTGATACACTTCACGAGGTCACCGCTCTGTTTGAGGATGCTCAAAATGCCGTGTTCAAGCTGATGGCTAGCGTAAGTCGACTGCTTGGTTGGTTCCTTTTGAGTGACTTGTTACTTACAATTTTGCAGGACTCGGTGCCCAAGTTCCTTCGCAACCCGAAATATGAGCAGACGTTGAAGAACTATGATTTCGATGCGATTGGCGCTCCGGCAGGTCGTATGCCCGAGCGTAGCCAGAGTCGATCAACTCGCAAGTAAAATCAAACCCGGAAAAGAAAAAGAAAACACCAAAAAGAAGAGTGGGGAGGAATAATAAAGAGGAAGTCATCTACCATTACGACCCTACCCAAATACCCGATTTACTTGCCGATGGTAGTGGGCGAAGATTTTATTTTCTTTGTCGGGGATAGGACTACCTGCATAACAATAAGAGGTGGCGGAATGCCTCCTTTTTTACGCCTCTTGGCGATTGTGATCTACTAATTCTGTCATCGCCTCGTCATTTTTGCTACTCATCATCCGCGTTTCAGAGTCATAACGGCGTTCAGAGGGCATCTCTTTGATATAGATGGGAGATTCGGCCACCGGCGCATAGCCTTTTTTGAGCCTGGAATGACGGCGGTCATCTCATGAAATCCAGTGGGAACAACCCTCGGTATGGAGGGTAGGATGGAAGGGCCAAGAGGGGAGGGTGAGCGACGAAGACCTTCAGACAAGGTCACCTGGGTGCATTGCCGCGGTTCATTGTTAAAGCATTTGGGTCGGCTGGCTGGGGTGGATGGTTGAAAGGAGGCCCGAGGAAAATAGGCGAAGAGCGAGCCATTGGCGACTGTACATACGTGACTCTGGGGGTCAACGCCTATCACATGCAGGCAATGGAGCCGAATGGAACAAGCAAGTCACCCAAGTGACTGACCAGTAGTAGCCCGAAATGTGTGATATCAATGTGGTGAGACTTCGGAGGGGACGAGGAATGCGGCGGCTCGGCAACGACTTGCCAGCGGCGACGCTTCCTCTTGGAATGGGATCGTCGGCCGGCGAAACTCGGCATTCCTCTTCGATGATATCCCGGGTTTGTTTTGTCTCGAGCGTGGTTTACTAGGCTTCATTGGACACAATATTGGCCGATGGTGAGTTTCAGATCTTGAATGTCGTCGAGCATGATTATCTCTGTGCGCCGGCATCCATCCCTCCGCTAACAGAGTCCATATCTTGTAATCCCATAAAGATGGCAGAATGGTTGCCTCCCCGCGTCGTCGACTCTGTCCTGCTCTCCTTACGTTATTCAGCCACTCTTCAGTTGAAACAATATCATCTTACTAAAGAGTATTACCATCGCCAGTACCAAACCGAGAGACAGCCCAGCAAGACATAGGATTCGAAACACAGGCAGAAACATCCCAAGGCAGCTCAAACAACAACCCTCAAACATAGGAACAACTCACCCAAAATGAACCTCCGAACTCTCCTCGCCTCCGCCCTCGCAGCCGTCGTCTCCGCCCAGCAGCAGCCCAACGCCACGGGCGCTCCCCTCCCCGGAACGAACGTCACGGGTCTCTCAACGGAGGGAATCGCCACTGTCGTTACCGTTGTCGGGAGGTTCCTGACCTTCGTCGCGGAACCAACTGTCTTTGCGTGGGGACCTAATACGTATAGCGTCACGGCACCGACGACGCTGACGATTACGGATTGTCCTTGTACTATTACTACTGTGAGTTTGTTGCGGGATGAACGGGGGGGCAGGGAGGCAGAGAGTGATGCTAGGGGGTGATATAGGGGGTTTATGCTAATACGGCTGTGTGTGGTAGACGCGCTGCCTCGGTCCGGATTGCTATTACAAGGGGCCGGGACCGCACGCGATGACAATCAAGGCAGATACTCTGCCGACGGCGAATGCGAGTGCGGATGTGGTTGACGTGAAGACAAAGGCTGCGGTTGGGCCTGGGCCGTCTGCGTCTGCGCCTGCGAAGGCGGTAGTTGTCTCGGGCGGCGTTGTATCGGTACGAGGGGGGAAGGCGGCTGTGGTGGGGGCCGTAGCGGGCGCGGTTGCTGCCGCTGTTGGTGGCTTGCTGGAGTTATGATGAGACGGGCTTGGTGGGGGCGGTTGGGTGGTTGTTGGGCTGGAGGTTTGGCTTCTATAGCGGGACGGTTTCCCAGGAATGATGGTGCAGGGTACGCAAGCAGGATTCAGGGGATTGGGGACGGTGTTTTGTATGGCGGCCAAGTTGCCAGCCCGTTCTGAAGCATCGTTCCTGTGTAAACTCCATGATGAGTTTATCGCCCCTTTTATTCCTAAATGACAGTTCCCATTACCCGCTGGCCTTGATAGGAAGAAAGAATGCAGCACTCCTTGTTTATTCCGTCTCCACACCGAAACTCCACTGCGATGTCCTTAGCTGCCCCTCTAGATCGGTATCCTCATCAATTGGTCCGCTGGCTCAATGGCAGAGCGTCTGACTACGAATCAGGAGGTTCCAGGTTCGACCCCTGGGTGGATCGATGTCTTCTTTTTGCTCCTATAATCATCATGTCTATATCACAACCTCACCTGAATGATAGACTGAATAGGTTTTAGGCGAAATGAATCATTGCGTGTTTTTTTTACCGACTTTGCAGGGCCTCCATGCGGGTATCATACTACTTATTCTGATCAACGCAACATGAAATGAACCAACAACAAATCAACCCCTTATGTGGCCAACCATAACGCCAATCGCTGAACGTCAAAACCAAAATCAAAAGTATGAATACCCCTATATATTCTCCGTCACTTCTTCAGTCCCCTCATGGTAGCTCCGCAAGGGTGAACGGCCCTCTCAATGTAGCTCCCAACGGCGAATCAGCCTGCCCTTGTACCTGCAACTTAGGTGGCGATGTCAAGGTCTCAACCTTGTCCAAGTTGCCGCCAGAATAGGGGTCTGGCAGCTGTTGCCCATCCCTCCTCAAATAGTCTGATGGGACGCGTAGGGGGGAGGGTACGAGTCGGTGTTGCTCTTGCTCGACTTTTCCGCGTGATGAAGCCCTTTCTGTTGGTGCCGGTAATTGCCGGTATTGTAGGCGTGGCTCTGTAACCTGAGGTTGTGGTTGCGGAGGTGTGTAGTGCGGAGGTGTGTAGTGCGGCTGTTGTTGATCTGCATTGTACTGGAGTTGCTGGTTTACATACTGCGATTGCTGGTTTGCATACTGTGACTGTTGGTTTGTACACTGCATCTGTTGTCGGGGCTGCCACTGTGGTACAGGGGAGGAAGCATAGTGAGGAGGTGACTGCCACGACTCGGTGCGCTGAATTTGTAGCTGAGGCTGTTGTGGGAACGATGGCGATGGAACCCTTGGCTGTAGTTGCTGCTCGTAGTACTGCATCGTCTGCGAGCTCACGTTGATTCCGAGCCCCGTTCCGGCCGCTGGAGAAGGACTCCTCCTCACTGACTGCGTCACCGTCATCATCGCAGACCCTCCCGACGAAGTCGACCAAGACGCGCCACCGCCGCTTGCCACCGATGATGCGGAAGCTGCCGCTGAGCTTGTAGCTCTTTCCCTTCCCATGAAACCGGAACTATTGCTACTGGTCAGACTGAGTCCCCCGACCGGCAACATATTCGGGTCCAACTTGCTGTTCCCACCATTGCTGGCGACCACGTTAGTCTGCTGCGGAAGCGGCACGCCGTCGCTGGCGATCTGGGCCTTGGTCTTCAGGCGCTCAATAAGCGCAGCGTGCGACTTCTTGAGCGTGCGCTTGACAAACGTGGTGAGAAGTACATTGCACCGCATGTCGACATCCTCACGGATGTAGAGTCCTGTCAGTGGTGCACCGATCCCTAGTTCGATGGGCTCGCTTGGCTCGTCTGGGAGCGAGCCTTGAAGAGTCCATTTATCGCGGATAGCTGGTTTGGCATGTTAGCTAGTAGCCAATGCGCAAGGGTTTGAAGAGGGACTGACTCAGCCCGGCGGGCGCGTAGCAGTGCGTCTGCACGCCGTTCCGGAGATCGTTGAAAGCGCAAGTGTATGTCACATCTCCGGTGTACAGGTCGCCGGGGAGATACGAAATCTTATCAGTCAACGAGTACCAGACACATGCCATCTCTTCGGGGGGCGCATGGGGCGGCGGGCTGATTGGATGTCGTTCCTTGACCAAAGGATTCAGGTCTATCATCTCCTGGTGATCATGCAAGAAATCGACGACAACCTGTCGGGTTATGTTCGCCGGCAGAGGGCTGATGGTGGTGAAGCGTGTTCTCCTGAACATTTTCGTGGTTGGTGTAGTACAACAGGTATGAAATTAGAACCAAGTGATACGGTTGGAAACAGAGAAAGAAGAGATCTCGAGGAGATCCAGAACCCACTAAAGGCGACAAAGAGGGCAGGTGCAAGTGTGGAAAGGCAAGACAATCAAATCACGGGTCCGTGACCGGTGATTTAGATTTAGAAAGACGGCAACACCTGCTGAACCTCAAACAAAGAGAATCATTAGACAATAGGACGCGGCTGCATGACTCTTCGACGCTTGTCAAGGAACTGTCAGAAAGCAAAAGGAGAAGAGAAGAGACAGAAAAGCAGGTGTTAGGCGCTATTATCGGAGTGGGGACCGTAGGAGGATGGTCAGCGAAAAGGACCAACACCGGTTAGCTTTATTCACTACCAAAAGGCCAAATTTGGTGCATAGCCTGCTAACTCAGGGTACGGCGTCAGTAATCCATATGTGTTGTGCAGTCGAGGCCGGCTGTGTCCGGATACCGCGTGGGCTGTGTAACTGAATGGGGCCAAAAATAGACGCCGAGGGACCGGTGGCGTCAAGCCTCCTTGAAGGGCGTCAAACAGGCCAGGGGTTCAACCCACGCGACTGCATCCCCGCGTGTTGACCCAGGCAGCTGGGACCCATTCCAAAGGCATTGAGACGAAGGAAATCATGGATGACTCTGATATCATCGCACCGGGCCCAGTTTCTGTGTAAACACTGCGTTGTGACACTGATGGACGGCAGCGAGGCTGGTGTACTGCTTATCATACATGTTACTCTAGCCGTGTCCCCACGCAGTAATGCGACACAGCCCTGGCTCCCGCTAACCCGCCAGCGGGATCACGTCGATCCGACCGAACAAGAAACTGACGGCATGGGGCCGCCCACACGTTTTGCGGAGCCGAAATGCCACGTGTGTGAATTGCTGATGAATTGATATTCCGTAGTCAACCAATATCAAATCTCCTTACACCAACGTCCCAGGACGGCGTTCAGCTTGACCGCAGCGGGAATCTCCTCCAACGCCACATCCGTCTTCCACATCTTGGCGTCCAGCCCGCTCTGGCCCGCAGCACCCCGCCCGACCGTCGCAGCGGGAATGAGCATGCCTAGTGTTACTAGCCGCTCCCATGCCATGCTCGCAATCCCGCGGCCCCACACACGCCCACCACCGCCCAGCGCCACCATGCCTGATGTGGCTGACTGAACCCGCTGCCGGCTCATGAGCGATGTGTATTCGTCGTAGGCCATGGCAAAGTTGACCGTGTCGGTGTGTGCCACAATATCGAGACGCGCTGCTGCAATGAGCATCGACAGGTCCAGATCTGATAGCGCCTCAAGGACATGTAACTTGGAGTCAGCTGGCTCCAGCGAGACGCCCGGGCTAGGTATCTGCAGCGAAGGCGAGGTCGGAGAGAGCGACGAAAGCGGCAGAATGCAGCTGCTGAGAAACGCAGGAACCGACTTAGTACTGTAAAAGTGAGACTCGAAATGGCCCTCAAAGGTGAGCGTTTTCCGGAGGGCCTAAAGTGATGCGGCTTGTCAATATTCATGTTTCACTGCAGATGATCGCATGATAAGCTCACCTCTAGTTTCCCGTTCCACCACTTCCAAAATTCGCGATGCCCAGCTACTGTGACGTCGATTCCTTCCTTAAACATGTCTCCGTCATCAATGCTGAGGCCTTGCTTGCAAACATCCCAGTATGCAGGCAAGCTCTTTGACAGCGAGAGGTAGACATATCGGTGGCTGAATCGACTTTTCACTCTCTTCTCCAAGCTCTCGACTACATCGATTCTCGTGGTAAGGCCGAGGACGGCAATAGGCGCTTTTCTGGCCTGGGCAATATCAAAGAGGTTATAGAGGAGAGTTTGCCGAGCGTGGGTTGCAAAAAGGTCAAACTCATCGATGAGAAAGATGACAGACTTAGATGTGACGCCCTCGTGGGCCTCGGCAATTTCCGAGGGATGAGATAGTAAGGCAAGGAGAGAGGCCATGGTATCTGCATAGTTGTTGGTCTTGTTGATGAGCTCGTCTTCGACCTCCATCTCTTTGCCAAGCTGGCGCCATATCTCTCTCAAGGCCAGCTTGTCGTCCGTGTGAATGAACCCGTTGAGTCTCACAACGTGGAACTGATCTTTGTGTTGTCCTGCCAAATCTGACACAATCGACTCGACCAGCTGTGACCAAGAATTAGATCAGCGCAAGCGAAAAGAAAGGGTGTGTATACTGACCGTAGTCTTGCCGCACCCGCGGGCCCCGATTACCATCATTGAGTTGCCCTCTCCGGCCACGACAGTCTGTTCCACTAGCTGGTATGCCTTGTCGTAAGCGTCGTCCTGCCCAATGAGCTTGATCCGACGCCTGCCCACGCAGCGGTCAAGCAGCACGCGTTGCAACGCTCGGAGATGATGCTCAAAATTCGGAATGTTCGGTTTTTGGGCTTCTTGGGTCACCGCTGTAACTGCTTTCGCCTGGCTCGGAAGGGAAGTCACCTCTTCCTCAGAGCATGTTCGGCATATCCAGTCACCTTTCGGAATCACGGCAAGACCGTAGCACTTTTGATGCACAGCCATGTCGCAGTTGCCACAGAAGACGATCTCGTTTCCTCGCTTTGAGTCGGGCTTGGAACATATCGTGCACACTTCATCGTCATCTTCTTCCTCCTCCTCCTCCTCCTCTGCCGACTGGTCCTTCTCTTCAGCCTCAACCTCAACTTCGACTTTCTTTGGAGCTGCTGGCTTCCGCCCTCTGGTAGGCTTCGATGCTGACCCTGCTGCTTTAGACAACGCTTCTTCAAACGATCCAGCGCCTTTCTTGCCACCGGAGGCGCTGTTGAAGGCAACGCTCTTGCGGCGCCGGTCACCATTCTTCTCCATGGGCGTTAGGATCCCTTTAGGCTTTGGTTCTGGGTCTACCCATTGACCCTCCGAGTTCTTGCGTCGTCGGGATCTCGGCGGCACAGACCTTGAATTGGCTTCATTGCCCGAGTCTTTGTTATCCGGTTCCTTGATGGTTGGAGGAGGCAGTCTCTTGGCAGATCGAGGTTTCGTAGGGGTATCGGCTGCTACGGGCTCCTCCTGGGTCTCGTCTGCTGCCTCTTTGGTGGGTCGACCGCGTCTCCCACGTCCTGATGCGGTTTTCTTCGCAGACACCTTTACTTTCGGCTCGCTTGGAGCAACAGTGCTTTTTTGCCGTGACAGTCTTGGGGTGTTGGCGGCGCCACCCAGTTCGTCGCCTGAGTCTGGAACATCGTAGATGGCGTCTTTACCATGTCCTGCTGGTTTTTGTGGCTTGACTTTTGTCACTTGCGATTTCTTAGGTTGCGCTGGCCCCTTTGAGCTCTCATCCTCGGAGTCCGGAATTTCCCAAGGGTCACCACTTGCTTTTCGTTTCTCTGGAGTCGGGCGACCCCCCGAAACGACGCGGCGGCCCAGACTGAAAGCCCCGTTGATAGCGGTTGAAATGAGGCTGGGAGGAGCTGGGCTTATTTCACCAGCTGGCTCAGCTGCGCTATTGAGTCGAGGCCGCTTGGTGGTGACGGGCGTGATTGAAGGCGAGTCGTCCTCATTTTGGACCCGCGGCCGCTTTCTCCCTTGCGACGTGTTCTTACGGCCTGACATGTTCCCAGGCTGGTTGAATGGGCTCAGAAACAATGTCAGATCTGTGGCTTTTTATGAAGGGTGGTCGTTGACAGTGAGTGAGAGCCTCAGTGAGTGCTGCAATTTTGGGCGTCTCACAAGCCGGCGCGTCGACAAGCGCGCCTCGCCAGTTGCGTTTTAAAAGTGGAGACTCCCTCGTGACGCCCAATCAGCTGACAGGCTACATGGACTGTTCCACACTTCCAGAACTTCTGAATTTGAATTTCAGCATTTCTTTTTTTTGAAGTTCAACACTTCAAAAGGTTGCCATGAGCAAAAAGGAAACCCAACTCATGAAGAGTTGGAAGGTATCATGCGTCAGCCGCGAATCGAACGCGGGGCCCATCGATGGCAACGATGGATTTTACCACTAAACCACTGACGCTTCTGATGAATTTAGCATTCCAAAATTGCTCTTTTGTGTCCCAGCTGTGTGGGTGTGCCAGGTGGAAATGGTACAGCTAAGCGGGTCTTTGCTGCGAATCTCCTGCAGTACCACGCAGTCGGATCTGGAGCAACAGAGCCGATGTCACCGGCAGCAAAGACACCACTTCAACTCGGAGCGAGCTTCGTTATTACAAAGGTGTATTTAGGGACAGAATTCTCGTCTATTGTGTCTAAAAGTACAGGATACATACTGCAACCTTAACAAATGAGCTTTTTCTTCATGCTTAGATCTGGTCTACAGCTGACTTCGGCCCACATTCTTGCCCATCTGGATCCAGAGCCCATCTCCCTCTCCCAGAACATTTCCTATTTTCTTGTCAACAAAGTATCCAGACCAACAAACATGGAAACAGGCATCACTCACCGTCCCTGTCCTCAATCGTTCCCCGAACGAAGATCTTGCGGCCGTCTTTCTTGACGACTCTGGCCCGAACAAGCACAACCTGCGGTGTCTTGGCCATCTTGCGGAACATTGTGTTGAACTGGACCGTATACGCGCCATGTTCTACCACCCGTTGTCAGCTCCCTTCATAACAGACACCCATCCTCTTCTCTCGTGACCCTGCTAAGCAGGTAACTACTCACCCGCCTGAAAGTTCGCCGCCGTCCCCATGACCTCATCCATGAACACCGCAAACAGCCCCCCGTGCAGCGTATTGGTAAAGCTGCACAAATCCTCTCCCAAATCAAGCAACGCACTGAGCAAGAGGAACGGGTTTTTTGGGTCCTCCCCATCAGACGGGCCCCCGCCTCGCATCAGCGCCTCACTCTTCGAGATTGGTGCCGCCAGCGTCTCCCTGCTCTTACCGCCCTTCCCACCGGGCGGCTGCAGCATGCGGAAGAAGGTAACGCACGCCCGCACCGTGGTGCCGCTGTTCATGACCTTCCTCACAAAGCTGGACTCGCCCGTGGCCAGCGGGCGGCGGTCGACGACGATGACATCCAGCACGGCGGGGTCATTGAGCAGGGTGGCACACCATGGGATGGCGCGGAAGTGTGCGACGGGGTCTTTGATGAACTGGCTGTGGTTTTCGGGGGCGGAGTGGGGCTTCACAGCCGGGCCGCCGGTGCCGGTTTGCATTGCGCTGCTGGCCATGTTGTTGATGAGGTGGAGAGATGGAAGGGGTTTCAAGGCGCGGGTGGGTGCGAGGACAGCTTTGGCTGATGAAAAGGAGTATTCGCCCCCTTTAAGAGCCCTCTATCGAATAAGGGAAACTGGGTGAGGCTAGATGTTGGATACCGAGTCGCAGAGAGTTGATGGGCTAGTGTCAGTCGCGGATCTCGAGCGGACCGGAGACCAGCAGGTGCTTGCCAACCCTCTCTAGAAGAGGAGAATGAAAGGGTCGCTACCCCCTCTTTGATCGACAGATCCGTTAGTAGGAGCGCTGTCATGGCAGCTGCTAAGAAGCAATGTCGTCGGCCTCTAGCCTACAAATAGAATTTGGCCGATATACGCTGGATTTGGTGTGAGCAGGAACTTACTCGGACGACAATGCTAGAACGGTGCATAGATCATCTGAAACCGCAGTGAACAAAAGGAACTGCTTTCTGTTTCCAAAAACTAGCAGATCTATCACTCTGCTGTGGTGCATGTATCCCCTGTCGTACATGACAGATACAAGTCTCCGTACGCCGCGATGGTGAATATCAAATCAGCTTCCTGTCAAGTGTTGACGAAGAAGCAATACAGTATACAATGCAAAAAGCCTTCCAACGCCGTCCCATGCAATGTTGATGGTAATCAAATCCCTCTAAATGCCGAGCCATGTCTTCATCCTCTCGTACGTGTAGAAAGCTGCCGCTGCCATCGGGGCCACCTTAACATAGCCAATCGTCAGCCCGACGAAGAACCCTCTGAATCCCCGCTCCAGAAGGATAATTTTGGCCGTTTCGCCAATGCGTAGCCGGTGCCCATCGCCTACTGCTCCGCCAACCTGCATCCGCCGCCGTATGACCTCGAGCGGATACGACACCGTCTGAGAAATAATGCCAGCGACGCCACCAGCAAGCAGTTCGGCCCACGATCGTAGGGGTGCTGCCTTGCCGGACGGCGCGTTCTTAGGTTGCGGTAAGGTCGTCCAATCTGATAGCTTCGGATGGCGAAGAAGATCACCCATCGTGTCGTGGGTGAGGAATGACATGCCGGCATACGGCACCATGCCGAGGAGAGTGGGTGAAAATCCGCGGTAAAAGTTGATAACACCGGCGCGTGGTGCAACTGTATTTACGGCGGTGGCCGCGACAGTGGCCGCCCCGCTGGCATAGTCGGTCGCCAGGGGTTTCAGCGTAGGCTTCTCGCTGTAGATGCGTTTGCATATTGATCTTAGGGACGACCGGTTATCCTTTTTCGTTTCAAAGGCGAGTCGTACCCTGATAACCTCGAGGGGATATGTGAAGAAGACGGACGTTACGCCAGCCAACGAGCCACTGATGAGACGTCGAAAAGGGGTCTCGTGCTGCTTGTTGGGAATTATCGCAGCGCGAATCTGCTCGTACGCGAGGAATTTGATGGCGGCGTAGGGAAATATCCTCAACACGGTGACCGAATGGCCCCGGTATAGACCTAGCATTCCATCTTGGCGGTATATGTCCTTCATGGCTCCCGCGACACCGAACCACGACCCTGTGTACCTAATAAAGTGTGGGTTATGCGCCTGGAAGAGGATCTTGACTCTATCGAGCGGTGCGACGATTGTTTTGGCCTACGCGAGAGCAACTGTTAACCAGGGTATTCCAGCCATGCGCGAGGGAGGGCGAACCCACCACACAGCCAGCCATGCCGCCAGCGACACCAGACCTCCACAGATAGTCTAGACTCTGCTTGCTCTGTATTCCTTTCCTGCGCGGAACTGCGGCCTCGTCATCGGTCGGACAAAGGGTCGGATCCCTCTCGTCCCGGGGTAGGCGCGGCGCATCGCGCGTTGCCTCTCGTGGTTCGTGTGCGCCATGGCGTATGAGCCCTCCAGCCGCGGGCATCCCTCCTCTGAACTGCGCCGACGGATATCGCTCCGTCGCCGCGCACTATATGCTGTATGCAGCTTTCGTTGCGCGGTTTACATCCACACCAGTTGAACTTTAAGGTCGTTATCGTTTTGGAAAGTGTGGGTTCCGCGGTTGTGGCGTGGTTAAGAATTGGCGACGCTGATGCGAAGGGTCTCACTCAGGTTTCGGCAAGTACGACATGAAAAAAGATAAACGTCATCCCTTTTGGCCGTGGCTTTGCGGAGGAATTTTTAGCCTTTGGGGGCAGCAGATCCCCCAGACCGACCAGAAGCCGAGGATTGCCGAGATTTCTCATCAGCAGGAACCCGATTGCGGGCGGGTCCACAGGCGACCTCAGCCCCCAGAGGCACGCGAACAACGACCGGAACCAACGCCGGTCTCTTCAATTGCGCGCCGAGACCACACGCATTCTAGGCTCTTCTGCAACACAGCCTCCCAAGCTTTTGCCCGTTGATCTGATAGCCGGCGTCAAGACACACACAAAACATATGCAGATGGGATCTTCGTCCATACTCTTTCAAAATGGCAACAAAACAGTGGTCGTATTGGACCTCCCTCGATCCTTGGAGGAAGCCCAGGCACTGTCGCACCGGCTTAGAAATGTGGACCCCCCGAAGCTCAAGCGGTTGGTCTCGGCAGCGCCGCCGACAACCCCGTTCCCAACCCCGGAGCCCAAAGCAGGGAATTTGGTCTCCGCAGCGTCTCCCGCTGCTCAAGTAGCCGGGCTCATGACCCTCGCAGCCGCCGAATCAGCCCTCGCCGAGATCAAACAGTCCCACAAGGGGCCCTGGTGCCTGCCGCGCCTTTGTCCACGTGGTGCATCCTCTCCGCCACCGCCGGTAGGGGACGACGGCGTCGAGCTTGACCTCTCGTCCTTCATCATTCCCGAGGCCTCGCGCTATCTCCACGGCAGCATCGTTTCACAACGGACTGCCTTCTTCTCCGATGCACCCTCTAGCTTTAATCTCATGCTGATAGACCCACCCTGGCCCAACCGGTCCGCAAAGCGCAAAAGGGGCGGCTACCATCCAGCCCGGAACTTTGAGTCTATTCGGAGCCTCCTGACACTCATCCCAGTGGCGTCTCATCTTGCTGCTGACGGGCTCGTCGGCGTTTGGGTCACCAACTCCCCGCAAGCTGCCGATCTGCTCACCTCGTCACAAGGAGGGCTTTTTGCCCAGTGGGACGTCGAGCTGGTGGGAGAGTGGATGTGGCTGAAGGTAACGACGCAAGGTGAGCCGATCGTGAGCCCTGACTCCGCTTGGCGAAAGCCATGGGAGAGACTGCTCATCTCACGGAAGCGTGGTGGCCAAGGCGGACGGCCGATCGGGAGGAAGGTCATCGTCACGGTGCCTGACGTGCATTCGAGAAAGCCGAGTCTTCGCCAGCTGTTCGAAGAGGACGGGTTGGTACCCCCAGGCTATGAGGCTCTCGAGGTGTTTGCCCGGAATCTGACGGCCGGCTGGTGGTCATGGGGGGACGAAGTGCTCCTCTTCCAGCACCGGGACCACTGGAAAGAACCTACCGAAGAGGGGTCCCGACAGAGCCCTGTAGCAACCTTGCATTTGTAGCCTCATGCCCGGTCGCAGCCTCGACTGACTTGTAATCTTGGTGTGTTGTACTGTACATGTATACATCAGATCTATAGCAATATCATACAGCCCGTCGGCAGTCCATGTCCCTCTCATTCACTCAGGCGTCTCACCTCGAGCTTGGAGTCTCCCCCCCATCCTCCTTCCTAATCATATTTACCACATCCATTTGCTCCGGGTCGTCGAAATCAAAGCTATCCTCAGTTTCAACCTCCTTCCATTTCCCGCCCTTCACGCCAGTTGACTCCCACTCCTCCGGGGCAGCCCGCATCGCCTCGGCCTGCTTCCTTAGCCCCTTCCTGTCCACTGGAATCGCAGTTTCCGTCCGCAACGCGATCTTCCCCTTTTGAAGATTCTCGTGATCGCCCATTTTTTGCTTCTCGTAGACCTTCATCTTGCGGTGCTGGTCATAATCGAACTCGGCGCGGGCGTCCTTGGCCGGCGCGTCGGGCCACGCAAAGGGCTTCACCAGCTCGGCCACCATCATCTTCTCGGCCTGCGGTCGATACCACTTTCCAGTACCGCCGCGGCGTTCCGGCTGCTGCTGGTTCACGAAGGCGCGCACGCCGCGCACCTCGACGTTGTATACATGGAAGAGGTAGTCGCGCAGGTCGAACTTGTTCCACTTGAGAGGGACGGAGAACATGGCGTGGTTATTGGGCTGTTTCGACTTGGGGCGGATGAAGGTGATAACATGGTTGGGACTAAAAGTTTGCGTCAAGGTTAGCTGTCGTTCCCTCATTTTGGGGGAGGGCGGGTGCCGAGAATGGTTCGTACAGGAAGAGCTGCTTCTTGCCCACGGGAGCAAGCTGGGCAGCTTTCCTGGCGACGGAGGTCGCCATGTTTGGCGGACTTTATGACAGGAAGTCTTCGTCTAGGTAGGTAGGACAGCTCGAGGCAATTGGGTGGATACGTTCGTGATGGGCGCTATTGAATGAGGTTCTCGCAAATGTTCTGGTCGGCATCCACATCTAGATTTTCGACATTGGGACAGGCGCAAACTGGATCGGACCGCTGGCAGGTGGCGAGGCCTGTCAGATATGGTGACCTCCCGAAGCAACGCTGTCGTGCCAAGACAAGTCGTCGGCCCAAGCTCGCCTGCCGCCCAGCAACTACACTAGCTCCGGTACACCGGGCATGACGGCATACTGAGCAATCCCATTGAGACGTTGGCCAAAGTGCACCGGGAGTTCGTTTAGAAGAACGACACCGTTGTAGTGAAAGCCGTGCATTTGTTTGCTTGCCATTTTACCATTCCATATCATTCGTTACATCACTCATAGGCCCCCTGGCAGCTTTTGTCTATCCCATTATCTAGACATCAATTCCATCAACAACAATACCCTTCTTGAAGTCCACCTGCATGACGCGGGCAACCTCGTTGGCTGAGTCTTCCGAGACCAAAACGCCGACAAGATACAGGGCCGCATCTATGCCGGCGGCCACTCCCCCACTCGTAATGACACGAAGGCCACCGAGGCGCATCGCGGCGCGGCGGGCAATCGACTCGCGGCGGCTGTTGGAGCCCTTCAAGGAGATCGATCCTTTTCTGGACATTTATGTCAGCTCTAATCGCCTACAGTCTGGACATGGTGAACATACCGTGCATTGGACGGGCGACGGCCGGCGTCGGACTTTCGGCGGATATAGGGGTTCTCGTCTTCATCCCCGATATCAAAGCGCAGGTTGTTGACTACATATCGGGTGTCTTCCACGACATCGGTGCGCTCGCCCAATTCACGGACAGCCGCCTGGCTGCACAGGTTCTCGAACTTGATGATGAAATCGGGGTGGGTTGTGGCAGAGAGGCCAGCGAGGATACCCTGATGAGCAAGCAGGAGGGACCCCGTGCAGATAGACAGCAGTGTGCGCTCGCGAGCGGGGTCCGCCTTCTGGACCTCAGCGAAGGCCAAGATCAGATCAAGGGGCTCGCCCTTGTCTTTGATGACCTGCTCGACATTGCCGCCGAGAACGACGAGGACGTCGAAGTCAGACAGGCGGTCATGGGCCTCCTTCCAGGAGACTTGCGATCCAACAATGACGCCCTGCTCGGAGAGGACTTTGGGTTCGCCAGCGGCAATGGTGACTTCGAAAGCCCTGGACACTGTAACCCGCCACGATGAGTCAGCCCGTTGAGCCCCGCGATACAAAGCCGTTAGACGGATGTGCTTCACTTACACTTGTCATTGGCGTCGTGCAAGGCAGTGGTCAGAACCTCAAGGGGACCAGCAAAGTCCAGGAGATTGAACTTGGGATGCAGGGCGAACAGAACGTCGACGGGTTCGTCAGCCACTGCGGACGTCTTGGATGCCATCTTGCCGAATTGGATTGGTGCGGGGGGATGATAGTTTGCGTTTGGGGTGTCAAGGACTCAATATAGGTGAAGGTAGGACAGGAGGGAGATGGTGAGAAGTGGGAATCTTTGGGGTGATGGTGGGTTTGGACGGTCTTTGATGATTGATGAAAAGCCCAACCTGTTGTGTGGACTGCTCTTCCAATCGATGGAGATCAACCACAGTCACTAGAGCGAGGAGCGGCATCGAAAGACAACCCCGCTGTCTGCTCAGAGGAGGGGCACGCTGCTGCAGGTCAGGTCATCCCGTGAACTGCAGGCCTGTAAGGTTACGCCAGTCCACTTGCTTTGTGGGCCCCGTTGCGATGAAATGCGGGGTTCCATCCAGGCTCCACCTTCATCCCCACACGAATTGCGAATCCCAGGCGGGCATCTGAGGGATCAAAGATCAGAAGGACACTCCATGGAGTTGTATATCGCGGTGGTCCTCTGTCAAAAGCTCAAATCACTTCAATCTGGCAATTTTCTCGAGATTGAGGTTGTCAAGGTTGGTTTTCTGCTATATAGCTGGGGGGCGTATGTTTGAGCATTTGATTGTCCCCCGCGAGGACTCTGTCGTCACCCCGGCCCCTAGCTTCCGGCTTTGGTCAGCAGGGAGCAGCAGGCAGGTCACATGCTGGGGTGGGTCTTGCTGTTAGCGTTTCCCAAATGCCCCAGATACAGCTTGGAGAGCTGCATCTAGCTCCCGCTGGGCCATGTCCGAAAAAGCTGCATCCATGCTCCCAAGCAAGAAATGCTGGATTGCAGCCACACCTCTGACTTGATTGCACATTCAGAAACAGGCTCCTTATTGCGCACCCCGACCAGTAGCAATCAAATTCCAGTGCCTACCTCGAAGAGTGGATCCTTTGCTATCCCCAAAGACCCATTCTGGAGCCTCCATCCGAACGCTACCGAAGGGAGCTGATCTCCAAGTGCGGGTCCGGGAGCTCAACCTGGTCTGCCGCCAGCATCTCGATGTGCCATTCGCGCGTCGATCAGGATGGCTTCATCCGGGTACGTTTCCGTCCGAGGACAGGTTGGCTACCGGGATATCGAATATCCCAGTCTTGATACCCCAATCGCATCGCGACGCTGACAGCTCACCCGTCGCACAGATCTTCGAAGGAGCTCACGAAAGCCCTCAATGCCTTCCTCCAGTCGCCTAGTGTCCCGCTTCCCGCCGAGATCCTTGCCATCGTATCCGCCTACTTGAACAAGCACGCGAAGTTTGAGGAGGGCGCCGCGGATCGCTTGAACGACGAACTTGTGTCTCTGTACGATAAAATCGTAAAGGATCACCCTGGAAAATATGCCGCCTTTCTCGCTATCCTACGAGAGCTCCGTCCAGCAATTCATACAACTAGGCGTGTATTTGAGTGGTGGAATAAGCTTCTCGATCCCGTGTTGGAGTATGTCGACCGCGAAAAAGGCCTGGCCCGTGAGGTGCTAGATCACACTCTCGACCTCTTGTCCCTTGACGAAAATAATGGGCCAGCGACTTGGAATGAGGCTGGGCTGGCTCCGTTTATCGACCGACTTCTCAGCCGTTGGATGGAGGTGAAGGAGTCACAGGAACATGCCAGATCCTCTTTCGTCGAACTGAAGGAAAGGATGATCAAGGAGGCGCTGTTGATATTCGGTAAAAAGGACCCAAAGGGCTTTATGATAGCTTTGGACGGTTTCCTGGTCAGGAAAGAATTCCGAAACAACTCCATCCGTCTACTCTGCGACTTTGTCGCCAGCCAACCGCCGCATCTACATATGATTCTTCAGACGCCACTGTTTCTCAGCATCCTACATTCGCTTCAAAAGGATGAGTCGACCTCGACGGTGAACACGGCGCTTCTTGCTCTCATCATGATCTTGCCTTTCATGCCAAGCTCCCTCGTTCCTTTCTTATCGACACTCTTCAACATATATGCTCGGTTGTTGTTCTGGGATAGAGATTCTCTTTTTGCCCAGGAGCATACCGAGTTTGGAATTGAAAGTGAGGATATCGGGGGAGGGATGGCGTGGGAAAAGACCCTGTTGGACCCTGATCACGACGGACACTCGATTCACTATCTCCCCGGATATTTTACAATCTTGTACGGCCTATATCCAATCAACTTTGTGGATTATATCCGGAAGCCTCAAAGATATCTACGCCATGCAAGCAGCGTAGAGGATATCGATGTGCAGGCCACGGAGATCCGGGCCAGATCTGAGCGATTCCGAGAGAGACACCGCCTACATCCAAACTTTTACAATCTCACCATCGAATCCGAGAAGTCCGATCTCAGCCGTTGGATTAAGAGTGAAGGAGACGAGGTTCTTGCTGACTGCCTGGCTTTATGCATACCTATACAGGACCAGCCCGAGGATGAGCAGGAAATGACGGAGCTTCCAGGGATGTTGGACGGTTCTTCACACCTAGAGGACGCCGACAAAGATGGGCTCGACTATCCTCTTCTAAGCAGCTCCGGCTTCGTTGAAACTCCGCTGCTGAGAGACTCCTCGTCGGTAAACCTGGCTCAACAGATCAGCCCTGCTGGGCTGTCTGTCGGCGGCCGAGACAGCATTAGGTCAGGCCACTCACAATCCAGCCATCCGTCTGGCCACGACTCCATGGACAGCAAGTCTCGGGAACTCGGTGGCGACAGCCCGACCCTGCCGCCACATCTTGTTCAGAGCGCATCGCACACTCAGCTTCAAGACATGATACACTCTAACAAGGTGATCAAGTCCAGCCTGAATCAGTCGCTAGCAAACGACAGTGTGCCCTCGCTAAGCTTGGGTCCCCAGGAGTCCCAAGCAGAACACGGTTTAGCGCAACTGCCACGCCTACAGACCCCCCGATATTATGGCGACAGTGGGGTTGATTCGAGCGATCAGGCATCTATACTCTACCATCAGAGCTTGCTTCTTCACAATGACTTGCAGTTCGAAAGGTACATCAAGCAGCAGCACATAACGCACATGGGGGCTCTACGGCGCAAGCAGATCAGGGAGGCGGCCACAGAAGCTGAGACGCAGAATCTCGTCATGGCAAACCGCAGTCTCAAACAGCGGCTAGATGAGGCAAAGAGACAAGAGGGGCAGATTAAGAAGGAATTTGATCATCGCCGAAACATGGCGCAGAAAAGGGAGAACGACGTCTCGTCTAAGCTACGGACACTTCGCGAAGAGCAAAAGAAGTGGAGCGCAGAAGGGACTGCGCTGAAACAGGAACTTGAGAGGGCACAAGCCGAATGCGAGAGGTTGCGCAACATCATCGTTGAGGCGGAGGAAAAGCGGCTCAAGTCGGAACAAGACCTTGAGGCGGTGGATATCAACGCAGACGAGATTGAGCGGCTCAAGGCGGACATTGCGCGCCTATCTGCAG
>Ga0247770_1000888_pt1 | contig 27077 bp, 13 predicted proteins | sample UWRJL136409B6_FD_179943 | JGI IMG/M metagenome (GOLD analysis project Ga0247770, IMG submission 179943) | Plant litter microbial communities from Arlington Agricultural Research Station in Wisconsin, United States - UWRJ-L136-409B-6 | ecosystem: Environmental > Terrestrial > Plant litter >... | reverse complement strand
ATCACGTGATTTGGGGCCCGAGTAGGGGCCCGAGCAGAAGGGTCCGAGCAGACCCACTTTTGATAATGAACCGACCAGTCCTAGGTCGAGTTGAATTTCCTTATCAGTTTTGACTGAATTTCCCATATGAATTTTTTTTTGGACCACCCTCACAACAAATTGTCCTCCGGACAGGATAAAAACATATGATTCTTTATGTTTTAAATATAAGTTATAATAAGCATTATCGGTTTCTTTAAATTTTAGTAAAAAATAGGGGGGAAACAGGCCTAACTTATCTAGGTTTCACTTTTAAATATCACATTACTAAATAGTAATAAGTAAGTAAAGAATATAATGATAGAAGTAATTATCGATAACTAACTTTATCAGTTTACTAAAAGTAGCTATAATATAAGACTTTATTAAATCGATAAGGAATTAAAAGATAATTAAATATTACTTAAGAATCCAGTAATAAAGGTTAAAAAAAGAAAAGAGGTAAAAGAAGAAATAAAAGTTAAAGGCTTATTTTATATTTCTTTAAGTATTTTATATACTACTGTGAATTTATAATCGCCTTACTTTAAGCTGTTTAACTATTATTATTATTACAAGGAATAGTAAGGATAATTTCGTAGTGTTTTATTGTAAAAAAAGGGAGTTAAGAGCAAAAAGTGAGGCTTTTAGGGCCGATTCGGACCTATTAACAGAGGTAAAGTAAGGAAGTCAGAGGATCTACCTCAGAACCTTAAGGTTAAAATTTTATTATAAGGTTTAAGGATAAACTATTAAAAGGAGAAAGTAAATTATCACGAATTAGTAAGAGCCAGGATTAGAAGATACGGGACTCCAGAGTTTAACTCTGGAATAAGTAAGTCTTTAGAGGTTAACTTTAGAGTGACGTGGATTTCGGAACACAGTTCCAGGAGTGACGGAATCATTACGACTTAGTACCAATTACCAGACAATTTGCTTTTATGTATTCTCACTACAACCGCGCAGGAAGGGTGATCTTTCCTTTCTGTAAGGTTTAGTTAATGTAACAGTATTCAGTATCTCCATTTTAGTGGCATGATTACTCTTGGTCTCTATTATTACAAAAGATGTGTGACAGAAAAGCGGAAGCTGATTTCGCTTATATAACTTTTACGTATAAGGGCTGAAATCAGTATCTACGGTTTTAAATGTTGGTTCTTTCTCTATATAGACTAGTTTTACCCTTAGCCGTGACTTATATAGTGCTTTGTTACTAACTCCGTACCTAAATATATGGAGTTAAAATTAGCACAGTTACTTGATAACTTTAGTAAACGCCAGTTTTAGAGCTGATATATAATAATATGGAATAAACCTTAAAGCACTGTATTAACCGTATTTAACGTAGAACTAATTCGTAAGGAGAAAGGTTATATATATAAGATCTTAGACACCGATTTCGGCCTTTACTGTCTTATATTAAGCATATAAGTGAATAAACTGAAGAAGGGAACATTTTATAGGCTGTAAGAGACTAAGTTATGACTTTGGGAAACTTTTATGTACAGTCGTTAGCGAAATCGGCTTCCTTCCTTTACATCTTAAAAAGATTTCTATATATGAAACTTTTTACCATTTTAAGCTATTTTAACGCCTATACTGTATGTGCTCTTACACTGATATACTGCATTGATTTGCTATCTTAACTTTAGAAAGAGATATTATTTACAGTATATAAAGTAAACTGTTAACTTAATTATAATATAGATTAACAAACGCCTAACCTTATTACAGCTTGATAAAAGTATATTAAGATAGTTATATAACAGATCATAAGTGTACGGGAAAACTTTAGATCTTAAACTTAGTTTATACTAATTTATCAGCCTAAGCTAAAGTTAAACGAGAGGGGAAGGAGTATAAAATTACAGTAATCGATTAATTAAAATTTACTTAAACATCAGTTTAAAACCTGTTCTAAGCCACTTTAAGATCGATTTAAACCTACGTTCTTAACATAATCCTTTTAGTTTAGATTTACAGTACTTGTTATCGTCTAACGCCGTATGTGATTCTAGCTATTTAAGGCAATTATTTATAAATACCCTCTTTTTCATAGTTATAATATATATCACTAACTTAACTACCTTCCTTATCTATCTATTTACTTATTATACTTTTATAAGTCATATTTTATTAAGCTTATAAATTTAGATCGTAATATATAATTATATAATTGCTGAGATATTCTGTAAGCCTTTATATAAATACTGTTATGGAAATTTTACACTTTAAACTAATCGTGCCTTGCTTTAGAATATTAACTCGGGGCGTTTGTTCAGGTCGACCCTGTCGTTCTTTTTGGGCTCTGTGTGTAATATTACTGTAGCTGTTTATATATATAGCGATGCGTTCTCTGGCGCGTGCTTATTACGACCTGCACCCGACACAGGCCTCGAGAGGACTGGCGCGGGTTAAAACAGAACGTATAACAGGACGCCAACAGGTAAGGGGCGTTCCAAAGACAGCTTATTAAGCTAGCACTCCTAGACGGGGGTTCAATGTCACTATAGGTCGTTGTCACTATAATGCACAGAGGTGAGTCTGAACAGTAGGACACAAATGAACAATTGAATACTAGCGTGAGGAACCAGAGTTCCTCTCAGTGGTTATGGGCACGACTATGACTATTTATACCAACTAGCCAGAGGTACCTTATACCTTACTCAGTGGCCTGTTACTCAGTGAGGAACTGAGCATCCTGTCACTAAGCACCCCCTGCTCAGAGGTCTCACAGATGCTCAGTAGGTAAGCACTCCTGCTAAGACTGAGCAGACGCTGGTTAGTCGTAGGGGCTTCGGGTCTTTGCACCCCTGGCCTAGTGCGTAGTACAGTGCGTACTGTCTTCCCGCACTATTCTTCCTGCGGGGGATCCGTCGGGCCGCTCCGGCCCAAGTGACGGCCTGCAGGGTCATCACAGTGCTACTGTTAAAAAGGAGCCGCGCCGCGCGGTTCTTTAAACCGTGCTTCTTTCAATTAACAATCAATCCGACGATTTTTCACCACGAAGACCTCCCATTAAAAGCCCAGTGACATTCTGGCCCTTCGATCGAAGGAAGATAACCTAATCCACAGTCGCGTTTCCTTTATTGTTTTATGCTAGGCTCCGTTCTATGCTAGGTACTGTTATATACTAGGTTTTGTTCTATATTAGGTACGTATCTGTTTTTCTACGTCAGTTGCATTTATGTTCCTCCGATCGGAAGACCAGTAGTCTGGGAGTCGGCCTTTGAGGCCAATAACACCGTTCTGTAGGTATAATTCTCTTTGTGGTTTCTTTTCTATTACGCCATCACACTAGTTTAATATATACGTTTATTTAAGAGTCTCTTTTTATAATGGAACCCTATACCGTACTTACAGTTATAACATTTGTTATATAGTTTGTAGACTTTAGCTATAAATACTTATCTGGAATTATTAAAGTTTATCGCTTGATAAATTTAAAGAGTTACCTTGTAGTGTTTAACTGGCTTAAAGTTATAGCGGAGAGATTATATACCTTAAATACCTAGTTAAAGACCTTTTTAAACCTAAAACAGTTAAGGAGACTGCTAACCGAGTCTGAATATAAAGTCGTCACTGTTGTTATAAAGTGTGTAGAGGTTACAGCAAGTCTAAAAAATCCCTTAGAGATCTTAATTATATAGATAGCAATATCTTTGTATGGAAAAAACTCTAAGTAAGTGTTAACGTAATTTATAATTAGGAAAACCTAGAGGATCTATAGCAGAAATTAAAGGATTAGTAAGATTAGTTAATGTTTGTTATTCTTTTAAACCTAAAATAAGCTGGAGAAGAAGACCTAATTTATTTATAACGTTAACAGTAGTAATGTTGGATTTAGAGAAGACATTACAGGCTTTACAAACTAGTTAAATGTAAAGTAAAGCTAAAGCGATGCGATATAAGGAGAGTTATTAAGTATTAATAAGGAGATCTTAAAGCAGGTTAAGTTTATAAATTAATGGCAGTTTAATCTTAATATAGCTTTATACGACCTTTAGAATTTGAATCTGGACTTATATTCTATAGTAGATAAATGAGACGAAATCTAAATACCTTTATAGCTTAAAACTAGAGAATGTCTATTTGCACTATAGCCTTTGGCTTATTTGCACTATAACCCCATCTACCCCCATATATAACCCTAACCCCTACATGTCATTCCACCCGCCATCATCCACCCCGCCAATTCTGCCACAACCTCAAACACCACACGGTATCACTCCAACTACGAATTTTATATCACAAAGGCAAGTTTATCAATCGCCTACGATTGCCCGGGATAATTGATTGGGTGTTTAGATAGCCTAAAACGACCCGGCGCGTGGTGCTCTAGACGATCTCAATCCTGGGTGCCGATGCGATAAATATTAGCGACGATAACCGCGATTCCGACTACAATGGCGACATTAAGCCTAACGTGTAGCCTTTCTCCCACCCTCCTCCAAGCCACAGACTCTCTGCGGAGCTATACTGCCTGCGTATTCAATTTGTTTTTTTATTCGAGAATCGGTAGAACTGAGCTTAATTGCGATGAATTCGATCGATCAATCAACTGAACCACAGTCGCAATTGCGCGTGGATGCGGCCAGGGTGGGAGGGTGCAGGGTTAGGGTTATGTATGGTGGTGGGTGGGGTTATAGTGCAAATAAGCCAAAGGCTATAGTGCAAATAGACATTCTCTAAAACTAAGTTTATAAAATTGTGACGACCCTACAGGCCGTCACTTAGGCCGGGGCGGCCCGACAAATCCCCCGCAGAAGGAACAGTGCAAGAGGACGGTGCACACTGTCCAGACACACTAGGCCAGGGGTGTAAAGACCTAAAGCCCTTACGACCAGTAAGAAAGTGCTTAGTGGTCCACAAGAGCTGATAACACCAAGCACCACTCAGTTAACTGCTTAGCCGTAACTGCGTAGTGCACCACTAAGCACAACAGACCAAGCAAGGTACAAAGTACTTCCCGTCTAGTTAGTATAGATAGCTATGGTTATGCCTACAACTACCGTAAGGGACTCTAATTCCTCACGCTAGTATTTAATTATTCATTTATATCTTACTGTTTAGACTTACCTCTATGTATTATAGTGACAGCGACCTACAGTAACATTAAACCCCCGTCTAAGAGTGTTAGCTTAACAAGCCGTCTTCGGAACGCCCCTTACCTGTTAGCGTTCTGCTATACGTTCTGTCTTAACCCGCGCCAGTCCTCTCGAGGCCTGTGTTGGGTATAGGTTGTAATAAAAATCCCTTTTTAGTAAACTTTTAAACCACTTAAAGTTTTTAGAAATCTTAATTTGTAAAGAGTGGGTTATTAAAACCTACATTAAAATATTTAAGTAGATATTTCTTAAACTATAAAACTAAAGAACTATAAGTTAGTATAGCTTTGTATAGTGGCTTAAAAGTAACGCTGCCCTTTACTCAATTACTAAGAAAGCAGGTTTAAGTAAAAGTACTTTTATAAAGTATATATTATAGGATTAACAGATATAGAAACACTTATAAGTCTAGGGGAACAGGACACTTATCAATATAACCTTGTTTTACTTTTAGCTTACTGGTACTGAATAGCTTTAATATTCTTAAGAGGGCCTTTTAAAGACGATACTTACCTAAGCATTAGGTTATTTAAGGGACATCGCCTTTTAAACGGCACTTATTAAGTAGAACTCGTTTACTCTTTTTAAAGGCTTTAGTAGGCCGTAAAGTTAAGCTGACCTTTAACAGATCTTTAGATTCCTGTTAAAGGACTTAGAGTTTGCTATAAAGTATTGTTTTTTCATTAACGGGATAGACAAGCTAAAAAGCAACTTTTTAAACCTGATTTTGCTTATTTATAAGATTTTCTAATATTTAAACATTAATTTTTACGTAACTAGCCGGTTATGGATAATATTTAAGGACGAATTCTGCATAAAACCGTAGCTTATGTTATAGAACCTGACATATACTGATATTAAACTGTACTTAGATTTAAAACTAAGCTTAAGCGTTGCATTTAGGGAGCTCTAAATAATGGACCAAAATGATGCTAAGTCTTTAGTCGAAAACATTACCAATAAGTCCTCTAGTGTCTTCCTTTAAGTAGTCTTTATTACTCGCTCCCTGAAGAAGGGTTTTAAAGACAGTGACAAGTTACTGGATCTGTAGAAGAGACTAGACGCACTACCCTTAGAGTTAGATAACTTATTTCGGACGATACTGTATAATTTCAATGGCTGTTATATGTAACAGGTGTCTACTTTATTTCAGATAGTTAAGGCGTCGTTATATTTGCTATCTCTCCTCTGTCTGTCCCTTGCAGACAAGGAGGATTCAGGCCTCGCTATCCAGGCACGAGTGACCCCTACGCTCTTCTTTCCCAAGCAAAGGTTCTACAGGGCCCTTAAATGAGGCGCTGGCTGGATAGCCGGTGTAAACATCTTCTTAAGGCTGTGCCGATCTGGATCAAGGCCGCCTAGCTGTTAAAAGAGAACATGTCTAAGAATTTAGATATTGTAGAGGTTAACCCCATTAGCCTAGTTCCTGTTATTCTAATAACTCCAGCACCAGCCGCAGATTCCGACTTGGATGATGCGAAGATTTTAAGAGACCTAAGCCGACTTCCACCCAAGCGAGGGGACCTTCTAGCCGATGCCGAAGTCGAGTACAGCTAGGAGCGAAATTAGCGTCCAGTCACTTGCACTCTTCTCATGTAACATAGACAAAGTGTCAGAAGCACTGCACTCTGGATTCTGTGGAATTGTAGGGGTTGCCACTGCGTAATTATATTGCTTATATTCACTCTCTATTCCTCTGGCTCTGGCTGGAAGCCAGAGGCATCTTTATAAACTATTCTGCAGGATTCAGGCTTCGTCACTCTAGTGGCTAAGGCTCACTAGCGTACTGGCAGTGCCAGGTATCCAGTCAGCTCCGCTAACTAGATGCCCAGGGCCTCTAAACCCCCTTCTTTCTAACACTTTCCTTTATAACCCTGCAAGTCTCTGTTAACAGAGACAGGCCTTAGCACAGAGACTCTTCTTATCAAATTTAACCAACTGTTTAGGTAAGCAGCGGTAGCGTAGCTGGTCCGCGCTTTACGTGCTCACAGTTGCTCTGCAAGCTTCTCTCCAATACAACACTCTTTACAGCTTCCAATTACTGCGTTTCTAATAACTACGTTGAATTCAACAATTAAAAGTCTCAGACAAGCGATAAAACTACTTTTCTACCGCGAGCGAGCCGCACATGCAGCAATTCACGCGCTCTCAAAACGCATTTTTACACGCGATTTTACATGTCATCCACACATTTTCACGCGACCGAGGCATTCCAACGATCTCAAAGATCTGCCAAAGAAACCACCATTCCGTAGCTTACGATTCCAACGATTTAAGCTATTCGAGCTATTCTAACGATAAACAGCTCTTTGAAGGTATTCGCAATACGATTAAGCCGCACATCAGCTACGCGCCCGCAACACGAAGCAATCGCGAACCCACGGAACAACAATGTCCTCCGCAGCTACAGCCAACACTAACGCTAATAACAATAAAGCCTTCACTCCAGCAAAGCCCCTTATAATAAGAAGAAGAATTAGATTCTGGCCGAGAATCGAACCCAGGTTCTTTATACTAGTCGATTCTAGAAGCTAAACCACAGTTAGGAAGCAAGTCCATTCAACCCCTAAGAGCTTAAGCCCATTCACAATAGCCATTCACAACGAAGCCCACAAAGCCCACGAAGGCAAAAGAAAGCCAATTCGACTAATGTTCGAACTTACACTCTCCCAACGCCTGAAATAACAGCGTAGCTGCTTCCAGAAAGCTTAAAGCTATTCAAAGAGGTCAACTAAACGCCCACGAGGGCTAGACCTTCCAGCAATTTGCAAGAAACAACTACAACGAGCTTAAAAGGTAAGAAGGTAAGAAAGGTCGATTCCGTGAAGGATCGAACCTAGGACCTTCTAACGGTTCCAGAAAGAAAGAAAATCGATCGCTGCAAGTAATCCGCACACTAGTCAAGGGCGAGCTAACCAATAGCTTTTCACAGCCATGAAGTAAGAAGCTGAACCTTAACTAACTATAACAATATTCAGTTTATCCCCACAATTCCAAGGTATCCTCAGAAAGCCAACAGTAGAGCACGAGCTTAAGGCTATTTAGAGGGACTCTCTCTCGTAGAGAGGAGAGCCCTCTAGGAGCCTTGGATTACCGGCTCCAGTCCTACACTAGCTAGTTATATCGAGCTGCAGTGCTAATAATTAAGCCGGTCTGATACTGAGCGTTTACGCCAATAACCAAGCAAGTACAATACCAAGCCTCCGTGCCAATAGCTAAACCAGCTTACTAAAGCGTTCCAGCGCTGAAGACTTGTAGCCTGAAGGTAAGCTAAAGGCTTGGAATTACTACCCCTTTTTCACAGATCGAAGCTCGGACCTTACTAGCTATTACCATCAGTCCCACAGCTAAAGCGAGCGTTTCCACTAATACGCTTTAACAACACGTAACAATAAAACAACTAAGAATCGAACCTACGCCCTGACGGCTTCATCTGAAGAATAACTAAAGAATCACTCTAAATTTAGAACAGCGATTCCATAGTTAAGGTAATTCGAAGCAATTCCGTAAAGAATAGCTTACACAGAGCTAAGTTCACATTTATCACGTTTATTACTTGCCCCTTTTCGGCTACAGCTAGTTACCAGTTACCAGTAGCGTTTGCTAGCCGCCTAAGCCTTCCAGATCTATTCTTCTAACGTATTCGCGTTATTTTACTACATTACAGTTTAACTAAAGACTGCGTTTTAGGCTATTTTTTCAGCCTTTACAGACTGAATATATATTACTCTGTTACCCTCTACTTACGTAATTATAATTACTGCTAGCTGCCTCCGCACTTACTAACTGTTAGAACACTCTATAACGTTATTCCTCACTACACTAAGCTATTTAAAGGAACCCTCTCTTAAGGCAAAAGTGCCCTCTAGGGGGTGACGTTAAGTACAGGCTATAGCGTTAAGCATTCGGCCTAGCCTCGGCAACTAAACCTCTACGGCACTCAGCCTAATTATTACACTTAAGTACAGTTAATTTAAACGTTTATAACATTCTATAGCCTCTTTGCTATTTAAGCTATTACGATTCTAAACACTTAAAGTTCAAACCCTCACAGCTAAACCTTCCTTTTCAGCCTTTATAAGGTTAAACTTTAGAAATATTTTACACGTTTTACCACGTTTTATTTAAATTCAGTCCTAGCTTGAGTGCCTAAGCAAGTTATTAGCAGAAGAGTTACGGAAAGGATAATAAATCAGAACGCTGGATGTAAACCAGGAGTAACTGATCACCATCAAACCTGCTCCATTAATTAAAGCGTTACTAACTCTTAAGAGTACACCCCCTTTAACGCAGTAATCGCTACTGCTACTATTAAAAGACTTCTAAGCGTTTGATATAGTGTTAAAATCCGATTATTACACTTTACTAAAGTTAGCTACTCCTTCTAGACGTAGGATAGAGGGAAGATTCGCACTATTAAGAAAGCTCTTAATACTAGACTGTAGAGCGAAAGCTCTTAATACCAGATTGTAAAGTAGTAGTGACAATAGGGACTTATTATTTAAGGCTAGCTTTTACGGTAACGGCCAGCCTTTCTAACAATGGCTAACTACCCTTCACAGCACTAACTAAGGTACGTAATTATTCCTCTGTAAACTAATTACTTTACCGGTACGGAATCGCACCATACAGCCAATTCTAACCCCTAAGCGTAAGTGGTGCTTTCTAGGGGGTGTGGGTCTACAGTTATTCTAAGCCTGAATCCGTGGCCTTCTGGGGAAGTAAGCCAACTACCCCTTTTACGTAGCTACGTGACTAAACAGGCAAGCGAACCAACCACTCAGCAATCGAACCAAACGGGCACTTAGTTAATAAGGGCTAAGAAGCTAATTTCTTCCTCCAAGTCTCAGAACATCACTATTAACACTCCACGGCCAAGCTGTACTATACTGCTTTCAAAGGTAGAGATTACTTTAAACAGTCGGTATCAAACCGCTGTTAACGGTAATAATAGTTTAGAAGAACAGTCGGTATCAAACCGCTGTTAACGCCAATAATGGCTTGGAATCAAGGTTATGGAAACAGATTACTTAGCCTAACTACTCTTTTTCTCCCTGAAGCTAAAGCTTGGGCGGTTTTTAACAAGGGCAGCCCCACAATTCTGAGTATTTAGAAGATTTCGAGGATTTCAGCGATATTAGCCTCCTTTTATTCAGAGTCAATCATCCACGCGAACGTGGAAGATTAAAGGGGTGTGTTAAATTCAACTAACTGTTTAGGTAAGCAGCGGTAGCGCGGCTAGTCCGCGCTTTACGTGCTCACGGTTGCTCTTCGAGCTTCTCTCCAATACAACACTCTTCACGGCTTCGAATTACTGCGTTTCTGGTGACTACGTTGAATTCAACACTTCTTACTAGTTGTCAGGGCTTTAGGTCTTTGCACCCCTGGCTTAGTGTGCAGTACCGTGCGTACTGTTCTTCTGCACTGTTTCTTCTCCGGGGGATCCGTCGGGCCGCTCCGGCCCAGGTGACGACCTGCAGGGTCGTCACAATAACGCACTTTAAGTGGCGTATAGCAATCCGGAGCACTATAAGCGGATAGCGTAACAGGAAGAAGAAATATTGGCTTATGTTAAAGTTGTCCACTTTCTACTTAAAAATGGCGCTAACCCTAATCTGCATGGGGGGAAGTACAGCGATGCGCTTCAGGCAGCCGTGGCGGGGCCAGGAATCGGAAATGTTAAGGGAAACAACATTAACCCCTGATGTTTCAATAAATGTCTTTAACAAGACGGCACAGGCCCACGTCTGCCCTGCTTGTCGCCGGCTTATTATCATTCGGAATGAAGGTGCAACTAGCTGCGGTTGCAACGATAGGCTCTACCACCCCATCAAAGCTACTTTGCACCACACATACATACGGTTCACGGGAAAGGACCGGTCCTGGAGCCAGCACGTCTCCACACATTGGGAGTGGAACGGAATGTGTGGGCTGTCAAGGGCACGGCTTTTAGAGACTCCGGATGCTTATCCTGATGGGACAGACGGTCATGCGAAGGCTTCAGTGAGGGGTGGATGGGTTATCGGGGTCACTCTCCTTGTGGGAGCGGCACTTGGGTCTCGGGATTTGTGTTTTCCAGGATGAACTCAACCAACACTACATGCGGCGAGGATCACCATGCCTAGGTATTCGGCCGCTTGTCATCGCAGCACCCGTGGCCAGGGTGGCAGGTCACCCGTCGCGACCTCTGAATGACATCACCCACCTCCCTTGCGTGGTCGAACGTGGGCAGATGTATTTATCGGTGTGCCGGACAACCGTGGGATAACCGTGGGACAAGGACTTGGTTGGAGCTGGATAGAATAGAGCATTGTGTGTATCGAAAATTTTAAAGCCAAACAGTGAAATTGATAAAAATGGCTGCCTGGAGCGAGGCGCTCTTATGTCCCGGCCTCAGTTTTCTTCATTGGCGGAATGCCCACCACCCTCATCAGAACGCCACAGATTTAATGCACAGGGCAGCAGGGATTGGAATCGCCGAGCTTTGCATGAAAACACCCCCAATTAGGCAAAGGTTTATGCAATCCAATGAGATCGTGAGAATACTGGGTCGAAATTCAGCCTAAAATTAGGGGGGATACCTCATTACTTCGCAGCACCAGTGGATTCGGGCGCAGATTGTTAGGCTGTTCAGCCTCACTTTGTTTCCAGGTCAGTCTTCATAGTACAATACAAGAGACTCTGCGGCTATTGCGTGTTGTGGACCCCCGTCTGTCTATCGGTTGCAAAGGTGAAAAAGGAAACCTAGTAGCTCAGTGCGACTCGCGGAAAGCGTAATGATGTCGCACGCTTCGACTCAGCAACAATCCCTAGGGAATCTTCTCTACCAAGAGATTACTGAGCGAACGACAAACACCGCTCCGGTTGCCCCCAGAGCCTCGGAGGATTCATCAACTCGCGCTCAATCAACACAATTTCCGGATAGGAATCCCCCCGACCGCAATCTTGCCTTGGCAGACAGCACTGCAACCGCAACGCATCCACCTTCCGCCGCAGGAAACACAGAGCAATCCAGCGCGCCTCCTTCCCGCCAGGATTGCCAACCCCTTTTCTCGGCCTGGGGTCTTGAATTTGGAGCCTTGATCATCTCCCTCGCGGCAACGGTTTCCGCTGCAGTCGTCCTGTCGCTCTATGACGGAAAACCGCTGGATGAGTGGGGATCCTCCACCATTTCTCTCAACACGGTCATATCAGCATTGGGCGTTGTCTCCAAGGCTACGCTTGCCTTTGCCGTCAGCGGCGCTATTGGGCAGCATAAATGGAACTGGTTTCGCATGCGCCAGGACGGACTTGGAGTCTTCGAGAAGTTTGACGAAGCGAGTCGCGGGCCGTGGGGGAGCGCCAGTTTGCTGTGGTGGTCAAGAGCGACGTGAGTATAGTTTTTGCCCCTCAGAAGAGTATCTTGACTGACAGAGACCTTGAAGCAACTGGGCCTCCCTAGGAGCGTTTGTCACCATCATCGCGCTCCTTGTCGATCCCAGCTTGCAAGCAACCGTGTCGCTCAGGGGTCAGAAAGACGTGACTAGTTCTGCGGGTACACTCCAGGTGGCTAACTATGTCAGCCTTGGAAGAATACGCCCGGATGACGTTACCAATATATTGCCATTCCCAGACGGCCGTGAGATGGATCCCAGCACCACCCTTCCCGATTTCAGACTTACCGGCGCTTTCTTTGACGGACTTTCGGATCCTTCGTCAGGAAACACTCGCTTCGAATGTGGCACAGGGAACTGCACATGGCCTTTGTACACAACCGCTGCTTTTTGCAGTCGTTGCAATGACGTCTCGAAATTGAGCATCAAGCAATCCGGTAAAGCCAGCTATTATAACGCGACTGATTACTACACAGAGTACCAAACCTCATCCGGCGGCTGGAGTTACACCAACTACACACTCTCATACGGCCACATCATGCATTTCAATAGAAAGAATGATGGTTCGAATAGCCCGGATAGGATGTCAGTTCTTCTCACAGCATTTATGAATAGAGATTACTCCACGTCGGTCAGCTTCCGGGACCTCAATACCACGGTTGCCACGCTTCTCATCATGCGTGCAGGAGATGGCTATCAGCATGAAAATGTGAGCTGGGAAGACTCACCCCCCACTGCGACTGAATGTGGACTGTACATCTGCGCCAAAGCATACCAAGCGTCGGCAAACAATGGCGTACTGTCCGAGACTGAAATCGGGACATGGGCGATTCGAGAACGCCGATCATGGAGAGCGGCGGACCATCAGAAACACGGCTATCAGCCAACACATCAAGCATGGGAATCATATGGCGAGCGTCGCCCGAGCTTCGCCGACCATTCTGTCTTCCGTACTGACCTGCAGATTGTTATTCCCGGTTCAGAGCTCTCTTAGTCAGCCGGAGCTGAGGTCCAGAGGAAATTCAATGTCACCCAGGCAACGATAAGGGGCCTACAAGCAGTGATGTCCAGTATGTTTCAGGTCTCGGGCGACGTAGTAAAAGCCTATCAGAGCTATGACCGACCAGTCAAGGGATTTCTCGTCTACCCCAACAACAATCCGTATTTCGATAACGACGTGCCCGATATCCTGTACAACTCCACCAATCTCACGGCGACATTCGCAAATGTAGCAAGCCGGTTGACAGTGCAACTCCGGGACTCATCCGACGCGGTACATTCGGGACTCGAGGAGAAATTTATTCTCCATATCCAAGTTGAATGGAGCTTCTTCGTTTTGCTCATCCTTACGCTCGTCTTAGGTAGTGTTTATTTCGTTGGCATTCTCATTCAGACACACCGGCTTGGATTACCAGCGTGGAAGGAGAGTACGTATCCCGTGTTGGCATACGGTTTTAAACGAACAGACACAATCCCGGCTGCGCGTGGCGGAACAGGCGACGTACAGGTCACGGGCGGCGAAGCGAGACAGAGACGGCATGCGAGTTGCGTTGTTGGATGCGGAGGGCGGTTATAGACTTATTGCCGGAGAATCGAAGCCGTGATATCAACTCTATCATAGCCCGTGTGAGCAGAATAAACCATTGACCCGCCGAGATAAGCCGTCTGTCTTTCTGTACTGAATACGATACAGCCCAATGCCAGTCCCGTAAAGCCTCCATGCCATCAAGACAGCCGGTACAACGAGGCCAAAGCTTAAGATAGACACTTGACCAACACGACTCTCATCGGGCACCGTCTGCCCTTGGCACGAGTATTTGCCCTTGAGGATACCGTTTCTTCGGCTGTTAAAGAGTCAAGGCTTAGCCCCTTTTTGAGAGAGGCACGCGCCAAGAAAAGCATCTCTATGTACAAAAGCGGTTACAGTAGTATTACAAAACCGAAACTAGAAGACTGGGACAGCTTGAACGAGCGCCCCGAGTCACTACCGACGCAGGTAATAATGTCTCGTTTACGCCACACTATCTAGATGCTACTAATCGCTCCCTTGCGCGCCATCGACAATATCTTTCCATGTGGTGTCAAAGTACAGCTCGGCGCCCCTCACCAGATCCGGCTTCTTGTCTCCAAGTCTTCGGATGTCGTCCCCAAGAACCTGAGTCACACAGTTCCTGAGTATAACTTTCAGCATTTTGCCCCTTTTCTTCATGCCTTGCCCATGAGATAAAAATGTGGTCAAGAACCTGGAAAGCTGGGTCTGACCGGGCCTTTCAAGGATGCTTAGTACATCCGCCCTATTCGCCAAGCAGAACTCTAGTATCGACATGTACTCGTGAGTCAAAGCGCAGGAGAAGCCGTCCTCGAAATTTTTGCGTTCATGAAATAAGCTTGAGGCTGCAATGTGACTCAGCCGGTCGTCATCAGTATAGTTGGCGAAAATGCCCCTGCAATTGACGAAGCCGAAGCCTGTGAAAAGGTTGACATTTGCATTGTGGCGGTCGACTAGCAGATGGATGATTGCGGTGTCTAGAAATCCAAAGGCGCGGTTTATGGGCACCATCAGCCAGCGACTCCAACTGACACGTCGTGGCTGTTGAGATTTGTCTTCGTTCAGGAAGTTGGGTCCTTCGCTATCAGAAAATGACGCTTCCTTGTTGACGTCGGCGTCGCGCTCCAACAAATCATTCGCGGTGTAAAATTTCTATCCATCAATAGCGACCGCCAAACCTTGCTCAAGATCGAGGGCTGGACTGGCGTTTGTCGGGGCACCATCGAGAATAAAGGTGAGCATATCCCCCGATGCTTTTGCGGACGCCAAGAAAAATAGACGCCGCAGCCGGGTTGGGAAGCCAGGCTCATGTTTGATCATGGCAAGCAAAGTTTTGGCCAATTCCAGCTGGTCGTCTCTGACAGAATCCTGGAGGATTTGGTAGATGTCGTTCTGTGGCAGCCGTGACAACTCCGAGCTCGTGATGCTGCTTTCAACCTCAGAGCGTTGCTCATGTGTTGCCCGCACATGCCTTGAAAGATCCGCGTTTGTTGAAAAGCCCAGATCGGCAAACAAGCAGCCCATCTCGGGGCATTTAAACTGCTTGCGGTGGAGTATCATATGCTGCTCGCGCTCTAGCAACGTGTCAAACCACCGCAAGTAGAACTGACACGCCACGGGATCGCATTGAAACGTGCGTTCTCCGTACAGACGCTTCAACTTCGGGCAAACGCATTCTGCTGCGTGCTCGGATGCGGGACAGAACATCAGGTCAAGTTCTCGCCGAAACCACATCAGGGCGGCACAGACCATGACTAGGTCATATAAGAGACGCGTACCTTAGTTAGAAACAAGTTATGGCGCGAAACTAGGTGCGCAGCTATAGCGAGGGGGTCCGTACCATCGTGTGGTGTCTGGCCAGATTGCAGCTTTGTTACAAAGTCGTGTGATCGGCCTAACCAGAGCTGATGCTCTGCGCTTGCGGCCAATCCAGCAAATTACAAGAGATCTGCCACTAGAGTTTGGATGCTCAGGTGAGAACGTTGGCGCGCGGAGAATAAATTGGAAAGATTCACTTTCAGATAATTCCGTGCATCGCTCTCGCTGAGCTCGCGGTTTTCCAGCATCGTGGAACAACAGCGGACATGGTGTAGCCAGGAGTTGGCAGCGTATTGAAAAAGCAGGATGATTTGCTGGCGCAGAAGCTTCCAATATCCGGACAAGCTGAGGTGTTCCAAGCATATCGAATCGAAAGATCGAAACGAAAGATAGGTCAGGCACGTCAATGCCAGCTCGACCTCTGCTATCGGGAGAGACAAAAACAATTCGCCCTACGAGCCGAAGAAGAATCTGCGTGTTCATAGGTCGTTAGCTCGGGACTCTTCGTCTGCCCCTACTCATAGAAGCCCTCCGTAGCCCTTCTCGTGGCGACAGCGTGCATTACGTTGATGGACGCTGTGCTACATCACTAGCCAGACGAGCAGGGCGAGTTTGAAAGGCTAGCGAAGATTGCGAAGGTGGTGCTGCAGTTTACGCAGAAGTACCGTGACGCGTAGTGTGCGGGAGGGAGAGGGGAGGGAGGGATGCTGTTGGAGAGTGTTGTGGCTTTGCTGCGGGGGAAGTTGAGGGTTGTGACGGAGGAGGCTACGGGGAGAGTGGTTTTGTGACCAAACTGGCTGGGTGTGGTGTGGTGTGGTAATTGCTTGGTTGGTGGGGAGTTTGTCTTCGTGTTAGAAGCGGGTTTGGAAATTTAGATAGGGGCTTGGACGCAAATTTAATCAGAGGCGTGGCCTTAAATGTGTAGATATCATTCGCGGATGAGATTAACAAGAAAGCGGAGGGCCAAAGGTAGTCAAATGCTCACACTTTCAGAACTTGAATTTGGGTGATACTTTGATTCATCCATTTAATAGTCGTGCGTCCAGTCCAACCCCACAAGAGCTATACATTCCAGGACGGCAGTTAGGTAGACAGCCCAGTATCCCGCACCCAACACCAGGTCTCTAATCTATCGTCCTCCAAGAGCATGACCACCAACGTAACGCGGGAAGCCAGAGTAGCTCACCCACAGCTCGCCAGTAAGGGGCGAGTTCCCAACAATCTCCTTCTCGCGGCTCTTGAGCTCGTCGACGTCCCAGGCGGCGAAGACAATCTTCCCGTTGAGGAACTTGGCCTCGGGCGAGGCGATCCAAACGAGGAAATCAGCGGGGAGGGAGACTGAGGCATAGGTGAGCATTTCATCATCAAGGGTTGGGTGTGGAGACATCAGGGGGAGGAACGTACTATCGTCAAAGCTAAAAGGCAGCTTCGTAGTCTTGGCCAGCTGCGTGGACATAGCCGTGTCCAGAAATCCCGGGTGCACGTGGTGGATGCGAACGTGCGGGTTCTCAGCCCCAAACGCCTGCAACAGCTTGATCGCAGCCATCTTGGAGCTGACATAGGCGCCCATGCCGGGAAAAGGCGGGAAAAACACCCCAGCCGTGGTGAGGTTGATGAGCGTGGTGTCTTTCTTCTCTGCGACTCCATTGCCCAGCACCAGCGCCTGCGCCAGCACCAACGTGCCAACCACAGTAGTCTCGTATCCGTCAAGGAATGTCGCCGGGTCGGCGTCCAGCAGCGGCACCACGGGCGCCAGCACGCCAGCCGCGTGGATTACCACGTCGACGGCGCCATGCGCGGCCGCGACGTTGGTAAAGATGCGCCGGAGCTTGTCGCTGTCGAGTAAGTCCACCGCGTGTGTCTCGACCGTCAGAGAGCCGTGGGCGGCGCGGACAACGGTAGCCGTCTCGGCTAGTGCATCCGAGCGCCGGCCGAGCAGCAAGAGCGCTTTGGGGCCTGATGTGGCGAATGAGAGGGCTGTTGCCCGCCCGATACCGCCTGTCGCGCCGGTGATCACCACCACTTTGCCTGCGGAAGAGAGTGCGGGGAGGGTGGGGTTGATGGCAGCGTAGGTGGATGAGTGCGTCGCCTTGGTGTACGAGGGCTGCGGCGCTGCCATGGTGGGCTGTAGACGGGGGAAGATGTGCGTGCGGGGGGAAAAAGAGGGAGAAATTGTTTGACCTGCGCGAAGGAAGGCTTGCTGGAATGAAATTGGGGGAAAAGAGGAAGAGGAAAGAATGCGTTGTGTTTGCTGCCTCTTCAACTCGTTGGTGCTTTAAGTTTCTTTGTTCCTTCCCCCTTCGGGCCTCGGAATACTTCGCACACCGAGTGGCTTTGTTTTGGGCGGATAGGGGGAGGGGCGCTTGCAATCCATCCAATCGGGGGATTGCGCTGTATTTTAGGTCCATCCACTAACTCGTTTGGGATTATGTTTGGGCGGTTTTCCGCGCCTTTCATTCCAACGACATAGGTGTGTAACATGCGTTATTTGCTGCAGGCCAAGCGGGTATCACAGAACGGCAAAGTGTGGCGGGGTGCGCATTTGTGTTGTGTGTCCTTGCATTGGTGCTACGTGTAGGTGGTGCAGCTGTAACATTCGTTTGATGGGGCGTGTCAGAGCTCGGGCGCCGGCCGGGATCGGATCGGATCGACAACCACACTGCGCTTAGTGCTGCCGCGACCCACTCTTTCTCTCCGTCGTCTAGCTTCGTGATTCTCTCAACCTCGGAGGGAGAACCTGGCAACCAACAATCAATGTTCTCATGCATGGCTGCGGCATGAGATCGCTGACAAGAAAGGGGGCAGGACCTAACACCCGCCAGCCCATTGTGTAAGGTGCCAGCTCCTCAGCCGCGTGTTTCTCCCCCTCGCTTGCTTCTCTGTGCTCTCTCGGCCATGATTTCGGGCACCCTCGGCTTAGTTGACAGTGGAACAAACATTCAATCATCTCAGCTCAGCCCTGCCAAGTGAGCCACGCTATTGACAGCCAGGCAAAGCCTGGCTGCCCTGTTATGGGCGCTGTTTTGGGGTTGGCTGAGAATCTGTTACTCACTCGTGTACCTTGAGGCTTGTTGGCTGACGCCGTTGGTTTGACAGCTCTCCTAGGCCGTATCTATTATTTTCGAAGCTGTCATGTGTCATATGCGCCCACATTTGAAAGCCGGTGCCTACCATACCTACAGGAAATCCCCCATCAGGAGCCACATTTTAATAGATACATTCAGACTCCCGGAGGTTAGGCATACGAGAAGGCCAAGCGACGGTGTCCTCGCAACACTTCAGTGTTATGTACCTGGAGACCTCTAATGAGTTAGATTCATCATGTGTTGCTAATTAAATCAGCTGGGGTTAATAGGCACGGTTATTACGTAGATGTACAGAAAAGGAGCTGCCTGGTTAATTGTAATTACGGATGGAGTTAATCAAGTGTCACGGCTAGGGTTTAACTTAGAGGTCTGGAAGAAGTTATGTAATAGCCTGGTTATATGAGATAAATCTGGGCACAAGAAATTTACTTTTTCGTTTGTAATCTAGAGCTGGGGTAAGCTGGGGTAAGCTGTAGCTGATTTATCCTGAGCTCTCCCTGATTCCTCCCTAAGCTGGGGTGATCTTATACACCGCTACTATATAGCCTTAAAGGCTCCTATTCAATCCTCCCAGCTAAAATTTCCTCTTAATAGAAAGTAGACGATGTGTAATCTGCAACGATAGCTCCCAGGTAACAGTTTCTTTATAACGTACACGTGTACTGGGTTACCACCCTTCCCCTTCCTCAGTTTCCCAAGCCCCTGGAAGATACCCTGGCCCAAGCCCGGAACCGCTGATAGTCAGCTGCACCCCTTTCGTCTTCAACCTCTCACCATAGCCCTGGCTCAAGCCTTTCAGCTCTTTCCAGTGCCGCTTCTCCTCTCTCCCATCCCCAAACGGCGTCAGTTGCACTCGTTTCAGACTTGGGAACCCCTGCCCTCCCAAAACACCAGCCAAGTACTCAAGATGCCCCCCTCCAAGTTCAGGCCCTCTCGTTTCCATAACTTGGAGCACCTCCAGCTGCGGAGTCACGAGATTGCCCAGCCAACTGCACGTCGCATCATGGTAGCAGGCGTAGCACTGGCCGAGTGTGAGGTGCGTCAGGTTTGGCATGCTTCGTATGGCCTGGACACAAGCGCGCGGTGTTGTGGGGATCGGGTCGGAGTCTTTCCAGAAGGAGAGGATGTGGCTTTCGGGTGTGCACGCGAGACAAAGCCGACGCAGTGTCTGTGTGACGGCCGGCGGAAGGAAGTCCAGCGTGTCAAGCCGTCGATCGTGGCGCCGTGTAAGGACGAGCGTCTCAAGCGAGGTGCAGGTAGCCAGTAGAGAGCCAAGTCCGGGAGTGCCGAGGTGGCAGTCTTCTAGATGCAGGGAAGTGAGCTGCGAGAGGCGGGGATGGGTGTTGCTGGTGATGCTAGGGAGGTAGCGGGACGGGGGGGATAGATGAAGACGCCTCAGTGAGAGACGTCGCAGGTTGGGTGTGGCTGCGATAAGATCGAGGATGGCGTCGCCCCGGCGGAGGTAGTGGCGACCTGCAGACCAGGTGAGAGAAGTTAGCTGCGGGAACACAATCGGAGTGTGCAGGAGCTGTGAGACGGCGCGCCAGTCGAAGACGTGAGGGAGGCAGGCGGTGTGGACGTGGGGAGCCAGCGCTGCGAGCAGGACGGACACGGCGCTGTGGCCGCCGGGTTGTTGGAGCGCCGCCATGGCTTTCTTTTGGGATTGCATACGGGCGCTGGTGTCACAAGGTTCGATGCGAGACAGCTGCGTGAGCGTCTCGGCTGCCTCCTGGACAACACTGTACAAGGGCCTGCGCCAGCGTGCAAAGGACCAGTCGTGACGTCGGGCGCGCCCAAGGGCGTCATAGTTGATGCGCCGAAGGTCTACGACGCTCATCAGTGACGCCAATTCGGCGTTCTCGGCTGATGTACGTGCGAGCAGGAGCAGCCGCTCTGGTGTAAAGGGAAGACCCGGCGAAGCCGTGACGGACCGGTATACGATCCGCTCCACCGTGCGCCGGAAGCGGGAGCAGGTGATTGCCAATCTGGCGACCACGGCGACGCCAGACTGGGTATTCCGTACCAAGTGCAGAAATATTTCTTCCAGTAGCTCGTTGGGGAGCCTCGCCATGGGCGGTTGCTCGATGACAGCGCTGCTCTCGGCGCTCTCCATGGTGCGTGCCACGGTGTTTGCCAGTGTGGGTTTTTGAGATTGGAAGGTGTGAAAGATGGAAAGTCTCGGAGACGACGGTGGGGCTGTTTCAAAAGGCCTGGGGGGTAAACGCAGAGCGGTAATCAGGCGCTGTTCCTCATCCGCGGGTTCCAGGCAGCCATATAAACACCGCTGCCACCTGTCACTTTCGGTTGCATGCAGCCGTAGGCACCAACATAAGTACAGGAATGTCGAGCAACTGGCGGCAAATGTGATGCAGCCTAGTTCTACAGCGCAAATTGTGGAGGTTGGCTATAGTTAATGACAGGGCCGGTGGCCTCTAAAGTCGAGGCGAGTAGATGAGTTGGAGAAAAGGAGCAAAGGATGGAAGCTGCACAAGGACGGAGAGAATGAAGACGATCTAGAGTGTTTCGTCGAGACGCTACCGGGTATTTCAAGTAAAACCTCGAAAGATGCCATCATTTGGTGTTACTACAAAGAGAGAGACTCCATGTACTATATAGAACGTCTCCGTATACTATAGCCCTACCTAATCCACGAACACTGCCGCCTAGCCACTGCGCTCATATAAGGCACCGCTGCCATCGCCAGCAGGAGGGGGGTGTTCTTCTTTATATATCTAGTTCTCCAGATCCACTTTTCCAACACATTTTGAATAAAGTTCATTATTTAGGTTTATTTTTACTGTTATCTCCGTTATCTCCGAGAGACACGAGCGGCTAACCTTAATAGCGAAAGCCTTACTATAAATTGAAAGATAACAAAAGCTTATATTAAATAAAGTTATATATAAGTTCTATTCTTTATTTCTTAGCCCGAACACGATTAGCTTATTCAAACTTTATTTCGGCCTAGGTTCGGGTATATTAAATCCCAAATTAAGGTTATATAACTTTTGACTCCTTAGACTTCTAGTCCAGAAATCCTAGAAATGGAATAATATTTCATAGCTATAAGGTACGCAGTTGCGGCTGCAGGGTACGCAATTATATTACTTTAAGGTACATAATATAGTTAGAGCTAATTGCTTATTAATGCTTTATAGGCTATAGCTTAGGTTTTTATTATATTAATTACAATAGGGTATACTTAATTTATAGGCTTATTCAGCTGTGTTTATAATTATAGCTTATAATATCTTTATAAATCAACTATCGTGTTACTGAATATCTATCTTATTATTTCTTTTATTTAAAACCGTTTTCTTTATATATATTCTCTTACTTTACAATTCTCTTAATCTATATTTTATCTTAAGCTAAACCTTTACTACTGTATCCTCTATTCTGTCTACAGTCTTTTTATTACGATCTACTCTTAACGAGGACCCGAGGGGGGTCCGGACAAGATAAGACAAAGCGTATGGCAGGATGCTAAACTTGAAGGGTGATCTAAAGACGGCTTATTAAGCTAGCACTCTTAGACGAGAGTACACTGTCACCATAGGTCGTTGTTATTATAATGCACAGAGGGAAGTCTGAACAGTAGGACATAAATGAATAATGTAATACTAGCGTGAGGAACCAGGAGTCCCTCACGCCCATCGTGGTCACGATGATGACTATCTATACTAACTAACTTCTAAGAGGTACTTCGTACCTTGATCACTGTGCTCACTCTCTTAAGGAGTGATCAGGGTGATCACTTTTCTAGCTGCTCACTCTGATCACTGGGTCTTGGCGACATCAAGGTGATCAACTAACGATAGGTCGTAGGGGCTTCGGGTTTTTGTACCCCTGGCCCAGTGCGTTAGTACCGTACGTACTGTCTCCCTGCACTGTTCCTTCTGCGGGGAATCCGTCGGGCCGCCCCGGCCCAAGTGACGGCCTGCAGGGTCCATACTTTTCTATCCATTTTTATATCTTATCTACAATTCCCTTGAATTTATATCCCATTTCGTCTTATATCTTGTCTATCTTTTACTTTACCTCATTTAGCATCTTATTACTAGGGCTCTACTACTCTACCAAAATTGTTAATGTAGTAATAACAGTATCTGAGGCTTAAGTGCTTTAAGTATAATTAGTTAAATATTTCATATAATCTTAAAAACTAATGTTTAAGATATAACAGTTACTAATATAAAAAGTGTTAATTTCTAGCTACTGAACACCATGTACCGCGTATCCTATAGTGTGGTTACGTACTCCAAAACCACCAGTTGAATCCTCTGGGGTTCCAGAGGGTTCTAAAGGATTCCAATCCACTCCAGGGCCCCTTAAGGCCTTTGAAGCACTTCAAACCTTCTGGAATTCAAAGGGGTGGAACCCCCTGAATCCAGTAGGGCTACTGCCCCACAGAATTAATTAGAATATCACAGTAGCCACGTTAGCCACTAGGTCAGCAGAAGCATAAAGAATGATTCAGAATACTACTATTCCATTATTATATTAGTTAGTTTCACCTTGTAGAAGACTCTAGAATTCTTCCAGAGCCTCCCACAGCTTATAATACGCCCTCTCCTCTCCTGTATCTAGTTCTAGTCAAGCAAGCAACTCTACTCTATTCTAGTCATTGCACAAGGCACTGCCTTCCGGATCCTCTTGTTCCACAGTGTTAAGATTCAATGTAGCAACCTTTCTTACAGTGGCACTGCCCTGTAATTCTGGCTTTTGTTTGCTTCTTACAGTGCCATAAGCACTTTAGTATAGCTTAGACTAGTATGCACTTCTTTCTCTAAGACCACAGGCTTGTACTACAGCCTTATGGGTTTCTGAAGTTTAATAATAACTTTAAATATTATACTTTGTTAAACTTCAGAAACTCACAAGGCTGTAGTACAGCAGCTGTGGCTCAGAGGAAGAAGTGCAGTATTGGTCCAAGCCGTACTACAGTGCCGTAAGCACTGTAAGAAGCAAACAAAAGCCAGAATTACAGGGCAGTGCTTCTGTAAATAAGGGTGCTATAGTAAATTTTAACACTGTAAAATAAAAGGATCCGGAAGGCAGTGCCTTATAAAATGACTAGAATTGAGGAGAGTTGCTTACTTAACTAAAACTAGATACAGAAGAGGAGAGGGCCTATTATAAGCTGTAGGAGGCTCTGGAAGAATTCTAAAGCTTCTATTACTAATACAGTTCTGGAACACTCTATGGGGCTTGCCCCACAGTGAGTCGGAGCAGTGGAGCCCTAGATTCTAGAGCCTTCTAAAAGGTTCAGCTTTATAGTGCAAGCCGTAACTGCAGGGTACGCAGTAATGGAGGTCAACTGCCTCCAGCAGTTGCCTTTAGAGTAGCGGGGGCTAGAAATTAACATACTTTATAAGAAGAAAAGTTAAATTTAAAGGGTTTATTATGAGACTCACGGAATTCTTGCCCTGGTGGTAGGGTGACATGCAGTTCAGGGGCTGAGCAGCGCCATCGCTACACAAAACCGAATGCGATTTAGCACAAGAACGGGGATCGCTGGGGACCAAAAACCGGGCGCGAAGCTGACCAGGTTCAGCCATCAACGCAAACATCGTTTCGGAAATGGCTCAACTGCCAAAAGGCTGTTATAATCAGTCGACCATTCGGACCTTTTTCCTCGGTCCTTTCTCAATCACCCAACCGTTAAAATGGCAACGATTCTCGTCTCTTCGGCTGCTGGCGCGGTCCCGGGACTCGACCGCGTCGCCATCTCGCCGTTCCTCACTGGCCCGCTGCTGCTGTCTGCCACCTGCTTTCCCGACACGCTGCGCAATGCCTTCGTCACCCTGGCCGAGACCCTACCAGAAAAGTTGGCGACATCATTGCTTCGAAGCATTCCATTGTCACTGAGCTCCAGGACAGCGATAACGGCGTTGGGTGTGGTCTTTGCCCTAGGCGCCCATCATCCGCGTGACCCGATCACTGAACACCATAGCGTCCACCGGGTGGAGCGTTAGTCCGGGGAAGGGATAGGACTAGCACAAGGAGATTGCCGTCGTCACTGGGGGGCCGAGCGGCATTGGCAAAGCCATCGTAGAGAACCTCACTGCACTCGGCGTGCGCGTTGCAGTTCTCGACGTGCAAGGTCTCCCGAAAGACCTGGAAGATAATGCGCTTGTTCACTTCTACCAGTGCGATGTCACGTCATCAGAGTCGGTCGGTGCAGCCGCGGACTCCGTTCGCAAGGACATCGGACATCCTTCCATCCTTATCAACAACGCTGGCGTCGCCCAGCCCCATTCGATTATGAAGACAGATGAGAAGTTCCTGCGCAAGATAATCGGAGTCAATCTCATGTCCATGTGGTTTACAACCCAGCAGTTCCTACCCAACATGATCGAGCACAACAAGGGCCACATCATCACGATGGCGAGCCTCGCCTCGTTCCTCGCGCTGTCGACGGCTGCTGACTACTCTGCCACCAAAGCCGGCGCGCTGTCCTTCCATGAATCGCCCACTGCAGAGATCAAGCATCAACATAAGGCCCCCGGCATCCTGACGACGGTTGTCCATCCGAACTTTGTGAAGACTCCGCTCATCGCGCATATATCGGGTAAACTTGAGAAATCGGGTATGCAGCTGCTTACGAGCGAGCAGGTTGCTGACGATGTGGTGGATCGCATCGAGAGTAAGAGGGGCGGGCAGTTGATTATCCCGGGATCCATTCCGTTTTCCCTTCTTTCTGGAATCAGGGGCTGGCCGACATGGCTTCAGGAGGTGCTACGGGATGGTGTTGCAAGGGGGTCGGTCAAGGCATGAACCCAATTGCCACGATAGCAGAGACAGTTCTGAATCTCCGCTCCAGTTGGATGAGGTACTTGAATATTGAATCCGTTCCCAACTTGTTCAACTTTCTTCGCGTAATTATAATAAGCTGATGAGGTGGAATGTCGCTCAATCCTATGCTGTACGAGGCCCCGAAACCCATTGGCCCGCTCGTAGGGGTACCCCACACACGTCAGTGATGCCCCAGCCATTCCATGTCTTGGCCTGCAAACTACGGTGCGACCCTAATACTGGTCGCTCCACCGCAGACCGCGATTTTGATTTTCTCACGACCGAAGTGGCAACCTCACCTCTTCACCGCCTTCACTCCACTATAAACTTAAACTTCACCCCATGACACCGTCGCCATGAAGCAACTACCAACCCCCAGACTGCCGGCCACTATGACTTTTAACACCCGCACCGAGCTCCTCTCGGCCTACACCTACACCATTGTCTTCACCCCTTTTATATTAACCCAATTCGCCTTCGACATCTCCCTCTGCCTCCTCCCCTGGACCCGCCCAGCAAGAGAATGGTCCCTCACCTAAGCCGTGCGTATGCGCACCGTCAAACTCTCCCTCCTCTACTGCTCTCTCCTCCGCGTCGGAAACAACCTCACCCTGCGCTCCGGCCGCGAACGCACCGGCTTCGAAATCATCCGCCCACAGCCCCCCAGCTTCTATAAAGGCCCTCTATCCGACGACGAAATCCCCCCAGAACCAATCGGCACCACCTGGACACCCACACCCCCTCCTCCATCTAACCCAACACCCCCCAACCGAATCATCACCCTGCACATCCACGGCGGCGCCTTCATCATCGGCGACGGCCGCGACGGCGACACAGGTTACCTCATTCACACCCTCCTCCACCACATGCACTGCACGCACGTCTGCTCCCCGCAGTACCGCCTCTCGGGGTCCAAAGCAGGTCGCTTTCCCGCCGCCTTACAAGACGTCCTCACTACGTATCTCCACCTCATCAGGGAAAGAAACATCCCCGCGAAGCAAATCATCCTCTCGGGCGATTCCGCCGGTGGAAACCTCGCGCTGGGCCTCCTTCGTTATATCTACGAGTTTGGTGCCGAGTTGGATATCCCTGCGCCCGGGGCGGTAGCGCTTTGGTCGCCTTAGGTGGACGTCGGCGCGGCGGCTTATAAGGACTTAGGGAAGTCGCCTAACTACGCGACGGATTATCTTAACAAGGAGTTTGGGAGGCGGGGAGCGACGGCGGTGTCGGGGTATGGGGCGGTGGATCCGGAGGGGCCATATCTGTCGCCGCTGCATCATCCGCTTGGGATGGAGGGGGATGTTCCAATGTTTGTGCAGGCGGGGGG
>Ga0247770_1000887_pt1 | contig 27089 bp, 37 predicted proteins | sample UWRJL136409B6_FD_179943 | JGI IMG/M metagenome (GOLD analysis project Ga0247770, IMG submission 179943) | Plant litter microbial communities from Arlington Agricultural Research Station in Wisconsin, United States - UWRJ-L136-409B-6 | ecosystem: Environmental > Terrestrial > Plant litter >... | reverse complement strand
ACTCAGAGGAACAAATATGAACGCCAGGTAAGATAAGCGGCTGAGATCCCTGGCCTCCTGCATCGACATGCGTGATTCTTCGAGTGAGATCTTGCCCAGCTGCTGCTCGAGAAACCTCTCACATCCATCGCTCAGCTCAGTGACGGCTCGAAGGTACCACTCGAGATCTTCAAGCGTGGCACTGAATTGGGGCGCTTCTTAGAGGCGAGCAGTAGAGTTCTCTGGCACAGAGGCCCTTTTCAGGCCCTGCAGGAAAAAGGCAATGTAATGGACGTGCCTTGCATATTCCCTCACAAGCTTCCTCACTGCATCTCGGTTAACTCTCCCTCCGTACGCGATAGACGTGAACGCGTGTGGCTCGTAGAGCTTGATCCACTCTTCTTGAAGTAGGATCTGGCAGTAAAATGCCTGTGTAAGCTCTCGATAGTAGATTTTAACAACCTTTGTTAGACCCTCGATCACGCTTTGTCTCTGCTCAGATGTGAGAGAGCGCAGCTTGGCCTCGAATGCCGCAGCTATTGTCATTATGGATGGCCGGAATGGCTGTGAGTTTGCCCCCGCTCGGGGATCAAAGTTGACACCCAGGTAGTCGTCCTCCGCTGCGAGCATGAGAACTAGAAATATGCAAGTAAGGTTTCAGTACATGTTGAGTCGGGATCGGTACCTAACTTACTGTTGTGAGGCCTGATCACTGCTGTGGGTTGATTCCCTTGATCGAATGCTATCCGAACCGCTGCTGGAGGTTTGGATGCGTCGACACGGATGACTTGGGGTGTGTAGGTTAAATGGCTGGTCTAACCAAGGAAGTTCAATAGCACAGCCAGATCCAGATCGAAAATGTTCGAGACGATTCTGAGAGTTTGAGGGTCCGGCAAATACGACCGATGGATACTGTGCACTTCCACGTCTGTATGCCAGCCCAATGTGGCACTATTTGGCGGGCCAACCAACCACAAAGAGAAGATTTTCTTTTCCCTGAAGCTTACCATGGAAGCTTGCATTTGGGATGGCATCGCGTAGCGACAATCTCCAATCAACGCTTTGTCGGCAATTTCCGATCCGCCCCTGGTGGAGGGCTGACTCGAGCCTTGGCCTAGGCAGCATTACACTAGCATATTCGGTGAGCCAGCCACGCTAATCAATGCTGCAGTTTCGAACGAGACTAGGATCCAGGATTGACCAATCAACTCTCATCGTTCTCACTCTCAAAATAAACAAAGTCATCTTCAAGTGGACAATCCCAGCTCGTCAGACATTTCCACACTGTTGATTGTTCGAATCTAGTAGTCACTCATAGGCAGTACTAATCGTAGCAACTAACTGCTAACCATCACGCTTCATCTGCACGTCCAGCCTCCATCAAGGCACCAGCCGCCTCTCCCGACCAGAAAGCATCGTCGGTGGCACCCTCTTCACCCCCCAGGCGTTCATCAAGGTCCACTGGGCGTGGATGGCCATGCTGGCCGGGCAGCTGCTACTCACGACCCTGTTTCTCATCTTCACCATTGTGGAAACGTACAGGTTGCGGATGCAGGTCATCAAGAACTCAAGCCTGGCTACGCTGTGCGCCTTGGATGAGACGGCGCGGCAGGAGGTAGGCAGCATTGGGGACCTGGACCTGCTCACAAGGAGGACCAATGAGATGGAGGTTAGGTTGGAGTAACCTTAACCCTAACCCTAAGAGCAATTTCAGGAAAATAGTCGTGCGTATGGTTTGCCAAGGTTTGTTTAACAGTGCAATCACTGTTGTCTTGTCGCACGCATGTGAGCCTCCACTCAGTGACCATGCATAGTACTAAGAGAGTGGTTTGCGATCCTCCAAGATGTAGAGAGGAAACCCAATCTCCAGCAGCTGCGTTTTAGCGGTGTGGAGAATTGAACGGGCTGCACAAGGCTTGTGAACAGAAGAAATCCGAAAAGTGGCTGCGGCTGCCTGCGGTGCCAAGAACTGGCCCAGGATTCCGGTCTCGGGAATTTTGAACGGCCCGAGGACGCGTGTCCCAAGTTCAATTCATGTCCTCTTTTTTTCGTCGCTCCACCCACGCTTGAACTAGCGCCGAATTGACAACGTCCGCGCTACGCTCCGCGATTGAAGGCCGGTCCTGACTCCACAATGGCCGATACGGAGAAGCCCGACTCGGAGCAGTCCAAGACAACTGCGAGCGCTAGTACCCCGCCAGCCGTCGACGCGATTGTGGCCGCCCCCGCACTAGCTGTGCCTGCACCTTCGAAGGGAGGCGAGGAAGCGGAAGAAACCACGGGCAAAGTGAAAGCAAGGCCAGAGAGGGAGCCGAAACCGAGCGATTATTTCCGCGTCTTTACCTACGCGAAACCTTTCGATGTCGCGTGTTTTGTTGCCGCCGCGCTGGCCTCTGGGTGTGCTGGTGTCGTGAGTAGCCCTACCCTTGCCCCCGTGGTACGGTGAAATTTATCATCAACTATCGCTAACATGGTCATTTCGACAGACGCTCCCGTTGATGAATGTCGTCTTCGGCCAGCTGATTGGCCAATTCAACGACTTTGGCACCCCCAATTCGACCCAAACACAGGGAGACTTCGAGGCTCTTCTTAATAAGCAGAGCATATACCTCCTGGCGCTTTTCGTTGCCCGTTTTGGGCTGAGTTATATCAACAAGGTGGGGTTATTGACACCACGGCCGCTCAGCTCTGCTAGATATTGACATCGTGCTCGCAGTTTGCTTTCCGCATGATGGGTATTCGTCTCTCGTCAGCTATCCGTCTGCACTACTTGCAAAGCCTATTCGGCCAGACCATCCACGTCCTGGACTCGATGCCCTCAGGCACCGCTGCGAGCACCATCACCGCCACGGCAAACGTGCTGCAACTGGGAATATCTGAGAAGCTTGGCGTATTTATCGAGTTCATTGCGACGATTATCGCATCGCTTGTTGTCGCCTTCACCTACAACTGGGAGCTGACCCTCGTCACCTCGAGCGTTATCCTGTTTATCTTCTGCGTCCTGGGCGTGCTACTTCCTTTTATCCTCAAGGGCCACGGGAGGATGACTAAGGTACGTCATGGCGATCTGGTCTCTCTGTACTCGTACTAATCGCGAACTCAGGCCGAGGCAAAAGCCAACTCGGTTGCCAGCGAGACCTTTGGTGGTATTCGGATGATCACGGCGTGCGGCGCCGAGGAGCGCATCACCCAAAAGTATGCACATTGGGTGCAGGAAGCAAGGAAGCATGGCCAATTTACTGCGCCACTGATCGCCCTTCAGTTTGGATTGATTGTAAGGAGACCCCCGATTTCCGTCGTGTCTGATGCTAATAGTGCCTCGCTCAGTTCTTCGCTCTCTTCGCTGCCTTTGGTTTGTGCTTTTGGTACGGCGTCAAGCAGGTGCTCGAACAGAGGCTCGACAACGTGGCAACAGTGCTCATGTAATTCCAACCCCCTCTAAATCCTTTTCAATCGGATAGCACCTTGACAATCCCCCTACTAGTGTCCTCATGTCGGTAATGATGATCGTCATCTCGCTCGAACGCATCTCCAGCCCTCTCATGGCCGTCGGCAAAGCCATGGTAGCCGCCTGCGAGTTCTTCACCGTCATCGATGTCCCGAAGCCGACGACCGGCACGCTCAAAGAGCCCGACGTCACGGCCACAAACGACCTCGTCTTCAGGGACGTCACATTTGCGTACCCCGGTCGACCGCACGTTAAAGTTCTCGACGGCCTGGACCTTACCGTCGAAGCCGGAAAGCTGACTGCTATCGTGGGACCCTCTGGTTCTGGGAAAAGCACTATTGTGGGCCTTATCCAGCGGTGGTATAGCCTGCAGGACCAGTACGTCATTGAGAAGGCAGTTGAGAAGGATAAGAAGAAGAAGAAGAAGAACAAGAAGAGCAAGGACGGTGAACCCGAGAAGGAGAGCAGCGATGATGACCTACCTGAGAAAGAAATGCCAGAAGAAGAGACTGGGCCAAAGGTTGAGCTCGCTGGATCTATCACCACGGCTGGTGGCACTCCGCTGGACGACATCGAGCTTAAGTGGTGGCGATCGCAGATCGGGCTGGTGCAACAGGAGCCGTTCTTATTCAATGATACTATCTACCAGAATGTTGCCTACGGTTTGGTTGGCTCGGAGTGGGCGGATGAACCCGAAGAGCGGAAGAGGGAGCTGGTCAAGGAGGCTTGCAAGGAGGCGTTTGCGGATGAGTTTATTGATCGACTGCCAGATGTAAGCTCCCTCTTTGTTTTTCCACCTTTCTTGACCAAGGCCCGTCTCTGACTGACTCGTCTCCACCCAGGGCTACGACACCCAAGTAGGAGATGCAGGCGCCAAGCTCTCCGGCGGCCAACGCCAACGCATCGCCATCGCCCGCAGCATCATCCGCAAACCCAAAATCCTCATCCTCGATGAAGCCACCAGCGCCATTGACGTGCGAAGCGAAGGCATCGTGCAAGCCGCCCTGGACCGCGTCGCACGCAACCGCACCACCATCACCATCGCCCACCGCCTCTCGACAATCAAAAAAGCCGACCGCATCGTCGTGCTGCAGAAAGGCAGGCTAGCCGAGACAGGCACGCATGATAGCTTGTTGCAGAACCCGGAGGGTGTGTATTATGGTCTTGTGCATGCGCAGCAGCTCTCGCTGGGGGGCACCATTGAAGGGGCTGGGGAAGAGGAGGAGGATGTTAAGAGGGAGGAGGAAGGGGAGATGGGGAAGATTCTGGGCAGGGAGAAAAGCGCGGCGAAGTCAGATGGGGGTGGTGGGGATGCGGAGGTGGTAGGCCCTAAGGTGGGCAAGAGTAGGAATTTGTTTACGAGCTTTGGGCGGCTGTTGTATGAGCAGCGGTCGAGGTTTCCATCTTATGTTTTGACGGTTTTTTTTGCCATGGTTTGTGCTGGTGAGTTAACCTCCTTTTTTCTTCTGCCTCCTGCAATCTCCGAGTACTAAGCGCTGACGCCGATGTGGAACAAAAACCCAGCTGGTACACCTCTCCAAGCATATCTATTTGCTAAGGTCGTCAATGTCTACGGGTTCACCAAGGATCCGCCCAAGTTCAAGCGGGAAGGTGACTTTTGGTCTCTCATGTGGCTCGTCCTCGCCATCGCCATCGGGCTTGGGTACTTCCTGATGGGCTTCGTCGCCACCCATCTGGCGCACTACATCTCAGCCACTTACCGCCAACAGTACTTTGAGTCGATCCTCTTCCAAAAGACCTGTTACTTTGACTTTGACGACCACTCTCAAGGTACTCTTACCTCCCGCGTAGCCGGCGATCCTAAACAGTTGGAAGAGCTCCTGGGCATTAACATGGCCATGGTCTACACCGCCGTCTTTGGCCTGATCGGTGCCTTGGCAATCGCTTTCCCGCACGCCTGGAAGATCTCGCTGGTGGCCTTCTTCGTTACCGTCCCTCTCGGCATCATTTCCATGTACTGGCGCTTCCGCTACGAAGTCGAATTCGAGAAGATGAACGCCGCCGTGTTCGAGGAATCCTCGAAATTCGCCTCCGAGTCAATCGGGGCCTTCCGAAGCGTGGCTGCTTTCACGCTGGAGGGTATCATTTGCTCCCGGTATCAGGCGCTTCTTAGTGGCCACATCACGACTGCATACAAGAAGGCTCGGTGGCAGAGTCTTATTTTTGCGTTTTCGGATAGCGTTAGCATTGGGTGTCAGGCTCTTATATTTTGGTACGGTGGGGGGCTCCTTGCCCGCCGTGAGGTCGAGGTGGTCAACTATTTCATCGCCTTCTTTGCGGTTATTCAGGGTGCCGAGGCGGCGGGGCAGGGCCTTGCTTTTGGGCCGAACGCTGCGCAGGCTGCGCAGGCGTCGAATCGGATTTTGAACACCAGGGAGACGCGCAACAGGGATGCTATATCGAGCTCCGAGGTTGTTCCAGATGCAGACGGCGGCGTGAAGATCGAGATGAAGGATGTTCACTTCAAGTATCCGACGCGGGATGTCTCGGTGTTCAAGGGGCTGAACCTGACGATTGAGAAGGGCGAGTTTGCTGCGCTGGTTGGTGCCTCTGGGTGTGGCAAGACGAGCGTCATCTCGCTTCTGGAGCGCTTTTATGATGTTGGCAAGGGGAATATCTTGGCCAACGGGAGGGACATCACCGAGATTAACGTGTATGAATACCGGAAGAACTTGTCGCTTGTTGCGCAGGAGGCTACGCTGTTTCAAGGTATGTCTTGTTCCGCTAAGAAAACAGCCCCCGAATAACTTTTTCCTATGTTACAAATGCTGACAAACTGTCTCAGGAACCATCCGCGACAACGTCCTCCTCGGCGTAGATCCCTCTTCCATCTCCGAAAACCAACTCCATCATGTCTGTCGCGACGCCTCCATCCACGACTTTATCATCTCCCTACCCGAAGGCTATAACACCAGCATCGGCAGCAAGGGCATCTCGCTGTCCGGTGGCCAGAAGCAACGCCTCGCCATCGCCCGCGCCTTGATCCGCAATCCCAAGATCCTCCTGCTTGACGAGGCAACTAGCTCTCTAGACTCTGAGTCAGAAAAGCTGGTGCAAAAGGCCTTTGAGCGTGCGGGGAAGGGCCGCACTATGGTAGTTGTGGCGCATCGTCTTGCTACGGTGCAGAATGCGGATGTTATTTTTGTGCTTGGAGAAGGGGGAAAGTTGTTGGAGAAGGGGACGCATGGGCAGTTGTTAAAGAATAAGGGGGTTTATTGGAACATGGTATGTCTGATTTTAAGAAATTATCAAGCCGTTTATAAAGTGAGTGATGCTAACGTGGAGCAGTGTCATAGCCAAGCGCTAGATCGGTGATTGGATTTAGAGGGAATTAATAGGGGATGGAAATACTAAGTGGTGATTTTATATAACACCTTAACCCCCTTGTGTACGGATTCATACATTAAACTTTAATTCTCTGCTACTCTCGACGCCATTTCAGTGTACGAGTTGATGATGGCAGGAGCGGTGCAGGAGCAAGAGTGATGGAGGGATCCCGGGGGCAGGAACGACCTTTTAAGCCCGGGTTTCTTCAGCATCTTCCTCGTCGAGGGCGTTAACAGCGCCGGCATTCCTGTTTCTGATGCAGTTGTGGTATAATCTGTATGCTCGACGATCTGACCGGCAGATTGGAGCCGACATGAGATGGCCCCCCGAAATTGGTGCACCATTCCGATCCCCTCCCTTTTTGCATTTGTGCCAGAACCAGGCCCTCGATTGGCGGATGATGCGTCCGCCAAGCCCACGCTTGCGAGCGCGGGAGAGCCATCTTTGACCGCCTCACACGAGTGGCTTGAGGGTCAACTCATTCCCCTCAAGGTGGGGAAGAAACCGACTCACCCAAACCCCAGGAAAACTAACGGCCGAATGCGCAGATGTCGGCAAGCTGTGACATGCAGGGAAGCGGGGTGGGTATGAACTGACAGGTAGCGACTAGCTGTACACATGCGGCTCCTCTGTACATGGTAAACAATTAGTGGAAGGTCTCACCCGGAAATGATTGGTTTGGCCCCAAAGAAAATGCTGCAGTCAGGTATAGCCCACCGAATCGCAGCTATATCAACGGCAGAAAGCCGACGGGAATAGAATACTCGCCCCTTGTCGGCGGTGACATAAAATGCCGTGTGGGACAAGACCTGGGACGGGTTCCCTCGCGGATACGTCTATGGGGATAAAGTCTGCGGGTTGTACCTATGCTGTTGGCGTTTGCCAGACCCATTAGGGAATGCAGCGACATGGGGAGCTATTGGGGCATACTATATACCAATCGTAGACGTTGTCCGCTCCAAAACACCACAAAGGAAGAAAATGAGGTGCATGGTGATGTGGAGACAGCTCTGTCCAGGCTTCGCCTCGTTGAGACGTTTTGTGACGATGTACATGAACAGATGAGGAGCCACGGGGATGCTAAGCTCTATATACTCTGCGAGATGAGCTAGTTCAACACGTCCGGCAGTGTAAGATATCGCATACCATCCTAATATATATACTAGTATATGTTAACAGCGGAATTAGTGGCCTAAAATTCGTTTAGTAACTTAAAAGTAGGATTATTAGGCAAAAGGTAGGTTTTATAGCCAAGAAATAGGTTCAAGACCCAAAAGTAATATAAATAATATTTAGTATTTTAAAAGTGGGGATACGTAGTAAAGTTACTAATTCTTTATTAGGGGCAATTCTTATATACTCACTTAATATATATTATATAAAGACGCAGTGTACATAAACACCCAGTGTATACGTTATATTTTAATTAAAATTCTTATATGGTGAGTATTTCTTATGAGTTCTGCGTCACTTACTTTTTCTACCAAAATAAATCTTTACCCGGGGGATTGAAAACGGGGTTTTGAGACTGAGTAGCGGCTTTAATAAAATCTTTACCTTAACTTAGTGAAAGAATGAGGGAAAGCTTAGGGTAAATCAGCCACAGCTCACCCCAGCTTAGGACTACGAATGAAAAAGGAAATTTCGCGTCCCCAGATTCGTCTCATATAACAAGTCTGTTGTCGGTAACTTGAATGAAAAGGAGTCGAGGAGTGCCTGAATGAGTGAAACGGGTTATCTGCGCTCAACCGTTACATTTGAAATCCACAAAAGGGGTTTGTTCCGCGCTGTCTGCCTTTAGTACTTACCTGTTTCCGTTTCTCCTCCCCAACACCATTGGTGCTAGAGACAAGTACCACCCTGACGCCGACGTCAGATCTCTGGTCGGCAAGCAAGTCGCGCAACCCTTCACTTCCGTCACTATCAAAAGTTGAAATGCTGACACTGTGTTGCACGTCGCTGGGAATATCGGCAACGAGACAACGTGTTCTTCCCTGGAGCACTGGGTAGAGGGCGTTTTTGTAGAAAAATGGGACAGATTTGAGATAGCGAACAAGCCAGAGATAGCGTGGGTTGATTGCCGCCATCTGCTCAAGTATGGCATCAAAGTCACTCGCTATGTTAGCTATCGTGCTCGGTGTCTGACGAGCTTGAGTGAGACGGATGTATTGGGATGGATTGTCAAGCGGTGAGGGGAAGGGAAGCTGAACAAAGTCGTTGCTATTCAAACAGCATCCTGTGCTTACTAAGCATTCTTACACGGCAGAGGAAATCGAGCTACCTTATGATTGGTGCTCACTTCGCCGGTGACTTTGACAGCCCCCAGACTTGTCTCCGTGATCAATGTGGTGAATCACCGATTTACTATTAACTAGTAGTGACATTGTGATACATTCTGGCGAACATGATGCGCAACTCTCTGAAAGGAGTCAATAAAAGCTGCCCCGTGTCCAAAAACATTTAACCACGAGTCAAGACCACATCCGGGCACTTAAGCCTTGAACTCCCTCTTAGCCTTCATGGCTCCCGGCTCAGCACCAGCCATATACTTGGACCCTGTGAAGCGCAAAATACGTCAGTAATCTGTCATGTCTACAGAAAGGGGGAGCGGGGTGCACATACAGCCGTCAAGCTTTTCACCGACAAAGTCCTTGACAGTGCACTGGTTGGCCACGGACATGGCCTGCTTCTTGATGGAGCCGCAGCCGTCGTAGAAGCACTCGGACTTGTCCATGGCCTTCTGGAGGGAGTCTCCCTTCCATCTGTGGTGACACAGGTTAGTTATTAATCTCATCAAGGAGGAAGGGGTGAAAAGGAGTCACATACCCGAACATGTAATCGGCGTGGGTACCAGCGCCAGTGCCGTCGAACGACCACACGAAGGGGTTCTTGTCCTTGGCAGGGTCCCAGAGGGAGTTGAATACGGGGGTGTCCCACTCAATCTCAAAGGTCACCTGGGGCACGCGGACGGGGTGGCTGGCCGGGCAGGCGGGGGCGTTGGTGAAGCCCTCGCTGGTGACGGTGTTGTACATGTGCGCCTGATGGTCAGGACTGTCGAGGCTCTTGCCGTCCCAGCATCTGTCATACTGTCAGCAAAACTTCTGAGAAGAAGATGGTGATCTTCCGGTCTGTTTCCAGAAGGGAGATGCGGTCTGGATAGACGGGGATTTCACTTACGGGGCAAAGTGGTGGGTAGTGAAGATGCCGTTGCTGCACTTCCCCTTGGGCCAGTCCGACACAATCGTGCCACGGTTCTGGCCAGCCATGCACTGGTAGCTGAGACCAGCGTGCGGCTTGCCAGTGACGGTGGGGCTGCCGACCGTCATGCGGAATCCCTGCGAATTTCACCGTTAGCAAAAAGTTCACAATACAAATTCCAACGTAATATCCTCAACTTCCAAACAGGGGGAGAAAGATCCAAGTGCGGAACTTACAGGAGGGAAAGCCTTAATTGGCTGTCTCGCCAAATTATCCTTCGACAAGTCAAACTGGGTGTAGTAGACAGTCAGACCGCCCTGGGCGCCGTTGGACCCTCCCAAGAGCGGCTGCACCGGCTTCGGCTTGACCAAATGGTAGGTGCCATTCTTGGGGTCCTTGAAGTACATGTGCGCAACCCAGTAGTTGGAGAAATCATCCGCCATCTGGCACGTCGTGCAGGTGGCCCTCTCACCAACGTCGCCCAGCATGGTGGCGTTGAATGCATTGCCTCCGACGATCATGTGCAGATGTGCGGACGGCAGCGCGCCGGGCTGGGCCGCGGGGTCCAGCCGCTGGGTTGTGAGGGTCGAGCAGGGGAAGCGAAGGCCGGCATACGAGTTGTCGACCAGGAAGGCCGCCAGAATGGCGAGGGCCGAGGTGAAGGTCTTCATCTTGGCGGGTGGTTCTGCAACAAAGACGTGTGAGGTGACGGTCTCGAGGTTCAGAAAAGAATGATCGAGGGCGAGGAGGGAGGCCAAGATGATGGAAAAGGGGAATGGAGTGGGGAGGCCCGCATCCGGTTATAATAGCCGTGGCTCTCGGCGAGCGCTGCCGAGCGACGCGCCTAGAAGGAAATAATGCTTGTTGGCGCTTTTAGCCATCTGCCGGCTGTGAATGATACACCTTGTTTATGTCGTTTATGGAATCGATCCTATTGGTCCGGGCCCTGCGCCATTTCATCTGCGTACCAACGACGTACGCAATCAAGCGCTCCCAACTTTATTCCTCTGGCTTATTGACCCCAGTATATGGGGGTCGGCAGGAAGAAAAGTGGGCGAGGAGATACCGGCAGTTCTGGTTCCGAGAGATGTTTGTGGTCGCTACATGTTCTAGAAGCATCAAAGTAAATGGCCAGGCCACCTTGCTGATTGACACGGCCGAACCGAGGTAGCCCCGAAAGCAGATGTGGCGGATCGGCCTGATGACCAACGATTTACAGCCAAGAAGCAGGAATTAGTTGAATATAAAGCAACCCGGCAACTGCCCGTAGGTTGACATCGGTTGGGTGCCGAGAGATTGCCCCGGCGGGCCTGTGGGCAGGGGTATATGGCTGATGTCGCATATCTCTGCGCCTCGCGGAACTCATCGCGGTTGTCATTCCACAGTCGGCGGTGTATCTTGTGTCAAGTTAGCTTCATCGCTCCGAAGACAGCCCGTGAAATCTGGCGTTTGGTTCCCGGAACAAGGCGATTGTCAGTCTCTATCTCATCTTCCTACCTCGAATGATGGATACCCGCACAATGACTACAGGGCACCTACCTAGGTACCAAGCAAAAGCCTCTGGCTGACGTCACGATACCCCTAGAGGCAACACCATCCCTGGACCGCATGCATGCGACCTGGGGAAGAGTTTGGTTAAGCTCAATGGTCTCTGCTTCGCCGACCCGGCTGTCACCGTCCCATCGGGGGCTTCGAAGGTCTAGACAATTGGGCACTCGCTCTCCTGCCCAAATGCCCCCCACTAGTCCGGTTCATTTCAGCCTTTGCGTGTCCAGCGCTTTGTGGGGGGTTTCGCTCCCCGCACTCAATGTGCGGACCCCAGCGAATGATATTAGTAGTACCTGCTAGTGCATGACGAAGTTCCTCGCGTTTGAAACTTCAAGTTGCCAAATCCACTGCTTCGCCGCAGGAAAAAAACGGACCGAGTCGCCTGCGGGCCCGGGGTCATCGACCGCGGCGCTTGAATGCCAGTGTTTTTGGCAAACTCTAAGTGCGGCCTGAATGCCAGTTTGGGTCACCGTCGTTGCCGAGCTTGAAAACCGTGACCGTCACGCTGACTGCGGTGGCAGGTCCAGCCAAGTTGAACTTGAAGCTGAAAGGAGCAGGAGCCGCCGTAGTTCTCCACAATTCCAAGGATTATAAACCCAACTTCTTTGCCAATGATCTTCCCAACACTGCATGCTAGAAAGATCACCATCATCATCGCACATCACTGGCAACACCAGCAACCCAAATCGCATGTCTCTAGTTCGCTGTTCAGAATGTGGCCTTGGGCACGGTGTCGTGACTTCGAGTTGGACCAACCAGTGGTGGCAGCGGTGTCTCGAAAAGAGTAACTCTAGTGTGCGTTTATGTGGTGTCCGAGTCCTTCGAGGTGCGCGCCTTTCGAGACCGTCATTTCGGTTGAATGGTTGTGGACGCCCCGGGGACTGGGGCAGACTTTCAAGTTGTCACCGCGCTGCAGCACTGCGACCCGCATTCACTGGCAGTGGGCCTCACCCAGCTGATTGGGGGTGCGAAATGTTGGAGCAAGATGAGGGGAAAACCTCATCAGACGAATCGCTAGTGCTCATCACGCACGCTGTTCTGGCGTGGGCTGCAGTGATTCGGCAAACCACCAATCTCGCTCGTCTAGTTTCTCGAGCAGCTGCGCCGAGCGATTTCTCCTCACCTCGCAGCCCCGACTCGCCGCCGAGCCGTCAACTGGCGCGAGCGCATGACGTAGAATCCCATGAAGCGTTGTTTCCTCGCAGTTGACGCGCTCGTGAGAGCTGTGAGAGTGGGACTTGGCTCCACTTCTCTGACCTCAGGCTGCCCTATTTCAGTCAGTCGCTCGGCCTCCCGTCCTGGAAGGAACGGGATACACTGCTGCTGCCGACAGATCCCGCTAATTCTCGCCTTGGGTCTCTGCGTTCCTTTATTAGAATATGCGCCAATAAAGGGACCAGAAAACACAGGGCGGACAGATCCCGCCTCCCCAACTGTCATTGGCGATGGCAGATATTTTCGACTGTAGTGTCACATGGATCTCGGGTTCTCCTGCGATACAGTTGCTTATTGGTGCCGAACTTACCAATTACTGCGTCTTGTACCACTATGGCTGCAGAAGATGAGAAATATGGCCTTTTTGATGCCGCCACGTGGCACGAACAGGACTTCGCTGGGCAACAGCAGGTGTCCGAGAGAAGTATAAGAGGTTGATATTTCCGCAACCCGGACGTAGGACTCCACGAAGTGGGAATTGAATTGGATCCTCACACCCTATTATTTATAGGGTAACACTTTCACCATTTTCAAAACCTGTTAGAGAGAATACGGTTCTGTGGTAACATCCCCTTCCCTCCTCCCCGGTCAACTACCGGCGGAAGTTCACTAAATCAGATGGCAGACCTTCCACGTCTTTAACAGCACGAGAAAAAAGATCAACGAAGTCACGCCCCTCACCAATGGCACCAGCACCAACAACGTGTTGCAAATGCAGGAGCACCTCCATTCGAAAAAACATAACACGCCTCTCAAATCGCAACGGAAACGCAGGGCGTCCGTATTTCAGATGCAACAGTTGCTCCAAGTTTCTTGGGTTTGCGGATTCTCGGGGCAACGACCCTCGCCATCCGCCGTGTGAATGTGACGTCCCGAGCAAGATGCAGATTTCGGGCTGGGACCGAAGTGTCTCCCGGGGTGTTCACTTTGTATGTGCGTTGGCGGCCTGTGACTATTATGCTGCGTTGGTCCACCAAGGGGGCCAACAGGTGAGGGCGACAGAGGATGACATCGTGGGAAGGTTGGTTCGGCTTAGGCTCGGGCTATAAGGCGATGGGACTCTTTCGAGACTGACAGAATTTGGACCCAGAGCTCCTTCGGAACTCGGAGTAGCTGCCGAGCTACTACTCCAAAACAATATTTTGCCACTCCGCATCATCGCTCACGGCCTCTCCGTCCATGATGCCATGCACATATAATATGCCGATGAATTCATACCGTGGCGCTTCTCTAGTAATATCTCGCGCTGAATCGCCCTTTCGCCGTCGCAACAAAGCCGGTCTTCTGAGACCAGCAAGTATCCATACCTCGTCCTCGACGGTCGTAGTTTGCGGAGAAATCCCCATATGACCATCTTCGCCGCGGAATACACAATGCAGCATGTTACGGAGGGGAATCAGTGGATACTTACCACCACCCATCGGCTCAAACGCCATCTCTCCGCTCCTCATGGCTATCAAATTACGTAATCATTCCTTAGTCAGCCGCTCTGCGAGCGGTTGGGCCGCAATTTAGGGGCTTGCAGTCGCGCGGACCGCTTCTTAAATGGAACACACGGAACGACTTCGGATTACTACGTTTCTGGTTGGCTGCGTAGAATTCAACAATGGCAGCTATGACAGCGGAGAAGGCGCTGATCGAATACGTCGAGTCCTAGGGCTCCATGTCGAACAAAGCTCCGATCGGAGTCAGGCAGGGATCGCCGATAATAATGTCGAAGAATTAACGCTAATCCATAGGCATTAGGCTACTAGCTTATAAGTTTTATAATATATTACATTATAATATTACTCTTCTACTTTAAGTTATCTTCACACTTAACAGTATACTTTTTATAACTACTCTCCTTTCCATTAAAGGTTGCCCTTAATCCTTGCCCTGGGATACGGCTAGCTAATTAAAGAGCTTTAGGCAGGAGGATTTAGTGTTGTACCGTTTTTTTAAACTCTCAGGGACTTACAATTCTACAGCTTGAACTGCGACTGTTTAAAATTTATATACGTAATTAGGCATCCTGGATTTAGATATTCCCTAACGAAGCGTAGATCTATTATACATAGATATGCCCGCAACTTTCTCTGCGGGTCTATCAGAGGGTAGTGCCGATTCCGACCAAAAGGTCCCAATGAACAAGATCCTGATCAAGCGAAGACCGATCCTAGTGGCTGTTTATTTCCACTCTCATTTTGTGAGTTCTTCGCCCCGGGTCTAGTAGTCCGCCGGCGGAACTGGTCGGCTGTCAGGCCTGCATAAGTGCGGAACCAGTCGGCTGTCGCGCCGACTTTACGCCGGCACCTCTGTAAGACTGGTCTTTCCATGTATCGGTAGTAGTTAACACAGGTCTTGTCGCGGCACCATAGCGTCCCATAGGTCCCAGCGTCCTCGCGCAGCGCGTATGATTCTGGGTTGACAGCCTCAAACCATGCATGTGTTACCTTGCCACAGTCGACAGCGTTCTGGGGCTGGATCGTAATGTTGCGCCCATACCATAATCCCAGGCATTGGTCGCTGACAAGGCATGGTGTAAGATACCTTGCCCATCCGTACTCCGATCCTGTCATTTCTGGCTGCCGGCCTATCAAGGTGTGTGCCACATGGCTCCCAACGACGATACCGTCTGGGTTTGCACCACTAATCTTACTGCAGTTACCGCCCCTGTCACCCCTGTCGTGAAGTGCGCACTCTGAGAGCACACGACAGGACTGGAATGGGGTGTCAGAAGATGGCGACGTCAGCGACCAACTCCCCGGGTTAGCGTTGCCAGCTGGCGTGCCATTGTAATTGAGAAAGGCGCAACGGTTTGGATCAAAAAGTCTCATCTCCTCGACTTGTCCTGGGCCTAGCTGGGGGGCAATATATTCGGCCGCCCCAAGGCGAAGTTGCGAAAGTTCGTCCGCCATAAGACATGCCGAGTATTGCCCGCTGGGATTTCTTTTCGATAGAGCGAGGTGACCAACCCACGATATTTGGACGGACGTCTGGCCCCGTAAGCGAACAAGCTTGAGTGAAGGATGGGCGTTGTTTGTACATTCGTGATGGGTTGGCAGGTGGCTTGCCGCTTGGCATTTCAGCAGAGATATGGAGGCAATATCATCTTTGATTCCCGGGGCCTGGTTCTGCAGATCTCGCGCAGCTTTGGTAATTGTATCCCAGCCAATTACCAAATGTTCGCAAAGACGCACATGGCCCTCATGCCCAATGCAGATTCGAGTCGTGTCGCACCAGGGCTGCCGTTGAGCCGCTGAGAAATACACCAAAGGGTGATCAATTTTGCAGCCCGTGCAATGTAACAGCTTGTCAACAAGGCTTCGGGCCCGTTGGGAATTTGCTAGCCCCATCGCTTTGCAATCCGAGCAAAGATGCCTTCTCGCGTCTCGCTCGAGGCAATCGAAAAACTGGCGAGTGTGTGACTCAGCCTCAAAGGCCCGGTTAGGTCTGGCCCATGGGAAGTAGGGTAGACCATTGGGTTGTGGCATGCCGGCGAGATCGTGGTTATGTTGGCTCTCGAAGCATGGGAAAGAAAATAACCGGAGGAAAACTCGGCTAGCCCTCCGTAAGCATTGGATACTGGTCGCGTCGAGTAATTCGATGATGATGAGGAGGGTTTCCTCTGGGAGGGTGCATAAGTGCGAGCTCATTTCCGATATCTCATGAGCAGGGCGGGTGGTGTGTTTTGAGAAGAAAATCGCATATTTGCTGTGGATCGCCGACATTTTATGTGCAGGGCATCAAAGTTTAGGCTTGGCTTCGGTGCCATCAGAGTTTGCGACAAAACCATGATATGGGTTCTAATTCTCTAAAAACAATACACGTTGAAAAGGGTCACGGCACGTGCGGGCTAGGCCCTGGCAAGGGGTGAATCCCTGCGGCGTAGAATACATAGGTTCCAACACCGCCACTCTGCAGAGATGGTCAGTTCGCGGAGAAGATTTCGATTGCCTCTGTGCTTGGCTTCGCACGGAAAGTTCGGAGTGCTGGGCTTGCTGTGACAAAATCTGTGGCTGCCAGCAGCTGGTGGGGAGTCTCGTCCTTGCTCTTTCCGCCTTCCTCCGACCGTGACAGTCAAGAGGAAGGTTCCCCTGGGATAAGGCACTGTGAGGAACGAGTTCATACTGCACATGCCCGATCACGGTCTTAAGATCAACGAAAGCGTCTTCCATGCTATGCGACGAATGTCTCTCACAATGTAAATAAGGGTTTTTGCGATGCAAAACCAGCTTGTGGTGTGATGGTGGCCGTGTGTAGGACATGCCTGGTACCCGACAGCCTGGGATGGAGGTCCCTTCCTCGTGGGCCGGGACTTCGTTGGTAGCTTCCGTTACTATTGATATCTCACCGATGCCGCAGAGAGCGACGGGGGGGAAGTCTGGTGGTCTCGCGACAGACATCATCATCAAACGCCCTTCACAAGCCCCATTCTCCTCAAACTGAATCTTGACAAGAGCGTCGATCTCAGAATCACGGACCGCTGCAAGCATTGCGTGGACCACGACATTGACCTGAGCAAAAGTGACCTCGAGGTGTTTGCTGATGATGGGGTTGGCGAACTCCATGGTGGTACTTGGGAGTACATCTAGATTGACCTGGTGAGATCATGAGAGAGGGAGGGACCGGGGAGGAATGGGGCAGATAGCTTGCCTTGACAGCGAAGATTTGGTTGGGGTGAGGGTACAGCAATGCGGAAAATGACAGGGGCTGAGGGCGGAGCTCACTCGCTGTGGCACCGCAAGACAGAAAAAGGACAGTAGGAAGGAAAATAAACACCCTGGCCCAACTTTGAAGTACCGATGCCTGCGATTCTGACATGCTAATCCCACAGTGCCTGCGTCTCACCCAATGCAACGGAAGCGACTTGCTCCCACACACAAAACTCCACATTTACAAATTGACAACCACCCAGCCAAACAAGCAACCGCAATACCAACCCGCCAACCCAGCCTCACATCCCCCTTGTACACGATGAGCTAGTAACCAACCCGCAGCGCGGTCTAGACCTCCCCTCAAAATCCCACAGGAACGGAATGACCCTAAAAACCCGCCACGAAAGCGGCCCAGGGCCCAAGCCCGGGACCGGGACCCAAAACTCTTGACGGATGGCGCCGCACTAAGGCAGTTGAGCAAGCTGTTTTGAGCAAGTTTATATAACCCCTTGGCGGGATGTAGGCTGGGCATTCCTCTCCGCCAATCACAGGTGACATTTTGGGGTTTACCCTGCGTGGGATGGGAGCTGTCCCGCATGTTGTGCGCTCGGTTTTTGGGAGGTTGTTTGTCTTGCGGTAGCGACACGAAAAAGCAAGGTTGTCGCATCTAGACTTCCATCTTGGACGACAAACATGAGGTTTACACCTCAGCTCGTTGCCTCTGGGCTTCTCGCCCTCCTCCCCGCCCCGACGGTGGCCTTCATCGGACATGTAATTGTGATGTATGACCCTTCGTGCGGCTTCGCATGCTCCGATGCCCTCTCGGGCTTCATGCTCGACTGCTCCGACCACCACCACGTCTCCTCCGGGCACAGCCACGGTGGCAGTGGCCCCACAACCCCCGAGTGTCGCGGTGACAACACGCCATGGCTCACCACCCTCGCATACTGCATCGACTCGACCTGCGAGGCGTCCGTACCCGCCTGGAAGGAGAAGTACTGGCTTGAGCAATCGACGGGGAGTCCCGCGGTCGCGCCAAAGTGGAGCTTTGCCGAAGCGCTGGCGCAGGTCAAGGAGGTTCCCACTCGGGAAGTCGGCGAGGATGAGATGCTCAACTTCACAGCGCTGGCGAGCCACGAGTCATGGCAGACAAACAAATTGACGCGAGAGTGTTTCGAGGAGTCCGAGACGACGCACGCGCGATACGGGTATGCTTCTTTTCTTGTCCTTCGAACCGATAAGCCTCACAAAAACTGACTCGCACTTGCAGAATCATCCTCCTCGTGAGTTTCGGCACACTCATTCTCCTGACCATTCCCACCCGGCTCCCCTTCGGCACGACCACCTCACCCAAAATTACACCATATCTCACCCCTCGCTCATCAGCACCTACCACGTCCAGCCCCTCCCGTATCTGCTCGGAAACGCACCCACCATCGGCCAAGCAATCTATGTCATCTTCCTCCTCGTTCTGAACATCGCATTCACCGCAGGAGGCTACCGCTCAACCCAGCCAAACGCATGGTTCTCCTCTCCCTGGCAAGAAACTATGGGCTACGTCTCCTGCCGCACAGGCGTGCTGGGATTCGCCCTCCTCCCGTTGACGATCGTCTTCTCCGGACGGAATAACGTCCTCCTCCGGCTGTCTGACTGGTCCCACGGGACGTACATGCTTCTCCATCGATAGGTGGCGCGCATTTTTGTGCTGCAGGTTGTCTTGCACTCGTTGATTGAGCTGGTACTGTATATGGACAAAGGGGTGTATGCTGAGGAGTTAGCGAAGGAGTACTGGATTTGGGGTATCGTCGCGACTGTTTTCGCTTGCGCAATGCTGGTGGGGAGTGCGCTCTTCATCCGAAGATGGAGCTATGAGGCGTTTCTGATCGGGCATGTGCTTATGGCGGTGTTTGTCATTGTGGGGTGCTGGTATCATGTCGAGTTGCCGTTTGAGCGCATCTTCTCAAGGGGAGAGCCCAGACGTGGAAAAGTCGGGTGTCGCGACGAGCAGTTCATCCAGGGCAGAGGGTGGTGATGTCGGTGCTGGAGTCACTCTTTACGTGAGGAAGTCTGCAGGCCTGACGCGGCTTCTCGCAAGTCACCAGTCGCTCTTCACGTTATTGGATGGGCCGTATCCCAGCAACCACACCTCGGCAGTTCTCAAGACGGATCGGCTGTTGCTCATCGCAGGAGGAATTGGAGTCACTGGCGTGTTGCCGTTTATCGCCAGACACGGCAATGTCAAGCTGGCTTGGGGCCTTCGCGCGGTTGCGAAAGGGCATGCGGACGACTTGGAGCCTGCTCTGGCTGGGCTGGCGGAGAAGGACATTCGGATCGGAAGCCGGATCAGTGTTGCAGAATTGCTAGAGGAGGAAGATGAGGCAGGCTGGGGCAGGATTGGCGTCGTCGCGTGCGGCCCGGGCTCTCTGTGCGACGAGGTGAGAGCATTGGTTGCGGCAAGGGCGAAGAAGAGCAAGGCGGTGTGGGAACTGGAGATTGATGCATTTTCCTGGTAGGCCCGGACAGGTTTCTCGCTGGCCAGGTGTTGGCCGGGGAAGAGCGCTTTGGAAGTGAAGTGGATAGCCAAAGGAAGCTGCCAGAACATGTTTCCCCGCTCCTCCTGACCTGTCCCCCATCAACAATTTGAAGTCCCGAGTCTGTCGCCATCTCTATAGCACTCGGCGCGCTTCAATCACTTCCCCTGCACAAAGTCTCGACGCGCGGCTGATGAAAACATTCACTCTGATGTGCGCGCACAACGTCGACAAGTGAGCGATTATTGGTCACCGATAGACGACGGAGATCCTCTTGGTGTCGATTCTCTTCTTGACACTCGCCCCCGATCCGCACAACCCGCGGACCAAATAGAGGCGACAAAACCTAGAAGTCGCCATTCGATAGCTGCCGCCGACATGGCTCAATATCAGTACCGATGCATCTTAAGCCCTCTTGCACTCCCGTGCTGAAACCGAAGCACCTTCTGTTAGGCAAATCCGCACGCACAGACATCAGGTGGTCCCCCAATGACTGTGGTGGGACCGCTGCATGCCTGTGAAGGGGGGCAGCCTACATGACCAAATTTTCAGCTGAGGGGCATTTTCTTTTCCTGTGGTAGCATCCATGTTTCAGTTCAAGCCTCAGCGTTTCCCCTCGCCCCTCCGAGGTTCAGCTCCGATATTTTGAGGGACTCATTTCCGGAGCTGCCTTCGGGAGAACTCTTTCACGACGCAATTCAAACAGCTTTATCCAATTCAACCTCGGCGAAATTGGCACGCGCAGTATCGTACAGCTTCGGAGAAACCACCATGCACTGGACTGTGGAATGGACCCTTCGCGGTCTCTTGATAGGAGCTTCTATTCTCGCTGACACCGACCGATGGCCCTCGGTGCCCTTCATTGTCGTCAGGGATTTCCTCTCCAGCCACTACCATTACACCGGAATAGGTACTTTCGACCATTCGTCGAATCCTTTATCAACAAATCCATCCGGTTTGTTCTGAATGTATTTCAGGTCTTCGCGACTCTTGTCAGCACTATCGGGGAAGTGACCGGACAATTTGTATCAATGGTGCGTCAGTTTCGCGGGTTGATGAAAGCAGCCAGCCGGATCATGTGGAACGTTTTGGCTGAGGAACGAGGGGCTCAGGAGCAGCGGAAGTGCAGTTGCAAAGTGACTTGATTTGGTAGAAAAGGGGAGTGCGAAGCACTCCCCAGTTATATACAAATGGAAGCTCCCGGTGTGTGGGGAGAGCACATGATCCAAGGCCCCTGCGCTCCAGCCAAGCCTGGAGCGGTAAGGCGCCTGAGCGCCAAGAACTGCCGCTGCAGTTCGACAGATCACCATCCCGACGAGGACCGATGCCCGTATTGCTCCACCCATCAAAAGGCCTCCATCGACATATCAATACTGGTCCATCATAGCAGACCGAGAGATTCGCCTCCTAGAGCTATTGGCTGGGGATAAGAATGCACCTTTGCGAGGACGCATCATCCACACCCCGCTGGATGAGGCACATCCGTACATTGCCCTCTCGTACTGTTGGAAGGATGACTCGGTGCCCGACACGTACGCACGGCTGCAGATTTCCTCCCCGTCTGAGTACCTCGAGATCACCGAGAACCTCGCTGGAGTACTGCGCGCGGCCAGAGACGACAAGGAGCGTCAACTCCACTGGGTCGACCAGGTCTGCATCGACCAAGAGCACAACCTCCAGGAGAAGTCTCTCCAGGTTACGCTGACAGGCAGCATCTACCAACAGTCCAAAATGGTACGCGTCTGGTTGGGGGACGGGGCTCAAGATGGCCAAACGGGGAGGGCATTCCGGTTGGCCGAACAGGTCGCAGCGTCAACTCGGGAGACGGATCTCTTTACCCAGCCACAATTTTTCGCCTTTATGAACGAGCAGACGTGCAAGCAGTACAAGATACCCTCCCTCCTAGAGGCAGCGGATGACTACATTGCGCTGATAGGCCTGCTTGATCGACCATGGTTCCGGCGCTCGTGGGTCGTCCAAGAGGCTACACTCGGCGTAGCCGTCGTCTATTGCGCCTCCAACCAGATGATGTTCTCCAACCTCGCCTAAGCGCTGAATTGCTGCATGAGTTCCCTCGTCGTCCCGCCGTTGTTTAGCAACCCGAGAGGGGCAATGGGGTTCATGGCGATTACGATGGCGATCGTCTCGCTACGGCGGGATGAGGGTCGGCCCTCGAGGTCTCTGATCGACGTGTTAGCCCAGCACCAGTGCTGCGAGGCGACGAATCCGGAGGACAAGGTATACGCATTTCTGCATATCGCCGACGATGCGGAAGAGACGGGAATACGGCCGGACTGCACACTGAGCAGCCGTGAGGTATTTATGAGGACGATAGTCGCGATCCTGAGGTATTATAAACATTTAGACATGTTAAGTGCTGCCCACCAGCACGTGAGTTTGATAGGGGCTGACCCAGAAGGGGCCGGACCATCCATAGGCCTCCCGTCCTGGGTCGCTGAGTGGAATTTCCCAGTTGCACGGGCGCAGCATCTACGGCGAAGAATTTGGGCGGTACGTAGCTTCGGGCAGGTCGGAGTCCCGAGTTGGCCTCACTGCCGTTAAGAACAAGCAAGGGGATCGGATCGGGCTGCATGGCTTTGCCCTGGACGAGATTGTGGAGGTTGGATATGTCTTTTTCGAGCCCTATCTTCTGGACATGTACAACGCACACAGGGTCTACACGCAGTGAGAAAGGATGTGCAACGCTCGCAGCTGGACGACATACTGGCCAACTGGGGAGGATATGCTGGATGCATATGTCTCCACAATCACTTGCGGGGGTGAGATGGTCCTCAGCGACACGGTCCGGTCCATCAATAAAGAGATGCAGCCACTATGGAACGTCGAGGTTCACGGGGAGCCGAGTCCCGAGGACGACACCTTTGCTGCCCAGTATTTGGACCACTTCATCACCCTACGAAGAGGCGCCATCGCAACACGTCTTGGGATACACTGGCTTGGGATACCGCTTCTCTCACTGCTGGTGACGACGGTGATCATCCCATTTTGGTGGTGGTGGACCTCACGTCACATTTGCTACTCGGGCGTCGACTGTCGGCTGTAAGGACGTCTACCGTATTCACCAAGCGGCTTGGCGTGCCTGTTATGGGTCGCCGCTTTATCAGGATGCGGAAAGGGTTCATTAGTCTCGCAAACGGCCGTGTTGGCTGCGGTGACTATATCGCCTTGCTGGCTGGGGGAAGGTACCACTTGTCATTCGAGATACCGGGAAGCGGGAAGGCAGCGAGAAGCTCTGGGAGCTGAGAGGTGATGTCTATGTTCATGGCTGTATGTTCGGTGAGGCCTTTGATGAGAAGGCTTGTGGGACTGTTTGGCTTGTCTGAACACGCAGCCGTGGTTGGATGGGAGATGTCTGGGAGATCTTTGTCCCGGACGGAGAAACGGCACCATGTCAACACCCACCCACGTGGAGACCCTTGGTACCAAACACCAACGTCGCGTTGAAAAATTATCCGCTCGGCCGGTTGAATCTAGCAGCGCTGCAGCAGTCCCAGGCAGAGTGATGCAGGCCCCGCGGCCCAGGATCATGATCTACCCGGTTTTGTTAGTTGTTGACATCACATGCCCCACTCCACGGTTCTCGGGCCGCAGCACCAGGCTTGCCAACTGAACGAGCGCAACATCGACTCACGAGATTCCACCCAGGACTCAGCCCGGGCGCCGGAGCTGTGCAAATCTCGCCGCCCATGGCTTGGTGCATCATTCGGCAGTTATTTCGGTAATTGGCGTGCGAGACAAACGTGGTTACTAGAGAACATCAAGCTGCCACCGCAAAATCTCCGAGCTCAATGCGGAAGCTGGTCCCTGGTTGCCTCCACGATGGTAGCCAAGAACCCGGTTTTCGACTGGGATTCCCCACACCCGATCTCACCCTCCGCGATCTAACGGGTCTTGGCGGACGCCTCGCCTCCAAACACAAACTCCAGAGCAGGATCATTTTAATTTATTCAGCGCCAAGAAACGACAAGCGTAACCTCATGTTTCAGTTTGACGGATGGCTTCCGAGATGATCCCCGGATTCACAAGTTGCGGCTCGGCGTATAAGTCAACAGCTTCCAACGGCCTTCGATGCTGGGAGTTTTCTCGTCAGGCCAGCATCATCAACACATTCAACCCAACATGCAGCTCTCGACCATCACGCTCCTGGCTCTTGCCTCGGTGGTGCCCGTCTTGGGTGCCCGTTCATCCGGGTGCAGCAAGACAGCCACGATCCGCAACGGCGGGGAGTACACCACCAACGTCAACGGGAAGAACAGACAGTACATTGTTCGTCTCCCCGACAACTATAACTCCAACCAGGCCTACCGCCTCGTCTTCACCTTCCACGCTCTCGGCGGTGACCACAAGCAGATCGCCAACGGTGGCGGCGGCACCCTCGCCTACTACGGCCTGCCCCCGCTCATGACGGGCAACAACAGCGCCATCTTCGTCTCCCCTAACGGCATCAGCAACGGCTGGGCCAACAGCGGCGGCGAGGACATCAGCTTCGTCGACAGCATCGTGCGCACCGTCGAAGCCGACCTCTGCGTTGAGCAGTCGCTGCGCTTTGCCACCGGCTTCTCCTACGGCGGCGCGATGTCCTACTCGTGGGCGTGCTCGCGCCCCAACGACGTGCGCGCCGTGTCGATTCTGTCGTCGGCCGTCCTCTCCGGCTGCGCGGGCGGCACCCAGCCTGTGGCATACTACCACCAGCACGGCACACGCGACTCGGTCCTCTCCATCGCCCAGGGCCGCCAGATGCGCGACCGCTTCATCGCCAACAACGGCTGCAACCGCCTCTCGTCCGAGCCCCAGCCGAACGGCGGCCGCTCCACCAAGACCCAGTACTCCGGATGCTTGCCCGGCAAGCCGGCCACGTGGGTCATTTTCGATGGCGACCACAACCCCAGCCAGACCGACCAGGGGAGCAACACCCCCTTCGCGCCTGGCAACACGTGGGAGTTCTGGTCGCAGTTCAAGGCGGACGGTAGCTCGGAGAACCCGACCACTCCCCCTCCTGCTACCACCCAGCCACCTGTCCAGACCACACAGACTCCTCCCCAGCAGACGGCGCAGCCGCCTACGAATGAGCCTGCGGCGGCGAAGTGGGCGCAGTGCGGCGGAAATGGGTGGAATGGAGCTAAGTCTTGTGTTTCGGGGACGACGTGCACGAGGATCAATGATTGGTATTTCCAGTGTCTCTAAACCCTGGACACTGGGTGAGATTTGTACATGCCTTGGAAGATATCTAACTACAGTCGAGGCAGCACGAGAGGGAGAGCAGCATACATATTCTTTTGTACATAGTTGAATGATATCCACATGCACTCCACCACCACCACTTTTTCCACGCTTGCAGTTCGTTTGTGAGAACGAGTCAGCCGCGTACCCACCTACCCACTCGGAACTCCGGGCAAAGATGGAGAATTTTTGAGTGGGGAGTCAACAACAGCAGCGTCAAAGGTCTAGTGGTTAGGATTCAACCCTTCCAAGGTTGAGGGGGGGGTTCGATTCCCTCTTGTCGCATCGCCATTCAACAATTGAACGGGCGGGATCTTGGTTATATTTTGAGATGGACAGGACTTGTCTAGTCTTTTGGCCTTTTTTACATTGCATCCGGAGGCTGTTGGAGTTGGGAACACCTTTTGTTCTTTTTGGTGATACGTTGTGGTACTGAGCTGAATAAGGTATCTTACCTTTAAATACGCCTCCTTTTTTTTGCCCCTCCAGAGCTCTCAGCTCGACCAGCGCCTACTTCGCAACCCCGTTTCTTCTTCCCAGCCGCTGCAGGAATTTCTGTGTGGGACTGTTCTTCGGCTGACATGTCACCAAAAACAGAAAAAACGGCCGCCGCCCTCTCGGGGAAGCTCTCCAGATACGTCTTCCACTGTGTCTCACACTCCCCACACAGCTTCACACCCCCAAACTCGCCCTTCACCCTTGCTCCATACGACCGTCGGTAGCTGCACTGCCCACAACGCTTGACACCCTCCCCCTCAAGCATCTCTGCCATCCCCTCAAACAGCAGGGTATCCTTCCGGGTAACAATACCCTCAAAGCCTTCCCTGCCTTCCCCACTGACACCCCCCTCACCACCCCTCTCAACAACCCCGACCCGATTCCAAAGCTTCACATTCCGCTCCGCCTCCTCAACAATCCCATCCGTCTCGGGGTTTCCAATCGTCAAACCGTCTTCCGCAAAGCGATACCGCCGCATCATCATATGGATTGGGCCGCCGAACGTCCGGATGAAGTTGATTATGCATCGGCGGGGGGATGAGGTGGCCCATGATGCGTCGAGCTCCCAGAGTATTTGACGGCACTGGCGGTAGCTTTTTGTACGGAGGGAGGCGGGGGCGTAGGCGAAGGTGCTGTTTGTTTCTGTCGAGTTCAAGTTAGTTTTTTTTTGGTTTGCCCTTGAAAATGTAACAGAATGGGGCGACATACCTCCCTCTGCGCGGTGTTTGTAGTAGGTTGTGGCGTCGTACATGGTGTCGCATAGCTCGGTGAGGATGCCGAGCTCGGGTTCGCGGAACCAGAAGTCATCGTGGTCGTTGCAGGCGAGAGCGGCGGCCATGGTGAAGCGTGCAAGGGCATCGCAGTCGCGGAGTCGAAACCTTTATCGGCCGAGCCTTCCTATTAGCTCTGTTTTCTGGAACAGGCCTTGCCCTTGGGGAAAGAAAAATACAAAAGTGATCAAAGATCTGGAAGAAACACATACCAACTCCTCGCCGACCCCGCCAACGCATGCACATACCGCCGAAACAGCTCCGACTCCCGCCTCTCGCTCGACTTATGCGACGTAACCAACAAAAACGCCCAGTATTCCCTGCACATATCCTCCCTCAGCTTTTTTCCCACCCCCTCCCCACTCTTTTCCCGCGACCCAAAAAGCTCGCCCAGCAACTCCTCGACATCATAACACCTCCCCAGTCCAAGTCTACTACCCGCACCTTTCTCTCCCTCTTCGTCGGCATCGCCCCCTTTCAAAATAGGCGCAATAACCCCATCATAAACAACCTCCCCCCTGAACTCGGCAATCACCCCGATGACAATCAGCCGGCAAAAAGACAGATACCGCGCCCAGTTGGTGAAGTGCGGGATCACGCAGCGCGTATATTCCCAGGCGCAAGCGAGAGTTTCGTTGGCAAAGGCGGGGGGCAGGAGGGGGGAGAGGTTGGT
>Ga0247770_1000886_pt1 | contig 27111 bp, 23 predicted proteins | sample UWRJL136409B6_FD_179943 | JGI IMG/M metagenome (GOLD analysis project Ga0247770, IMG submission 179943) | Plant litter microbial communities from Arlington Agricultural Research Station in Wisconsin, United States - UWRJ-L136-409B-6 | ecosystem: Environmental > Terrestrial > Plant litter >... | reverse complement strand
ACCTCCTTCTAAGCCTTGTGAATCTTCTCGATATCCACAAATACAGAATTCGGATCCGGAACCACCTTCTTCCTTTTACTAGGCATCAACCTCTTAACAGTGGCTTCCAGCTGTTCGATTTTTCGTCTCTGCATAGCTAATTGGAAGTCCTTTTCATCAAAGGCCTTTTCAATCTTCCGAAACAAAAACCTCTCCGTTGGAGTGGGTTGGCCTGAGGGCCTCAAAAGGGCCTTCAGCTCCTTAGCCTTCTTGGGGGTCAAAATCCGGGGGCACGTGTAGCCATAGTCTTCTAATTTGGCCTTATGGGGAGTTAGGGGCTTTGTGGTAGCGTTAGAGTTGTTTTGTAGCTTAGAGGCCTTGTTGTTTTCCACTAAATGCCGGCTCATTAATGGCTTGCTCATGTTAACTGGCTATAACCCTCTAGCCTTCTAACCACTCTGAATATTCTGATTTAAAAGCCTAACCCTTTATACCTGAGAATAACACTTTAGAAAGATTCTTTTGCCGGCTATAGATGATTCCTCCAGTCCTTCGCATTACTAAGCGTTAACTAGGTTCCGATACGTATTCTTTAACGAGCTAAACACACCTAAATCTAATGGTTGCAGCACGTGGGAGTAATGTACTGGTAAATAAAGGAGCTGGATCTTATTACTAAAGTATTGCTACATAAACTCGTGCGTTATATGGCTGTGGTGGCTGTTAAGAATAAGAAGGCAGCGTTAGTTAGGATCTAAGGGGGTTATTAAGGGGATGAATTTTTTAACTAGCCATTTAAGGCTGATTTTATTAGTGGTCCACCCCTTTTACGTAGTTGAAAAATGCCAGCCTTTATAAGGACCTTTAGCCTTTAGAAACCACTGTTGTTACACGAAAGCCCCCTTGTAAATAACAACTGGATCGAGTGATACCCCTGAGGCAGAGATGTACTCGATAAAACTGATCCAGGTGCGCGAATTTAGCTTTTTCGATGTAACTAAACGCCTTTCAGCACTTCTAACAACGTAGTTATTACTCCTTAGGCCCTTTATTAGGCCGGCTTTATCTATATTCTACCTATGTTCAGGTGGAATCCTCTGGATAGCTGGAATTTAAAGGTAGTTAAACCATTTGTGAATAACCTCCCCTGTAGCTGCTTTCACACGCGTAGCATCTATCCTCCATGGCCTCTGGGTCTTGATAACTGGGTACCTGTTAATAAAATGTCGAACCCAGCGTTTTCTAATGCAGTAGGAGTCTCCTCGCTTAATAGAAATTCTGGTGGTTAGCTTTCGAATCGTTGCGTGTGAAGGGGGGTTGCCAAGGTCGTTCTGAAAAAGAATCCACTCGGCCAAAAGGTCCTCCTGAGGCATAGAAAGCCTCTGGTAGTCTTGGTGTGCCACTGCGTGTGGAAGGTGGCCAGCCAATCGGCCTCGGAGGGTAGTGTACGGAATGGCATACCGTCGTACAGCCTTTCAAATTAGTAGACCTGCTTTAACGGCTGCGCAGGCCGTGCGCATGTCAAATTCAGTCCACTGCATCTCCAATGGCTGCTTTTACTACGTGGAAAGAATGGAAAAGGTTACATTCGAAATGGGAGAGAAATTAAGGTTCGTCGGAGGGGGTCGAAATAGCGGTGAGATTGGACACGGTGGTCGAAAACAGGGGTGGTCAAAAAGTGGGCCCCCGGACTTAAGGGTGGTCCAAAAAAAATTACTATGGGAAATTCAGTCAAAACTGATAAGGAAATTCAACTCGACCTAGGACTGGTCGGTTAATTATCAAAAGTGGGTCTGCTTGGGCCTCTCCGCTCGGGCCCCTACTCGGGCCCCGAATCACGTGATATGATATGGTTTCAGATACGTCACTTGACCAGGAGTCCAAATCTGAAGTCAGATTCAGGGTTAGGGTTACGGTAAAGGAGTTATTAGCGTTTGAAAAAATTAAACAAATGGATATTCAAAATAAAGAACAGGGACAGATCTAACCGAATGAAGTAGTTTTATCCATAGGTTTTTACGAAGAATTCAAAACTGGAATTGTTCTTACTATAAAGCTTATAATAAAAAATAATTATTTAAATAATAACCTGTTTATAAGTAATGTAATAAGTAGTATTACTTACGTTTATTGTATTGCTTATTACGTAGAATCCAAAACTGAAATCTGTTTTACTATGCTGCCTAAAGTAAGAAAGATATTAGTGTTTAAAGTTGGATAATAATAGTTATTATAATAATATCCTGTCAATAAGTAGCATAATAAGAAGTTATAATTACGTTTAACGTGCGTGATAAGCGAACCGATAATACAAGCGAGCTGATAATTTTTTCCCCATACATAACCCTGGAAAATATTAAATGACGTGCGGCGGCACCGAGGCCGACTGCGCGCCGGGAACCTGCTACGAGGGGGCCTGCCCAGGCGACCGCATCTGGAGCACCGACGGCACATGCGGGCCCAGCCACGGCGGCCGCCATTGCGCCGGTGTTTGGGGCGACTGCTGCAGCCTGAGCGGGGAGTGCGGCACCGGCGCCGGCTACTGCGACACGGGCAACTGCTATTCGGGTGAATGCGATGACTTTCCGACTGCTGCGCCAACCTCGTCCGCGCCGCCATCGTCGACGTCGTCGTCGGTGCCTTCGGCGTCGGCCACGCCGCCTCTGGTCGTTGACGGTTACCGCATGCTGGGCTGCTTCCACGACAACCCCAGCCGTCGTGTCTTGTACGATCACATGGACCAACACATGTCGGCTCTGACGCTTGAAGCTTGCAAGGAATACTGCGTCAACGACCGCGGCACCCCCTTCTTCGGGGTAGAGTATGGGGTAGAGTGCTACTGCGGTTGGGACACAGACCGTTACGTGCAACGTGCAGCCAGCGAGGATGAGTGCGACATGCCTTGCGCCGGCGATTCCGGCCAGATCTGCGGCGCCGACCAGCGCATCAACATCTTTGGCCCCGAGGACACGCCCGAGCACGTCTGGCAGGGTTGCCGTACGGACACCGACCCTGCCGGCCCGGTGCTGGACGCTCGCTCATTCCCGTCTTCGAGTATGAGCAACGAACTGTGCGAGGTATGAAAGTTCCAACTTGGTGTTCATTGCCCACAGAGAACTAACCGATGGAATTTTGATTCTAGGCCCAATGCACAGCCTGGGGGCCGTTTGATTACTTTGGTACCGAGGCGGGCAGCACCTGCCACTACAGAGACAGCTTCCGCACGAGTTCCCGTCCTGCCCCGCTTAGCGATTGTAATATCCGATGCCTGTAAGTCAGCCCCAAGTACCCGTATTTGAACGTAAAGTGACTAACGGGTCCAAGCGGCGACACTTCTCACGATTGTGGTGGGCAGAACCGGATCACTGCCTTTGGGCCCAACCGCTTGCAACCCACTCCAATTTATCAGGGTTATTTTACAGATGACGACCCGATCGAATACGCTCTCGCTGACATCCAAACGTGGAACCCAACCTCCAACACCCCCGAGGAGTGCGGTTGGTACTGTCTGTACGAGGGCTACTCCCTGTTCGGCCTCACCTTCAGCCACGGCTGCTACTGCGGCAACTGGCTCCACCATGACTCGACCCAAGTCGCTCAGAGCGAGTGCAACTACCTCTGCAGCGGTGACAACATCCAGACCTGTGGTGGAAATTGGCGCATGGCCTTCTACCGTTGGGACTGGTCCAAGTATTACGGGTCGCCCCCTGCTTCGTTCGCTCGCGGCAGCGCGGCGTCCGGGCCAGAGACTCTTAACCGCACTGGGCTCAAGCCCTCGGTCCCGGTTTACACTGCTATGCCGGAGAAGAACAAGGCCCTAGGTCCCCCTCCTTTGGGCTAAAGGGCCTAAGGCGGTGATTTGCTGGCATGTGTCCTTTGATTTGGTAAGATGTTGGTGTTTCCTTAGAGCTTACATATCAGTTTATACTTTCCTGTATATAAATACTAGTCTTTGCGCCTACGCTTTGTATAAATGCTAATCCCAGGCTATCATCATCCACCCTTAATCAGTTGTTGGCGCCAGGTGGCCATAGAACCTTTGCATCTCATTCTTTCATTCCCTTCCACCCTCATCTCCTCAACTCCTCCAAAATCCCCTCTACAACCTCCCTACACCCCTTCAACTTCTCACCCACCTCCTCCTTGCTAAAACCACCAGGAAGCCACCAAGGCGCAATATTGTCCATCAAGACGCCCAACTTGTGCTCGACCATCCACTCTTCCCAATCAATTCCATCCAAAGGCGTGGCCACCTCCATCTCCGCCAACCGCTTCAGATAAGCAGCATATGCGACCTCACACCAATCCCCTCCGTTGTCGACGTAGTCGTTGACGAATTCGTGAGACGGGGGGAAAAAGCCGGAGAATTCCAAATCAATTAAGCCCGTAATCTCAGGGGTACCCGGCTTGCCGTCGGGGTCTGTCGGGATGGTAACGAGGGTGTTGCGCGGCGAGAGGTCAAAGTGGGTGAAGATAAAGGAGTCGGATGCCGCTGGGCCTGGGTAGAGCTTGGGGAGAGAGTTGGTGATGAAATCTGAGATCTGCGGAGCCAAATCTCTGTTGGGCGCATATGTGTTGCTCGTTTGGAGTTCGCGGAGCTTTGCCTGCAGGCGAATGCGGTGGAGGTCAAGGACGGAGGTGATTGGATCCGATGGTGGGATCCCATCACCGAGGAGACCGCGGACGATAAAAGCGTCGCCTGCGCCGGCGGGCCTGGCCTCTTCATGCCTAAGATCGAAATCGACGATGGAAGCGTTGTCGGAGTCGCTCGAATGGAATAGCAGGTTGCCGCAATAACTGGTATGAGGAACGTTCAATCGCCAGGACGTAACCATCTCAGCCAGCTGTGCGCCGATGGAACTCATGGCTGTATCATCCAAGGTCAGTGACGAGACAGCCTCGCCTGGGAGCCTCGTCATAAGAATCCAACCCGGTTGCTGTGCGGATTTGTCTTCGATGGGGATCGGGACCTTCTGGCGCGAGGTATAGTCTTCATCCCACGAGGGGATCGTAATCGTGCGTCCGTCGTCAGACCAGGCAATGATGCGCGGAACTGGTAAGTGCGAGCAGTATTGGTCGAGGATCCTCAGACATGCGACCTCATTCTGGATCTTATCGGACCCAAAGAATCGTCCGTTGACCTTCAAGATGAGCTCTCTCGTCTCCGGTGGTGCTGTCGATGATGTGGATGACTGGCCGACAGACAGGGAGTATATCCTGTTGTTGTACGACTTCCCAGACTCCAGTTGGCTTACCGAAAGCAACTTGCTGTAAGGGTAGAGGGCGCCAAAGATGCTGTCGATATGTGGTCTTGCGAGCCTGACACCGAAAATGGGGTGATGAGGGGGAGTCCCCGGTCTGGGAACCGGATCGAAGGACATCGTTGCAGGGATCGAACCCTCTGGCGGCAAGACTGCTGTATCGACTCGAAGTTGAGCTGTTCTGAAGGTCGCTAGGTGAAGGCTTTAAGTTGATGATGTGTTGGGTCAAGTCGAAGAAACTTCATGACTCGGATCAAGCCAAGCGCCTGACGTTCCACGAAGTCGCTTCCCCGCTCGGTTACCGATTTAGCCGAATGACTCAGACCGTAACCTGGCCATCGTCCAGCGTAGCCTCTTGAGCGTGTAACCAAGACGCAAAGCGTGATGAACCGCTCCGCTGCCCCTGATGTATATACCCCTTGTCGCTCAGTTGTCACGTAAACAACCCGCCCCACATGCCCACAGCAACGGACAGAATCACCGCCCACCACTTGTACTTCCACACAAAGAAGACACCCCAGACAGCAAGCATCGTCGGTAGTGCTGTTACCCAATACTGCCAGAAGGAAGATCCATCTGGCCCAAAAGCCTCCATGCCGTATATCCCCGACACCCAACTCAGGGGGGGCGAAACACATGGCGACGAAGGTCAAGGCCTTGGCGGTCTTGGCTTCGTCAATGCCCAGGCGCCCCGAGATAATCCCTGCCAGAGCAGCAATGGAAGTGGTGATTCTGTCGTAGTCTTCACGACGAAGGGTGAATTGTCTGTGCAGGAAGATGAAGTCGTTGATCGGGGACCTCCAATCGGATGCATAGTGCGAGATCGGCATGTGTCCAGCTGTGGTAGTCCCTCTTTTACCGTTGAAACTATCGTAAAAGTACGGCGGTGAGTAATGATCATCTCTGCCGACACCGAGTGTATCGAGCATGGCAGCCAGGGCCTCCAGATACTCAGTGCAGCGGAAACGACTCCAGGCCGTCTCAACCTCCTGTGCAGCTCGGACCTGCTCTGCTATTTCTCGCCGCAAATTCCACCCCGTGCTTCGCATCTTGGCTGTCTGAAAGGCGACAAAGTCGTGAACTACACAAAAGTGACTTGCGATGAGCTTAAGGGGAAAGATGGTGACACATGAAGGATAATCCCGGCTGTCGATGATCTTGGCGTGTCTGCAGAAGTAGTAGCGCAGATCCTCAAACATGGAGGTCCGTGGCGGCAAGTGATGATTGAGTTGCTCTTGAAGTGCCCTTCTTTGGGCGTTTAGATCATGGCGTTTGCGAGCTGTCCGCTCGTCTTCCCCGGGCACTACGGGGACGAGATCGAGTTCTTGACAGGTGTCGTCAGATACTGCGCCTCTTTTAAGCCCAGCTAGAGGAATGAACTCTCGGTATCCTCCGTTGAAGGGAATGCGTCTGGTAAGGCTCACTGGCCCGCCGCTGCCGTTGACCAGAGCATACGATGGAGGAGAGTCGCACAGAATCACCGCTGAGGAAAGCAAGTGGTTTCAGAATTCGACGACACTGTCCACAATGATGGGGAGAGCTTTTACTTGCCATCCCAGCCGCCATCTTCAGCCATGCTTGACCAGTACGAACACCGCTGGGGTGCAATCATGAGCCACCGGCCACCCTCAGGAAGTGTCTTCAGCTCATAGAACTGCAGCTCTCTCCCCGTAGCCTGACATCGTAGCTCAAGACCCTCATCGCTAGGGCACAACATACGCCCCGATATGGAACAGGGCCACTGGATATCCTGTGTGCGGCCAGTGAACAGCCACATGCTGAAGATATCTTGATGGAAGATTTCCTCAGCCGGCATCGAACTTGGCAGCAACGAGGATCGAATGTGACTTTCGTCAGTTGCAAATGCCGGCCCTTGGGTGGTGTGCTCGGCAAAGAAGCCTTCCGGCGTCCCCAGGTTCTCTTGAAGTATTCCCTCAATTCCGCTGTTGGCGAACTACCGTTCGAGGATACAAATTCGACCACGACGTCTGCGCCGAGGGTTTGGGGCAAACAAAATACTCGCCTCGGTAATATCTGAGCACTCGCGAACGGTGAGCGTTGAGTTGTCATTTTCGAGAGCGAGCTCAATGACACAAAGGCGGAAATCCATATCTTCTGGGTCCGTTGTCTGATAGAAACAGATTGGGCTGTGTAACAATGGTTGCAGCCAAAGATTATGGAGATCTGACCGCGAGAGGCCTGAGTGGTTTATAAACTTCGAATTGTTGCCTTTCTTAGTGGCATCAATGACACACCTTGGGGGACCGTCGCGGTGACTCTCTGAGTTCGGTGTCAAAAAGTAAAGATGGCTTTGCCCTTCGGCCTCCTACTTGGCCTTTCGGTGGGAAACCTTCGCCAAAGGGATGACCTCGCCCACGTATTCAATAATGAAAGAATCTTTTTGAATGTCCGTTTTAGCGTAGAGTCCACGGCCCTTTTCCCCTGCTTCACGTACAATAGTAGACGCATACGTTTGTCTTCGGAAGCGCTGATTTGCATAGGGAGTCGTGTAGCCACATATGTTAGGGCATTCATACTTTATCGCGCGGTTTTGGTAAATCGATTCATCGGCGCACCGGGCTATAATACATTAGATAACTGTCGAACTCCAGGATGAAGGGAGTAACATACCACCTCTAGTACCCTCGTAATAGTTACATTCTAAAGGGAGGTCATCTCCATGCATTAAAAGGTTGGAAGGAGGATAATCAGCTATGTATTGAAAGTTGGTAGGTGGTTTATGTGTTTTACCGACCTCCGAGGTTAGACTTTGCACGTTTCGATGGGAATTTGGCATTTTTGGATTAAGATTTGTCTTTAACCAGTTAGGATATGTGAGTAGCGGGAGAATTTGATTACGATGACGATTAGGTGAGTTGGTTGAAGTTCTGGTGAATAATAGTGAGAAAATCAGGCGAGTATAAACGTGTAGAAGGAATTAAGCAAAAGAATAGGAAAAGCCTAGGAGAAAAAGGTAGTTAAATGACAGGAAGACGGAAATTACGTTACCCCAACCTCCTAACCTCTTATCTGATATACCCTTAACTTGCATATTTCCTGCACTTCGACCACTTCCGCGTGCTTCCACACTTATGGGTAGCTTAAGCGGCTTAGCTAGTGGAACGTTTTGGTGTAAATTATATGTACACTGTATCCTAGACTTGTTCCCTATATAGCACCCTGAAATAGGACTCTCCGGATTTCTTGAAGGATCAATCGCTAATATCAGGCAACCGCAGATGGTATGTTACATGTATGCAGTGTTCTGCGCCGCTGTTCGTTTAAGAGGGTCTCGGGCTCCAAGCCAAGGATAAATCGGCAACAAAAAGGTCCGGTAATATACAACTAATTCTTAGCCTACTCGGCTATTAGTACTGTATTCTCTCGCAGGGTTGGCGTTTACTTACGGCACGTTCGGATAGCAATAACCCTAAGCCGAGCTAGTTCTCCAAGGGTTACGTGTAGTGTACGCGCCGTAAGTAAAAGCCAATTCTGTGAGAGAATATGGTACGGAGGGTGGGGTGGAAACGGTCATGAGGTATGTGGGGCAGTTTCGCGGCTTCCCATTTCAATAGAACACCTGAGTTTACTCATGGTGTAATTGGAGTGCCGGACGACATTGCTGAGGAAACCTGCCCTTTAAGGAATATGAATGGCGAACCCAAGTTCTGTTTTTGGAGGTATACTGTTCGACTCATCTACGAGTTTGAGTTCCATCTTTTTTTTCGCTCCTATTTTATCGCCTGGAAACAACTCTCCTCAGCCAAAACCGTAGGGCCCAGCTTATCATTATCGACCTCCCCTCAGTCGAATTATGCGCCCAGCAATTATTCGGGAACTCGCCCCCCGCAACTTGACCCACCGACGTGCACACCTTGTCGTTACTCCAAAAGTTCAAGCTCGCGAGAATTTCATGCCCACAAACTAGCTCAGCTACCAGCAATTCTACGTCAACTGCGCCTTTTTCAATATCATGGCGACCCTCAAAATTAAGATTTGCTGGGCGGACCAGTGAAGCCTCAGGATATGAAGTTGATGCAATACAAACACCCTGGGTCTCCTGTTTGTATGGGTTAGGGGGCCAGCTGTCGGGCATAATATCAAGGCAGCCCTGTGAGACATCTGGTTTCTTCATCAGCCGTTGTCACTATCTATGGGAGTGACTAGGTATGGTATAGCATAACTGCCTTACCTATTCTGCGAAGTGGTTTGGTTTTGCATCATTACTTTGTCTTTGCCGCACGGATGCGACATCCCCCCTTTATACAATGCCTCATCTGTTGTTGAACCTCTTGATTTTGACTCCGCCCACCGCCAGGCCAGAGCAGTCGGTTGATTGGCCCCTCTGACCCTCGTGCCGCAAACCCCTCCGGCCAAGCACGACCTTGTCCCCTTTTTGGGAACCTGGAAGGCAGCAACCCCGCAAAGTCGTGTCGCCCGGTGTTCGATAAAAATTCGGAAGCGTCGCTGGCGGCCCCACTACCTGATGAGCGATTCTCACAATTCCACCCTAAGTTCACACTACAATACCTGACATTGACTTCACAAGAAACCGCGCGGTCAAACTAACCTCATTCCAATGATGCAGATTCTTGATCTTCCTCTAGAGCTCCTGGATATGATTGTCCACTACAGCATCATCTCCCGCGGTCTCCCGAGGGCTTTACGATTGAAACTTGTCTGCAGTGGGAATTTTGCCTCCAGTCTCTACCTCCTCACGATTCCATGCTTGTTTTTTTGACCAAATACCTTCTCCTGCAGGACCATTCTCCCTCTCTGTTGGGCGGACACTCTTTAATACAAGGGTGCTTGACGACCAGGGGCACGAATGGCGCGAACACCCCTGGAAAGTCTGGAATAGCCAAAAATACGATTGCGCAGATCGGCTTTGGCACGAATACCTCGTCTTTCGGTGTCGCGACAGGCGTGACAACACCATCGACTTCTATGTCGAGGTGCGGAGAATTGTCGACGCTCTTGTCGAGCATGGACGAAAGGGAAACGACACGCGGCGTGATGATGATCCGGACTGGGACAAAGTCCTCGATAAGGTCTGCTGGTTCATTTTGAGCGCTAGAGCGATAGACGACAGCTACGCATGGCGACGGGGCCCGTACGGCTGGTGGGCCGGACGCAGATGGAGTGACGACGACTGGGACATAGACAGCCAGGGGAGAAGCAACACACGGGCAGGGTTGAGAGTTCTATCGGCGGCAACGTACCTCGGTTATATGCCTCTGGTGAGGAACCTCCTTGCTCAAGGGTATGATCCGCTCTCTACTGCGTCCCGGATGTTCCCCGCTCCCATGTTGATTGCTGCCTGGGCCGGCCAGGCGGATATCCTCCAGCTCATGCAGGAGCAGCTGCCTGACCCCGAAGAGGGGAAATACTATTAGGGGTATCGCTGGCGGCATAACATAGGACCTAAGTCGCTTGTTAGTACAGCCTTCCGAGGAGATATGGACATAGTCAGTCTCTGCCTATACCTACCGTCGTGTTTCCTACGTAAGAATACTTCAGAAACGGATATTTTAATAGCCGGTTTCGATCCCAGTAGCATACCACCAGGTTCGTCGCTAAGTAGTGTCATCGGGTCAGCCATGTACGCTGCCCGAACGCTTAATGTCTATAAGTATCTTTTAAGCCTTATTGATAACACTAGTTATTACCGGGAGAACAGGATTATAGATAAACACTTGGTGTCGTTTGCTGGGATAGGGAATACGTCCTTAGTACGCTACCTAGTGGGAAAGGGGGCTGACGTTTCATTCTACGGCCGCCACGGCACCGTACTTACAAAGCCTGTCCGGAGTTACCAAGACGACATTGTGGATTTTTTACTAGAGTAAGGTGCAGATCCCAACGGATGGGGCGGACCTCCTAGGGCAGCTCTTACTACTGCTGTAAGAACAGGGAGCATGGGGATGGTTCGAAAGATTCTGGATGCCGGCGCAAACATCCACTACCCAAACTCGGCGGTCTACACGCTGAGGAGAGCCGTCGAGATGGAACACACAGCTATGGTGGAACTGCTTCTGGACTTGGGCATTACCTCTGATATCGCCATGGCCTGCGCGCTGTGGGGGGCTGAGAAGAAGGGACTGGAATCCATGGCTGACCTGCTGAGGTCGAGGGGAGCATCGCTGGCACCGTGGATCCACCCGCCGACGCCGTGGGTTCCCCTAGCGACAACAGCCTGGTTATCTATAACGAATCTACGGCCAGAATCTATCAGGGTCACTGAAAGCACAGACAAAGAGGATGGATCACTTTAGTGCGACTGAAAAGATTCTGAGGCCGAATTGTAACATTATGGAAGAAGGCTAGGTAGGCAACATAAGCAATTCTGCCGGGGGTCCCGACACATCAGCCCTAGCAAACAAGCATGGAGCGAATCATCCGTGCGCCTCCACCCCTGAATAAGGCCCCGAGACCATCACCGCCAGAGCTACGTCTGGGTACATGTATATATCTAGGAACACCGCTCAGAAAAACCGGTCACGATCTCGTCAACTACCGCACTCCTTGACACACTCTCGATAGATACGACCTTGCCTAACATAGCGCGTTCGAGGCACCAGCTAGTATGTAGACGCGCTAAAAAGACAGCCCTGTGGAAAGAAGGGCGACCGTCGTCGCTCCAAAGGGACGTCTTCATGCACGCGCGCGAGCGGAACACCGCCAATAACAATGCTTCGAATGTGGGTTAGTTGATGTCTGGATCGGGAGAGAAGCGGTGATCAACCCCTCTGCCAGTTTGGATACGGCTCTGAGCTCAACTCAACAGCATTCGGCCCGTAGTAGTATGGCCCCAACTCCGCTGTGTTGGGCGGGTAATACGCGTAGCCTATTCCCAGTTCAGGGGACCTAGGGTGAGATGAGATGGGAGATACAGGACTCGCCGTCTCTGCCATGGGCTTTCCACCCAGCTCCAGCGGGGGCTTCTCGTTCCCGCCCTCACCAAGCTCCACGCGTCCTGGTTTGATCCCAGTGCCGCCTAGCTCGGCCAGGCCCCCGTCGACGATAGGGTTGCGATCCGCCTCTTTTGCGCCGGCAACCCTTCCACGGCGGTAGAAGATGAAGGCGATTGCTGCGATACCGAGCAGGGCGACAATACCAGCAGCTACTCCGACGCCTGCTTTGGCGCCTGTGGTGAGGCCATGAGAATCCGAGGGCAGAGACATCGAACTGTTTGCAGACGGGGAGTTTCCAGGAATCGTTGCGGACGGGCTGGGATAGCTTGTTGGGGTTGCCGTGGTACTTGTTCGGCTTTCAATCGGTGTTGGTGTTGCGGTTGTCGGCCTCGGCGTTGTATTCGCGGGTCCCTGGGGTGTGATTTTAGTCATTTATCTCCTCCTACCCCTGCACCCCTGGAGCTTTGTCGCCTTACCATGCCCGTGATCACGAAGGTTGGGGAGAACACCACCTCCCCCGCTCCGTCGGTGATTTTGAAGACATAGGCGCTTGCGCCGGAAGTGATGTTGTTTGGAGTCCAAGTCAAGCTTCTCTCAGCTACTCCGACTACGGTATGTCACGAGTACGAGTCAGTGCCAAGTCTCCTGTCATAACTGCACCGGGTCTTGGTTGGAAGATTAGTACATACCCGCAAGGACTCGGATCTCTTTTAGGTTTACTGGGCTGGATGCATCCACTAAGCAGATACTGACGTTCCCAACAGAGCCAACCCAAGATAGCGTGAACGGCGTGTCGATCTCAACATTGTATGCGGTGTTCGTAAAGGCGGGAGCGGCTGCTGTCGGCTGTAAGAGCAGCAGACCTGCTAACGCTGCGATCCACGACCGAAGCCACATGGTGAACTTGCGACGAAAATTGGGATTGTAATGTCATTGCACCTCCAAAAGAAGTGCACTTGAGGAGACTACCATGCTGTCCAAACCGCCAGTCTTGCGTCGGGGGAGACGTGTTTTATTCACCTCGAACCACGCTGTGTCCAGCTAGTTCTGGGCCAAGCCACTGCGTGAGCAGCACGACCGTCGTGCAGGACCTAACCGTGTTGATCGGCGGTGGCGGCGAGATTGAAGATTTTATTGGGCCAAAATCCCAGTGGCGCTGGAATGCAGGGGGTGAAGACCATTTTGGCTCGATGGGCGCATGCTGAGGTCTCCTGTCAAACTTGTGGCCTGACTTCTGTCGATTCAATCAGGTGACAATTCAGCGCTTCCCCCAACCTAAAGGTGAGCCTGTGATAGGAGAGAAACTAGTAGCAAATTGGCTTTTTTCGAGATAGTGTTTTGGCACAGATTTTCCACATCTCCGTGAACTGAACTGATTGGTTAATGAAAGATGAATGGAGGAATGGCATAGCATGTTCGTTCGAGCCATTCTGCGCTCAACTCGATCGCCTCTGACTGATTGAAGCTTTCACTGACTGCTCGTTCGGCGGACAGGGCCAGTCCACCGAGCAATCTTGTCTTGTCAGGGACCCAGGACTATTGCGCTCTCCATCTCAACCACATCTTTTCTGCTAAGCTCACAGGGGAGCTTGAGACGGGACGCTAGATGAGCGCCGCCTCGGTCGAGGTGTGGGTGCGCAAAGGCATCAGGCTTCTCCCGGGGCGGCCACCTACCAAGTGATGATGACGTCAACACACTTTGTCTCTCGACGGCGCACCGCCTTGGGTGGCGCGTGCCATTATGCCTCGTCGGGCGCCCAAGAATCGAGAGTCGATGGGGATGAGCGGACGGGTTGAACACTAACTACCTACCTAATGTTGCCCTCGGAAATTCCACAGCGGCAGCACCGCTATCGTATATCCAATCTCTCTGGCGTTGCGCCTTCCTCCACTTCGTCAAGACTTCCGGGCTCCCAAGCTAGATGCCGCAGGAACATCTTGTCTGCATACTCATAAAATCTCACGGAGCCTTCCCTCTTCTCTTCGAGCAGAGCTGCGTCGTCGAATCCCGCCGGAATCGCCGCAACCATACCCGTTTCCGCCGCACGTGGTCCCGTAAGACCAAAATACCCCTTTTACCCCTTTTCTGTGTACACCAGATCTTCTTCGCAACTCCTCATGCTCTCCATCCGGTTGAGAATATCGAAGATACTAATAAGCCCTCGCCGCGCTAGCGCTATGATGGACGCTACAATCGCTGCACGCTCATTGCTGTGCTTTGATGAGTGGATATTTGGGTATGGACCGCTCACGGCAACAGGGTAATGCCAATGGGTATATAGACAAAATCACTGATATTCTTCTGGGTTGCCTTTTTCACAGCTCCCAGTTCACGCAGCCCCAAGCACACCAGCAGCCACACCCTTCTCCCAGGTCCCCCCTCATGCAATCGTCATATGATTGTTGCTCATGGATATTCGTGCCAAGAGCGCTAACCCAGCCACGGCCTACCTCTTATTCGCCTCTGAAGCGAGTGGCAGCTGCACCAAGCGGCTGCAACGCCCTCATTCGAAGAATAAAAACGCCACCGCTCGCGGCGTTGGCGAAGAGGTCAAGTCCAGAACAAAGAAAATGAATGGTTTCCGGCTAGGTAGGTACCTACTTTCAACACGCCGCATGCCATGCCATTGACTTTAGCCACCGCACTCAGTCGAGTTTGAAGTTTGATGCCCCTGACATACCCCTTTCCCTGCGCTTCGGCCGTCGAGGCTGAAAGAAAGGGGGGAGGGAGTAGTTGCAGTGCCTCAGCCGCAAATGGCGCTATTGAAGCCAATATATCGGCCAATACTCCTTGGCATGAGCGGCTGGAGAGCCTTGTCCGTCAAAGCCGAGGGAAGACAGGCAAATGTTGGGGCTGACGCGATGAGCTCCGAAAATTCCTATCGATGGCGGTGGCTATAGGCTCGATAAATGGTGACAATGCCCACTTCGACGGATTCGTTTCTCTGGGTACCTAGCTAGTATCTTTGCATATAGGTAGCTACCTAGGTACAGGTACTAGTACTGTCACTCGTTTATGCCCCCACACTCGTTTACCTTTGCTTATCATCAATATGGCATCTGTTCTCCTCCTGTCGCTGCTGTGGGCGGCGGCAACGCCCGTCCTCGGGTTCGGGACAGTAGATAGCGACAACGCCTTAAGCCAACAATCCGAGCACAAGAGGATCACGCGCGCCGCTCTTCACTGCACCGGCAACGTTATTAACGCTAAGTGTTTCAGTCCCAAGTCCCTAGACTTCTTGGCCGGTAACGGCTTCACGTTTAGAGCGGTCGGAAACCCAGACAACGTATTTGATTGGCCGTCTGGTCTAGGAGAACCCAGCAAGGCCCACTGCGACGATACCGACTTCCTGGACATCGCAGGCTACGTGTACCCGCAGTCTTGTAAGTAAGCTACAGCCGCGCTCCTGCGCTGCGTCGGCCACATCCATAACCGGCTCTAGCAGGGCCTGGATACCGCTACTAAGATCCTCGGTAGGGATGGCTATATCGACCCCGATAAGGCTAAGATCCCCCTAATTAGCTGCAGTATAAGCAGCGGGATTTAGTCGAGTACTACTAAGTACACTACCCTCTTAGGGTTTAGGTATACGCTTTACGGTATGTAAGACTTTTACTCGCACAGTAATTAGGCTAACTATGTAGCCCTAAACGTGTCTGTTAACGTAACTAACCTATTAAGCTTAAGCTACCCATTCTTAACTAACTTCCTCGACTTACGTTTCATTAGGCCTCTGCATATCTCCTATAACCTCATAACTAGATGTTTTGCCAGCTTTACGAGCGATAAGACAGTAAGTAAGGGCGTTTATACCAGCTATATCACCTATTACGCCCTAAATAAAGACAGCAGCGTTATAGATCCAAGCACCTTTAGTAACACGGGGCCTAACGATCTTAGTAAAGGCCTATACGACACAACTGCTAACTTTTATCTCGCTATTACTGTTACTAAAAAGGAGACCTAATACTAATAATATATATTCTGTAATACCTTTATCGATACTTATAGTAACGTTAAAAGCTTACGTATTATCTGCGCGTTTACGCGTAACGATCTTATCAAGGACTGTAATAGGTGTAAGATTAGCATTATTGTTAATAGTAATGGCTTTAACTAAGACACCGACCTGTCTAACCTCTGCATTACAGCTATTATGCAAATTAACACCCAACTTATTACAGCTAGCCAGGTTACCACTAACCCAAACGTTAAGCTAGACCTAGTCACCATTATCGACTTTAACGACGCTACGTCTATCATTTACCCCCTTAGCGACCCGTCTAATACCGACTTTAACGCTATCGACTCTAACGGTAGCATATACATTACCAGCGGAATTGCTACAGCTATCGATAAGATTATAGCTGACACTAAGTATAAGACGTATAGCTAGTCTAACATTATTATCCTTACTGATAGTAATAACTTATCGGTAACTACACGCCTTATGTAACTGGCCAGAGCGTAAGCCAGTAGCATCAAGGTGTTGTTTAGATTCTTAGCCCTTATTGCTATCCCTGTAATAACGCTCCAGCGGCACAGCAAAAGCTATCCCTCTACCGGGCTTCTCTCTCCCTCTACCGGGCTTCTCTCACATCAGTCTTTGCCGGGCAACGACGTGCTTATTACTATCCTTAAGACTGGAGGGCTGTACGCTACCATCAACTCTGCCAATGCCCAGCTAGGGTTTGTAGATCTCGTCTTTACTAATGGCATTACAGATGCTAATAATAGCCGCAGCGCCACGGCGCTTGCTAAGGGGCTAGGTATGCTAGGTCTTATAGAGGCCGAAATAACTGCCTGGTATTTCAGCTATTATATCTTAGCCGGGGAGGATATTACTATTAATCTGGAGGCACGCTTAAGCCGGTGCGAATTTAACGCTACGCTGACGGCCGTGGACGTTAATGCCTTAGTAACTAACACGTTATTCTTATTAGCGACTTTTAAAGCTGCTATTAATAAACTCTATTATATAGTATCGGTAAGTGGCATCCTCAAGCTAGAAGTTATAGTTAGCGGGCTTACTACAGGTAATAACGGGACTATCGAGTGTGTATTTACGGTGCAGCTGGCTAGTGTGTATGTGCTGCTGCCCAGCTTGACAGTTAAGAGCCCTACTTCATCCTCGACTATATTAGCTACCAATTCCACCCCACTATCGAATATAACTATGGCATTTAACACCTAGCAACACCCAGAGTACAGGAGAGCTATAGGAAGCGACTGTCACTGTAGTGTATGTCCCCCCGTAACTGCTAATAAAAAAAAAGCATAAAAAAAAAGAAGAAGAAAAAAAAAACAAGAAAACAGAAATAGGCCCTTAGAGATACTAACACCGTCACTAAAACCACCTCCTACACGACCTAGTGCCCCATCACAAGCACCTATACCAGAAATGGCACACAACATATAACCACGACCTTAACACCATCCGTCGTCTATATAACAATTAACACGACGGTACTATGCAGTAGCCCCAGCGTTTCCACTAAGGCCAGCCCCCCTGCGCTGACAACATTAGCTATCCTAACAATAACGATAGTTTACACCGTGACGTCGTGCCAGTCCGGCGTGGCCAACTGCCCAGCAGCAACAGCACCGTACCTCACCACCCAAACGCTGGTTCTCAGCACTACCGTCCGGCCCGTCTCAAATCCCCCCAGGACGATAGCCGCGCTGCCTGTTGGCTGTCCGGGCGGAAACTGCCCCGTAACATCCGAGTCCGCACCTGGGGGTGCCCCCGCCGGCGGAAACCGCACGGGCACAGTACCGACTTCGACAGTTGTGAAGGCTGGGGCCGGGCATATGGGCGAGACGTTGGGTTCCATGCTTGTTCGGATTACTTTGTTAGGTATTGCCGGGTTGTTTGTAATAGTGTAACTAATTAGATACCGGGGCGCTATCACGTCGAAAAGTACTTCGTACCTAGGTACCCAAGCGGTTGCCGAAAAAACAGAGACTCTTAAAGCGGCGCGTGGCCTCAAGCATTAATAGACCCCTTAATAATTCTTCTAGTTTCCATCACCACATTACCATTTTGCTAATAAATATAATTTTTCGTTATAAGCTGTGTTAGTGATTACCATTATATAACCTTTTAAAAGTGTAAAATAATTAGCATAATTGCCTATTTAAAAACTTAAAATTATAACTTTTTTTTATTTAAATGTCTTTCGTGAAAACTAAGTTAATAAAATAAGGTGGTGGAAAATCCTTAACGATACATATAACTAACAGTATCTTGAACACGAAAAATATAACTAAAAAAAGCTATTTTTACTTAATAACCTTTATGAAATAAGATATATTTTTAATAATATGGCTTTAAAGCACCTGTTTTAATATAATAAGGTGTAACCTTTAAAGCTGGAATTTTTAACATTTCTAACTATATAATTAAATATGTTATAAGTAAGTTCTTAACTTAATACTCATCTTTCATATTTAAGTTTTAAAAAAGATTTATAACGATTTAATAATATTATAAGTATATTATATATACTTCGTTCCCTTATATAATATTAAATGTTATATTAAAGCGATTTAAGCTATTTTATTTTATCACTTTTATTTTTAAGATTAGTATAATATTTACTAATTTGATAACGTATGTGATAAGTAAACGGTACAGATAAACAAACGGTACATTTTCTTAACACGATACGACCTTTTAACTTCTTTCACTAATCCTGCTATTAATTCACTATAGATTTGCTTCCAGCAGAATCTCGATTAATTATAGCCTTTAAAGCTATGGAAAATGATCTAAATCTTAGCCTTCAAGGTGTAACGATAATTTACAACGTACTACTAATGACCCTTTTTACCTAACGTAATGGCTGGCCTATATAACGTGATATACTAGCTAACTTATATAAGCTTACTGATTTAAAAGAGTAAACGATTATTTAGTATATAATTAAGTTATATATATGTATATTCCACCCCTAGTTTTCTTACGTGGAAGATATAGCTAACCGATTACTTTGCGAACGCGACACGCCCCCTGTTAATATATAATAAGTTTATAACTTTATTAAACACTAGTTAGAATTTTAAATGCGTTTTACACATAAATACGACTATTAAAAGGTTAAATATGAAAATTTAAAGGTTATTTGTAAGTAATCTACCTTTATATATAACATTAAGGTTAAATATGTATTACGACCTGCACCCGACACAGGCCTCGAGAGGACTGGCACGGGTTAAGACAGAACGTATAGCAGGACGCCAACAGGTAAAGGGCGTTCCAAAGACAGCTTGTTAAGCTAGCACTCCTAGGCGGGGGTTCAATGTCACTGTAAGTCGCTGTTACTATAATGCACAGAGGTGAGTCTAAACAGTAGGACACAAATGAACAATTAAATACTAGCGTGAGGAACTAGAGTTCCTCCCGGTAGTTATGGGCACAACCATAGCTATCTATACTAACTAACTAAAAGGTACTTCGTACCCTACTTAGTCTGTTATACTTAGTAGTGCACCACACAGTTACGGCCAAGCAGTCAACTAAACGGTACTTGGTGTTGTTAGTCTTTATGGGCCACTAAGCGCTTTCTTACTAGTCGTAGGGGCTTCGGGTCTTTACACCCCTGGCCTAGTGCGTCCGGACGGTATATACTGTCTTTTCGTACTGTTCCTTCTGTAGGGGATTTATCAGGCCACCCCAGCTTAAGTGACGGCCTATAGGGTCGTTACACGATTCCCCCTCTTTAACATTCTTTTTCCACAAAGAATCGCTAAGTCGGTTTCCCTCTCTCTCCACCTTTATTATATCTTCTAACCGCGTTAAAAAACGTAAAAGATAAAGAAAGCAGAAGAAAGCTCCTTACAATTATCATATTTATCTTACAGAATCTCTTAACGCCTTCAGCTTACAGATATCTCCCTACACTCGTTACTAAACTAAGTCCTTATTATACCAAGTCGCAGTGCAGTCCAATAGCTGCGGCAAATACCAATCCGCTAACATGCCTTCCTTATATAACGTATTCGGGCACTCCAACAAGTTTATCAAGGGTTTAGTAGATAAGAAAAAGGAGTTAAACACCTTATACAACTAAGCGGTTATTAAACACTGTAACTCTCTTATAAAGTTACAGCATATCGAAACTTAACGGCACGTTATTAAAGTGAAGGCGATAAAGGTGTTTTCTCGTAAGGCTAAGGTCCTGTCCTTCCAGGAGTAGGCTGAAACAGCGGACCTAATCTGGGCCAAGCTAGTTTCCTGGGACTAGGATTCTTTCCTTACAGGCTTTCCTCCTAAGGTGCCACCTCAGCCTGCAACGTCTTTTTAACCTAGTCCATCGCTCCACTTGTTTTTTTTTTCTCTTCTCTCTTTTTTGCTAACTTTTCTAACAGTACTTATTTTCCGTATAAAGCTTCGTCGGGAGCTCCAGAAGCCTAGCCTCCTTATTAGGTCTGAGGTCCTTTTAACCCTAGCTAAAGTTTTAATAAATGTCTTCCTGTATTTACTAAAGAGTTTCCTGCCACTCTTAAGCTTTAAGTCCCACAATAGTCTTACTCTTCAGTATAGTAGTTTAAATGTCAGATCTTATCTTATTTTTTCTAATTCTTATCGTTAGCTTTAATCAGTTTAGATTCTTTCAGTAAAACTTTACAATCAGGTCTAGGCACTTAAGGTTCTTAACTAGTTCTTATAAGTTACTCTTAAGGTTATAGTCTAACCATTTAATAAGATACTCGAACGTATTCTTTCCCCTTTATAAATCCACAACTTCCTTAACGTTGTACTCGTTTTCGTCAGTATCGATCTTAATCTTCTTTTCCAAAGGAACTCCCTTCAGGGCGGGTTCTAAAAGCAAGATGTGAAAAACCTTAATCTGCACCTTTATGCTAGTAGGTAAGTCTAGTTTATAATTAAAGGTAGCGACCTTTTTTTTAATCTAGAACAGTCTATACCTTTTAAAGTCAAGCTTCTTACTAAGTTATTTCAAATACAGGTTTTATAAAAAAAGGTAAACGTAATCTCCCTTTTAAAGAGTCAGTCCCTTAACTTATTCGTTATCGTAATAAAGTCCTTTTTTAAGTACTAATTACTTAATTTAATGTTTATTAGCAAACTTCTTTATTTATTCACGTGTAAACCTGAGTTTAGCTTATAAGTGGTTATGTAGTTTTTACATCCAGTCTACGTAAACTACAGCTTAGGGGGCGCCGGTAGGCGGGCCTTAACGGAGTTTAGGCTCCTTACCGTAATTAGTAAAGAACGGTAACACACCTGTTAACTTAACTAACATTATGTTATAAGCTATCTGTGCTGTTAATAACAGTTTAAACTAATTATCTTATTTAAAGTTAACGTAAGCTTAAAGATATGTTATAAGTACCTAGTTAACTTACTCCGTTTAGCTATCTGTCTATAGGTAGAATGCTGTTAAAAGCTTACTCTTTATACCTATTCTTTATATTAATCCTTACTAAAACTTCGACACGATTAACTTATCTCGATCCGTAACGATGTTATCTGGCTAAAGGTGTTATAAAACTACCTTTTTCTTAAAGATATAAGCGAGTTGCTTTACTGTTATATCCTTTAATGTTAGTAAGAAGTAGGCCTATTTCGTTAATCTGTCGACCATTATAAGGATCTGGTTATAAGTAACTCCTATAGTAAGGTCCCTAAACTTTAAAATCCTGGTAATAAAGTTAAGTAAGATTAAACTTTATAACACCTGTGGTACAGGGAGTAGTTTAAAAAGCCTATAAGGTTTATAATGTCGATTTTACTTTCTATAACAGATATCGTAATTATTAACCATTTCCTTAACCAGTTTCTTTATTCCCGGGAAGGCGTACACTTACTAGGCTTACGTAAGGGTTTTGGCTTAGCCTATATATCCTCTGAGTCGAGACTTATGGACCTACTAAATGTACTCTTTCTATTTATTTAGGTTATAAATGTATAGTTTCTTTTAGTATTAAAACCTTACTCTTAGTTTAAACGTGCTGTATACGCCTTCTAATAACTGTTCCAGCTGATAACTAATTTTGTTATAATTTAGGTGCTTTAAGCACTCCTTTTTATAATCTTATATATACCTTAAGAAGTCTTTTAAAGAGCATTTATACTTACAGGTACCTTCTGCTAACCTTTTTACCTAAAAGTTCTATTATTACTAATAGATATTATACTTTATTTATAAGTTTATACAGATATTAATAATCTGTTTTAACGTTTAATCGTCTAATATTTATAGCGTGTGCTTTAACGTGCTGTTCTTAGCTTTGTTAAATATAGTAACGGGGATTAAGACTGGATTAGTATCCTTATAGTCCTGTCTCTAACTAAGAGTATTAGCTCACTTATTATCTTTTCCCTTAACGTAGTAGATCTGGAAGTGGAACAGGGCTATTAATTCTGCCTACTGTGCTTATTATAGGCTAAGCTCCTTTGTTAGGAAATACTAAAGGTTATTATAATCTAAGAAGACCTAAACCAGTTCCTTTATACCGTTTAAGTATAATGCCTATTTAGTAAAGCATTAAATAATCGCTATTAGTTCCTTATTGTAGATTAGGTATTGTAGGGCTAGGCTGTAGATCCCTTTTGATAAGAAGGTAACTAGGTAGCATTTCCTATCGTCTTAGACTTAGTTAAGTTCTTTACTAATTACAAACTCTAAAGAGTCTGTCTTAACTTAAAAAGGCTTTAAGAAATTAGGGAAGGCCAGAATTAGCACTGTAATAAAAGCATACTTAAAGTCCTTAAACACCTTTTATTATCTTTCAGTCCACTTAAACAGCTTCCCTTTACCTGTGAGTTTATATAATAATTTTACAATTTTCGTAAAGTATTTAATAAAATAGTGATAAAAGTTTGTAAAGTTAATAAAGGCTTATAACTCTTTTTAATTCTTTAAAGTAAGCCAGTCCCTAATTACCTTTGTTTTCTCTGATTACATTTTAAGCTTTTTAGGGGTTACTTTAAACCTTAGATAGTTTAGTTCCTAAACGTGGAAATAGCTCTTTTCCAGGTTTACTGTTAGCTTTACTTTTTTAAGAGCTATCAGAACCTATTACATATATTTTTAGTGTTCTTTTAAAGTTTCAGAATAGATTAAAACGTCGTTTAAATACATAAAGATAAACTTATTAAGGAAGGGGTAAAGAACACTGTTAATAAGGCCTTAAAAGGTTGTAAGGGCGTTTATTAATCTTATTAGTATGATACGGTATTAGTAATACTTATTACGAGTCCGAAAGGCTATCTTATGTTCGTCCTTTTCTTTTACTCTAACGTAGTTAAATCTTATAGGGAAATTAAGACTAAAGAACTAATTTACTTTAATAATCCGTTTTCACATCTTTATAATAAGTGGTAATAGGTAGCGATTCTTAATTATATCCTCGTTTAACGTTTAGTAATTAATAATTATATATAGCTTACTGTCTCCCTTTCTTAAGATAAACAGCACTAGGTACCCTGCTAGGGACTGGGACTTTATAATAAACCTGTTTTTTAAGTTCTTATTAATATACTCTTATAAAGCTTTAACCTGCTAAGGGTTTAAATAGTAAGGCTAAAAGCTACAAAGCTTCACTCCTAGCTTTAACTTAATTTTATAGTTTTATAATCTGTAATCCAGTAGTTATAATATCTTTTTTTAAAACAGGGTAAACTTTCTATATTCCACAAGTACCTTAAACAAATCAACTTCTTCACTTATCTGTAGATTAACTTCTTACTTTCCTTTACCTTTTAAATCGTTATTTAAGCAGTGTGGTAGACTTTCTAATCTTTTAACCGTCTTAATAAACCTAACCTAGACTGCGTTTAATTCTAAGGGTTCAACGTGCTTTTAAATACTTTATACATCTCTAAAGCGGTTTAGTGCCTTCTTAGCTTTCTCTAAATAGTAATTACACTTAAAGGACTTACTAAACGTAAGGTAACCACTCCTTTAATTAATTATAAGGTTATACTTTTCTAATTAAGGTAAACTTAAGATTATGTCGTATTTTATAACTAATGTAACGTTAAAGTCTATTTATTATTTATCCCCGTCTATTTTAATTAAAAGTAGTAAGTAATGGGTAACCTTACTATTATTATACTAATATAGGCCTCCTTCTCTATTCTAAATGGGAATAACCTCTTTATACTTTTCATTAAAGAGTTTCCTTTAATTAACTAATAAGGGGTGTATTAAGTTAAAAGCACTCCCGCTATTAATTACTGCTCTTACCCTAAACGGCCTCCCTTTTCCGTCTGTTATGTTAACACTAATGGAATAATGTTTATACTCCTTTAACATCTAAATTATAGTAATTACCTATCCTTAAGATCTTATCTAACCTAACCTTTAAGTGCCTCTCCTTCTTCTTAAGGTTTTTATTAACTAGTAGATTACTGGTTTCCAGCCCTTTTAAAGGGCCTGTAACCTTTTCTTAATTCCTTCTGGAAAAACAGGCAGCTCTAATAGACCTAACGATTAACCTTTCTTAAGTTCTTACATTTTAACGTCCAGTCAACTTTAAACGGTACAATATTCTTAAAGTCTTTAATAAGTTAATAGTACGCTTTATAGGCTTAAATTACAGTAATGTCTTTTTACTCTTAAATCTGTTAATAATCTTCCCACTTTTACCACTCCTTAGCTTTTCCGTTAAGATGTAATAAACACGTCGTAACTAAGCAGTTATTAAGTACCCCTCCTTACCAGTATAAAGTAAGGGCCTGGTTAACTATAGTAACTTTCCACTTATTACTAGATTCCCTAATTAGGGAGTAGGAGACTTAATAGTAGGCCAGTTTTAACTCTACCTTTATAACTATATAATCTTATCTTTATATGCTAGGGAAGTGGTTATAAAGGGCCTTAAATCCACAGTGCTAGTTAAGAGTGTAATTATTATACACGTAATTAATCTACAGTATGTCTCTATAATTAAGGTAGTTAATGTTAACTGCAGGTGCTATAATTATAGAGTATAAAATAGGGGAAGTAATGCCTTATTTTTTCTCTTCTTCCACTTACCTCCATATATATTATTTCTCCTAAACCTTTTCCTAAAACTCAAGTAATAATAACTTAACTTACTTTTCCACAAAATAATCTTCTTTAATAAGTTAATACTTAAGTTAATTAGTAAAGCGAATTCTGTTATAAAGTTTTAACTTAATTTCCATTACTTTATCCTTAAACGTTACAGTAAAGCCTTTAACTTACAGGTCCTTTACTTCGTCTATTAGCTCTTAATATCTTTCTTTCAGTTCCTAGACCCTCTGTTAATATACTTACTTTATACCTTCTTAAGGGACCTTTAAGGTGCTAGTTTAAGGCACACTAGCTTTAATGTGGGGCAGTTATCTAAGCTATCCTTCTTTTAGGGAAGTAAGGGTGCTGACTTACTTAACGTGCTTAAAGTATTTAAAAGTCTTAAAGGGCACTGTTAAGAAGAATTTTCGTTTCTCTAGTTTAATTCTCTTAATTTATTCTTTTTCACCTTCTAAGGCTTACTTTACCGTTTAGGTGGCCTAAAGGGCTAGTTCTTCAACTCCCTCCACTATCTTAATAAAGTCTAAGTCGGGGTCCTTCCTAGATTTCCTTAATTCCTAGGCTTATAAGGTGAGTTTTTTAAGGCCTGTTATAGCTAACTAGAATATTTCTTCCTAAAGTCGGTCTTTTATAACCTGTACCTCTAGTAGTTCTAAGTTTCCACTTTAGAGTTAATCTTCCACAACCTGCACCTTTATAGCTAACTCTTTTAAGACACCTTTAAGGATTAGATACATTATATCTTGGGGTTCTTCTTCTTCTTCTTTATCTCTTAAGTTACACTTATTTATTTAAGTACAGTCCTTTTCGTTACTTACTATCCTAATATAGATATCTTTTAAGTTAAACTTAACGTGCTTTCCTTTTTCTAGGACAGGTTTCTAACTAACTTGCTTTAGTAACAGACATTACCATACTATATATCCTTTCTTATTATAGTTAAAGTACTAGACCTGTAACAGGTCTTTAGACTGCTTTTACTGCTACTGTCGTTAAGGCTTATTACAGTTAAGTCGGTTTTAACAGTTTACTATACTAATATCTATTAGTCCAGGGTGGTGACCTGTTATAATTAATTAGTTCCCCTTCTTAAGTTTACTTAGCTAGTAAGGGGTCTGTTCCTTTTAGAAGTTCTTTTTATAATAGTGATTATAATACCAATTGTTAGTTTTAATAGCCATTTTAACCAGTTTTTATAAGTGGTCTAGTTAGTCTTCTCGGTAAAGGTCTCCAGTAACGTGTTCTTTTAAGCTACTTTAAAACAGCATTATTAAGGCCTTTTAACCGAGTTTAGTCTTTACTACTTCCAGTTTAAAGCGTGTAGAGAACTTAAGGACTGAGGATGTCTACCTTAAAGCTATAAGGTGTTATTTAGCCTACTAGGGGGCGTCTAGTTCTTTAAACTCAGTCTGGAGTTAGTTAATAAATACGTTAAAGTTGTTAAAAAGAGCTTAAATCTTAAAGGCCTCTTTACGCGCTTTATTTATAAAGAGGTTATTAATTATCTTTACATAGGGTTTATATTAATAGGCAGTTACTCTATTTAGTAAGGTTCTGGTAAACCTGACTTTTCCTTCTTCTTTAAAGAACTGCTCGTTATAATAAGTAATATAACTCTAAAGTTAAGTTATCTAGGACTTTAGTTACGTAGAGTCTCCCTTAAAGCGCGATAGTGGGGGAAGCTTTACCCGTTTCTTCTATAAGCCTTTAAGGTTGTTATTTTCCAGTTTAACAGCGTTAAGTCAGGCCTGAAGTTTTTTAATAAGACCGATACAACTCTTAATATCCCTAGGGAAGGTTTTGTTAAGCTTTTTAATTAGTCCCTGCTGGTTAAGGTTTAAGTCTTTAAAACGTGCAGCTAACTCGTTAATAGTGGGGAGTTAAAGTTAAGCTTATACCTCCTTAATCTCCTTACCTTTTCTAGA
>Ga0247770_1000885_pt1 | contig 27121 bp, 35 predicted proteins | sample UWRJL136409B6_FD_179943 | JGI IMG/M metagenome (GOLD analysis project Ga0247770, IMG submission 179943) | Plant litter microbial communities from Arlington Agricultural Research Station in Wisconsin, United States - UWRJ-L136-409B-6 | ecosystem: Environmental > Terrestrial > Plant litter >... | reverse complement strand
AAATACAAAAGAAAGCTCCCTGTGTGTGAGGAGAGCACATGACCAAAGGCTCCTGCGCTCCAGCCTAGCCTGGAGCGGTAAGGCGCCTGCGCGCCTGAGCGCCAAGAACTGCCGCTGCAGTTCGACACTTTCCCATCCCAATCACCAGCAAGAGCACCTTCTAATAGTCTCTTAAACAGATAATTCGCCCACAGGCTCACGCGGCTTTCTCTGTTAAAAGATCAGATAAAATAGCCCCCCCTGCCGAGACGAACACGAAGGATGAGGTGAAAGTGGAGACCGGAAGCCAGCCGTGGAAGGATGTTCTCCAGACGCCTTCTGTAGAAGTTCAAGTCCGCTTCTTGAGGAACGGGCGGGGTGCACCGCAGTGCCCTACATGTAGGGTGTGCACCCCGCAACGAACCGCCCTCGCTTCGACTCACGTTCACACTAGCCCTGTGGTCCAAAGTTCCCATCTCGTGAGTAGGTATATAATGCATGTCTCCGAATTCGATGATGGCCCTCCGCTTGTTCAGAGGTGGACCTGACGCCACATCTACCCCATACAGCCACGTCCTATGACTACCTACCAACATTGCTTCTCACGACCGCTCTGGAAGGGACGAAATTGTCAGAATTGGCTACACACAATGGCTCCCGATTTACGAAACTGAAAAGCCCTACAAGATCCTGAGAGATTTGAGGTCTTCTGAATACGGCGATTACAGCCCAGGTATCAATACTACAAACGTTGCCGTTACGTGTCGGTGTTATGTGAACCACGTGAGATCGCCTCCAAGTGATGATGGCTGCGGATGATGGGTTCCTATTCCACAATCGCTCCCGGCACCGAGGCCTACTGAGCATAACATGCCCGGAAGGAAGGACCCCGCCTGTAAATGCCAGCGGTGGATCAGAGTTTGTTGACGGGCCGCGAGGGAAAGGGTCGCTTCTTCACCCCCGAGCTGGCGAACAGGCTGGCGCTGGCAGGCGCCGCCAGACAGATCATTCCCCTAGATAATCTTTGGAGTTGATGCTAACATCAACATACTCCCGGAGTGTCTCAATGAAGGCTACAAATTCTCGGAGGCCGCCTGTGGTCGCAAACCATCAAGGACGACACTCGATCCGGTCGCCCGTGTGACGAATTCCGAGATATCCGTTATCGGTTCCCATGACGATAGCCCTGTGTGCTAGATCGAGACTAGCCCAGCTTTCCTGGTTACGAATCCATTGCGTCGAGGCCTCCTTGTATCTTGACAACTTCGCACACCCCGCCTCTTGTATATGACGGAGGTCGCTGAATTTGAGGTTGATACGACGTCCGGGGCAGGAGCGACGAATAAGTGGGTGCGTGCGCTCCATAAACACGTTTAATGCTGACCGACTGGTTGGAATGCGACAGATGTCGGTGTATGCCCTTGCCAAGGCGACGGTTGCCTAGCCGGCGCTGTCGCTCCATACTGCGGACTGTGAGTTGCGTGAGCGCTTGCTTATATGATCTGACAGAGATTGGAAGAGTGTTGGCCGCTTGATGTCGCTGTCGAATTTGAATCTGTGTCCCACAAAAAGAACTGGTTAGTAGAGCACGTGACATAGGATATTCGAAAGGTGGTCACAGACAGCCTACCTATTCAAAGAAGGCACGACGCCCGCGATTCTACTCTCGAAATTTCAAGGAGAGAATCGATGGCTCGTGCCGCCGCCAGGGCTTGCCGGAGGGCGTCCACTCAATCAAGTTCCCCAAATCAAGCCGCGCAGATGGAACAGAAAAGCCGGCAATCAGCGCAGTTTGAGGGTGGGATCGCTGGGGGTTCGAGCACCAGCTAACAGGCAGGCGATTCTTTAGACAACAGCGATTGTCTTGGAATTGGGGCCACGGATGGTGCCGCGGAAGATAATGCCCGCCGACCACCATGCGACCAGAATTTGAAAGGAAAGGAACGAGGGTGGCCGCTGCAACGCTCCGGTTCCTGTTTAATTTCATATTTGCAGCGCAAATTCCGTTCTCTCGCCGCAACAGTGCCTGGGCCGGGGAAGATAAGAGCGCCATCTACGCTGCGGGTAGCCATTCCTTCACTTGGCCTCTGTGGTTGGAACTGCGTCGCTGACCCTATTGGCAAAACTACCTACGTCCTGTCCCCCTCCGAGAAGGACACAGCTAACATGAGCTCCTCGACGCCGTCACGGAGAGCCATTCTTTCTCCAGACTACCTAGGTATGATCGATAATACAGAACACTTCCACCAGAACGGCTCCGCGCGTCACAAGCAGCGTCACTGCCACGCCCGGCTGATCGTCCTATACTAAAAAAATACTTGTCACAGAGTATGGAAATTACAGAAAACTCGGACCAGTCAAGCCGGTATCGTCTCAAGCTCAAACAGGCATCAAATCCGCAAGTAATCTTCAACGATCGTTTCGCTGACCTGGACAGGCGAACACCACAGCGTCAAATACGGCATTGTATGGTCCCTCTGCTGGTCCACTGCTTCATCCAATCAATCCAGAAACATGCATATTCCGAAATGTAATGCATAGGCCTTGTTGTGCGCCCGTTGCCGTGGATGTGCGACAAGGCTGGGGGTCTTAAAATGGAAGCGGGTGTGCAGCGGGGTTGGACAGGGGCTGGACCCTTTGTGCTTTGTACCGGCCCATCCTGCCTGTCACACCTCCCTCACCGGGACAAGAGCCAGAGCCTCGTCGTGATCCTGAGGGAAGCAGTTTATGTTTCATGTCCCCGCATTTCCCTTAGCTCCCTCCTGTTCTCCAATTATCCAGCCCGCAACATACTAACCACCCTTCCCCCCAGTAACCGACCTAGCACACACCCCCTCCGAAATCTCCGCTGTTACAACATCCATCTACGCCTGCCAAGTCAACGAGGAGCTGGGCGAGACGGGTTCGTTTGGTGCCGTCGAATGGAAAGTTAGCTAGTGGCTTGCTGACCGTGGAAACGGCGGCGGAGACAGGCCCAGATAGTGCCCGAGAGTGGTACCTCCGCTCGACGTGGTCCTTGATCAGATGGCCCAGTGCCATCAGCTCCGACTTCAGCTCGCTATCTCCGCCGCCATCCAGAAGGTAATATTCGAGCCCGGCGAGGGTTCCCGCTACCACTCCCGCGTGTTGCCACCCGTCCCCTCCACCGGGAGCTGATGTGGGTGGGGGTCCCCATTTCTTGGGTGGAGGAACAGGTGGTATTGGTGCTCCAGATGCATTCGTCTTGCCACGACTATTGCGCCAGACCGACCATCTCCTCCTGGTCAGCCAGATTATACCAGCAATTATGGCGGGCCGAAGTCGACACTGTTGGATGTTCCTAGCTTGGAGACGTAGTGATGACGGTCTGGGGAGCATAAAAGGTGTACTCGCAGGAAAGAGTCACCATACCTGGAGTAGGGAGGATCGTAGGCTCTATGGCGATGGGATTGGCTGAATAGGAGACCGTCGCTTCAAGAGCCACCCCTGAACCCGAAGTTATTATGCTCGTGGGTTGTGGACATATGAAAGATTGAGTAAAGATGGTGCCTCCGGGGGCGGGCGGGGTCACCCATGTCTGCGACGGAATGCGATATACCTTAGACGGCGTTTTGTTTGTGGTGGTTGACATGTCGGAATGAGGTTGTCGTTACTAGATCAGAGAACATGGCGGAGAGATAGCGGCCGTCGCCGAAAGGGGAACAGAAAAAGAGTGACAGAGACACAAAGGGAGAGAAAGGGGGGAGAATGCCAGGACGAGCCTACGTCCTGCATGGGGCAGAGCCACCAAAGTAAAAATGAAGAATACCCCCTCCTCTCTTTCGGGTACCAGTACTTGGACTGAAGGCGGCGAGGCAACGAGGCAGCGCCAGTGGCTTTAGGGGAGTTGTTTTGGTTTGATTAGAATTTCATTTGCAGCGGCTAGGTGCCCAGATTGCGGGTTTCCCCATCGTGGCTGATTAAGTGTTTCAGCTGCACCAATTTTCGTGCCCGAAGAATGATGAGAGGCGATAGAAAGGCGAAGCGCGAGAATCATAGAGGCGGGTTAGGTTGACCTGGTGCTCCTCGCGGGGTACTTAGTATGGCCCCCACTTATCGCTGGCTGTGTCGTCTGCCCAACACCTCTTTGCTCTCAAACAAAGCTGATCCCCGTCCCACGTCACCGATGTAATTGTTTCTTTTTTGTCTGGGGAGCTGCTGCACAGACTAAACATGAGCCAGGATCTGCAGCCAGATCTCCGCGTCGCTGTTAACTTTGGGACAACATACACCAGCGTCACCTGGATCTGCCCCAAGCAGGACTACCCATCCCTCCAGGTCATCAGCGACTGGCCCGACGGCGGGGGCAGCTGCGATGTCACCAACGAGCGCAAGGTCCCCTCCGTGCTAGCCAAGCATCCAACAGCGAGCGGCGTTCGACGATGGGGACTCCTCTGTGACGACGAGATGAACGAAGCCGACAAATGGCGATACCTCAAGGTCTTTCTCGAACCGCGCCAGCTCGAGATCAGTCGAAAGAAAAAAAATATCGTCTGGGCGCCGGGGAGCATGGCTCAGGTGCACCAGCTCGTCATCGAGTACCTACACCAGGTGTATCTCCACATCCGCCGCAGTGTCTCGATGCGTGTCAAACGAATGGCCAATGCCGACGATGACGGGTGGGACGATATGGCGATCGAGTTCGTCTTCAGTGTGCCTACGACTTGGCGTGGCCAGGACATACTTGAGGACTTCCAAGCCATCATTCGGAACGCCGGCTTTGGCGTGTCGGAGCACCACGAGGTCGTCCTGGGACTGACTGAGGCCGAGATAGCCGCCGTTGCCTCCATGTCCCGGGTGGGTTCGTCGATTCCCTTCACCAGCGGCGATGTCTTCCTGTCCATTGACGCCGGCGGGGGCACCACCGATCTTAAATGGTGTGTATCTTCACACGCAGGGGCATGGTCGTCTCACATCAGAACTCAGCAATAGCCTCTGAAGAAGAAAATTTTGCGCTGGGTATTGGGTGCGCCTGCTTTGTCCTCACACACCAGCCTCTCCTAGAGACGGCCGTGTAGACGCGATATTTCCGGCCAACGAAGCGACGACGTTGTCCATCGCTGCCACAGCGGCTGGTCGTCAGCTTATATTCGACACGGGCAATGTCCATCACGTTACATTCCAGTTTGGGCTTCAGGACTCAACCGCATTCCGTGGTCTCGGCGAGCCCCGTAACAACTTCTATTACAATTCGCGACTCTCTCCGGATCAGAGCTCCTTCGACATGCTGTCAGAATCTAGCACTCATGGCCAATTGTGGTGATGGTTGTGTATTGTTGTTCTGTGGAAGAGAATCTCTGGCCTGCAGGGTCCCCTATTGCCAAGCCGGCTACATCCGCGAATGGCTCCAATTGCTTATATAAGCTGACACATGCAAAGTCTCGATCTTGAGCCGTTTTGAGGCCCATAGATGATTGGGGTACTGTGCGAGGATTGCCCTTCGTATGGGACAAGATGAAGACCGTCGACCACACCAGCTATCTGCTCTCGGGGGGTTCGCATTTGGAGGCAGGGGATTTGATATTCATTGCAAGGAGGAGTCGGACAAATATTTGACCACCTGCATCTTTCCGAAACCACGCGACTGGGACATGATACAAATCTTGACTAACGGCGTAGGGTCAACAATGGGCACTATACCAGGAAATCAAAGGTGAAGGCACACTTAATTCCTGCCAACCCCTTTGATTCGTCTCGGGCCGATCAAACTACCAGTACTCCCCATGTAAGTATGATGAAACCAGCCCTATGCTTTCCAAATACAAACGCTAAGACTTCCCCAAGCACCTTGCCCACCGCTCGTTCAACTAATGGAAATTCGTTGATGCTAAGCTCAGGGCTTTATGTTTGTCAACGATCACTTCCCCTGCTGAGCACCAGGCGGACCCTCCTTGTCGCCCAGCGACCTTTTAGCGTTGTTCAGTGTCCCTAACCCCACAAGTAAGAACCTCTCTAATCTGGAACATCTCGCCCCAAGCCTAGCATTGGCAACCACCAAGCGGTTCAGAGCCTTTATCTTCAATCCCAGCCTTCGAAATAAAGCTTGCAACTCGTCTGGCGACAGGCCCGTGTTTTGGGAAAAATAATAAAAGCGCTGGTTCTTCGCCCGTCGCTTTAAACCTTCCTCATTCAAATGTTCCTTCTCCTCGGAGCAGCGGGCCTTTTCTTTGTGGAGGATAATGAAGTGATTGCAGTACCGATTGATAGCTTCTTCGACGACTTGACTCGGTTTGATAGTGGCTTCGCCCCTCGACCTTCTTGAGTGGTAACGCTTGACGACCTCAAGCGTGTCGTCGAGCATCTCACACAGATAGGCGGGGCTTTCCTAGTCATCCTCTTCATCACCATCATCTAGTTGCTCGGCGACGTTATCTGCCTCCTCGTCCTCATCGTCATCATCCATGAGCTCGCCCTCTTCCTCGTAATTCACGGGCTTGCCCTTGTCGTCTGCCAACTCGACCCCCCCATTGTCATTCAGGGGCTTGCCCTTGTCGTCTGCCAACTTGCCCTCTTCCTTGTCATCCATGGGCTCATCCTCATCGTCCATCAAATCTTCTTCGCCAACCTTCCAATTCTCATCCTTATTCCCCCTCTTGGCTTCTTCGAACTCGATCGCCATTTCATTCTCCTTGCCGGCGGGAAAATTGGTGGCATGTGCTTCTGTCGTGCTCTCGGCAGCTGGTGGGTATCCATCGTCTTGTGACAGAGGACTTGGCAAGTAACTCGTATCTCTGAGGAAGCGGGCGCGCCGGCCCCACCCGGATCGATGTATTTGTTTGGGGTCCATTGCTGCGGGCCGGTCGGGAGAGAGGGCGTGATAAATATATTGCCAAGGGATGGCTGGTAAGGCTATCAAGTATGAGCTACTCGTTCGTGCCGGTCGCGTGGGATTCTCCGGTCGGGAGTTGGGGGTTGAGACAGCAGATTGGGGACGGCGTCGTGATGTTGCTTTTCCAGTCGCGGGAAGGCCGCTCAAGTGCAGGCTCCCAGGTCCGTGGTACCTACCGGCCGGGGGGTGGAGTTGGGTTGGTCTTTCCTTGACAGGCTGTCCGTCGGGGGAAGGTAGCAGACGCTGCAGGCATCTTGTGACTGAGAATCCGACACACAGACTTGTGATGTCTGTAGTAGTTGTATCGCCATGTTTAGCCCAATGAATGGCATTTCTTGTTTGCGCAACTGTCGAATAGTTTCGCTTTCGGTGTTTCGTTCGCGGTTGTTTCCTGCGAGGGAGGTGCAGCCCATGAGCCGGTCCGGGGCGGCTTGTCACCCAGCGAATTCCCGGATTTCCCGCCGCATAGAGCATCACTTAGATGGCCCTAAGCGACACTTCAACCGGCCGCCCCTCGCTCAGGCCCGGCACCCAATCCACGGGCCGGCTAGGTGCCTAGCAACCTGCTTCACTCGCAGTCTTCAGCACGAGCGGGATCAGAATATGCCAGCAGAAGCCGTGACTTACCTGGTACGTGTCTGTGATGTTCACGGGGTGTAGCTCAAACACGAGAGGCTAACTAGGAGAGGTACATGGAACTTCTGGCACCCCTCCTCATATGGCATGGCATTGGTTTGACCATCATAGTCGAGTTGCCCGGCCTCTAGACCGACCCGTCAGGCTCATCGGACTCGCCACTTTCGCCTCGCTGGATGCTCGCTCTCATGCTGAGCAACCTCACATGAACCGCCAGAACCTCCTCCAAGGTGTCAAGATCCAACACCGTGCCTGTTGTGGACTCGTTGGCTCTTGCCAAATGCTATCGCCGAGCTTGTAGAAAATTATGGCGCTCGGTCTCACCCTTCGTGTCGTCGGGGAAGCCATCAAGCTCGTCGCTGTCAGGCCAGGTCGCTGGCTTGTCTGCAAAGGCGGCCTTGGGCCAGTGTCTCTTGGCGAAGCCGAGTTTGAGTCGCTGTCATTGCTGGACATGAGTGATCTGGTTGCTTCTGAGACGAATGATGTCAGCGAGCGGCCACAGCAGAAGCGATTGGAAGACACGAGAGAGTACCTGTTATGTGCGGCGAATCTGGGCACACGAAATTTCCTTTTTCGTGCCTCACGCACGTGACGCCGGGAAAAAAAGAACTAGCACAATCAGATGGCCATTTTTGCCCTGATTTTCGATTTTTTCGATGCTAGCTAGTTTGATTTGAGCTCAAATCAAAATCCCAGGATTACAATCACTCGGCCGCTTGACTACGTTAAAATCCGCGGGCGATTGCACCTGCAGGGGCTTGAAGGCATCACCAGTTCTTGGCCAATCAGAATACTGCCGCTCTTGACCGCCCTCTTCCAACTTCAACAACGCTCTATCTTCCACCTTCTTCTTCCACCTTACAACAATCTTTTCAACTGTTCAATCTACCCAACCACCCTCTTCCATCTTCCTTTTCCGCCGTTGTGGTCGCCGAGCTGCTGCGGCGCCCAGGACACTTATCACTCCAAAGACACACTTTTCCTGGCCAATCAGAGCCCTCCACCATTCCAGACTGCCCTCTTCCAACCACATTCTTCCATCTTCAACCTTATCCTCCATCTCCTTCTTCCTCCTTACAACCAACTTTTCAGCAGTTCAATCGGCTCGATTTTCTACCCTTCCAACCCTTCTTTTTCCCACCTCTTTTTATCGCCTTGGTGCAAGACCTCCAATCCGGACCCACTTCTCCTGACCAATCACGCCTATTTATTTTACCTCGCGCCGCACCTCGAGATGCCCCGCCAACTGCCATGGAACCAGCCTCGTTAACCTGACTTTGAAGACCTCAACGGCACCAACAACCTGGACTTTATCGATCTTATCAGTAACGATGGCCTTGACGACGAGCCTATCGATTACGATTCTGATGGCCTGGAAGAGCCTGATGGAGATGATTTCTAGCCGAATTCAGAACTGGTCTTGGCGTACCGCGAACGCCGTGCTCTAGCACGCCAGACAGCCAGCGGCATGGTCCCCGTGACCCCTCCTCGTTTGCAGGGTAAGTCCGTCCATTATCACCATGATTTGGCTGCTAATGTTGGTCATCTTGGACACGCAGTCCCGGCGACCCCGTGCCCTGCACCGGCTCAGCTACCCTCTTCGTCGTCGGCCTTCGACCCTCCAATTCGGCCCGGCTACGCTCTTCCACCTGTGCCATCCGACCTGCAGCTGCCATCGATCTCCACCCTGCAGCTGTTCCAGCCGCCCCTGCCGCCGAGGAGCCCCCCTCCCAGCCGGCAGCACTTGACAACACCCCTCCCTACGGCAAGGTTTCGGCAATAAGCTTTGAGGAATATCGCTGGGCTCAGCGTTCGTGAGATAGCCACCGCCCTGAAGCCTACTCAGCGGTAAGTGCAGTACGGCCTCATCGCCGCCAGCTACCCACGCCACTACAGGGCTGGTCGGCCTCGTTCAGTTCCAACCGAGGCTATCGAGGTGGTTCACAACTTTGTCAATACACCCAACAAGACCAAACGCACGCTGCCCTGGCATGAGCTCCAACAGTTACTTCCGGTCCTCCAGAACTACAGCCCTCGCACCATCCAGGCCGCCATGGAAGCCAACGGCATCCAGCGTGTCCTCCAGCCCGTGCAGCAGCCCCTCTCTCGGGTCAACCGTCAGAAACGCCTGCAATTTGCCCTGCAATTCGGCCACCTGCTTCCCGAAGAATAGGAACCTTAGCTGCAAATAGGTAACTTTCCAGCTGCTCATATTTGTACCTCTAGGCATAGCTATCCAAATAAGAGTTGAATCCAGAGGCCCAAATTCATCTAGGCGTGGTGTTAAGGGCAGGATAAAGGATTTGCGGGGCGCTTGCGGAAAATGTTAACGCTGCGGAAGATATCCATACCCCGTAGCCTGGAGGCAAAGGTATCTACAAGTTCAGGTCGTAAGAAAGCTCAAGGTTGAGGGTTGATTGTGCCTGCAAGCGTAAGAAGGCAGGCTTAACAGGTGTCAGGACCCCCTGAGACATGAGAAGAGGCACAGTAGCTCAAACCGATGTCGTCCCACTGAGCCGGGAGCCTGCATGTAGGGGAGGAACCACCGGGGCGGTAATGGTGTAATATCGCCATCTGCTTGATCAATCTCAACCGATGGATCGGGGCAAAGCGTTTGCTTGGTGCCACATGACCGGAACTGCTCAGAGACGACTGTCGAGTCGGAGCCTCTCATTCTTTATTACATCCTCGGCGTAAATACCACCGTCCAGCCACGCGAGGCTAACATGTCCGAGGTCTCGACACATTCTGCAGAGAGTGACGACGTGCAAACCCCCGGCTTTATCTTCTTCCAGCTGGGTGATCTCGAGTATGCCCGGCACAAGCTAGGGGAGAATTGGTCCCTTTCTCTTGCCGAAACGTTGATTACGAGTATCCAAGAGGATAACCTGGACTGGAGGACCACCGGATTCCACTTAGTTGCCCGACTAGGCGACTTTGGCGGTATTAATGGGGGTATACGCCATCGATAACATGTTTCCCGAGGACGACATTACCAGCGCTCGCCAGCAGGTCACTCATCGCTTTTGGGGTATCCCTCCCAGCCGAGGTCCAGGTTTCGGATTGCCAGAACTGGTCCGTGCATACTCGTGGATGACCCCGCAGTCACGTGATCCCGGGCCGCGTGACTATGGGGACCGAAGGACCGACTTAGGTTTCCGGCTTGTCGGTCCCCAGGAAATACAAGCCCAGAGGGCTATATAGTAGGCAGTAGTCCTCGGAGTGAGGAACTGGTCTTGGTTCCTTACGCAAGCAATAACAAGTCTATTATCTACAATCTTCTATCAGGCTCCTTATAGAACACCCTATGACAGTGACCCCAGCACTGTTCAGTACTTGCGCTAACCCTCCTTCCCCCACTGTCAACACCCCAGGCGTCCTGCCTTGCAGTCTACACCTACTTGGGTGCAGGTTGTAACTTCTTGCCCAGTTCTGTGCAAGAAGTTGTTACCACCATGGACCAAGAATTAAGTCATTACCAAGACAAAAAATTAAATAAGGATGTCGCAATTACTGTATTTGCTAGCCAAGATTACTTTGCACTGCTGCTACCCAGTCTTCTTTAAGATCTGAAATAACATCATAGCGCTCAGAAAGGCTTTTACATTGCAAATAGCTATTCTTGGATAGAATCAACGCGAACATTAATACGGATACACTTTCTGAGCTAGTCTATTATGTACTGGTATGCTATATACTGGTATTCTCTAAGCCAGGATATTATATACTATCCTAGCTTTAGTACTAGGATACTACGTACTATCCTCAGAATTAGACTAGGATGCTACTGTTAAACTATACGCAGTTATAGGGCCTTATAGGCCCTTTAGGCTTCCTGTTACGACCTGATCTTGACGCAGACCCGAGGGGGGGTCAGGACAAGATAAGACAGAGCGTATGGCAGGACGCCAAACTTGAGGGGTGATCCAAAGACGGATTATTAAGCTAGCACTCCTAGACGGGGGTACACTGTCACCGTAGGTCGTTTTCACTATAATGCACAGAGGTGAGTCTGAACAGTAGGACACAAATGAACAATGTAATACTAGCGTGAGGATCAGGAATCTTCACACTAAGAAGAGCACAAATGGGCCGACCATGGGCATTCACTCAGGATAGTCTAAAAGGTGTATGACCAAACTGAACAGACCGGGCATTTAATATGGCCATGAAACTTAGAAACAGGCCAACCAGATATTCAGCTAGAGCCTATTATCAAGACATTCCCAATGCGCTAGGAAGGCAATGGAGCTGAAGGAAGTGCTACTTACCGAGGACCGAGTAGCTGAGGCAGTGATATCTCCAACCGGGCGCTGGGCTCATGCAGGCCAGTTCGCCTGGACCAGGCAAGAGGTTCAGCAAAGCAATCGCAGGGCCTTCATCGTAACCTCGAACTTCGTTTGGAGCTTCGTTATGTAGACAATCATGTCATCGACAAGTGATGTCAGTGGCTCGACCGAACCGGTCGGCACAGCCGAGGTCGAGCTGTTGTCGGTGCTGTGCATCATTGGGCCGGTTGCTGCTGAGACGAACGATGTCAGTAAGCCGCCAGGAAGAAAGCGCTAAAAAGGCACGAGAGGGTAGGTAGCTACTCACCGTTACCCAGGTGAAGGTATGCTGAAAGTCGTGAAGATCTCTGAGGTCTGGGCTGGTCCTATCGCTGTGTGAGAAAAGCAAGCGGGGAGAGGAGGACGGGGCACAGTGGGGGCGGTCAGACAGTAGCTGTCTGCACCTAGGTACCCGTGCCTTTGAGCTCGAGATAGCGCGTCAGACCCCTTTTGAGCAGAGATGGGGGACTGGGAGAGCGGCAGAAACAGAACAGAAGACTTGAGGCAGGGCTGGGCCCTTCTCAGTTCTTTGTTCCCCGTCTCAGGTGGTCCGACGGACAATCAAAGGGTAGTTGCGGGCCAGTTGCTGGCAGGGCGATGAGTTGATGCAATTGGTGTACTCTGCAAGCACCCGAGCTTGCAGCCGTTGGCGGCCATGATTGACGAAGAGCCAAACACAGCGATTGAGTCTCAGAGGCGCGACGCCAAGTAAGCTACTTCGTCAGCCCCGACAGCAGCATATCCCAACGGCCTTGATAATCTTCAGAGACCCCTATCGCGCGATTTCAGGCGAGCTACGTAAGGCAACTCATCAGGCGGGACGGCAGCGTATCCAACAAGCCTAATAATATTCAAGGACACTAACCACGCGATTTCAAACAAGGTACCTCGTCAGACGCGGCTCCAGCGTATTCCAACGACCTCAACAATCTCAGAGACACCGATCAGCCCGCCTTCGTCCCCCCCGCCACCCCCCTCGCCGTCCTCTCGGCAGTACCCAGTGCGGCCTCTCAGTCTACACCAGAACCAGCAAATCCACGTCACCTAGCTACCTACGTAGTCCGTCATATCTGCTGTGTTACGCTGCTAACGTTCGAGGGATCTCAAAGTTGGAGCCGCTGCTAGGGTAGTATCCGCGCGAGAGGCTTATTCGGGATGGAGGCGGTCAACGGGAGGCCCAATGAAGCAATCACAAGGCCAATCAGAATAAAAGACATGGCATGGAGCGCATTTGAGCACCAAAGGAACCTGAAAAGGGGCAAACAGGAAGAAAGACCGTTTCCGGAGCATCGCCTGTAACCAACAAAACAGAGGGAAGTCCGAGCACTAATTCTTCCGGTGAGATGCCGGACAGCAGTCCTTGAAGCTGTTCTGGGCGCGAGCGGTCCATCCGCAATGGTGTCTGTCTGTCCACGTGGACCATCTCCAACATCGACGCGAAGGCTCCGATCGGGCGAGGATTGCTCTTCCCCGCGAGAGAGACATTGGAGGAATGGGGTGAGATTTCTCGAGAATATGATACAAGGCTGAGCAAGACACTTGCCTCGACAGCGAGGAAGTCGGATGTATCCTCTGCATTGGCTCGGGTCCCGTTCGGCCAAAGCGTTCGGACATCGTCGTCTTGGCGGCTCTGCAGGCCGTCGTGACCACCAGCTTAGCCTGACTCTTTCCGCAAGAGGCATGCTGGCAACCCATAGAGACAATTTATGTGCCCAGGGGAAGTACTACCCCGAGGTATGGGGGGGTTGGAATGGGAGGGCTGGGAACATGGTCCGGGATAGCTCAGCAGTAATGACCATGGAGTTTTGCATACCTCGCTCACAGTAGCCCTGTCCCAGGTCGACCGCCCTATCAACCGACTGCGGCGACTGGCGACTGGCGACTGGTGACCGGGGACTGACGCTGTACGAAAACTGGGCCATCTTGGCCCCCCGGCCCCCGGGCCGTTCTTTATGCTCTTCCCAACTGCGGCGACAGCGGGGACAGCCGAGGTCGAGGCGACAAGCACAACTAGGGCGACAGTTGGCAAAAGACGCAGGAGGGGGTAGAAGCTGTTGTTGGTGTGAAGAACTTGTCGTTCAAAACCTCACCGAACAACAAAGGGTGAGCGAGAATCGGTCCTCGGACTTGTTTAGCTGTATCATCTGCAAGGCCTGCGGCAGCGGATGTAATGAAGGAAGGGGACTCGGTCGCCGGGGGCCTAATTTTGCGGAAACAGATGTTGAAGACCTGTATCAGCTTTAGGAAGCGGTAGACGATCGCTCGCTCGCTGGCCGAGCATCTATCCAGAAACTGCAACGTAATATCCTTGTCCAAGGCACATGTACCAAGCATATGGCACACGGTTGCGAGGCAGTGTTGACGTCTGGGTATTGTTAGCGTCATCACGGTCGGTTTGGAACGCTTGCGATATCACTGCATGGATGTTGAGGGTGGTTTGGAAGCGATGTTCCAAGACATGAGCCGGCCGTTGAAAAGACGCAGCCTGTTCTGATCGGATCAGCAAACTTGAGGCTCAAGGAAAGGAAAGCACTCACATATCTCCCATTGCAAACAAGGCAACACGCCCAGTCTGCTTCCAACAACCCAGCATGTTGTGGACAGCAACCACCATGCGGAGGAGACCTCACCCAAATAGCGAAACATCGCCGTCATAGAGGTAATGAAAAACTCAGTCTACGTAGCTGAGTGGTCAAAGTGAACACATTACTCTTCCCCCTCTCGCCGTGTGGTCTCTTCACGTGTAAGTTCGAGTCCTACAGGTGGCGGTGTTTACTTTTTGATTTCATGTTGAGGGATTTACGGAGCGGTGGAGTTCAGTCCTTTTTTTTTACGAGTTGCTCCTGAAAGAGGCCGGGCTCGCTCCATCTTTCGGGTCCAAGGCTTAACGCTCCTACTCAAATGTTAGTTTTCATGAACTCTGATGACGAGTGGTCCGAGTCTATGACATGTATGAGTGATTGAAAAACGGATATCGGGCGCTGGAATGAGCAGATGTGACTGATACGAGGTGTGGGGGGCCCCATAGGGGTTTGAACTGTTGCCTAATGGCGTAAAGCATGCGGCGGTTCTAGATTTTCAACAAGGTTCTCAAACACGTGTAGAGTTCAGCTGTGTCCTCCATCCTCGATGCATAGGTTTTGGCATGTCCATACATGTAGCAGTTCAAGCAAGTGTGATACTCAGCACTAGACGCCTTGTTGCATAATAGTTATCAGAGAATGACAAAGCCAGGAGTAGTTATCAAGACAACACTGGCAACTATAGAAGTCCGGACTCGCGGTAGGTAATCATGCAGATGAACAGGATCGTTTCCATTGACAACTTGAGCTCAACAACCTGCCTCCCGCAAAAAAGACAACACGCGAATGAGGCGAAGGCGCCCTAACTGATGGCAAGCCAAGTGAAGCCGTTCCAGTAGAAGAATTTTTGACATGCCCATAAAAATCACATCCTCGCGTGTGCGCCTTAACGTATACACCACCAGTGATACTGTGGTTGATACTGTGGTTGATACTGTGGTTGGCATGTGGAGTCCACAAGACGAGCTTCTGTTGTCGGTGCACACTTGTACGGTGGCCGATATCTGTGACTCGGATGGTGCTGACATACACTGTCGCTTCAGCGGCCGTAAGGTGGCCGTCAAGGTGTTCCCACGTGCTTCCCCCTCGAAGGGCTCGCTCCGCTGGCGCTGATGATCTGATAGGATGCGCAGCCGACACCTCCACTTGGCTGGAGTCCTTGACGCGAAGTTTCAGATGGCTTCGCCTACAGTGGTGGTACGGGAAGCGGGTAGAACTGCCAAATTGGGGGCGCGATAACTGTGCAAACTTACCAATTTACAGGAACGAACCCCAGGAGAAATGCGAGGGCACAAACTCTGGAGCACAAATCTCGACTTGCAGAAATTGGCGCCAAGAAGCGGGACTGTTGGAGCCTGGAGTTGTTTTTCCCTAGGCCAGCTCCAGATTTCTCCAGCTCTTCCGTCCTGGAGTCCCCTGCCACCAGTTCGTCGGCTAAATCGAACCCTCTCCGCAACAAATCCACGAGACTGGATGCGAGGAGCGGCGTTTATACGAGTGGATGAAGCGCTAGAGTGATAACCTGCGATGCTGGGTCCCATTTTGATTCCTCCGCGTTCTATCGATTGGGTGGGATGTCCCAAAGATGCGCAATGCAAGGCTTTCGTTTGTCCTCTTTTCTTGGTCATAGCGTCGCCCCGACAGAAGAGGAAAACCTGGGGATGCTACCCGCTCTCTAACCCCCTTCAGCTCATTGGGCAGAGAAAACGGCGGAGAGGAACGATGGCTTTTCCCACTTGCTTGAAGAGTTTGCGCATGTCGATCACGTCACCGCCTGCTGTCTGGTAGAGCTTGTCCGCAGCGCGGTAGTTGTCGTGGGGGCATCTTATGACGCCGATGCTCGGTGCCCTAGGACCGACTGAGAATCAACTCATTTCCCGCGTTCTCTTCCAATGGCGACGGGCCACCGAGTCCCGGTGGCCGGGAAAGTACGGAGGAGCCTGACGCTGGAGGACGGACAGGGTGCGGTCGGTGCGGAGCAGGACTGAACGGCAGTGGGGCAGGGCTGCAATCCCGGAAATGCCCCGCAGTTGATCACCCCACATCTTCTGAACCCCTGGCTAGCGCGGGGCCGGGCTGCAGCAACTTCGAGAATGAATCGGGATCACCCAAGAGAAATCGATGACAGCGCGGCGTGTATTGTCGCGCGTCCGCGATGCTACAGGGATCGCTTCCCATGCAAAGGTCGCTTAACGATAGGATACAGACCTGAAAGGAGTTCGGCTCACAAAAGGGCAGCTGGGAGGCTCGTGGCGGGAGTCGCGGCGAAGAAACGGTCGGCGACGGGCAGATCCCGCTCAGACTGACTCGGGAGCCCTGTGCCTAGGAATCAAAGTGTGCCCTACCTGCATCAACATCCCTTTGCGACCTGGTGTTTGGCTTCATTTCTCCATCCCGATTTCTGGGCAGACAAGCATCGTAGCCAACCTCGAGTCTTACCGACCTTGGTATGGGGCGGGCTAAAGTACCCCAAATAATGAACGTCATTTGGCGAATGGGGTACTGCGGAGAAGGCCCTGGGCGGAAGGAGCGAAGTTCGCGCCTCGCTGCTTCGGACAAATGGACGCAGAGAGACATTCATGCAGTTTCGCATGTTCCCATCACAGGGGCGAGGGGAACTTCATGCTGTGCCGTGAAAGCACGAGGGCGGCGTACGTGCAATGCAATGCTTTGCTCGCCTGCTCGTGATAGGTTTTCTGGATTCGTTTGCAGGGCACCTTGGCGGGTTCTTGAGAGCTTCCATTGCTGACATGTGCCGTGGTCAGACCCGGAGTCTCCACTTGACAGGCCCGGGACGCACAACTTTTGAGGTGACACCTGACCAGAGCCGCACACGACTGGGAGGGAGTTGGCGGCTCTTGATGACGCGCAGCATTTGCTGGGAGAGCACGTGTGCTGGACTTCCACACCAAGTGACACCTCCACGATTGGCTTCTTCGCAGAGAGTCTTGATGATTCGCTCCAGAATTTCTTGTTTTTTTTTCCTTCTTTTTTCTTCTCTTTTTAGAGGGCGGGGTTGTTGAAATGACAACATTGTGGCGTGGCAGCTTTTGTTCTTCAAAAATGATGAACAGGGGGGAGGGACAGGAAGGCGTTTGTAGGCGGCTAGGTGGGTCCATCAACAGGGATCGGGTGAAAGGCTCGATTAAGCGAATTCATTCCCGGTTGAGGAGATAAAATACGGTCCCACTAGGCGTCAACCTCAGATGCCAGCTTTGCGATGACATGTGAGTCGCTTTTGGGTGGGTTAGTATCATCTTGGGCGAATACCTCCAGATGGGGGATGTTCAGACAGATGGCTCGAATTGGAGGGCGGAAGAGCATCAACAGCCTTTTACGAGGCCTCTCCCCAACGAGACTCGCTGATACTCGCTGAGGATGTCCGCAAGACCACCGCATGCTGCCGAGCCGTTGATCTTGGCCACGGCTCCGGCGGTGCCCCGTCCGTCCCCACCAACAGGACATGACCCTGCCCGGTCTGCCACTGCCCCGGAAAGCAGATAATGGAGGTACGTACCGGCACCTCCCGGTCAAGAAAGGTACTCGCTCCTGGAGCATTACAATATGGCCCCTCCCCACACTTCGGCAGCCACGAGTTGTTTCCTCCATTTGCTTTCCGAAAACCCTCTCGTGATCGCGCTTCATTACGGCTGCACTGAACTCTACGGCCGCCACCACAGACATACACTATTGAGAGAAAACTTAGCACTCGAGCCTGAAAGCCCTCCTGTTTGTCGGGGCACCTCCGCAATTCCATATTGGCACTCCCAATCCCTCCTATATAGTTCGTCGGTAACCCGGCTCTTTCGATCTGCTGCCCTCGGCTTCACAAAAAAGCAACAGTGTCGGCCCACTTGTCAGGGGCCGCTCCAGCTATGCCAGACGGACAATCGCCGCCGGCGTCGTCGCCCTCGGGAAGAAAGCGGGACGGTCGGGCCGGCAGACCCGGTCCGGACGACGACGCAGCCCCATCGAAACCCCCAAAGCGCCGAGCTTCGCGTGCTTGTGTGACCTGCCGCGCACGCAAGGTCCGTTGCGATGTTGTCGATGGCATGCCGTGTGGGAACTGCAAGTGGGATCACGTCGCCTGCGAGGTCGAGGAGAGCCGCCGGCGAAAGTAAGTACCAGAGAGCGCAACAAGGCCCGCATCTGACCAGCATCACCTCAACAGAAAACAAGGCATCATCCTCCAACGGGGGACAGCAGCGGTTGTTCAGACATACCGTACCCATCCGCCAGCCCAATTCCCGGGCACGTTGGCCGTAGCGGGTGCAAACCCGAACTTGGATGGCACCTACATGCATTCGTCATGTGAGTATTGGTCAATTTTTCAACCAGCAGGCCGCAGCTAACCTTGGGTCTTCGTTTCCGTCCACCAGACCAAGCACAGGCACAAGCACAGGGCTCGCAGAACGCGACGTATCCAGCCAACTTTGCGGTCCCGCAGCCGACATGGCCGGCTGGGCAACTCCCAATCCCAGGGGGGCCAGTGAATCTTACCGCTTCGACTTTCTCCGCTCCAGACGCCCCGCTGATGAGGCTTCCCCATTTCATCAAACCACCATTAAACTTGAGCACGAACGATATACTCTACCTACGCACTAAGGGAGCTCTGGACATCCCCGAGCAGAACTTTCGTACCTCTCTTCTCGCCGCATATACCGAGTTCGTCCACCCCTTTATGCCTTTGTTGGATCTCCACGACTTCCTGAATGGTGTGCACTCGGAAACCCCCACAGTGAGCCTGCTCCTGTACCAGGCCGTGATGTTTGCGGCCTCGGTGTTCGTGGACCCTGTTGTCCTGGTGGAGGCTGGCTTCCCCAATAGGCTTGTGGCGCGCAAAGTACTCTATATGAGGGCCAAAGTGCGTATACTCCATGTTTCTCATTTCACATGCCTTAGCTGACCCTCCAAAGCTTCTCTACTCGCTGGACGCGGAGGTGGACAGACTCACGCTTGTTCAGTCGCTGCTGCTCATGAGCAACTGGTACGAGGATCGACACGACGTTAAGGACACCTGGCACTGGCTCGGCATAGCCAACTCCCTCTCGGACGCTCTCGGGTTGAGCCGAGCTGATGAACACCGGACGTTGAGCGATAAAGATAAGAAGCTGGCGAAGCGGGTCTGGTGGTGCATGTACATGCGGAACCGAATGGTTGCCCTTGGTATGCGCCGCCATAGCCAGATGGTCACTTTGCAGGGTGATGTAAAACTGCCGGAGGAGTCTGATTGCGAGATCAAGGCGCTTCCGGAGGATAACCACGTGCTAGGTCCTAACTGCACCATAGCGCGCGACACGGAAATGCAGAGAGCGCTTGCTGTGATGTGGATTCAGAAGATGAAGCTCTGCCGCCTGATCGACCAGACCCTCACGGTACAATACGGCATTCCCTCCGGTCTCTATTTCGGCAGCCCGCAGAGCAGCGGCAGCCCCTCCGACAACCTCGCAGCCGTAACCCGAATCCAAAAAGAGCTGACCACCTGGCATTCCAACCTGCCGGACAGTTGTCGATACCGCGCCATCACGAGGCTCGACAATGGCGGTGCTGTGATGGGAGTTCACCGAAATCTCCTTCACATGACGTATAACTGCACCATTTCGGCACTGTTGCGACCCCAGATTCAAAAACCGAAAGCTTCGTCACTCCCCAAAAGCGCCCAAGAGACCATCGAAGTCGAGTTGAGGAGAGCCGCCAGTGCGGTCGACAAATTGATGACAGAATTGCGACAGCATCAGTTGGTGCGGTTTCTGCCGCCCGCGGGTGTTACAGTCCTCCTGCCGACCATGGTGCTGAATCTAAGGGACCTGAAGAACTCAAACCAGGAAATTCGCGACAGTGCAACCCGCAGCTTCCTCAACTGCATGGACATCATGCGTGAACTCGGAGTTGTGTATACCGCTGCCGCCAACGCCATCCACTTCTTGCAAAAAGCCCTTGCCTCGGCCACGATCAGGCTCGAGGACCTGGAAGCTGAAGGCAAGCGGATGAGCACGTTTCTGCCAGCCAACATGAACTTGCGGTCCGCCGAGGCCACTCCACCACCCGAGAACATGGCATATTTGGGGATGCCTCCCAGCATGAGCCACCCGATGACATCGCCATACCCCCTGGGATCTGTGGGGCTAGTTGGATCAGCCTCGCCACCGCAGTCCCCCGAAGGCTTGGAATCGACTCCCGAGTTGTTTAGCTCCTCGCCAACATCATTGGCCCATCATACAATGCCCTATCACCCGATGCCCCAACTCACGCTCCAGGATCATCAATCAATGCAGGAACAGAATGGGGACGACGATAACCTTTTTTCGGGCGCGATGGATTGGCCGAATCACAGCAACGAGGGCGCAGATGAGATGAGCGCTGATATGTCCGAGTTTGTGAACTTGAACTACACAGGACTGCCCGACTCAGACGAGTCGTCCTCATTCACATTGTTCCAAGAGAATTGGCCGCCAACCGGCGACCATCCCGAGGACCGGTCTGCCCATTAGTAGTATTAAGGCGACAGTCTTCCCACGTCTGATTGATATTTGCTGGCGTGCTCAGGTTGGCTAGGCGGCAAGCGAGCGAGGCGTTGAGGTGTTGTCGGTCGAGGTCGGGCTGGATCTTGGACCTGATGGGTTTGGAAAATATCCAGGGTACAGCGATACGGAGAATGGAGTTAGAATAGGAATTGGGAACAGAGCTGAGTTTGTCGATGGGGAGAATGGAGTTGGGATAGGAATTAGAACAGAGCTGGGTTGCTTGTCGGCGGCGGGTGTTTGAGATTTAATACTTGAATTAGAAAAATAATACACAGCGATTGACTTCACGATCGTACCGTGGGCCAAACGAAGACCGGGAGCTTCCGGCAATTGCGCGAGGGGACTAATGCAATATCTCCATCAGCGTGACTCAGGTTGCAATGACCGGCGGCTGTCGTGATGTTCAGCGAGCGGTTGAGTTCGGCAACAGGTAAGCAGGTGGCTTGCTGGCGATCCTTGCGTTTGGCATCGCGACCAAGAGGTGACCCCTGTCCTCGCATGACCCAAGATCCCGCGACTGCAGATTAGCGCAAAATGAGACCCTAACACAAAACCCACACCATTCTACCGCAAATGTATGGCCGATGCCATCAATTATGTTAGGGGTCGGTCGATATTTCGTCTGTGCGACATCTGTCTCCCCTGCAACCAACCACCAGGCCCGTGCAATTTGGCGTCCAGAGGCCTGTGGAGGCGTGGAGGGTTGGCGAAGTCGGCGTCCAATAAGTCGGAGCTCCAAATCTCCAGATCGCCATTTTATTAATTCAGCCTGGCCCTTGTCTGCTCTCACTTTGGTGTGGCATTGAAACTCCCAACCAACCAGTTCATCCATCCATTGCATCTTTTCTTGCGCTGCAGCGCGTTGCCTCTCTTTACCCGCCGTTTCATATCCTGTCGCTCCTTCTTGACTGCATTGTGTCAGTCGTTCGTTCTGCGCTCCAAGCCTGGGCTATCTTTACCTTCCATTTTGTCCTTAAACTTTGTCCCATTTCCCACTCACCGGCGCCACCCGCAAGCCGCCGACGCTCTCGCTGCTGATTGCCGACAGAACCGACGGTCCTCCAGTCTCCTGCTTGCCTTTGCCCGCGTAGGTTATTCGAAGAAGCACCTGGAAGCTAGAAGCGGGGACGTTCGGGGGCCCGAACAAACGGAGAACATTCGGCTGTGCTGCGGGCGAATCAGAGCTTATCCACCTGCTGCCAACAACGCTTCGTCATTGCCAGTGTCATGGCCATCCAGCATACCTTCACCGCCGTCGCGTCCGGCTCATAGGAGGAACGGCCTTCGCACTATGTCGCGCGCCGCCGACCCCATCGATTGCTGACCGTCACCGACAAACGCTCCCGTAGCCATCATGGCCAAACCCCCGATCACCCTCTCGCACGCCCATCTCGCGCCACGCGGCCGTCAGATACGCACCGCTTCCGACTCACCGACACGCCAGCCCAGCACCGATTACTTGCTCTCGAACCTCACACCCCGGACTGCCGTCGAGGCTTTCCGCAACCCATCGGGTACTCTAAAAGAATGCATGGACGCGGCCACTCCTGCCGAGCAGGCGTTTGCTGTGAGGGCCGCCATTGCTTCCACAAGCATACAGGAATGGCTCGATGAGCTTTCGGCATGGTCGTGGCCCTCGGGAGGCGGTCCGGCCGGCTTTGAGATTCCCACGGCGAAGCGGCGAAAACTGTTCGACTCTGAGGACGACCCCCCTCCACCGGATACAATGTACTGCGGAAGCCTGTTAGCCACCGAGGTCGCGAGATACGAGAGGCGGATCAACGAAATTTCCCGAGATATGGAGGGCCTCGACGTCGAGGAGATCAAAAGCCAGGTCCTCCACAATCACATCATGCCGCTCTCGCGGCCAGGATCACCCATGTTGGAGTCCCAGCGGGCCGTCTCGTCTTCCTTGTCGGCCTTCGCCATGATGGATGATTTGACTGCCCTAATCACGGCAACCCTGATCCAGGCATTACCGAACCTATCACGGCTCACCAGGCTGATGAATGTATGGAGCGTCCGTTTGCTTGTGTTGCGAAAGATACCGGTGTTTGTGACCTCACTCGAGGATAGCGAGATCGCCATCCGGTCTGGGTGGAACGCGATCGACTCCAGCGCCAGGACGAATTCACGAGATGGTTCTCCGAATGGAACTCCCCCCGTGAGTCCTTCGACTCTATCTCGAAAGGAATTCGACGTCATGAAGTCTATTTTGGAACGGAAAGTTGCCAGGGCTGGCCGGGACTTGGACGCCATGCTAGACATGCTCGAGGGGTGGGAGGACACGCTCCCAGGGCAGTGGATTGACCGTGTGGACGCCCTAGAACAACAGTATGGCGAGTGGGCTGTTGCGTGCGAACGAAAAATCAGGGAATCCGACTGGGCGAAAGCCATGCGGGAGATGACCGCCGCCGCCGCCCCTACTGTACAAAAGACCGAAAAGCCTGCGCCTGAAAACACAACAGATAGAGACTCACCACTTGCGTCGCCCCCACAAACGCCTATGGAGGACAGCGTCTCACCTCCCGGCACAGGGAGCGCCTCTCTTGGATCAGAGCGAGCCTCGCTTGACGGAGGCTCCTCAAAGGACCCAAGCGAACCATCTGAAACACTGACGTCAGTCGACACATCCCTGAGATTTAGAGAAGAATCCGCACCACCGTCAATTAAGGTGCACCGTCCCGAAGAGCCAACTTCTGTTGCCGGTAATGAACGGACCGGGACACCCCTGGACAACAACTCCCACGCCGAGGTACCGGATGTTGACGAGGTCGGCAACCCCATCCTAGACGCGTATGATGGCCCTCAAGTGGATGAGTTCCGATCGAATGGACAACTGCCAGATGTGGATGATGGCGATGTGAGCGAATGGCCAGCTTTGACAGACAGCTTTCAAAGCCATTTGGATGAAGACGACTACGACGAAAGCGTGATACACCATCATCACACGGACTCCGACTTTGAGGAGGCCTCGGAAATGGTTCTCGAGCCAGAGTTACCCATCCTGCCTCGACCCAGGCGAGATAGCGACATGTCTAACCCGTCGACTGTTGTTCACGGCCTGCAGAGCGAGCTTATGGATTTTTCGAGCGACCAGCTTGTGCATGGGACCCCGGAGCTTCCTCGTGCCAGGGACATGGATTTGGACACGATCCCCAGTGATGACCTCAGCCCCGATAACTCTCCACAGAACTTCCGATCAAGCACTAGGTCGCTGTCGGTGAGTTTCAACGACATGCCGACTGTGGCAGAGATGCCCGACGACGAATCACCAAGGACACCCTTAGGATCATCTTTTGTCATTGATGATGAGGTATCCAGGGATTCGGGCAGCCCTAATAAGATCAGTGCTACCAACCCAGATGATCATCTCCAGCAACAGATCAGCGAGATTTTGGAAGGCGTGCCCGCTAAGATCAGGCTTACATCGGAACCCGCCTCTATCAACCTCAACCCTCCCGACTTCACCATGCCAACACGCAAGGCACCGAAGCCTGATCTCTACCCGCGCAGCCACTCAAGCTTGTCAACGGTCTCCAACATGTCCTCTCGAGCCGGAACACCCTCGTTCACTCTCGCACCAGCATACAACCGTAACTCCCGGGCGCGTCACCAGCAGCGAGGCAACCAGGAAATCAAGCTGTATCATCTCTCCAGGTCAAATGGCGAGCCGCCTATCAAGTTGTTCATCCGTTGCGTGGGCGAACACAGCGAACGCGTCATGGTACGAGTTGGTGGTGGCTGGGCAGACTTGGGCGAATATCTCAAGGAGTACGCTAGCCATCACGGCCGTAGGTCAGGGCATAGCAAAGTGGAGATCAAGGACCTTCCAAGTATTACCCGTGCTGCTTCCACACCACCCAACAGGCCAGCGTCAGCACAAGAGTCATACTCCCCCATCACGCCATTGAGCATTCGCAAGGCTAGAAGAAGCGCGGCCGCCGAGGAGGCTACATCGAATGCCCTTAGCAGCAGTGCTATACCCAAGACCTCCCTTGCAACATCAACGAAGCCGGCAGAAACCCCTTCACCCGATGGCTCGACGCGTTCCAGGTCGAGTTCACGATTGAGCTGGCCTGAAGAGGATAGCTCTCTCGGCATGGCTGGGCCGAAGGCTAAACAGATTGAAATGAGCGAAGAGAGCAAAGCCTGGGTGGAAAGCGTAAAAGAGAAGGTTCGAATCGCCAGCGGAGAGCGCAAAGTGTCAGAGTCATCAACGTCCCAGCTGATGGGAGGGAAGTTTGGAGAGATGGGCAAAGTGGGAGCAACGAAGAGGCTGTTCCGGCGACAAGGCTAATCAAGGAAGCGTATTCCCGACGAATGGGTTAACAGACATCACTTATGGTGCGGACAGAGTGGTGGATGGCATTGGCATTCTTTTTGCGATAACCCTTGCATCATTTCCTTACTTCTTGTTGCTTATTTTCCTTTGTTACTGCGTGTGGTGGGCTTCAAAACGGTGTCATCTTCCATCAAATACCCATTTTTTTCTTGTTTACCAGGCGGGGGAGGAAGGGAAAGGGGAACAAAGGCCGGTTGGCAGTCAGAGGGGCTCATAGCTGATAGGTGTGCGCCGGGGAGGTAAATTGATTCATTGAACAATGTGTGTTTCTGCTGGGTATTGATGCGTACTTGTCATGTCTGCCCTTCCACTTTTCGAGCGGCGTGATATGTGTTGCTGACCAAGACCTCACAGCCCCTTGATCATGAGAACTATCTCTTGCGTTGCGCACTTGGGCATTTCTTTACCCAAAATCACCACAAACAACAGGGAGGGGGAAGAAACCGCCTGATATCGTCACATACATCATGGATAACGAAAGACAACAAAACAAATTGCGTGCAGGCAAAAAGAGAAGTTAGACAACATCGTTGACGGGAATTGAGCCCGACATGGGGGTCGAACCCACAACCTTGAGATTACGGAGGTGTTATATCCATATAAGAGTCTCACGCTCTACCGATTGAGCTAGCCGGGCTGTTGTAGCCGGTATTGCTGTTTTGTTGAGGAGCTGTGGTGGATATTTGGTATATCATTGTGTGGATAGGAGTTGGGTTTTGTGCGCTTGAGTCAAGATCATAGTGCCGAGGGTTGGAGGTTTGTGCTTGTGCTTTTGAGGTTTTGGGGAGGGTGGGATGGTGCTTATTTATCGTTTTGGGATTGAGTTTCTGGGAAAGGGGTTGGTAAATGTTTAAAAACATTGCTATGTCGCCCCGTTCAAGTCGACGGCCCAAAACACCAGTGTCAGGGGGAGGAATGCCCGAGAAACCTGCACAAAGAAGGCGGTATCTGATCATCTATAGCCACTGTCCTCAAACTTCAAGAATTATCCAACATTTTACACAGCGTATTTGAACCTTCGGCCCCTCGAATACAAGTAAACACTCAACCTATTGCCTGCACCACAGAGCTGCGCGTTATTCCCAGCGCACAGCATGCCGCACTCCCCCTCAGCAACCTCTACCGATCCCGCTCCAAACCCATCATCGCAGTAGCACTCGACGCCGTATTCTGCCCCAAAGTACGCAAAACCTTCACAAAACGCCGCACAAATGTCAAGCGTCATGCTCTGGCTCGCAGTACCTTTCCTAGACAGCGCCCTCGCCCTGATAGCCTCAGTCCTGCATCCGTCAAACACCCACCCATCACCTATCCTTGCAGGATGTTGTGGAGCCAAGACTTGAATACCATCCTGTGCGTACAGCTACATTCGACTACTGCCACCACAATATTGGGATGGGTTGCCTGAGCACGTCATGGAGCAGTCGCCGAGGGAGGCTTCAGTAGAAGACGTGTCGACGGTGTTACCGCAGTAGCATTCGGTCGAATATTCGGTGGCGAAGTATTTGAAGCTAGAGCAGAACGCCGCGCATTTCTCTAAGGTCATGGCGGTGCTTGAGGCGTAAGATGCGCCAGTTAGAGCTCGACCAGCAGAGGCCTCGGTGTAGCAACCGAGAAAGCTGAAAAGGTAGACAGTGGGGTCAATAGAAAGGGCCTGAGGCGGTGTAGGCGTCGCGGCCGTGGAACGCGTGGCTGTTGTGGAGTAGAGTTCAATGCGGTTCCCTGAACCGCAGTATTCAGCTTGGTCCCCAGAGCAGAGCATATTGCAGTCTGCTTCCGGTGCTGCATGGCTGCTGCTGTGCAGGCTGTTCGCGCAATAACACTCCCGCCCATACTCAGCCCCCCAATAGTCGAATCCGGTGCAGTTGCTCATGCATGTC
>Ga0247770_1000884_pt1 | contig 27127 bp, 19 predicted proteins | sample UWRJL136409B6_FD_179943 | JGI IMG/M metagenome (GOLD analysis project Ga0247770, IMG submission 179943) | Plant litter microbial communities from Arlington Agricultural Research Station in Wisconsin, United States - UWRJ-L136-409B-6 | ecosystem: Environmental > Terrestrial > Plant litter >... | reverse complement strand
AACCCCCTTTGAGAAATCGACTAGGCCTTCTTCAGAAGACGGCAGGTAGCTAGAGCAGTGGCTGCTCGTGGCTCGTGAGCGTGCACGTTCACCGAGTAAAACCGGATAATTCGAGTCAATTCGGTACGAAGCAGTTTCCATGGTTAGTGGTGGAGGGATTTGGTGTTTTGTGCAGAAGAGGCGCGTCGCGGTGGAAAGTGGCTGAATCGCTTGTCTGGCTAACTCGCTTATCACACACGTTATTAAGGCCATCGTAGTTGACTTTAAGAGAATTATCAACGAGATTGGAGGATAAGTCGCTGAACGTAGGTAACCAAGGAACTAGTGCGGGGCGGTGGATTTATTTCTCCTTAAACTGTAGGAGCTGAAAGCTCCATCCGTTTGGCAAACTGTCAATATACCTCGACTGGTCCATTTTTTACAGTATTGAGATGTGCTAAAGTGACTGTAAGCTAACTTTTCAATCCAATTTTAGTCTATCCGCCCAAGCGTAGAAGCAGAATTTTCAGCTAAGGCTAGCATTACCTCACCGCCGAGCACATATACACACACATATACATGCACCTCTAGTTGTAGGTATATGTATGGAGATATATCTCCCCGAAAGCCTACCATATCTAGGTAAGTGATTACACATTTAGTGTCAGAAGCACTGCACTCTAGATTGCAACTGTGTGATTGTCTTCATTGTTTTTGGTTCTCTGGCGAAGCCAGAGAGCCATTATTATAGTTGTGTGTGGTGGCAATGGTGGTGGCAATAATGACTCATACCAGCTGAACTGACTGCGTCAGTTCAGCTTCCATTGCCAGACCTTCCATGGTGTTCTGGCTTCCGGCCAGAACCCCCCCTTTATTTTGACATTTAGACTCACTCACAAATGGATATATATTTCAGGAGTGTATAAGGTACCACTCATGCTAAATCACCACCATCGACCTAGTCAGTGCAGGGCGTGGAAATGCATATGACAAACTTCTTCCTCGTTCTCTCACAGCTGCCACAAATAGGCTTGTCCCGCCAATCTACAGGATTCTTCAGACGTCAGCTTCGTCCTGTAGCGGGGAAATGTTGGAGTTGAGACGACTTGTCTACCCCCTGAAGGCCAAAAAGGTCTGCTGAGGGGGGCGTCCATTGGTTCAGATTTCGACGCCCCACCTGATTGGTCATGCTGTTTTGGCGCTGCCTCTCGTTGATAACTCAGTGAGCATACCTTATTCGTTACCGGTCTTGAGCGGGGTCAATCTTAATGCGCATTTGCGCACAACGAAGTCAACCGGCTTCCGATTGCGTAAGGTGCGTAACTATGGAACCGGAAGTGCTGACCGTGAAAATCTGCCCGACACACCTTATGAGAAGTTTCCATCTCAAGTTTAACAAACTTCTCCCTCTGTCCCGCAACGTCAAAGCATTTCCACAGACTCCCAACAATTATTCCATACTGAACTGGAGGTTGCGATGGATCCCTCCAGACCCCGAACAACCCCAGAAGATCGTTTGAGCTCGGAATCCGACCCTTCCCAGGATGAAGCAAGGGCAACATTCAGCGGAGAGGCACCCGCCCTCTGCAGAGACGCGATCATGCCCCAGGGTCCGCATTGGAAATCCAACGAATCAGACCCATGGGAGGTCAAAATCACACTTCTGCCATCTGCATCTTGCCGAATCCGACCCGTCAAACACTCCAAGGAATACTGGAGGCTCAAGTCCCGCGGACTCATCACCACGGCCCTCGTTCCTGCGCGTGACGCCGTGTCATTCACCACGACGGTATCGCTCCGTTTTCGCGACGTGCTTCGCGGTCGGAAATGGGCCCCGCTCCAGTCGCTCGAGGAACCATCGACCTCCTCTATCTATCTCCTCCCTCTCTCGCCCGATCTTCTGGCCCGTGAGCAGAATTTCGACTTTCTTGCTGAGGAGTGTTTGATTGAGAACGAAAAGCACCACTTGTCACTCTTTATCGCCCCAACGTCCGGAACTCTCTCTTGGAATTTCATTCGCCAGCTTCCTAGAGTTGCCCTTCCTCTCCGCGCAAGGCATGACATTCACGAGGACTTCTGGGATCCCCCTGAGAGTTCACACCCTGCAGGTCGTGTATCACGTGCTTCTGCTTCCTCGATCGCAACCAAGTTACCTCCGTCATTGCCCAGTGATAGTGTTGCAAGCGCCGCCCCTGAAACACCTTGTGATTCAACCGTCACTCGCACCCCGGACAATAACGTCGGCACACCTTCCTCTGTCGAATCATCCCCGCCAGCTACAATAGAGCGTGATGCGAAGGGCAAATTCCCTTGCCCGGACCCGAAGTGCCCAAGAGCTCGTGTAACATTCAGCAACAGAGACTTCTGTATCGAACATTGGGAAAAAAAGCACAAAGGATCAGTGACGAGGGAGATTGTGGACCCAGGTACGCAATCTGAATCGAAAAAACCCCCACTCGCGGCACCAGCTTCAAAACCGGTCGATGTATCCACGGGGTCGGCAGTGAGGCCAACTCACCATGTCGAACCACCAGCGGAAGAGGGCATTGACGACTCAACGGAGATTATCCCGTCGTTCACCGCGTCCACTTCCGGACTAGAATCACCACCAAAAGTCGGGTCCATCTTCATCTCCCTCCCAATAAGATCTCATGCTCCATCATCCTCAAATAGCACCTCGAATCCGGGCAGAGCTCCCGCGTCCAGGCCGCCAGACAAGACGACTTCCTCCAACAGCGCAGCTGGTAGGCGCAAAAGAAGGCGGATATCGGAGGGCGACGGGCAGCAAAACGACGCAAATGATGGCGATGATGGCGATAATGGAGATGACCAGGACGCTGGTGATAATGGCAGCCATTCAGGCGATAATTCCCCCACAAAGCTATTTGCATGTCCGTTTTTCAAACATGACCCACAAAGGTATCTCTCCTGCGCGGGCGGAATATGGCCGCAGTTTCATCGGGTGAAGTATGTTCGACCTCGGATGCTGTCATGTGTCACAGCTAATGTACAACAGGGAACATATTTTTCGAAAACACGACCTTGCACACCAATGCGGGAGATGCTGGCAGCGATTCAAAACCAAAAACCTCCTGACGGATCATTCGCGCGCGACAACTGCTTGTGCGGTGAAAACAGAGGCCGAGAGCCCGGACGACGTGACCCCACAGCAAGTCGAGCAGCTGAAACGACGGAAACGTGATGGTTCATCACATGTCGAGAGATGGAACGACATGTACAAGACCCTCTTTCAGCCGATGGATGGCGATGATATCCCCTCGCCTTGTGAGTTTGGTACCACGCTATCCGGGTGTTGTCATCCTGCTAATACGTCCCAGGGAACGAACTTCCGGTGATGAAGCCCTCCAACTTGCCAGACTACCAGACCTTGAGCCTGGATGAGTACCGAATGTTTGTCTCCAACCCTCCAGATGAGTGGACTCGACTTGTGGAACAATCAATCGACGAAGTGTGCCGCAATTATCCTAGCCTATCCCTCGAAGACCGCCGCATGCTTGCCCGAGACATTCTAGACAAGCTACCACATCTTCAGCTCCGCTCGCTAGATGCATTCACAGGCAGAGAGGCGGCCGAGTGCAGCAATGAATCATCTGCCTCGCAAGCTGGGGACGCAGGCAATGACCCCGCGCATCACGACACTACCAGCGAAGTGGATTTTGCAAGGCAGATTGAACTTGACATCTCGTCTGAAAAGCAAGGAGAAGAGCGCATGGGTGATCCGGCGTATGACACTACGGCTTTCATGCCGTGCCAGAACGACGGCGAATACATTATACCCCGGATCATGCAAGACCCATTCAGTGTGTTTCCGCACCCTTCTGTCTACGCTTCTGCTGAGCAGACGGGCAATCATGACCGACCTGAGTCAGACTCGGCTTGGTACATGCAGCTCCTCATTGCTCACGGGCAGGACAGTGAAGAGGCGGTATTTGATTAAAGAAATGAGTTTGTACTTATGTGCAGGACGTTTGTATTATACCGCAGTATTGGCAGTGAAGCATTTACAATCCCCGTACATCACCCTCCCTCTTAAACACTCAAAGCGAGGACATCCAATCCATCAAGCTGAACAAAACCGCGATCGACCAGACCCATCCCATGCGCTCAAACTTCCCGCCCTCTCTCTGATCAAGAAGGAAAACGTAATACCTCTGCCGATCTCCAAACTTCACGCCAGAAGGAGCTAACTCTCGTCCTAGTATGGCAACACTCTGCATGGTCTGTGGCGCAACCGTACTCCTTGCATCGTCAAACCAAAGCATTCCAATTTCACTTTCTTCTTCACCCTTCACAAAAAAATCACCTTCTGATGCCTGAACACGGTAGCCTTCAAGCCGCATCTGTTTTATCCGTGCTTTGAGGGTATTATCGTCGATAGTCTTGACGTTTGCCGTCCCACTGGAACCTCTCACTGATATCAGCAAACTTAATAGGCCCAGAGTAGGCCGTCAATGACCAGGACGCCGCAATTCGGCCAGGTGCAACAGCGAGCCGCGATGTAGAAAACCCTCAAACACTTCATGGACGACCTTCGTATGCAAAGCCTTAGCGGGCTGATTTGCTAGGGCAAGGACACCAAGGGCAGATCCGTAGGATTCGTAATTTCCAGCCCAGTATAGGTCTTGAAGAACTGCGAGAATAGCTTGACTTTTGCCACCGCAGCCGGATCCTTCAAAGAGCTCGGAAAGTCCAGGTCCGAAAACATCCAGTCACCCCCATCACTAAACCCCGCAGGTTAGCAACCCCATTTCAACACAACCACTGCAAGCACCGGGACGAGAGGACACCACTCACCTTCGCATATACGTCCCCGACTCACACCTAACCCCCCACCACACTCAAAATACGGCTCCCACTTCGTAAAATGCACCGTCCTCCTCGCCAACACCCTCTCGTGAAACACCCAAGTCCTCGAATTCAGCACTCTCCCCTACACATCCCCTTGGAATTCATCCACCGCCGTAGTCGGAAACACTAATCCATGAGACGAGTTAGGCACCACTGCAGCTTTATGAAATCCTTCGCATTCCTCTCAAGGAAATCATGGGTTGGTCCACTGGCCAAACTCGCAGCGATGACGCAGTACGCCCCGCGAAAGATATCGGCCAGGTTCTCTGCTTCGCGCGTCCAATCTTCGTCTCCCTGCAGGAAGCAAAGGGAGTCGATCCAGAGATACTTTTGGCCGAGTTGGCGAGTGACGAGGGCGGTGTCACGGAAGTTGGCGGGGAGGGAAGACAGGAAGATGCCGTTGGGGAGGGTGCGGGTGGGGAGGTTGGTAAGGGTTGTGCACCAGGGGGGGATCCCGTCCGGTTGGGGCCCCGGCAGTGGGAGAGGGCGGTGAAGGGACATAAGTCGGAGGGGTCGGTCTGGGACCTGGTGATGATTTAGATTGTGCCTATTTGGGTAGCATCGTATTCCTCTCCTCCGATGTAGAGGAGCCGTGAGGGACGAAAAGGAGTCGGAGGCGTGCATGACCGGAGCGTATTGCCGCATTCTCCTGCGTCACACTTGCGGAGCTAGCTGTTGACCAATACAAAGTGTGCTGGACTCCCGGATTCTAAGAAGTTTCGAGATCCGGGATAAATCACGTCGTCTTTGTCAGCTGGCTTCGAGCCTGGGATTAGTCAGATTCTGATGTCTTGTCGAGCATCAGTAAGTCTGAGATCAGGCTTGGACTCTTTTGGACATTATTTGAGGACCTGGCAAACGTCACATCCGGAGCGTGGCTCGTGAAGCTCCGAGAGAGTCGTGTCCAAGTTCAGACCGGGGTGACAAAGACCGCAGATCCTCGACTTCAGCGTGATCGACTCGGCCGGTACATTCCCCAAGTTTCGGTTGTCGCGGGGTTACGTCCATTTGTCAACTCCGAGAAATCGTTCATGTAGGTCGGTCTCTTAGGCAGGCACGGAATGCCATCTTCCCCACATTGGAGGTCTCCTTCCTCGTGCGCACAGGCACCGATATCGACTCTCTGGTGGCCGCCGGTGAAGATGCCTTTGCGAATCGGTTGAAACTTCATGCTGTCCCTGTTCTCTGCTATGTTGGGACGTTCGTTGATGTAAGAAGATACGCTTACCTAGGTAGTCTGCCACGGAAAATAAGTGGGCCCTGCCTGAAAATGGTTAGCCCAAAATCAGGCTCGCTTCACCCTCGGCTCAGCTTCGGCTCACCATTGCTCACCCTGCCATGAAAATTGGGAAGTTTACGCGACATAGGGACCGATTTTGGGCCACCTCCGTAAAAATGTGCTAAGATAGGAGGTCCCGGATACAGGACCACCCATCCCAACAAAACAAACGCAGCCTTAAGAAATGGGTTCAGGGCTAACGTTTTCACTCTCCGTTTTGAGACTCTGCGTTGTAGTAATCATGCCTGCCTACCGCACGACTGCCCCTAGCCATAAAAAGGCAGCTTGACCCGCCCTACTACCTACCGCACGACTGCTATTCTCCTGACCATAAAGAGGCAGATCGACCAGTCCTACTACCTACCGCACGACTTTCACCTTCTTGTCCCTGTATTATTACTCCTCGTACTGCACTGGTCGCATCTCCCTTCTTCTTTACTTTTCTATATTGCATTCCCTTTTCAATCTCCCTTTTAGTAGCCTTATATTATACTTACTTTTACGATGCCGAGAAAGAAGAGCCTTAAGGAGTTCTTTCGCTGGGGAGAAGAGAAGGGCTCGGAGAATTGCACGGAGGGGATAGACAGCTCCCGAGTCGATAAAAAGCTAACGGATAAAGTATTATAAGATTATCGCCGTATGATTAATCTTTAGAACCAGTAAGATATGTAAATCTGTTCAAGATGTCGGCTTTTAATATCTATTTAAATATGTAAAAGACCACCCTAGTACTAGCGCTTACGACTTTAAGTCTCTAAAGATGTTGGGTTTTTACAACCCTAACCCGGCCAGTGTGGTTAGAACAGTGTGGCTGGATCCACGCAGCCGCTCCGCGGCTGCATCCGTGGATCTACACAGCCAAGAACGCCAGACTCCACTGCCAACCTCGTATTCAGTCAGCCAACCTCGCTTCGCAGAAGCGAGTGTGGCCAATGCACTCCGTGCACTGGCCACCCTCACGGCTATAATAACACGGCTTCCACTCTCGAAGATAGAAATAATTAATCACCTTCAACACACTGCTTTCTAATGTCTTGACCCCTTTTGCATTTCAACACTACCTTTAATTACAAACTAGACCTACTTATTAACATAAAGGTGTAGATTAAGGTTTTTTATATCTTATTTCTGGAACTTACTCTAAAGGGAGTTTCTTTAAAAAAGAAGATTAAGATCGATACTAATAAGGATAAGTACGACGTTAAGGAAGTTATAGATTTATGAAAGGGAAAGAATATATTTAAATATTTTATTAAGTAACTAGATTATAGCTTTAAAAGTAACTTTTAAGAATTAATTAAAAACCTTAAATGCTTAAACTTAATTATAGAGTTCTACTAAAAGAATTTAAACTAATTAAAGTTAATAATAAGAATTAGAAATAAGATAAAGTCTAATATTTAAAATTACTATACTGAAGAGTAAGATTACTATAGGACTTAAAGCTTAAGAAACGGCAGGAAACTCTTTAATAAGTATAGGAGGATATTTATTAAGACCCTTAACTAAGGTTATAAGGACTTTAAACTTAATAAAGAGGTTAGGCTTTTAAAGCTCTTAATAAGCTTTATATAAAGTTACACGTATAGTAATATAGAGAACTAAGACGTTACAGACTAATAACCTGTAAGACGACTTACTCCCTGTAGCTAAAGAGCTTACGTTTCGTTATAAGTTTAGGGAAGGAGTTAAAAGGGTAAAAAGCGATCTAATATGCCTTAAAGTCTCCTAAACCAGTTATATAGTAATACGTAATAGAAAAGTGTGTTTATAAGAATAAGCACTGTTGTGAAAGGAAGTTAGTAAATAAAATAAATATAAAAAAAAGAGAGAAACTGTTAAAGGCTTAAGACTGGACTAAGTAGAGAAATTAAGCTAGGTTTTAAACCTGTAATAGAAGACCCTTATAAGATTTAAACCTATAACCTCTTATTAAAGGAAGTAAGTGCGTTACCATTACGCTAAAGAGCTATTTCGTTTATTAAATGAAAGAAGCTATAAACTAAGTTAAAAAGACGTTATAAGCTGTAATAACCCCTTAAAGGGAAAACTAGTAAAAAAAGAGTCTTAATCCTAAGAAGTTAACTTAGCCTAAATTAAGTCCGTTACCTTTACTTACTCTTAAAAGGATAAAACCTTAACCTTACAAGAAAACACTTTTATTACCTTTACTTTAATAACACGCCATTAGGTTTTAACACATTATAACTTCGTAAAAGAGTTACAGTACTTAGTAACTGTTTAGTCGTATAAGGTATCTAACTCCTTTTTCTTATCTATTAAACCTTTAATAAACTTATTAAAATAATTAAACACGTTATATAAAGAAGGTATACTAATAGATTAACATTTACTATAACTGTCAGATTAAGCTATAACTTAATATAATAAAGACTTAATTTAGTAATAAGTATAAGGAGATATTTACAAATTAAAGGCGTTAAAAGATTTTATAAAGCGGATACGATAGTTATAAAGAGCCTTTTCCTGTTTTCTCTATCTCTTACGCTTTTCAACACAGTTAGAAGATATAACGAAGGTAGAGAAGGAGGAAAACTAACTTAGTAATTCTTTATAGGAAAAGAATGTTAAAAAGGGGAAATCGTGTAATAACCTTACAAACTGTTACTTAAACTAAGGCAGCTTAACGAATCCCCTGTAGGAGGAACAGTGTAAAAGGATAGTATACACTATCTGAATATATTAGGTTAGGAGTGTAAAGACCTAAAGCCCCTATAACTGATAAGGAAGTACTTAATAGCTTATTAAGACCGGTAATACTAAATATTACTTAGTTAACTGCTTAGCTGTAACTGTGTAATGTATTACGAAGTATAACAGATTAAGTAAGGTATAAAGTACCTCTTATCTAATTAGTATAGATAATTATAATTATGCATATAACTGTGACGACCCTGCAGGCCGTCACTTGGGCCGGGGCGGCCTGACGAATCCCCCGTAGAAGGAACAGTGCGGAAGGACGGTGCACACTGCCCTAACGCACTGGGCCAGGGGTGCAAAGACCCGAAGCCCCTACGACCAGTAAGAAAGCGCTTAGTGGTCCACAAGGACCGATAACACTAAGCACTGCTCAGTTAACTGCTTGGCCGTAACTGCGTGGTGCACCACTAAGCATAACAGACTAAGCACGGTACGAAGTACCTCTAGGCAGTTAGTATAGATTGCTATGGTTGTGCCCACAACCACCGTGAGGGACTCTGGTTCCTCACGCTAGTATTCAATTGTTCATTTATGTCCTACTGTTCAGACTCACCTCTGTGCATTATAGTGACAGCGACCTACAGTGACATTGAACCCCCGTCTAGGAGTGCTAGCTTAACAAGCCGTCTTCGGAACGCCCCTTACCTGTTAGCGTCTTGCTATACGTTCTGTCTTAACTCGCGCCAGTCCTCTCGAGGCCTGTGTTGGGTGCAGGTTGTAATAATAACTATTATAAGGGACTTTAGTTCCTCACGTTAGTATTTAATTATTCATTTATATCTTACTGTTTAAACTTACCTCTATACATTATAATAATAATAACTTACAGTAACATTAAACCCCCCGTTTAAGAGTATTAACTTGATAAGCTGTCTTCAGAACACCCCTTACCTGTTAACGTCCTATTATACGTTCTGTCTTAACCTGTGCCAGTCCTCTTAAGGCTTGTGTCAGGTGCAGGTTGTAATAATTCCCCTAGAAAAGAAGATTAAGATTAACACTAATAAGGATAAATATAACGTTAAAAAAGTTATAAATTTACAAAAAGGAAAGAATACGTTTAAGTATCTTATTAAGTGGCTAGATTACGGCCTTAAAAGTAACTTATAAAAACTAGTTAAAAATGTTAAATACTTAAACTTAATTATAAAGTTTTATTAAAAGAATCTAAACTGATTAAAACTAATAATAAGAATTAGAAATAAGATAAGATTTAATATTGAAATTACTATATTAAAAAGTAAAACTATTATAGGACTTAAAGCTTAAAAAGTAATAAGGAACTCCTTAATAAGTATAAGAGGATATTTATTAAAACCCTTAACTAAGGTTAAAAGGAACTTAAACCTAATAAGGATGCTGGGCCTCTAAAGCTCTTAATAAGCTTTATACAAATTATATACGTAACAGTATAAAGAATTAAAATATCGTAAATAAGTAGCTTATAGGACGATTTACCCCTTATAGTTAAAGGACTTACACTTCACTACAGGTTTAGGAAAGGAGTTAAAAAGTAAAAAGCGATCTAGTATACCTTAAGGTCTCCTAAACCAGTTATATAGCAGTGTGTGGTAGAAAAGTGTATTTATAAGAATAAGTACTGTTAAGAAAGGAAGTTAGTAAATGAAAATAAAATAAATAAAAAAAAGAAGCCGTTAAAGGCTTAGGATTAAACTAAGCAGAGAAGTTAAGCTAAGTTCTAAACTTATAATAAAAGACCCTTATAAGGCTTAAACTTACAACCTTTTACTAAAGGAAGTAAGTGCACTATTACTATATTAAAGAGCCGTTTCGTTTATTAAGGGAAAGAAGTTACAAACTAGGTTAAGAAGACGTTATAAGTTATAACAACCCCTTAAAGGGAAAACTAGTAAGGAAAGAGTCTTAATCTTAGGAAACTAGCTCGGTATAGATTAGGTCCACTACTTCTACTTACTCTTAGAAGGATAAAACCTTAACCTTATAAGAAAATACTTTTATTACCTTCACCTTAATAACACGTTATTAGGTTTCGATACATTGTAACTTTATAAAAGAGTTACAGTACTTAATAACCACTTAATTATATAAGGTATCTAACTCTTTTTTCTTATCTACTAAACCTTTAATAAACTTATTAAAGTAACTAAACGCGTTATATAAAGAAGGTATATTAACAGACTAACACTTACTACAGTTATTAAATTACGTTATAACTTAGTATAATAAAGACTTAATTTAATAACAGGTGTAAAGAGATATCTGTAAACTAAAGGCGTTAAGAGATTTTATAAGACAGATATAACAGTTATAAAGAGCCTTTTCCTATTTCCTTTATATCTTACACTTTTTAATACAGTTAGAAGAAATAATAAAGGTAAGGAAGGAGGAGAACTAACTTAATAGTTCTTTATAGAAAAAGAATGTTAAAGAGGGGGAATTGTATAACGACCTTATAAGCCGTTACTTAAGCTAAGGCAGCTTAACAAATCCCTTACAAGAGGAACAGTGTAGAAGGACAGTATACACTGTCTAAACACATTAGGCTAAGGGTGTAAAGACCTAAAGCCCTTATAATTAGTAAGAAAGTACTTAATAGTCTATAGGGACTAATAACACTAAGTACTATTCTGTTAACTACTTAGCCGTAACTATGTAGTGTATTACTAAGCATAACAGACTAAGTAAGGTATAAGGTACCTCTTAATTAGTTAGTATAGATAGCTATAGTTATGCCCATAACTACTATAAGGGACTCTAATTCCTCACACTAGTATTTAATTATTCATTTATATCCTATTATTCAGACTTACCTCTATACATTATAGTGATAACAACCTATAGTAACATTAAACCCCCATCTAAAAGTGCTAGCTTAACAAGCCGTCTTCGGAACGCCCCCTACCTGTTAGCGTCCTGCCATACGTTCTGTCTTAACCCGCGCCAGTCCTCTCAAGGCCTGTGTCAGGTGCAGGTCGTAATAAGTTCTCAGTTTCGTCCTTACAATATAAAGGTATCTCTGTGACGACCCTGCAGGCCGTCACTTGGGCCGGCGCGGCCCGACGAATCCCCTGCAGAAGGAATAGTGCAGAAGGACAGTACGCACGGTACTACGCACTGGGCCAGGGGTGCAAAGACCCAAAGCCCCTACGACCAATCGTTAGTTAATCACTTTAATCTTACTGAGACTATAGTGATTAGAGTGATCAGCTAAGAAGTTAATCACCTTAATCTCACTAAGATTACAGTGATCAGAGTGATTAAGGTATAAAGGTACCCCTTAGATAGTTAGTATAGATAGTTAGTATTATAACCACAATAGCCGTAAGGGACTCCAAGTTCCTCACGCTAATATTTAATTATTCATTTATGTCTTACTGTTTAGACTTACCTTTATGTATAATAATAACTTTTATACTTTCTCTTTATTATTAAACGCACTTAAGTTTAGTAGGTCTTTTTCCTTAAATTATTATCTTCTTTATTGTACTCTGATCACGACCTATCCTTAAACCAGGGCCCGACAGTATAGCCTTAACGGCACGCGCATGCAATATGCAGTGGCAGAGTACCTAGGTAGAGTCGCCAGACTCGCCGGGCTCTGCAGTAAGCCGTCTTAGCTTCCCCGTCTAGCTTCGTTGAGTCTAATACCTTCAACGATCGCTCCTCGCGCGCACAGCCTTCCTTGTCTCAATCACATCACGGTACCTCAGAGTCGAGCGCGTCGCATCGACCCGTGGAAGCGCTTCGCACGCAAACGCATAGTCAAGCAAACATTCCCCACCCAACAAACACAACGACACAACAGCACCCCGCGGTTTTCGCAAGCGCAGTGCTGGAGAGATCTCCGCAGAAAGGGACTCCGAGTCCAGTGATTTTGTCCTCCGAAACAAGAGAATTCTGAAGCTCGCACAGGACCGTGGCTGGCTAGCTGAACTGTTGCGGTTCTCGCCCAGCGGGGTACTCGAATATATCCCACCTCCACCCGATGAGGAGGAACTCTCCCTGTGGCGTGAGATCAGGGACAGGCCGATGACTTGCACTCCCGACTCTGCCTGGAACGATTGGTGGCCATTGAGAACTCACGCCGCACACATCTTAGCTCCGGCATGCGAAGGTCCAAACCCTGAAGATGTCATAAACACCATCGCCACATGCTACAAGAAGTATCTGGATGCCGTATTCCCAGTGACGGTCCTGAAACGGATCGTCGAGGGGGACCCAGACGGGTTGATGGGGGAGCACTGGCAGAAGGGAAAGCAGGGAAAAGGATTGCTCAAAGAGTTCGATTTTAGAATGTGGCTGATTAATACCGGCGCAGATCCCTCGTGCTGTAACCGCACATTCTTCGCCTGCTTGGACCAACCAGGCATGCCCAAAAGCTTTGCACGCTCTCGGCTCAGCCAAGTCACCATTGCAACGGTGCCCGCTACTGTCCGTTGGTTTCTTGAGCGTTACGACGGTGCTGCACAAATTCAACTTGCTATGGAGAAGATAGAGCTGAAATATGGCTTCTATGAGGATTTTGACTGGGACCAGTTCGGCCTTGGGATCACCATCACGGGTGACAGTTATGAGGGCTATGACCTATGGAGCACGGTCTTGGGCGGTAGTGACAGGGAACTGGGACAATTCAACGCCTCCCTCGACAGTGATATGGACTTTCGAATCGTCATCTACAGCGACAGTGATGACGACTCGCATGGCAATTGACAAGAATCAGCAGCCGAGTTTTCTGCCGGCGTCTCAATAGAAGCTTTCGGATCTAACCCTGCGGCTGTGGTACAAAAACCACTGCACTAAACACCCAGCAAAAGTGAATCCACTGATACTAGCATTTAGTAACAGCAACTATATTCCACACGTTCCACAGCGGCAATATACGATTGTAGGACGACGCAATCTGGGAAGCAAGCAAGACTCGCTTCGCCAATTTTTTTGGAAGTCATCACGCATTTCGGTCCTATCAACGATAAGCAGCTATCGTGTTATTTTGCTGCATAATCATTTTTATCTGATCCTTGTTAGGTGGCTGTCGGAACTCGAGGTTATCGGTGCAGCCAACGCTCCGTTTGATGAAGGAGGAGGGTGTTCCTCGCGAGGTTTTGGGATGTCATATTTATTTACCTCATGAGCGACGGGCATCTGTTTCTCCGTTCGCAAATGGGCGGGAAGGGAGGCTTGGTCTGTTGTCAGCACAAGGATTTTCGCGTCCGAGATCACTCGTTGTCGGCCTGAGTTTCTTCAAATCTACGTAGAATCATGGGATGGTACTTCCTGCAGTATCTTCAGCGAAGGGTTCAGTCTGAACGAAGTTGGTAGTCCAGTACAGCACATTTATAGAACAAGAATGGCTCTCTCTCCTCCATTTCAGCATCTCTAAATTCCACCTGGCCCCCATGAGAGATTCTTTACAGCATTAAGTCCGATGAAACACGTACCCATCATCGAGAGGTATGTCGCCATCGAGTGCAAGGGGAAGGCATCGGCCAAAGGAACAGAACCCTCGACCAGTGCGGATAATGCCTACTTTCTGTCGCCAGACTCTCCAGGGGCTGTTCCAAATCAATCAAGCCACGTATGACTGTTCTAGCCAAGGAACGGTTATCCGCCCTCGAGCCGGCCCCTGGTCTCAACGCATATTAGATATCCAAAGCATAGGCTCAAAAGATAGCAACTAACTCTGTCAAGTCAAGCCTTGGGTTTGCGGTGATAGAAGGTATCACACATTATCTTCGAGGGGGTTCCTATATAGGTCTCTTATAATGTGTGTTGGGCCTGTTAAATAGCTGCTCAGGCCTTACTGACCTGGTCATATGGTTGGGTATTGTGTAGGTTAGAGTGTAAAGGGGTGTTTTCCCATGCTAACACACTGTAATGCAGTCAAGGTCCATACATTCCATGTTTTCTATATACAAGCGGTTCGCGGAGCCTCAAGACTCTGGAATCTTCCAAATATGGCACAAGGGAACGGCAGAGTACATTTTCATGACAAAAGTAAATATCCTGAGAATTCACCACAATTCACCACCCTCAGTGCCTACAACAAGCACCCACCCTTACGGCTGCGGCTTCCCTGTATATCTCGGCGGCTGCGGGCTCCCCGGCTGGAACGCGGTCGGGAACCCACCGGGGAAAATCGCCTCCAGCCCCCCCTTCGGATTCCCCGTATTCATCTTCCCGCCCTCCTTATACTTCATCGCCGCGGCCATGATATCCCTCGTGAAAGTCTGATTGATCCCAATCTGGTACCACGCAAACACGCCCGCGGAAAGGTCCTTCCCCAGCAAGACATAGTTGAAGAACGGATCGGCATACTGCGCCTCGGCCTTGAGGATGTTATCCGCCGCGTTCTTCATCAGGTTCTGGCGGTTGCCGGAGTAGGGCGCGACTTTCTTGACGTTGTCGACGATGTCCTGGTCGAAGAAGAGCTGCCCGGCGTAGGTGGCCTTGGTGTGCCAGAGAGTGTTGTTGGCTTGGGCCTCGGCCTTGGGGGTGTGGCTGACGACGTGGATGTGGGGGGCACGGCCGTCGTAGTGTCCGGGGAATATGGTGTTGAACTGGACGACGCCGTTCTTGTCGGTTAGCTGGGAGCCGCGGAGGTAGGTCCGGTCGAGGTTGGCTTTGTCGTTTACGCCGGACAGGCCGTTGACGGGCGAGAGCGCGCCGGAGTAGACTCCGGTGCCGTTGGCGTCTGGGAGATTTGTCAGTAATTTTGTGGAAGGATTTGGAGTTAAAGGGGACTCACTCCACATCTCAAAGAATGTGCCTTCGATTGGCTTGCAGGTAGTGACATCGAAGATCTGGAAGTCAATGTGCAGCGGGATTCCGGCCTGCGTTTCGACAATGTCGCTGCGGACGGATTCTCCCATGACATCTGCGGACAGATCTGTTAAAAACAATCTGAAATCTGAGACAGGCAGTTTTGGTCCGAACTTACAGAACGGGCCTTCGGTTGCTTGCGGGCTCAGAACACAAGAGTTGCCGCCGGCGAAGATAAGGGCAGGGTCCGTGGCGGCGGTGAAGGCCTTGTCGGATTTGTGGGACTTGCCGATGGACGAGGTTTGGCGGGCTTGGATCGCGGCTTCCAAGGCCGTTGGGTGCATCAGCTCAGCAGCTCGCTTGTAGCGTCTCCGGGCTGCATCCTCGTACAGTCCGCTCCTCTTGATCTTGTCGGCGCAGTGTTCCAGGCTGTTGCCCGTGTTCATCTCCAGGAACAGTCTCCGCTCTGCCTGCTCGCGTTCGTGGTCGCGGCCATCGCCGTGGCCAAGGGCCGAGTCAATGGCCGCAACCAGCACCGACGCTACAAGTGCGAGTTTCATGGTCGCGATGGCTTGATCACAGAAGTCCAGTGGAGACGGGAGCTGAAGATAGTCTGGCGGTCGCAGGTACAACAGGCGGCGACAAATGCATCCCTATCTATATACAGGGCAACTGCACAGCGGGGAGTACCGCTCCTTCCTCGTCTCCTGGGACCAGCTGGACGCGACCCCACACGCGCTCCAACCGGTGCAATTCATTCATCCTTTGCCGTCTCCGCGTGCCACTTCGATCTGTTTTTGCACCGCGCTACCAGGTCAAGCTTTTTGAGTCTAAACGCTTGACATTAGATATCACCGTCCGATTAGGCCCGGGCGGAAGGTCGGGAAAGGGGGGGAGCGGGGAAGCTCCGTGAGCCGCCTCCACTGTCCCGAGCCGATATGATTGGCCTCCACCTTCCGGGCTACTATCTGTGAACGTCGAATTAACTTCAAATTACCATGCCAACTCTTGAAACACGTCGACATGACGACGCGCGTAGTTTACGGACATTAAGGGTGGCGCTGAGCGTCGGTTGGAAGAATGGGATCGATTTGGTCAATCGCATCGATGGGATTTGCAATGCAACTTGAGGCCGAATGCAACTTGAATCCGGGGTTACTTGGCTCCAGGGAGCTTTTCCGGGCTAAAGGGGGTCGGCTTGCGCCAAGGGTCAACCCCAGAGTTCATGCCCGATCGAAAATCTCAGTACTACCGGTTCCCGAGGGGGCCAAGACTGAAGCTGTGGAGCTTTGACTTTGTTGAATTCCAGTCTCTTTGAGGCCAGGAAAAATATCACAATGATTACTTCTGTTCTAGTGTCCCATCAAAGAAGAACGACAGTCTCAATGTTGAACTTCAAATTGCATCGATTTGATAACAATGTGTGACATTCACCACTACATAAGCTATTTGGTTGAGGAATACTCATAGCACAGATAACCGCCCTTGGTGTCCATTACGTCCTGAACCGTCGCATTGGGGATAATTCCCAACGAGGACATGATATGGTTGAGAGTAAGAGTGCCGCCACCATCACCAGACTTTGGGTCAGGTGTCACAGCAAGAATCTCTTTGGTCGGCTTGCCCCACATGGAAGATTCTGCTTCCATGCCTCCAGAAAACTCGGAGAATCCGACGGCTGGGTCTTGGGCGTTGAGCCCGCTGATGTCCTTGAGTCGCTTGCTCGGGTCCTTTGCCTGCCAGTCGGCCCACATCTTGTCGACGAAGCCGTGGTGGAGGAAGAAGACGGGATCACCCGAGGAGGTGATCGAGTCGCCGTTCTAGGCGAAGGTTAGCAATGGTACTCGTCCTCAGCATTTACAGAACGTGAACATACCATCATGGAAAGCGCCATGTGGCCCAGAAGATGAGGACCCGAGTAGATGGCGTCGAGAGCTTGCTTGTATGTGCTACCACTGATGGCCGTTGCGACGTAGCTGGCGCCGGTTTGGGAGCTGAACATGTCGGTAATTTTGCGGTTGAGGCAGCGCGGCTGCGACTTGAATCCCGGTCCGATGTTGATCATGAGGTTAGCAAAAGGGCCGTCCGTGACGCAGCTGTTCGCGCCCACGCCACTGCCGCCGAAGCCGAGGACCTTGTCGAAGACCGGGCTCTTGGCGAACTTGCCGGCGTCACGGGGCTCGTCCCAGTACGGGAGAACGCCCTTGAAGCCGCATTCGCGGACGAGGAACTCGAGTGTCTTCAGGTAGTAGCGGTGGTACGGCAGGAACTGTCCTGTCGTGTGGATCTGCAGCGCATGGATCTGGTGCAGCGAGACAAGCTCGTCCCAGCGGGTCTTGGCTCCTGGGAGACGGTTGAGCTTCTGGGGCGAGGTCATCACACATTTGACGGCGTCAAGATAAGCTTTCTTGTCGGTGTCGCTTATGTCATGCCTAGAAATTTTGAGGGCTTGGTTAGCTCTTGCCCTCTCTGTTCGCAAAGCAGCCAAGACTCACCAAGAATGTCTCTTTTCGGGCGTGGTGCAGGTTGGCGCCACATCGGCACTCGCTGCTGGCAGAGCTGCAGCGAACGACGCTGCCGCCGCCAAGATGATCGTCGATGTCACTGCGCCCAGCATCTTGGAGTTTTTTCGACAGAACAGGCAGTCTCAAGGCACGAAACGGTTCCAAGCAACCCCAGGGCAGTACATTGATATGGATTTCCTAACTTATACCGGCTGTACCACGCCGCACCGATTCCTCGCTCGGAACCTGGAAATCAGACTTGAGCGGAGTGCATCAGCAGACGCGCAAAGCACTGTCCATTTCCCGGGTGGACAGCCGCGTCGAGGCAACATTGAAGATCATATCGCGGGGGGCCAATTTACCCAGACCCGCGACCATTCAGCGTGGTCCTCGCCCTTCTTGTTGGTGCGGGTATTTTGCTCGCTTCACGAGAAATTGCCCACAGCATTCCTTCGAGCCCAGATCCACCTCCACCTCCCCTTCCCTCCACCCTTCCCTCCACACACCCGATACCCCCTCCAGGCATAACGACCCCTCCTCCCGCAACCCGCAACCCACAACACCGACCCCGCCCGACGACTCCATCCGGCTCCCGGAGCCCGGGCCGCACTCTCAACCCGCCGCGCCACCGGACATGACGAATGGTGCTCTGGATCAAATCAATCACCCACAACAACTCCACCCAGCAACGTTACACACCCACGCCTAGAAGTATTAGCCATCCTCATCTGCAAAGACCGTCGTAATGACCGCCCATCACCACAGCCTCCAACGAGCAGCAGCGGCCACTGGCGACTCCTCCCCCAACACTCACTCCCGCATCATACGACCAGCAGCGCGTCCCACCGCGCCGCCGTGCTGCTGCCACATCTGCTACGATGACGATGGCGCCCTTCTACCTCTTGCTCTGCTGGGCACTCGCCTTGTGCTCGACCACCAGCGCCCTTCCGCAGTCCTCCTCGGGCAACACGTCAACGCCCGGCGTCTGGAAGACCCTCGCGCCGGTCCCCGCCGGCCCCATCCATGAGCAGGCCGTGGTGGCGCTGGACTCCTCGCGCATCGCCATCGTCGGCGGCATCCTCCAGTCCGGCGGCATGATCGACAGCGTGTACATCTACGATATCCCCACCGACAAGTGGAAGAAAGTCGCCTCCCTGCCCATCTCCGTCAACCACGCCAACGCCGCCGTCATCGACGGCAAGATGTACGTCCTCGGCGGCATGACCGGCGGAAACTGGGCCGGCACCCCAAAATCATGGGTGTACGACCCGGCGACCGATAAATGGACTTCCATTGCTGCCATGCCCACCGCCGAAGCGCGCGGCAGCGCCGTCATGGGCGTGCACGGGAAAGTGATCTGGCTCGCCTCGGGAAAGACCAAGAGCGGCGGCGAGTCTGTCACGACCGTGTCAGCATTCGACACCGCGTCCGGCAAGTGGCTCACCGACATCCCGACCAAGGCGAAGAACATTCCCGAAGGGCGCGACCACGGCGGCGGCGGCATCATCGGGAACAAGTTCTACCAGCTCGGCGGTAGCCTCGCCGCCATTGAGAACAGAAAAGACACAGTCTTTGTGCTTGATCTGGACGATCTCTCCAAAGGCTGGATCACCGCCAAGGGGAAGATGCCTACGCCGCGGAGGGGTTTCGCGACGGGGATTGTGGGGACCAAGATTTGGACGTTTGGAGGGGAGGGGAATCCGGATAAGTCGATTGGCGGGGTGTTTAAGAATGTGGAGGTGTATGATACTGTAACGGATACTTGGGCGGAGGCGGCGCCGATGAAGCTTCCGAGGCATGGGAGCGCGGCGGCGGTAATTGGGGGGAATATTTATATCCCGGGGGGCGGGACGGCAATGGGGACGCCGGCGACGGCCGCGTTTGATGTTTATTCTACTTGAGTGATATCTTATCTTAGTCTAAAAATACCTGATGTTCTTGAAATCCTGACACGGTTCTGTGACGGAACAGTAAGGCTTGGGCTACCATATTACAGGACTTTCCAGCATATAAAAGGGGCTTTCTAATATAGAAGAGGGTCCTTTCAGAATGCAACAAGGCCTTCTCGTAATGTAGCGGGGCCTTTCAGAATGCAGTAAGGCCTTTTTAGAAATATAGGCAGGCCTTTATGGAATGGGAGATGGGAGAAAATGGAGCCTAGGTTTGCTCTATGGGTATTATACTACACCCGTGATGTTGCTAAATACTACTACTCTATTCTGGAAGCCGCGTGCTGCTGCCAAGTCGAAATGACGCCGCTAACGTTACTCCGCTAGCATCAATCCTCAGACCTGAATCCCGCATCCCAGTCGTCGTCGTCGTCGTCGTCGGCAGAAATTGTGACGCCCAAGTTGAACTGGTCCCAGTCGAGCTCCTCATAGTATCCGTACTGCGTCCACAGATCATTCATGGCGGTCTGAATTTGGCCTTTGCCCCCATAGCGCTTCAGGAAGACCTTTGCGTCGATTTCCCCGTTCCCAGTCATCTGGGACTGGACACCGCCTCGACACCCACAGCATGGTATTGTCGAGGATTGTAATGGGGAGCTCGACCTGGACCTGCTCAGTGTACCCTTGAACCATGACTTTAATGATCGTCTCAACACTAGGGCAGTTCTTTTTGAGTTGGAGGGTATCTTCTCCAATGGATCTGAGTTTTTCCCACGGGCTGCCGAACCGGGTGTGATCGAAGAATTGATGCCATAACCCCATCTACAAGGTGACTGGATCACATTTCAAACGGTTGGCGCGTGTGAAATATAGTTCGCCAACTGGGAGCCTACGTGCCCTTGCTACTCTCAATACAAGGCAGTTATGATTGAACGCTTCAAGTTCCGTGACAGAACCGTGGCCATCACCCTGCTCAGACGGAGTATCATTGTCGGAGGTTTCGTCCGTGCAGTCTTTGCTGCCCTAGGGCTCGGGCGCGGAACCCGTCTTTCTCTTCTTCGCCTCTGGGCTGCTGCCCTGTCCCGGAGCTGGGCGCTTGGCTTTGTTTGATTCGCCTGGAGCCATGACGGGTGGTGCTTTGGGTGTGTGCTTGGGTCGAATTCTTGAGATGGGCAGCGCGGAATAGGCGTTTCTGCTGATACTTGGCAGGTAGTGATGACCCTGCTCGCTGATGGGTGGTTGAGGAAAGGCGCGGAATATCGGGTGGGACGTGAGAGTTGCGAGCCTGGCAGGCTGCGGAAGGTGATCGCCAATTACTTGGAAAGAGGCTGTATCGAGCAGATCAATTTCCGTTGCGATGCCGAAGGGATCAAGATGGCGTCAATTGCGAATCAAGATGAACGTGCAGGAGGAGAGGTGCACTTACCAGCGAGAAAGTTGAAAGAGCCCGAGGGTGGTGAGGTTTTCCGCTGGAGTAAGGGAAGTGAGAGAGACATACGAGCGGAAGTTGGTGTTGAGGTCACGGTGCTGAAAGAGTTCTGAAATTCCGACTAAGGGTTGGACAAAAAAGGAAAAAGAGCAGGGCAGCTTGGCGTGTGAGAGTAAAATTATCAGCTCGCAAAACCCAAATGAAGGAAGGAACGACGCTGACAATGACGCATCTCACATGGGGCAGGGAAATTCTTAAGATTGCGAATGCAGTGACTGAACCTGAGGTGCCCTGGTTATAGTTGGGATGAGAGAAACCTGTGAGGCAATGAATGGCGCGAGGAGAGATTCTCTCCAAATATTTACTCCATCCCATTCGTCTCGCTTTGGCTTTGCAGGCTGTGCATTTCCTCCCACGGCCTGTGTGCAGTTTGCATAGAGCTGCCCCTCAGAATTGCGGAATGTCCACTTGTCAATTTTTGCTCCATGGGTATTCTGGTTGGATCACAAAAATGCACATAGCTAAGCTCGCTCACTCGAATCTGAGAACTAAAGAGCAAATAGTGTGTTTGCATCCAAATGGCGATCAACAGGTATCTACGGCTGTTAACCAATCCCCTCTTCCTAAGCATTTTCTTTGGTCTGTGCCTTCCAAGCCGCATGTTTGCGGTAGATGTCGTGACGGAAAGTCTGCTTCAGGTCAGACACAGTCTTCATATCGGTAGGCAGCGAGGCCTGCACGGCGCCCAGTCCACACAGCCCATTCTTGCGATCAATAAACCAAGTGAACGTCAGGCCCCCACCCCACGTCAACGTATTCGCACCATACCATCCCTCCGCATCCTCCAGAGGCATCAGACCGCCAAGACCGTACCCGACCTTGCTTCCAGGCTTGGTTCCCACGCTGAAAAACACCCCAGTCACGCCGTCCATCGCCTCACGGTGGCCCGCCTCCGCCGCGGGACCGATCCTGTTCTGAAACATCTCATCGACCGTCTCCCGTCGGAGCAGCTTCCCATCATTTGCCAGCAACGACTTCAAAACCTTCAGGTAATCCGGCCCCGTCATGAACAGACCATGCCCGCCAAAATCCCCCTCACTCCGTGCATTCATATCTCCTGCGCCACCCAGCACCGCCCGCCCCAGACACTCCGGGTCGCCCGGATTCAGATCCACTAAACGCACACGCACACTCTCCCCCTTGACAGGATAAAACTGCGCATCATCCAACGGAATTCCCAATGGCTTACAGATCCGCTGGCGCACACGCTCCCCGAGCGTGGTACCCGTGGCGCGCTCCACGATCCGCCCCGCCCAGTCCATTCCAGGGCCATACATCCAGCTCTCTCCGGGCTGGAACGCAAGCGGATCGATGAAAGCCTTCTCAACAGTGCGTTTCGCTCCTTCCGCGAGAGGCGCCTCGTTCTGCTGCCGCCACTTGGCGAGTTTCGGAACGAGGAATTCGTAACTCTCACCCGAGGTGTGAGAGAGGAGCATCTCAAGCGTGACGGATCGGACGGCAGGGACGAGTTGCGCGGTGCCGTCGTCGGAGAATCCGGTGAGGACTTGCTTGCTGGTGAGCTCGGGGGCGAATTTTTCCAGGGGCCCGGTTAGGGATAGGAGGCCGTCGTCGACGCATTGGAGGGCTGCGATGGTGGCGATGAGCTTGGTTGCGGATGCGAGGTAGAGCATGTCGTCTATGCGCTGGGGCTTCTTTTCGCCAGAGAGGAGGGTGCGCTCGCCGATGGCGAGGTTGTAGACGAAGGTGCCGTTGGCGTTGGTGGCGCAGATGACGGCGCCGTTGATCTTGCCTGAGGCGATGGCGGCTTCGAAGGCCGGTTCGATTATTTCGTCTGCCATGTTTGTGGCTCTTGTGATGTTCTCTGGGTTGAGGAATTTCTCGAGTTCTATGTTGGGTCAATTCAACCTCTTGGCGAGGTTGTATTGTCGTCGACAGTCAACCCTAGACCCGTTTTGGTGCCCTACATACGCGACTCATGATCCTTTCGGTGGGGTAGTATGATTTCGCCGGCCAGTCATTCGGCGACGATCTAAAGTCCGAGCGAGCCGCTTAGAATTGGGGAACTGGAATGAATGTGGGGCAGCGGTGGATGCAGAGGGAGGACAAACGACGGCGAAGGATTCCGTGCGGCCCGGCTTCGACCGGTCTTGCGCCCGGGAATTACCGCACCAGGCGGCCCTGGAGCATTGCCTCCTTTCTTTTTCCGTTATCACGATGTGAGACTCGGATTCGGACAAGAAATTTGCGCGGGATGGTGATATAGCATGGATCCCGAGTTGGCACCTTCCCAAGCGAGTTGGGAGCGTGACACGCAGACCTCGAGATGCCGCATAAAGTGGGAAGGAGCTATTGGCCAGCCGACCCTCCATGCCACCCGGTTCGCTCCCGTCTGCCTGGCTCCGCTGCCGTGTTCTGCCGGGTCCCAGGCCAGACTGCATCATCTACCCGTCCGCCCAGATGTGCAAATATATGTTGTGCGTATTTCAACATCTCCAAGACCTGGCGCTTGGGTAAATTTGCATTGCGTGGGCAAACACAGCAACCTCTAGCATGGAACGATGTCCAGACGATGACAGGTTTGGACCTGTTCTCGACGCCGGCAAACTTGCATGCTACGGCTTTGATTTCACGCTTGTTTTTGAGGAGTCCATTTTCTCTATTGTCCCATGCGTCATCCTCATCCCGTTGGCAGCAGCCCGTCTTCGCCGGCTCTGGAGCCGTCCGGTCGAGACATACCGGCTACACAAGCCATGGGAAAGCTCTGCTCTTGCCAATTGGCCCTTGGTTCTTGGTCTCAAGCTTGTAAGTTGCTGTTGCCCCTGGCCCAGTCGTGAGGGGTCCTAATCCTGAGCCACAGGCGGCATACACGGGTCAATCCTTTCTCCAGCTCGCCTTGCTGTCGCTTTGGGTAGCGGGGCGCGGAACAACCACCAATACGACCCTTGCCGCCGCCGCTCTTGCTTTGATCTCAACCCTGACCCTCGGAGTTCTCTCTACATTCGAGCACAATCGAAATCTACGTCCATCAGCCATCATCCAGTGCTTCTTCGTGGCGACTATTCTACTCGACATCCCACGAGTCCGAACCCAATGGATGCTTGAGGGCAACAGCTCCGTGTCATCGGTTTTTCTGGTGACGCTTTTACTGCGAGTGGTACTCTTGGGGCTTGAGTCTCTCCAAAAATGGAAGAACCATGCAGATCTGCCGGAAGGAGTCTCTCGCGAGATGATGCAAGGCATCTTTGGGCACACGTTCTTCTGGTGGATCAATCCCCTCTTTTTGATTGGATACAAGAGAGACATTCACATGGATGACCTCTACCAAGTCGATGCCAATCTTCGAGGCGAGGGACTTGGAGCCCGGCTTTTGAAGTCGTGGGACAAAGGTAAAAACGGTTCTGTCCACGAACTGCAAGCAACGAGGCTAACCTTCCTGTCACGCAGTCGACAAAACTCGAAAGCACTGTCTCTCCATTGCTTGTATTCGAACCTTTCTTCCGGAGCTCTTGACAGCATTCCTGCCCAGGATGGCATTCACTGGGTTCTCAATGGCACAACCTTTTCTGGTGCACAGCACTCTAAGCTACATTTCTTCACGCCCAAGCATGCCGAAAGACAACGGATATGGTTTGATATTAGCATTCGCTTTATGCTACATTGGAATTGCGGTTAGCATCCCATTTCATCAGCTTTCACATTGCCCCTGAATGCCAACGCTGAACTCATATGCCTCCAGATATCTACTCGATTCTACATGTACTTGGCATTTCGGACCATGACAAAGGTTCGAGGCGCCCTTGTTGGTACTATTTACAAGACTATGCTCTCTATCCGCGCTGAAAGCGGCAACTCATCATCAGCTCTGTCTTTGATGAGCACCGACGTGGACCGGATTACGATAACTGCGTACGTTCTGATCAACATTGGGCCTGACATCATCCAAGTTGCTCTTGCACTCTGGATTCTTGCCACGCAGCTTGGGACCTCCTCCATTTCCGCGATGATTCTTTGTTTGGTCTGCGCAATCTTTGGGATGTACATCGCCAAACTCGTACCATTGCGACAGACCAAGTGGATGGCGGCGATACAGAAGCGCGTCGGCATCACAAGCGACATAATTGGCTCTATGAAGGGCATCAAAGTCGCTGGGCTGAGCAATAACGCCGAAAATCAGATTCAAGGCCTGCGAGACTTTGAGCTGGCCCAGTCGACACAATTTCGAAAGATTCAGGTGGTTTCGACACTAGCAGGTACCTAATCTCTTTTCTGGATGGTAGCTTCGAAACTGATGCTTATATCGCCGCAGGTATCGCACCCACTCTTCTGCTACCAGTCGTGGTGTTTACTGTCTACGCGATTGTTCAGCAAGTCTCAGGCGGAGAGCAGATCAACGTCGCGGCAGCCTTTACTTCTCTCAGTTTGCTCAATATCCTTATCTCGCCCGTGATGGACTTGATTACTTCAATTCCACACCTTACCTCAGCGATGGCATGTCTCGACCGCATACAAGCATTTTTACTCAAAGAGAAAAGGGAAGAGTATAGAAAACTCCACACGATTCGCACCCCTACCTCTTCTGCGTCCTCAGCATCCGACGACCTTCCGTCCGGTAATTCCGCAGGTGACCTGGGGTCTAAGAAGAACAATACGCCTTGGATCAAGGTCCGTGAAGCTTCTTTCGGATGGGGCAAAGAAGGCTCGGCTGTCATCAAAGATATTGGTCTCGAAATCTTCCCCAATCAGCTGATCTTAATTATCGGACCCGTGGCCAGTGGGAAGTCCACCCTTCTGAAGGGGCTCATTGGCGAAGCCTACTTGGTATCTGGTTCCGTCGAATATACCGTTCCGGATGAAATTGCGTATTGCGACCAGGACGCGTGGCTGTTGAATCAGAGCATACGGGATAACATTGTTGCATTTGGCACATACGAGAAAGACTTTTACGATGAGGTTGTCCAGGCTTGCCAGTTGACTGAGGATCTGAAGCTGCTCCCCAACGGCGACAAGACCATGATTGGCAGCCGAGGCCTATCGCTCAGTGGAGGACAGAAACAGCGAGTCGTGAGTTCATCCCTGTCTCTACCTTTTCTTGTCTGACGTGTTTGGGATTGGTCTAGGCGCTGGCACGTGCCGTCTATAGTCGGCGACCAATCGTCATCCTGGACGATATCCTCAAGGGACTCGATGCCGACACCTATTCGAAATGTTTTACAGCTGTGATGGGGCCAGAGGGTGTCCTTCGTACTGGAAGTCGAACAACAACTGTCATGGCAACGCACAACGGTGAGCTAGCTAGCCGACGCCCTTCTTACAAGCTCCGCTGATAGCGTGTTCAGTTCAACTCCTACCCCACGCAGACCACATCGTGGTTTTGAACGATGAGGGGCGTATCATCGAGCAGGGAAAGTTCAAGGACCTGGAGGGGGAAGTCGGCCGCTTGGGTCTCAAAGAGCTTCCCGAAGAGGTCTTTCCTGAGAAAGCTGACGACGAGCCATTGAAGAAGAAAGACCTACTCACCAAGATTGCGTCAATAAAGAGTCAAAAGAAAGTTTCAGCAGACGTTGAAGGCGCTCAGTCGAGAGGAAGGAGAAACGCTGACGCCCTTGTCTCCTACCTGAAGTCCATGGGAAATACCAAGCTTCTTGCGTTTTGCTTTCTTACAGTTGGAAGCACCGGCTTTCGAATCGCTGGTCGT
>Ga0247770_1000883_pt1 | contig 27137 bp, 21 predicted proteins | sample UWRJL136409B6_FD_179943 | JGI IMG/M metagenome (GOLD analysis project Ga0247770, IMG submission 179943) | Plant litter microbial communities from Arlington Agricultural Research Station in Wisconsin, United States - UWRJ-L136-409B-6 | ecosystem: Environmental > Terrestrial > Plant litter >... | reverse complement strand
AGTTTTTGGGATAGAAAAAGGGGGTTTGGAGGGGAAAAACCGTGGGATGGTACCGTAGGCGGTCGCATTGAAGCGGAGCAGAACATTGGCGGTTCGGAGTGTGTTCATGGTGGGCGGTTGGGGGTGGTGGTTTCGTTGTGCTGGGAGCCGGGAGCTGGGTTGAGCTTCAAGGTGAGGAGCTCTCCTTCGATTGGGGTTTGGCGAGGGGAGGGAGCAGTGCACGGACACCAAGAATGGTGATTTGGGCCTTGACGTCCAATCAGATCAGGTCGTGTGGTCTAGTGGTTATGACATCTGCTTTACATGTCCTGGCAACAGGAGATAGACGCAGAGGATCGCAGGTTCGATCCCTGCCACGATCATCGCTTTTTGGGTTTCTTTCCTTTTTTGTGAATGAGAAAAGCCCTCTTTTTGCTGTCGGCAACATTGTGAGGTTGTTCTTCCAGCCGGAAGTACCGTGTGAGGCTTCAGTTGCCTAAGCATAGTTAGGCCTATGTCCTCCTTTAAAACGGTAGAGACTGGGGATACAGTATAAGCTCTCCTGCCCTACTTGGCCTCTTTCCTACTTCAGACTCAACAATACAACTAGCATGGCTCTCCTAATCACCAGCGCGCACAAGACTAATGTTTGAGCGGCAATACTGCCAGCAAGGATTGAGGAGCCATCACATACGTCAAGCAACACTCCCGAGGAAGACTTCCACACACTCAGAAGTGAACATCATCACGGCACCCAAATACAGCAGTATGACGTTTTATTTTGAGCTTCTTTCTTTGCGCCCCCCCGTATTCCACGCTCGCTACATCCATCTCACCCATCCCATCTACTCCATCTACCTTAACTCCATCTCTCCCGCTATACTTCCCAAACCTCCAACCCCACGCCACCCACCACCAACATCCCGGGACAAATGACCTCCAAATCCGCCGGGTCTGCAATAGAACTATACCGATCCTCCACCACCTCCACCTTCATCCCTTTTCTCCCCCTATTCCCCCTCGTGACCCTCCAAACCTTCACCCTCTGGTCATTACTAACCGTCGTTACCTCTGCAACTTCCCCCTCGGCACGGAGGATACTCAGCCCCGTGACAGCCGCGGCGTGAGCGCTTTTGACGCGGGCTTTGCTCACGATGGTGAACTCCCCGCTGGAAGGGTCGAAGCTGATGTCTGCGAAGCCGAGGGCGTTGTCGTCGCCTCCGGAGACGACGAGCCAGCTTGTGAGGGAGGGGTTGGAGGAGATGTCCATACTCTTGAGGGTGCTTTGGTGTAGTCTAGTGGCGGTGATGAGGGTGAATTTGGGGAATGGTAAAGGGGGGGTAGAGGAGGGAGTGCGGATGGAGGACCAGATTGCGAGGTTTCCGTCTGTGGAGGCGGTCAGGACGTGGAGTTCGTGTTCGCTGGCGCGGAGGTGGCGGATCTGCGTGAAGCAGGCGCCGGTGTAGTGGCCGTTGGAGAGGAGGGTGAATCCTAGGTGTTTGGAGTACCGGTATGTGCGCAGCGTGGAGTTTGATAGGGCTAGGGAGATGAGCATCTCGTCGTCGTCGTTGCTGCCGGGCCAGCTCTGGACATCGAGATTCATGATGCGGAGGTCGCCGTCGGTGGTGCGGTCGGGGTACACGGCTTCGCAGACTACGGCGAGGGCTTCGTAGTCTGAGTCGACGCGGGTGACGTGCCAGATGAAGAGCTCCTCGTTGCCGGCGCTGCTGACGAGGTAGTTGTCGCCGTGCCATTGGAGGGCCTGGATCCCCGCCGAGTGCTTCTCCATGACGGCGAGGCACTTGAAGCCTCGGCAGGTTGGGTCCACGCTGTCTTTGTAATGCCATACCCGGATGGTGGTGTCCTCTGCGGCGGTCGCGACGTAGCCGGCATCGCATGCAGCTACAGCGCGGATTTCTCGCCCGTGGGTGCCCTCTTTGAGCACTCGGAGCGCAGGGCTGGATTGGGCGTACATTCCCATTTGCGAGACTTTGGTGTAGACGAAGATTAGCCTCCCTGGGTCCAGGGAGGAGGATGTGTAACTGAAAGGACGGTTTGCTCCGCCGCATTCGACGGCGGCTAGTTCTTGTCGTAATGTCTCGTTCCACACGACGAAGTGTTTCCCGCGGAAGCCGTGGAGTATCAGCTCCCAGGCCCCATTGTGTTTTGAAAATTGAGCACCCTCGATCATTCCCAGGGGCGGAGAGGTCTCGTGTTGAAGATGCATTGTGGTTTTTCCATCCTGGTTTTCGATGGTATAAAGGCGATACCTGCCGTCCCTGCAGGTTGTCAAAAATGCGGTCGAGCTTCCGGGTAGAGGTGTGATCGTGGTGATGGCGTCCTTATCCTTGCAATCCTTCCGACTTTCGATCTGTGTCCAGGAGTCGGCCGTACGCTCATAGAGAGTAATAGCGCCCACGCGAGATCCGAGGATGAGGTCGTTTCCGCAGTAATTAGCAGCAGTCGGAATGTAGTTCTGATAGCTATTGTCGTATTTTATTTCTGTTAGATCACCGAATATTTCCCCTGTAGAATTCTCATACTCAAACATCATGGCATGGTCTTGACCGAGGACAGAAACGAAGAGTATCTGTGTCTGAGGCTTGCCACTTCTGACTCTCTCACCAGATTGTCCTGGGCAGATTATATCTGTAATCTTTGCCGGAAGTTGTGCCAACTCTCTGATTTCGCGAGCCTCGTTGAGAAGATACAACCTCCCGGATAGGGACCCCAAAACTGCTGTGCCTTGCGTAGGACTCGCAAGCATGTGGAAGGACGCTATATCCAGCCGGGCAGCTTCCGGCACAGCCAGTTCCTCCCACACGATGGAATTCCCAAATGTGCCGATGAAGAGCCTCCCCGAGGCCGCAGTAACCAATAATGTACTCTCCGATAGGAAAGCATAACGGTAGAAACCCTCCTTGGCGATCTTCAAGATCGCAGGTGAGGAGCTATCCTTCTCTGTCGAGGACTGAACTGACCACAGAAACTCGTCGAAGGAAAACCGAGTATCAACATCGCCATAGTTGACCATCGAAGAGCTGCCATTGACAAGAGGTTGCTGAGCGATAGGGGTCTCCCCGCCTCTAGAAACAACAATCCTCCCGTCCGCCCCGCCCGACATCAGAAGCAACGACTCCTCTCGATGAGCAACAGTCGCAGACCAAATATTCTTCCCGCCGTGGCAAGATATTGCACCGCAATTCCGAAGCTTTCCAACCGGCTGGGCCCAAGGCAAGACACCCCCACCCTGCTTGAACCCTGCCGCCTCCCTCCATCTCGGAAGATCAAGACTCAGTTCCCACTTCTGCCGTGTGCAATCCTCCCCAAAGGAGTAAATCTCCACGGGAGACTCCCCCTCCGAATGGTAATCCGTCCGCCCCGTGAACTTGACATGCCATATCCTAGAAATATGACCCATCTCCACCGCCACGCATTTCGACGAGTCGTTCCGATTCTCCGGCCTGGCCTCAGAGTTCTCCCCAAACCCAGTTTCCCTCGCCTCCTGCGTAACTCTTATCTGCGAAGCCTCCCCACCACCAGCACCGACAACCGCCGTAGACCGATCCGTAATATCCCACACACGAACCGTCCTGTCGTCACTGCAGCTCGCGAGCAGCCTTACCCTGGTACCAGGTGCGATCTCAATCTCAGGGGATATGGACACGCCAAAGATGGAGCCCTCATGGCCGGTAAACACAAAGAGAACCTCCAACTGCGAGGGGCGCGTGACGTCCAGGTAATATTTCCAGACGATGATCTCCCCGAAGACGGTCCCCCCCGCGACGAGAATTGTGTCGGGCGACAGCTGGCAGAGGTTCGCGGAATAGAGGATTGGTCTCGACGGGGAGGTCAGGGCGCCGAATGAGAAGGAGGTGCCGTTGGGAGTGGATGTGATGGGGACGATTTCATTGTGGGCTGTGACGAGCGCACCGGTGAGGGCTCCAGAGGAGAAGAGGATCCCGTCGTAGATCCAGTCGGGTGCTTTGAGTTCGTTTGGGGGCGCGGGAGTGTGGCCTTCACAGAGAGTCTGTAGGGCCGTGTAGGGGAGGATGGCTACGGATTGGCCGCCCCAGATGAGGATCCGTACCGCTTCGTCGTATTTTGTCTGGTCTGGCTGGGAGGCGTATATCCCGTGGATGGACTGGGAGTGAAAGATTCTTAGTTGGCCGAGCAGTCGGTTGCTGTCAACATCGTAGACTTTGAGCCACGCATCCTCGCCGGCAAGTGCGAAGACACGACCAGATGCATCACGGCATGATGTGAGTGCTGTTATGGGGTTCAGCAAATAATTGTATTGCAGCTGGATGGCGCCCTAGACCAGATTTAGTGAAGCTCTCATGAGTGCCCAACAGGGAAGGAGGGACAAGTGAGTCATGGGTGAAAATCACCTTTTGGTTCATGGTTTAAAAACTGGGCTTTCCGGCCCAAACGTCTCATGAGATAATCTCATCGATGTTGTTTTTTTTGTTTTTGGTGGGGTTTGTTAGCGCTTCACTTCACACAATGGCCCTTCAAGTCGCTGGCGTTGAGTCAAACCTCAATTCTGAATTCGGACGGCATGAGTGATTCTAAAAATTTAGTGCCTTAACCCCAACCCCAACCCACTTACACCGCTCGCACACCGGACGAACAGCGCCCGACAACACTGGAAAGTTGGCAGGAAATAACTGTCATCACAAAATCGAAGTTGAGTGAGATACTGAATGCTCAACTCACAACATCCACCACTTTTCGCCTCATCGACCTACATCGTCCAAGTCACTCCTCCGTAATCACCAGCCTTTTTCTTAGTTCTTACAACATGAAGCACTGACCCTGCCCTGCCCTGCCTGACATCGAACTAAAATCTTACTGATCTCATCTCACCTCTAACCCTTGTTGCCTCACCTAGTACCTACAGGGACATCTGCAAGCGGTTATCCATTCCCGCCTACGTCTCGTCTAAGAGGCAAGTTTCCATTCCACTGCAGGGGACACCGTCATCATTTGTATTTCTCACCGTGTTACTGATCATCTTGTTTGGTATTCAATACCTTTGTCCTGTACCGACTGCGACTGTCACACAATTCCAATTTGCCAACGAGGGGTTCGTCCCGATTGATTACCTAGTTGCAAGTTTGCTCGGTCAGTTTGGTCTGACCTGTTACTGAAGTCGGCTGAGTGAGGGCCGGGGTCGAGGCCGGCCGGTCTGTCATCCCGGGGCTGAACATTTCCCCAATGTCCTCCGGTCAGCACAGCACTGCCAATTTGGTTGTCCGAATCTGACTGTGCCCGGGGGCATTGCGGATTTCTGAGGCTCCTCATTCCTGGGTAAATCGGGCACCAACAATGGAACAACAGCAATTCACCACGACAAAGATGAGGTAAATATTTACTATTCATTTGGTGTTAGAAGGTAGACTACCCGTAAACCCAGCTCTAAATCATCCATAGCCCAACTCTGGGGTATCATCCCATATCGTTGTTTGCCAAGCCCGCCCATTTGGCCGTAGCCCCTTCTCAATAGCGAGCTTTTCTAAAATACCCGGAAACCCCACCAACGCCGTGTCAATGCAGTACTGTTGACAATAAACATTCAACGGGTAGAAACCCTGGCAACTCGTGCTCGCTGATCAGTCGTACACCCCTTTGCGATACAGCATCGCCCAATCCCCATGACAACCCAATGCCTTAGGCTCGTGCGTGCGAGTACGGCTCGTAGGCAACGTCGCGTTGCGGGGGGCCGTAGCTCTGCGGCTGCCCAGCGTACGGCTGCGAGAAACGGCTGCCTTGGTAGCCGTTCTGGTCGCCAATGGGCTGGTAAGGGCCCTGCATGAGCTTCTCGCCATCGCCGCCGGAGCGACCACGACGGCTCTTGTGGTCGGGCTTGCAGCAGCAGATAGTGAAGAGCCAGAAGAAGCCAGCACCGATCGCAAATGCCGCGGCAATCCAGACTGCCGCCAGGTATCTCGTGTTGAAGCTGCCGCCCACGCCGTAGAACCTAGCTGTGCCCTCGACGGCGCCGACGACTACCACCGAGGTGGCCGTTGCGAGCGCGGCCGCGGAGCAGACTGCCACAGTGGCAACGGCCGCGATGATGAACGTGATGCACGAGAAGGCGCGGCTGCAGTTAGCAAAGATGCCGAAGAACAGCTCGACGGCGAGCGCCACGTAGGCGATGACGAAGGTGATCTGGGTCCAGCGCGAAACAGTGCCGAATGCGGTGATGGCGTCCGTGATGCCCGACGGGAGCGTGACGTTCTTGCCAGCAAGGGTAATGAGTGTCTTGATATCGCCAGTTGTCTTGTTCAACGCGGTCTCGGCCCAGTTGAAAGCAGGCTTCGTGCAGTCGCGCGTTCCGTTCTGGGTAGTATAGCAGTAACCCCAGAGACCGACATCGTAGATGTTGTAGAGACCCAGGTCCGCCGCCGTGACGTTGCCGCCCGAGGCGGTATCGGCCTTGGTGCCAGTTGCGCTGTCCGTGGCATCTGTAAGGATGCCAACCACGTCGTGGAATTGCGGATTCGGTTCTGGGCTTCGCGAGTTGAGGACGCTGCTGATCGAGAGTGGCGAGATGGAGAGGTCGGTCGTGTTGACCTGGAACATGTACAGCGACTTGTCGGCGACGCCAGCAAGACCAGCCACCAGCAACGCAATCAACGAAGCCGCGCAGAGAATGAACGGCAGCGCCACGCAGACAAACCTCCCGAAATTGGCCATCTTTTCGTTTGCGGTCTTTCCCAAGGCGATTCGATTAGGCTCCCGACTTTTAGGTTTCAGGATAGTGGGGGGAAGACGTCAGAGTCCTGAATGTTCGGTGTCCCAGAGATAAAGATCCGGGAGATGCCTTCAGCGAGTGGAAAGGCACGTAGATGTATAGAATATTTTCGATGGACGATTGGATGGTGAATGTAGGAGATGACCAAGGGAGGCAGCAGGAGCGGAGTTCCAGATAAATAGGAGCACCTGCAGAATGTCTAACCCATGCATTCTCTGCTTATTCCACCCCCGACGCTTGGCGAACGGGCGGGATCCTCAGCTGCGCGGCGGTCGGGGAGCAGGAAAGGCTGTGTTGCACAAAGCAGCAGGCTTGGTGGCGCAGCTCCCGCCTTCCTGTGGGCCGCATTTGAGCGAGCCCCACAAATTCCCACTCAGCCCACTGCACGCTGGGTTTGCACTGGCTGCAGATTGGCTGCTGTGCCGTCCCATCGGGCTCTGCCAACGGCCTCCCAGGCCAAGGCCTAGTACTTTCACAGCTTAACACAACCCCAGAACACGCGTCGCAGAGCTGTGCCCTCATATTCTGTTCTGCTTGCGCTTCATACAGAGTGTTGTGCAATTCGTATCGCACGCAGCCTCGAGCTTACGTCTTTCGAATGATCTTGGGATTCAAACCCTCGGCGCTCGAAGCGAAGACATCCGCACCGCATCCACAGGGGATTGTAGATCTGCGGGTCGTGGAACTCGTCTGCTTCAAGTTATGTCACTGCTGGGGCTATCATCTTCTCCCTTCATCCTTCACCCCTTTCGGTTCCTCATTGTCTGTCAAGAAGGGGAACCAGAAGCGGCAACCATCACGACGTGATGCGGCCGCTTCGGCTCACGCTAGACCACATCAGACTCTTCTTGGCACACATTATTCGCGAAACTGGAATTCGAGAGTTGCTGCGCGCCAGATGGCCAGAAGCTCAGTTGACTTCAGCCATTGCTGTAAAGCTGCGGCTTTGAGTGGGGTTATTGGGCATCAATCAAGTAATGACCACCGTCAAGTCAAACGCATGTTCGGAAGATCCCCATCGAAGGAAGGGATTGATTGAAGGGTCAGCAAAGGATGAGGTGAGACCCGGCCCCTGGAGCAGGCGGCAGCATTGACAAGACCCCTAAGTCCCGAGGCCCTGAGCTTATTCTGCACAAAAGGACATGGGCATCCCGGGTTAATTCATGATCCACGGCAACAAAGCTATGGATCGGCCATAAAAGGCATCACTGGCCTGTTGTGTGGTCGAGAATAACAGCTCCCGAGATAGTTAGTTACACTTTGAAGCTGGTTGATGAAGGAGGTGTGATCTGAATGGCCAAGCAATCTGAAACTAACCATGGCAAACGAACCGGTGCTAACGAAGATGCCAAGAACGCGCTGAAAGCAAGTCCGAGCATCTTGGGGGCAGGATCGGTGAGTGCCATTACGCAACAGGAGGGCTGAGCTGAGGGGTGGATTTCGTGCCAACGCTATCGCCTCGTGGCCACCGGGCAACTACCTACTTCGTAGACTATAATTAGCCCAGGCCGTTTTTGTGCTCCAGCACTCCAGCTCCTGTCACCAGCTCCACGAGCCCACTGCCACGTGCCGCTCTGAGAGCGATGGACGACGTCAGCAAGCGGCATTCTGTATGTAGCTCCCGGCCGTTCATCACAACCATTTCCTCGCCGTGGCCGGTCCCGCGGAGTCTTACCCATTCTGACAGGAACGACCGACTGAAATTACTGGGCGATTCGACGGGGACTTCGGGGGGCTTCGGGGGTGTTCTGCGAGCTCCGTCTTCGGCTCTCGGATGGGCCGGCGGGAGGTGGCATGTTGTGTGACAGTTTGGTTCCGATATTGGCGGGCCGGCATTGCGAGTCCCGTCGCACCGGTCTCCGGCCCTGGTCCGTATGCCCTCACACTTGCTCTCGTTTAGACCCAGCTGTTGCTGTCATCGTGCACACGTGTTTGGACCACAAAAGACAGCCGAGATGTATTCATTTGCTTGTGTCTGTCATTCCCATCTGCCCAGAAATGATAATTCCCGCACGCCTCAGCTCATCCCACGCTCGAGTTGCGAAATTCTCGGTCCCGAATTGCTACCACGACGCCCCTGGCATTTGAGTTTGAAAAAAAAGCGCTTGCTGGAAGAGGTCATGTGGTCGCTTGACATATGCACAACCGTCGCCTCAATTGCCAATGAGGGTTCTCGAACCCGAGGCCTTGCCTTTGCTGCACGGAAGTTACAGCCGTCAATGGAGCAGTCGGTTTGGATTGCACGATAAGCGGACGCTGGTAAGGAGGCGGATACGAGTCCGTCAGCTGGAGCTTCTCTGCTGTGTCCTCGGGGCTTTCCGCCGATGCAGTTCTCGTTCCAGATTGTCATGCTCGAGAGCTCAATCCGCACGCCCTAGCCTCCGTGCAGAGACCCAGGAGCCGGGAAGGAAGTCAGACTGACACTTCCAAGCCGTTTCCTAGCCAACCCCCCACCAAGACTTGGAATGCCATGGGCCTGGGCTTGCCAGCTGTTGTCTCGGCTGCGACTACAGGGGCCGGATCCGGTTGAAGATTGACTGAAAACGAAAATAACATGCGGAAGAAACACGCGAGAGCCATGCTGCTTGTCAGCGCGGTGGCCCTCTTTGGCAGATTCCATCGGGTTCCTTTTGACGGGTTTTGCGACTGAAGTCCTCGAGGTTCCCCAGAGACACGGCAGGCACCCCATCTTGCATTGTCAAACCGAATCTGCGCCCCACCGACAGGAAGGGCACGTGCCTGTCGCAGTTTCCAGTCACATTCGGGCAGGCGGGCGCCAGTAACTCGACCAGCAGCTGTTGAAAAAGCTCTTGCCTTACACAACTCACCAACCTTGCAGGACTCAACGAAACGCTGCACTCTCCAAACGACTGCCACGTTCATTGTCTACTTTGTGGACCACTGGATACCCGAGCGATCCGGTCCGTCACAACGGCCCAATTCAACCTGTGCAGTTGAGCCAGACTCGTCCGCAAGCCGCATCGTCATCGGTGGTCGCCTTTGCGGCATACATCTGGAACAGCACCGCAGAGATCGACTATCAGCCTCGCCGGATCGACAGCCTGGCAAACTCTATTCACATCACTTGACAGCCGCTGCCCTCTCTGTTAGTTTCTCCAAGAACTGCCCATTTTGCTACCGCGACACAAACGGCCGTGTCTCGCATATCTGGCATCCCCTCGCGGAGCCTTGTTCTGCCAAGTCCCGTCGCGCGGTGGCAAAAGTCACCGTTCAAAACACCGCTGATTGTCTCGAAGCGCCGACGCACCGGGTGCACACTCGACACTCTTGTCATTGTCGCCCGCTCCTCGACCGGCCAGCACCCCCGACGCGGCGCCCCAAGCCCTGTCTTCGAGAACCATCCAACGCCAAACTGTCACTTGTGTCTTGGCACATTAGACCGGCAGGTTTTTCTTCTGCTGCTACTTGGCTCTTCACACATTGACCGTACGTACCTTGCGCTTCTCATTCTCTACTGTAAAATAGGTTCGCTTCACCTATTGCCCGCCATTTTATTTTATCCTATCCTTCTCGTTTCGGCGGCAAGACGGAGGACCCTATTCAGCGACGCACATGCTCGATTCGCTGGTAAGCAAGGTTGACATCATAGTTCTCTCCAGAACAACGGCCGGGATTCAGCCTACCCGTCGCTTCCGATAAACCCGTTCCTAACACCGACACCGCTGCGCTGCTGTTCGAGGCATACCGTCGTGCCTCGAGAATCACGGCGTGTCTGCACGCCCTGCCGTTGGCATACTGAATCCTCTAGTCTCCAAACACGGCGACACTGTCGGGACGTCGGTCGACCACCGCCACCCTCCTGCTTTCCTGCCTCGACCGACTCTATCACCCCCCCTAATACTCTGGGGCACGCCAAAGAGAACATCAGTTCTAGACGGGTGCAGCGGTAGGCTGTGTGGGCATTCAAAGGCGATCCAGCCGGAACCACAAACCTGACACGCGCACGCCGTCCAGCCCCTCTCCTTCTCCATCCAGAACCGCCAAGACGTTCTGATATCGAGAAATATGGGCAATCAACCATCCAAAGATGCCGGCGTAGGATCTAAGGCTAGCGGTGCCGGAGACCGCGGCGGACCAGATGGCTTGCAATCGTATCCCTCTTTCAGTAAGTCGGATACGAAGGAATCTTCTCGATCTTTCCGGTCCCTCCGGTCCAAGATCCCGGGCTCGGGGAAGACCGACAGTCCTCGAAACTCGACAATCTTGAACGGGGAAATACCGGAGAGATCGGACGTGGCTTCGGTGAAGTCTGGGAAGAGTGGAAAGACAGCAACGCCACGTGCCAGCCGCTCCGACTCCGTGCCGTCCCCGAGCTCCCAATCATCCATCGAAACGGCCACGGCGACCTCCCCGGTGGGCGAGGATCAACCCCCACCATCCCCCATTCAATCAAACTCTATGAAGGCGGGTATTCACGACGTCAGTGCTGCCCAGGCAAGCGGTGAAGTTGACCAGGTCTCGGATCAACCACCGTCAGCAAGTGGGAACACGTCTGTGCCTGGACAGCAACCTGGGCAGTCCATTCTTGTGAAACGCGAGAATATGATCAACCACGTCCACAATGGATTTCCGGAATCGGCCACGGAGGAAGGCAATGCTGCGGTTGAGATGGGCGACATCAAAGATATTGACCTCGATGACTTCATCAAGCGTCTATTGGATGCCGGGTATGCTGGAAAGGTCACGAAGAGTGTCTGCCTGAAGAACGCCGAGATCGTGGCAATCTGCCAACGGGCTCAGCAAGTTTTTCTTTCCCAGCCGGCACTGCTTGAGCTTGATGCTCCCGTCAAAATCGTTGGGGATGTTCACGGCCAATACACTGATCTGATCCGCATGTTCGAGATGTGTGGGTTCCCGCCAAATGCCAACTTTTTGTTCCTCGGGGACTATGTCGACCGAGGGAAGCAATCGTTAGAGACGATTCTGTTGCTGCTCTGCTACAAGCTCAAGTTTCCGGAGAACTTTTTCTTGCTCCGTGGTAACCATGAGTGCGCTAATGTCACGCGCGTCTACGGCTTCTACGATGAATGCAAGCGGAGGTGCAATGTTAAGATTTGGAAAACGTTTATCGATACGTTCAATACGCTACCCATTGCTTCTATCGTCGCCGGGAAGATTTTCTGTGTTCACGGTGGCTTGTCCCCAGCACTTAGCCATATGGATGACATCCGCAACATCGCCCGACCTACCGACGTTCCCGACTACGGGCTTCTGAATGATTTGTTGTGGTCTGACCCTGCCGACATGGAGCAAGATTGGGAGGCGAATGAACGGGGCGTCAGCTATTGTTTTGGGAAGAAGGTTATTACGGATTTCCTCGCTACCCACGACTTTGACCTGGTTTGCCGAGCGCACATGGTTGTTGAAGACGGCTATGAGTTCTTCAATGACCGAGTCCTGGTCACTGTTTTCAGTGCACCTAATGTAAGCTCATTTAACCTGTCTAAACCACGTCCACTCGCTGACACCATATAGTACTGCGGAGAATTTGACAACTGGGGAGCTGTCATGTCGGTATCGTCTGAGCTTCTTTGCAGCTTTGAGCTTCTCAAGCCGCTGGATTCGAACGCCCTGAAGAGTCACATCAAGAAGGGAAGAAACAAAAGAAATCAGCTTCTTAATAGTCCGGTATGTGTTGACATCTTTGTAGCTTGGTATGTCTTTTGTATCGCTAACCAATTACTCTAGCCTGCGAGTGTTTACCCTCAGAGTGTTTGAGCTGAGGAGCTAATCCCATGTCATATTCTGGGATGGGATGGGAAGCGATGCGTTCTTTCTACCGAATAGACTTACGGGTCTGATTCACGGGTTTGCGTCGTGGGACGACTGGTTGACATAGTACACGCGGTGACAAATCGGTTCGATATACTGGACAGCACGACGGATGATCTTTCTTGGCAGCGTTGGTGGTTGGGAACATCACAGACGACCAAGAGGCGTGCAGGACTACGATCGGATGGCCGTGGCCTCGTCATTGTTGGTTACTTGGGTAACATAATGCTCTGTTGGGTCTTCCTGAAACGGATTCCCAACAGTGCATCGGGCTCAATTCTCTGGTGGCTGAAATGCTTTGGAACAACTGTCGTATGGTCATAATACTACAAACGCTAGGGAAAACAGGGTCAGCAAAACGGGTCTTCTGGCATATAATCGAGGAACAACACGCCGTGGTCTCTTTGCTCTTCATTGGTGTTGGACTTTTTCTCTCCCCTCTTCGAATGTGGTTTGCGAGCAAGGCGTCAGGGTTCATGTTTGGTCTCGTTCCCGCCGTCGTATATTTGGAAGGAGTGGCTGCATACGTGGGAAGTCCCTAAGTTGTGAATATGTCTCGGACGAAGGAGAGAGTTCGGTCAATGTGTAGGGCGCAATGTCGAAGTGCGAATGTGATTTTGTCCTTGTCTAATTTCTTTTTGACTTGGGGAGCATTTCAATGTCTTGTCCAAGCCTTCAGGCACTCTGGCATGCGGAAGACGGCTCGCGGGTAGCTCAGGGCAAGGCGGGTTAAGTACGTAGCTCGGGTTCAATACCATGTGGGACTAACCCAGTTATTTGGGTATCACAGCGCAATGTTTGATATTCTTGTGATTAATTCCCCCCATATTGAGCCTATCTTGACAAACAACCATCCATCTACACAAATGCTTTCTCGCACCTGGGATCCTTTCTGGCGCCTGGTTGGGCCCCTCTGACCCTAGATTAACCTGTATTTGGTGGAGACGATTCGTCTACACAGTTTCTCGCGCTGAGAAGCATGGATGAACGACCACAAGTCTCCCATCCACAGTGACGTCCCGTTCAGGGAGACTTCGGGCTGTATATCGGAATTCCTTCGGTGTTCCTTTGGCGACCAGGGTCTCAGACGTTCCACCGATTCCTCCCACCCGGTCTTGAACGGCCCATGCTAATAGTACACTCTCCGGCCTTCGTTCATCCCCTTTCCATTAACATGGATATTTCCGACGTGGGCTGCTATCCGTCAGTGCTCGTCATTTCTATAGCGGAGCGGCTTTTGCCTCTTCCGCGGGCGGCCCGCAACGGACTCATCGTCATCGTCATCGTCGTCTTCAATAGGCTGGAAGTGATCTTGGCGGTACAAAAAACTATCACCCGCACTATTACCAGCATCTGCCCCTTTCCCCGGAGCACCGCTCGCCCTGATCTCATCTTCGCCCGAATCGATGTCGGTCGCTTTTCTTTTCCGGTTAGTGACAGGGGCGACAGCCAAGGCCTCAGCTGCCCCTTCGACGACAAAAGCAGTGCCGGCAGCATTTGTAATACTGACAGCACCCACAGCAGTCGTAGTAGCGGGAGTAGTTGCGTAAGCGACGGATGCGACAGATGCGACGGATGCGACGGAAGCGATGGCAGAACCGGACGGTGTTCGATCGAGCCCCCGATTTCGACCTGACAGCGCCGTGCTCATAAGCGGCACATCATCAGAGTCAGTAGAAGGGCTTCTCTTACCATCCTTGTCCGGCGTGGATTCATCGACCTTGGCCTCACCAGGACTTCCCCCATCTTTTGTCGGAACCGTAGGTTTGGGATGCTTCGGCTTCCGGCCAGCACCGGGGCGCGCGCCACCTCGCTTAGAGACCTTTTTCACCGGCAGTTGTCCTGCTGCCGGTTTGTGACGTGCGGCGGCAGTCCCCTGTTCTGATCCGGAACCGTTCAACCGCCTGGTTCGTGTCGGAGTGTCCATGGTGCCCGAATTGTCCAAGGAGTTCTCGTCTTGGCTGTCGCTAACTTCTGTGCGAGGCTGGTTGGTGTCCACAACAACCTTCTTCTTACGGCCAGCTCCGGGACGACGGCCCCCTCGCTTTTTGCGACGGCGCGGCGTGCGCTCCTCCCATTCATCGGCCATGTCTTCATCCTCATCCACGGGAATCCCCCCAGTCCAGTCCATCGGATCCTCCTCGGCCGAGCTGCCTGGTTCCTGGGCACGCTTCTTCGCTTTGCCCTTGCCGCCCCCTTTTGCGGTAGACTTGCGCGCCGTAGCGCCGCGCTGTGCTCCACTCTTACGTTTCTCACCAGGCTTGTCCTCATCTTGTGCGAGGAGTTTCTTGGTGAGATTGGGAAAGTTATCGCCGTAGTTGAAGAAGAGTTCCTCTCCAGCTTTGATGTCGCGGAGCGCACTGAATTTGATACGGTACTCGTGGTTCACGTACATGATCTTCGGCACGATATTACAACCCTTTTTATCGTGCTCCGAGGCGTGGTTGATATACCGGCTCAAGTTGCCGTAAATGGCAGCATCTACCCAAATGCCTCCCTCCTCGAGAAGCGTGAAGAGGTACGAGACTGAATGCGCCTCGTTAAATACATCACCTCGACGAGCCTCACGACGCACACCTTCGTCGTGTGTTATAAGCTCGCCGGTGTACTCGATCAGAAACTCGTCCTGGGCAACATCCTCAGCCGTAAAAAGACCGTACCCACAGCCCTCGAGCTGAGACTTGCCGAGAAGTACGACCTTGGATGCGCCTCGCTGCATAGGGACGTTTTGACAACCAGTTGAGTGTAAATGGTCGTCGTGGGCATTCTCAGGATCCGCTCTGTCCTTAGCTCCGCATCCCTTGCAAAGCACCGGGTCGCATTCTCGGTTCAGTTGGACGCAGATGCACGGCTTGCCTTCCTTCTGCTTCTGCAGACATGTCTTTCCGGATGAATGGCAGGCACATCCGGTGAATTTGAGAGCACAATCATCGCTCGTGCATTGGCAAAAACGCTCGCAGAGAACCGCACGCGGGTAGGCCGATGCGCATGGGCAGCCATTCGCTGCAGTGCAAGGGCCGTCGTGGTGACATGTTCCAAATTCCTCGCGGACCGTAGGGTCGGCGGTCGTTGTGCAATCTGGCCAATCGCCAATCAACTGCTTTTTTTTCCGATCGTACCATGCCACTGGCTTGACCTTGGGAGGACCGGTACGCGGTTCGATGGGAGGCAACGACAGGTTCAGCTGTATGAATTTTCGTCGCACGTCCCAGCATCTTCGTCCTAGCACAGCGGCAACGAAGCAGTGAGCTGTCAGCGCCGTGCTGTATCCCATCGTCGCAAATACGCTCTTGAGGACGTCAACCTCGCTTTGATTCCACGGTTCGACGACCATGGCAGGATTCCCAACGTCGTATGAGCGATAGCATTCACTCTTGCACGGCTGGTGAAGAACCACTTTGCTTGGCTGTACGGTGCCTCCCTGGGCCTCAATTTGCGACTTCCACTTTCCCTGAAGGGTTCGTACAAGACCACCGCCGTTGCCATCAATTGAAAAGCATACTCTCTGGTTGTTCGTATCGTACTCGCCGTGCTCACAGTCGTGGCTGAAGCAGATCAGGCAGCCGAGGCATGAATAGCTTCCGAGAATCCACTCGAGCTGTGGTAGTAGGTCGACGTCCTGGTGCTTTTGCGAGCTTGGTGTGTCTTTGGCCCGTTTGTTGTCAACGACGGTCTCAACAGATTTGTCCAGGAGTAGAATGTCGCGCAAAGAAACGCGCGGGTGCTTGTCTTCACCATTAAAAATAAGATCAAAAGCCTCAGTAAATAGCTTTGCTACCTTGTAGATCTGAGGCGAGCCGGTGTCTTGGCTGTATGTATTGAGAATGGTGGACTTTTGCTGTGGCGTAATGGCGTCGTCATGCTTGGGCTGGCTCGCCATGAAGCGGATAAGGGCCGACTTGGTACATCCGTCAATGGCGAGCTTCTGGAGCCAGGGCTCCAGATACATCGAGAGGGTCGCCGCATACTCTTCCCGCTCCCTTTTGGTAAGTTTCTGGAGGCGGTCCTGGGTTTTAAAGCCAGATTGGGTGTCAAGCTTGTCGAGCTCAGAGAGCCAGTTGCTGTACTTCTTCTCCTCGGCGGAATTGGGGTCCACGTCCCGTAGATGCGGAACAAAGTTCAGCATCGTATTGGGGGTGAGGATGTTTTTTCGGATCTCGACGTGGTGGAATCTATAGCGAGGAACCGGTTCCTTGTCGCACTTGATGCAAACGACAGGATACGAAGCTCGTTTCCCGTTTCCCTTGTGCTTTCCGTGCTCTCCGCTGTGCTGCTGCTTGGAGAGTTAGCCGGCGCGTCTAGGAAATATGCGCGACAGAGACTTGCCTTAAACTTGACCACCATTGTCTCCAGTTCGGGATCGGGAACTGTGCCTGGTTCTAAGGCAATGGACTTCATATCCGCAAAGTCATCAAAAGCGGAGATGTGCTTCTGCTCTGGCGCCTTTCTCTCAGCCTCTTCGAGCATGAACTCGACCAGGCGACTATGATCATGACGAACCTGGCCCACCAGAGCGCCAAGCTTGTCGGCAATCTGGTCGACAGTCCATTCGAGGCCATTTGGTGTTTGCATCCTTGGTGTATGCTGCTCTTTTTGAGCGCGCGCTGGTGGTTGCGGGGTAGAGTTTCGAGGGTTTGGGTTTGGAAGTGGCGGAGGTGCCACACCGAGAGCGCTGGACGGTTGGATTTGAGGCTGCAGGTCAGACATCAGAGGCTCTGCATCTTCTAATACCGAGAAACGCGCCGACTTGGATGGCGTCGTCGCTTGGGGTGTCCCTTGGACACCTACGCTGCCGAGTCGAGCAGCCGGCCGACTTCCCGGAGACTTCTTGATTGCTGGGCTGGCGGCCCGTCGTGGAGGTATCGCTTGAGAGGAAGGCGCGAATGGGTTCTGCCCTCGAATGGGCGGCGCGAATGCCCAGGGAACAGTGCGATCGCGAATGTTGAGTGAATTTGAAGCCACTACAACCACGTCCTCCTCCTCTGGCTCCAGCGTAAGGTCCACGTAGTTGGGTGGCATCATGAATCCAGCGAGCCTCCGGCCTGTGGCCTCCTTACCATATACCTAGGACTACCTGCACCATGCGGGTGAAGTTCTTCGACGCCTCCCGGAACTATGTCCAGCTCCAAGCTAGTTTCGCTGGTTGTGTCGTCTTTTACCGCCTTGTTCCGATCTCGTCTATGCTCTCCCACCTCAACCCTGGAGCCAAAGTGTAGAGGTTCTTGAGCATGTGGGTACTGATCGGCCTTTTTCGGTTTTGTTGGCGATGGTGGTGAAGCCGGCGCGCATTCAAGTTGGATGAGTCTGAGACGCGGTCGTGCAGCCAGACGACGCGATTACGGGTCTCGCAAACGGATGAGCAAATGGACAGGGGCAGAGCACGCGAGCCAACCCTTCAATATTTTTGCCAAGCATTCCTTCACCTCCCACATGCCTATATCCGTCACGGAAGCAAGACATCGTTTTAATGAAGCCGACCACGAGCTTAGCGTATGTAACCATCGGGGCAATGTGGGCCTGGCGCAGACCAGAGTTTAAGGGGCCTAGAAGCGGCAAACGCAGCACACCGACGTCATCCCGCTAGCCAACGCCGTTCGCATTTAAGACGCAGGTCCCCTCCTGTTTTGTCGCAATAGCCTTGGGCATTCTCGTCTCTGTGCCCCACGATCCGCCTCTTTGTTGTCTGTCGTTACACACTGCCTAAATCGTGCCAGAAAGTGTCTGCCTTGCGGTGACGGGTAATCCTAATCCGTAATTTCACCACTCGAACCGCATCCCGCTGTCCCGCACCTGTCCCTCAACTCCCCTAACTTTCAACGCGTCACCACATCCTCCCTCCACGACCCGTCGCAATGCATCGGACCTACTCTATGCGCGCCACGAGGGCGCCGACGGCCTCACAGATCCAGGTCAGGAAACATCTTCCGGAAACTGGCATGCGCCAATTGTCGGAGCGTCACTGACGCCGTAAAACAGAACCCTCCACCACCACCATCGAGCACCAAATCGCACCGCTTTTTTGGAAGAGGTGGATTCGGTAAGTACTTCCCACCCAGGGAGGCTTAGAGCGCGAGGCACATGGATCACAGGGCTAATCTCGGACTCAGGACATGCACTGCGACGCAATGCTGCCGGTGCCTTTGGGCCCGACCTGGCCAAGAAGCTTTCACAACTCGTTAAGATGGAGAAGAACGTCATGCGAAGCCTGGAATTGGTCGCTAAGGAGCGCATGGAAGTTGCCCAACAGCTCTCAATCTGGGGTGAGGCCTGCGATGAGGACGTCTCCGACGTTACCGACAAGCTTGGCGTGCTCCTTTACGAAATTGGTGAGCTTGAGGACCAGTATGTTGACCGGTACGACCAATACCGGGTCACCATGAAGAGTATTAGGAATATCGAGGCATCGGTTCAGCCTAGCCGAGATAGTAAGTCGCGGCTCTGACTTTAGTGGCCTAGTCTAGACGCTAACGTTGGTGAAAGGGAAACAAAAGATCACCGACCAGATTGCGCACCTAAAATACAAGGAACCCAACTCACCCAGAATAGTGGTTCTTGAGCAGGAACTCGTCCGCGCTGAGGCTGAGTCCCTGGTGGCTGAGGCACAGCTTTCCAACATTACGCGCGAGAAGATCAAGGCGGCCTATGCTTACCAGTTTGATGCGTTGCGCGAGCACTCCGAGAAGGTCGCCATCATTGCCGGCTACGGGAAACACCTACTGGAGCTGATTGACGACACTCCGGTCACCCCCGGCGAAACACGCGCGGCTTACGATGGCTATGAGGCCAGCAAGGCTATCATCCAAGATTGCGAGGATTCGCTCACCAACTGGGTTACCCAGAACGCAGCCGTATCTTCCAATCTTTCGACACGCGCTCGGACGTTGTCCCAGCGCCGCCGGAACAACATCAAGGCTCGCACCGAAGGACACGATCTTTCTAGCCAGGACGCCCCGCTCAATGATCGAGATTCGTGGGCGCCTGCGGGCCATCACAAGGACGAATACGACGACGATGAGGAGGAGGACGACGACGAACTAGATGCCCCAAGCCACTCAGAGACTGGTCTGAATGGCGAAAGCCGCGGTCGCAACCAGGAACCAGTTCTCGCCTAGGACTGGGTATTATTCAGCGGATGAAAACATATAGGGCTGCCTCTTTGGGCAAAACGCTGAAGGAATCACTTGGATGATTGCAGCACTGCTCGGAGCGGCCCGTCTGTGGGCACGATACTTGGTAATAGGGCGCAACGGTGAGCGGACAAATGTCGTACTTGAGACTCAATAGCATGCTTTTGGTGTATCATTATTGCCGAATTCCTAGGTGCCACTTGGACACAGCATGGAAACAAGAAACTGTCTGATGCCTGATCTTCCCACTCACAACACCAATGCGCCATGGTAACATTTGTGGTATTTCTACAAATACACCCGTAGCAACCCGCGCATGATACCAGCTCCTAAATAACCCCCCTTGCCTCCCCAAACCCAGAACTGCTCGACGACGACGTCGAACTCACCGTCGTCACACCCGCTGCCAAAGCACCCAACCCCCCTAGTCTCGACTTCTTCATCTGGCTCGCAAACTCCTCGACCTCGATCTTGACGATGTGCCGCCCGGGAACCACCACCAGACCAAGATACCGCGATGTCATGTCCATCTTGACCGTCCCCCCGGCTGCGGCTATCTCTTCGGCTTGGCGCTGTAGGGAGGGGTGACGGTATTCGTAGGTGTGCTTGAGGACGATGTTGCTTTCCTAAAAGGGGGGTGGGTGAGATTTGGTTGGTTGATAGGTAGAGGGGGGAGTGATATGGAGGGGGAGAGGAGGGGAAGGGGGTGTGAATATGTGTGGGTGAGGGGGGCGACTTACTGAGTCGGTGCATTTGAAGCCTCCCCAGAACATGCGTGAGTCGGTCGTGGTTATGCGGAGGTTTTTGTTAAGGAGGGATTGTAGGTACGACGAGGCTTCTTCTTTTGGGGAGGTGGAGGAGGTGGATGGGTGTGGTGACGATGTTGCCATATTGGTTTGACTAGATTTACTCTAGATAGGTCTAGAAAGATCGATGGGCTTTGGGCGTGTGGAGTTGACTCTGAGTGAGTGAGGCTGTTGGGTGCCTGAGAGTGAGAGGGGTCCACCTGGTCAGGCTGGCTTGGGATTCTGGAAGATCCACAGGGGCTTTTGGTGAGGACTATATGGTCCAAGGGTGAACCTAGTTACGTGCAAACAGCAAGATAATATGCTGGAGTTTGCCGTCTAGGTACCTCGAGTATCAAGAATTCGGAATGCGATATGCGGGGTGAAGCGGCTCGAGAGGCGTGGTGGCAGGTGGGGGTGGGCCACAGGGCTGTCAGGGGTGCTGGGCGCCTGGAGCCAATCGATAGCGGCCCGGAGATAATCGGCGGCGTGAACGCTCAGGAGGATGTCGCGCCGTTTTTGATGATGACGGTTCCTCTGCAAAGAAGCTCCATCGCCACGGTTCTTGCCCTTGCAGCAGGAGCAATCTCTCCCAACCATGGGACGACCGTTTACCTGAATGAGACCGGCCCAACTTGCGAGTCGCTCCCTCGAGGACATCATTGCGCTCCAATACCCTTTCTTTCTGTCTTCGTCCCCTGACTCTTCGTCATGGGTGTGAACGGCCTATGGACGGTGGTGCAGCCGTGTGCGCGCCCGACGAATCTCGCGACCCTCAACCGGAAGCGCCTCGCTGTCGACGCGTCCATCTGGATCTACCAGTTTCTCAAAGCTGTGCGCGACAAGGAGGGCAATGCTCTGCGCAACAGCCACGTCGTTGGGTTCTTTCGAAGAATATGCAAGCTGCTGTGGTATGGAATCCAGCCAGTCTTTGTTTTCGACGGCGGTGCGCCCGCGCTGAAGCGCGCGACGCTCCAAGGCCGCCGTCAGAGACGCGAGGGACGTCGGGAGGATGCCGCGCGCACTGCTGGAAAGCTGCTTGCCGTGCAGATGCAGAGGATGGCGGAAGAGGAGGATGATAAGCGGAAGCGGCGGGCGGCTGGTATCAGAGATGACGAGGAAGAACAGGAGAAGCTGCCCGACTTGGACAAGGTCGTGTATGCGGAAGAGCTCGGCATGTCGCAGCAAGAGAGACAAAAGAACCGGCGCTTTCACAAGCAAGACGCCTATCACCTCCCGGAGCTCCGCAGCAGTATCGAGGGCATGGGGAAACCTGATGACCCGCGTATTATGAGCGTGGAGGAGCTGGAGGAGTATGCGAGGCAGTTCCACAGCGGCGAAGATATCAATCTTTACGACTTTAGCAAGATCGACTTTGACGGCGAGTTCTTCAAGAGCTTGCCGGCGGCGGATCGCTACAACATTCTGAATGCCGCTAGGTTACGGAGTCGTCTAAGAATGGGACTAAGCAAAGACCAATTGGACGAGATGTTCCCCGACAGGATGGCCTTCTCGAGATTCCAGATTGAGAGAGTCAAGGAGAGAAATAATCTCACCCAGCGACTGATGCAAGAGTTGGGCATGACAGGTTTGGATCTTACTCTGAGTGTCAACTCGTCCAGGGTGGCCGGCGACAAGAATCGCGAGTATATTCTCGTCAGGAATGAGGGCGCTGAGGGCGGTTGGGCTCTGGGCGTTGTTAGCAGAGACAAGGATATTGGCAAGATCCATAAGCCAATAGACATCGATGCCATTGAGTTTCAGTACCAAAGGAAGGACGACGAAGAGGATGACGAGTGGGAAGACGAGGAGTTCGAGGACGTGCCCATTGAAGGGCTGAATCGTCTTCCGAAAATCAAGCCGGCCAGCCAACTCACACAAGAGCAGAACGTTAAGGACGCAGAAGACTCTCTGTTTGTTGACAATGACTATGTCGCCGACCTCTTTGAAGACGAGGATATGATTGAAGATGAGGACGAGCAACTCAGTCGAGCCATCGCCATGTCGCTCGAGTCACAGCACGGTGTCAAAGCGTCAGGGGCGGCGGAAGAGAGTGAAGACGAGTTAGAGAACGTTCCAGCTCCAGAATGGACTCAGAAGGCAGTGGAGGGCCCTAAACCTATCGTCAGCACAAGTGGACGAATGGTTGCCCACATCGTCAACAACAGAGCTCGGGCTGCTGTCCCCCAACGGCGAGAGAGCGCTTCAAGTAGCGACAGTGACATGGATCTTCAGTCAGCTCTAGCTGCTGCCAGAAAGAAGAAAAAGCCCGCCCCAGCTCCAAAAGTCACGGAGAAGGCACCTGTTAGACCAAATGTTAGGAACCCCTTCGATGGTCCACTCCCCTTTGAAAAGCTGAACTGGTCGGGCATGTTCTCTGGTTTAGCAAAGCCTACGCCGACCAAAGAGCAGGAGAAGCCCGCAGACAAGCTCACGGAGAAGTTCATTGAGACCGAGATTGATCTTGATGCAGAATCTGAAGATGATGGAGGTGGCTTTGTCAGAGAACCGAACAAGGAAATTGAAAAGGCGAAGGGGAAGGGAAAAGAGCAGTATAATGACAGACAGGAGTCAAGCGATGCACCTCGTCCGCTGCCACCGTGGATGCAAGATACCTCAGATATCCGAGAGTCAGTCAGAATCCAGCAGCAGCTGGACCGAGAGATGAACGCCGAAGACGAGACGGTTGCCCAGGAGGAGGAGGAGCTTCTTCGCCGGCGACGAAAGGAGGCAATCGTCGAGATTCAATCTTCGAGTGAAGACGATAGCGATATCGAAATCCTTGATGCACCTCCAGCGCCGATACCTAAGCTGGTTGCTTTCAAAGCGCCGGGCGCTAGTTTGCCTTCGTTTGACGATGACATCGCCGAAACCCCTGTTCCTCAGGTAACCAAGCAAGTCGTAGCCACAAACACAGCATCTGCAGTTTCTGAAGTACCAGCTCTTCACTCTTCGTCTCCGGACGAGGACATGGATTATTTAGAGGACGTTGTGGTACCCACCCAGGAGACCGTTGATCAGCCACCGCTGACAGAGGAAGCGGAGGCTGCCCAGATCGAGGCTGAATTATTCGGGGATGTCACACCGCCCCCAGCTCAGCAGGAGAGAATCGAGGGCCTGGTTCCTCCTCCGGATGACGATGATGGGATTTTAGACCCAAACGCGCCAGCCCCAGAGGAGTTTGACGAGTTCAGTGATCCAGAGGATGAAGCACTCCTCGTGCAAATGGCAGAAGAGGCCGAAGAGCATGCCAGGTTTGCAAGTCAGCTAAACAACAAGTCCCAGCGCGAGAACCAAGTATCGTATGAGCAGGAGCTCCGACAACTACGCAACCAACAGAAAAAGGACCGGCGTGATGCGGATGAAGTCACACAAATCATGATCACAGAGTGCCAGGCCTTGCTCAAGCTCTTTGGCATCCCCTACATCACTGCACCGATGGAAGCTGAGGCGCAATGCGCTGAGCTGGTTCGTCTGAAACTCGTGGATGGTATCGTGACCGATGATTCAGACACGTTTCTCTTCGGCGGCACACGTGTCTACAAGAACATGTTCAACAGCAACAAGCTAGTCGAGTGCTACTTAGCCAAGGATCTTGAAACGGAACTATCTCTCTCCCGCGAACAGCTCATATCGCTAGCCCAGCTCCTCGGCTCTGATTACACCGAAGGCATCCCCGGCGTCGGCCCCGTCACAGCGATAGAAATCCTCTCCGAGTTCCCCGGCAGAGACGGCCTCGCCGACTTCAAGGAATGGTGGTTGGACATACAGCATCACGGACGCCCTAGAGAGGCAGACGCTGCGATCCCCTTCCGCCGCAAGTTCCGCAAGTCACACGCAGCCAAGCTCTTCCTCCCACTCGGCTTCCCCTCGCCTGCCGTCTTCGAAGCCTACCTCCAACCCGAAGTCGACAGCAACCCGGAGAAATTCCAGTGGGGCGTCCCTGACCTAGACGGCCTGCGGCAGTTCCTAATGTCTACCATCGGCTGGGGCCAGGAGCGGACCGACGAGGTCCTTGTCCCCGTCATCCGCGACATGAACAAGCGCGCGGTGGAGGGCACGCAGAGCAACATCACGCGCTACTTCGAGGGGAGTGTGGGCAGCGGTGCGAAGGAGGCATTTGCGCCTCGCCAGCGCGCTAAAGGGAGTAAGCGGATGACGGAGGCGGTGAATAAGCTGCGTGCGAAGTCAGGGGGCGGGGGTTTGTCGTTGGAGATGCCGGTGATGGAGTATCCTGCTCCTACGAAGGGGAAGAGGAAGCGGAAGGCTGCTAAGGAGGCGGTGGTGGTTGAGGATGAAGGGGGTGAAGACGGCGGGGATGGGGAGGTGGATGCGGACGGCAGCGGGTTGGAAGATCAGAGTGAGAATGGTGCTAGGGGGAAGGGCAAGGGGAAGAGCAAGGGGAAAGGGAAGAGGGCTAAGGCATGAAGTGTATGAAGCAAATATAGATACCCGCGGTCAGTTGTGTGCCTGTACTACAACTTTGCTTTGTTGTTGGCAGCGGGTTGGACGAATGGGCATATGACAGTCTTGGCATGCAAGTCATCTGTTTGGCTTTTTTTCTCTTCAGTCTTGATCACAAAAGCCCAGCACCTTTATAAACCTAGAACCCCCACGACAACTGCGAAACACAACACCGAATTCCTGAGTCACCCAGCGCCATCAACACAGCCTCCTCAGCCGCGGCAGTTTACACACTATTACCTTACACATTATCACATCTATATGACGCATCTTGCCTGACTAGGACGAACGGACGTCTGGAAATCCGCCCGCGCGGGTCCAGACTCGCTAATGCAATACAAGAATGTGAAATTTCCATCCCGTCCTGCTTGTTCCGCGGCACGATAGTACGGTAGGTACATTCAACAAAAGGCTACCGTACCGCACCGTACCGTACGCGGACAAAGTGGTGATCATATTTGGGTTTGGGATGGCGGGTTGATATGAGTGTGCCTTGGCTGAGGGGTGTGTGCTTCAACTGCTTTGTGGGGAATGAATGAACGAATGGTATGGTTGGTGCTGCTGAGGTGGCGCACCTCACATTCCTGGCGGTGGTTTGTGGTTGCGGCTGTAGCTGTGGCTTTTTGGTGCACGTGTGGGGAGCGGAAGGTCTAGAGCCAGACACTGACGTCGATGATCTAATGCATAGGTAGGTATGTCTTGGTGGTTGATGTCTCTACTCAGCCTGGTCTAGTTCAGGTGGGTGGTGAGTTGGGCTAAAAGTCGACAGGCTGGGGAGTTGAAGGGGTGAGCTGGGTTTTGTCGAGTTGAAAGGTGCAATGTATTTACACAGTGTCGGGACGGCTGTTTCATGATTTCTATATACTCACGAACAACAAAGACAGTCTTATAGGGTCTAAATTCTCTGGGCTTTGAGTCTCGACGGAGCAAGCAGAGCATATGGATACGCACATATATCTACTGGGTTTCCCACGTGGCCGTTGGCAACCAGCTCCCCGTGGATCTTCAAGCTGTGTCTCTTCCTTTTGGGTATCTAAGTGTGTTCCTTTTGTTTTGACTCTCATTTTTCTCTGAGGCTGGTTGAGACTCAGCTCTGGACTACCTTACTTCAAGTCACTCCTTTCGATACACGTGAACTGGTGTTGGGTGATTCACCTCCTAGCCACTCCGTTTTCAACATTTGGATCACATCCGATCAGCTGGTTGCTCACCCCTGTCAGCAGTTCGCCATTGCACACGGCAGGCTTTTGTTGGCAGCGAAGCGCCTTTTGTCTGGTATATATAAGGTATCCGCCATTGGTGATCCTTTATACGGGACGGAGGCAACACAGGAAGGATACTTTATATAGAACACAGTACCATCACTTGGAATACGAGCGCCTATATTACCTTGCCATCCCAGAGACGACGCATCAGGGAACTCTGGAAGGAAGTTCAGACCAATAATAACAATAACAGCAACAACATACATTACACTAGCTATGAAACCACCACTCGGTCTCGCCCTAGCGGCATCAACCATTGGCACGGCCCATGCCGCCGCCGTGACCAAGAGGGGCACTAGCTCAAGTCAAGATCTTTGCGCGGGCAAGAGCTTCGAGGAGGCGGGAAACTGGTACTGCCAGCCGGTACAACACATCATGTATCAGAATGTCGACGTCTCAGGGCACTCCAACGAGGTTACAAAGATGGACCAGAAGACCGGGGCGTGTGAGATGGAGCCGAGGAAGTTTTCTGGGCCGCTTGCGCCGTTCAACGAGCCTGTAAGCCCAAGTCTTTCCTGGGAGTTAGCAGAGTCGAAACAGTAACTAACAACCAGCCAGGTATCCCTCCACCTCAGAGGACCACTAAGATTAAGCCAGTTCGCCGTGTATCATCCAAGTAAGAAGACGGACAAGAGCAGCCCTCCAAAAAAACTCACCGGACGACAACGCCCAGAAGCGGTCAGAAGCCTCTCACCTAGACCACTACGGCAGCCACGCCCATCGACACCTTCACCGGCAATACCGGCAGCACCGCCACCAGCACACCCAGGAACCCTCCCCCACCGCTGAGCCAGCAGTTATCAAACGCGCGTGCAAACTCACAAGCTACGCCTCCGACTTCACCTTCAGCCTCCTCTCATCCTGGGTCGACAACCGTTGCACCGACGCGCCTCTGGTAGTCGTCACCTCGACCACCACCGTCTATCGCTCCCCCACCACTGTATACGCCTCCGACTCTCCCTCA
>Ga0247770_1000882_pt1 | contig 27147 bp, 28 predicted proteins | sample UWRJL136409B6_FD_179943 | JGI IMG/M metagenome (GOLD analysis project Ga0247770, IMG submission 179943) | Plant litter microbial communities from Arlington Agricultural Research Station in Wisconsin, United States - UWRJ-L136-409B-6 | ecosystem: Environmental > Terrestrial > Plant litter >... | reverse complement strand
CTGACGGGGGGGGGGGATGCACCCGCAGTAAAAAGGGGATGCACCCCCATCAATTGCCTAATTTTATGGAGACTCCCCAGAACAAAAAATCATCTTTCCTGGCACTCAAAGCATAGGTGAGGTACCTTATACCTATTAAAATAATCGGTAGGATACATATCAGTTAGCCAACATCATCCCGTTATAGCCAAACTTCAACTCCCACTACTAGTATACAGTATCACCGGACACGCAACCATAATTAGCCAAAGCCTCTCACTTCCCCCCCACCGTCATCCTCCCCTTCCCAACCCCATCCTTCTCCACATAACAATCCCCCACCAGATAGCACCCCCCCTTCATCTTCCTCCCCTCATCACCCCACCTCAGCACAAACCTCGACTCGGCTCCCTCAACCACACGAATCTCATCTCCCTCCTTCGCAAACTCCGGCACCAGCCCAAACCCCCCTCCTCGGTAATCGCCAACTTCCTTCCATTACAGAGATTACAGTTCGTTGCAAATGCGTCAACCGCAGTTCAATGCGCTGTGGGCCTTGGGTTGTCCCTATACGTGGTATGAAATAGCGTGATATGTGGGCCTGTTGTCTAAACTGACAGTGATAAACTCGAAAGAAGGGTGTTGTGGATTACGAATCGCAGCCCTCTTGATATGTTGGATTTCTTTTCTCTCCTTGCATGCCTTCTGGGCGAGGATGTTCACCTTTCATGTCATCGGAAGTTGTTTGCTGGAAGTTGCGCCGGCTGAGCAGATTGTATGCGCTGAGAATGGATGATGAAGAGAAGAATTGGGGGTCCATGTCGACAAGATTGATGAGCTGAACTATGATCTGGGCAATGGGTGAGATGGTTGACATAACGACTTACCCGATGCCGGTTGCCAATAGTCGGAGTACTGTGAAAAACGCCGGAGGCAGTTTGAACACGGCGATGTTGGAGCATGCGAATAACACACCGAACCTCCAAAGTATTCTCAGAAAGGTCGCTCTGCCGCAGTCATTCAGCAACAGGCCCAGTTGAATCATTATCCAGGCCACAGCAAGGTGGGTGATAAGAGGGGATCCGAGACAGACCACATCGAAGATGGCCTTGCTGTGCGATCCATATCCGCACTACCAAAAATAAATGTCGCGCAGAATGTAGCGAATATCTTGCCGTCGGGAGTAAAATATCGGCACCTCGAGGAGCAAAAGTGGGATGTATTCTATGCGGTGCGTGTCCCAACCTGGGGCGAAACGGAGGGAGCGAAACCGGCTCAACCGGTATATGGATACGGAGGAGGATATGCCAGCTTTCGCTAAGAAAATCCGATACAATCCGGGACTCTACTAGACGACCCCCTAAGAGGCACTGTCATTACTTCCACGATCTACCCCCTCTCTCCCTCCCCTTCAAGTAGTTTATGTCTCCTTCTCGTAGACTCTCGTCTCGGAAGCCAGCTCGTGCACCGGGCTAATGGCCGGGTACCCAGCCTCGGCGCCGTACTTGGGGGTCCCGTACTGCTGGCCGTACGCCACAGGCTGTACCGGCAGCTCGTAGCCTTGGCCCGCGCCGATGTCGCACCGTGTTTGTGTCGCCGGTGGTGCACTAGACCGTCGCTTCTTGCGCCAAATAAAGAAGGCGGCGGCAGCAATGGCGAGGGCGAGCACGGCGGAGCCGATCCCGATGCCAACTGCGGCGCCGGTGGTCAGGCCGGTGGAGGTGGCCGAGGTGGGGTCCGAGCCGGAGTTGGCGCCGCCTGGTGATGCCGACTTTGCGTTTGGCAATGACGACCCGGTCGCGGCACCGGTGGATGATGAGAATGTGGGTGATGAGGATGAGTCCAGTAGCCCGTTCCTAGATAGGTCGGACGGCCGGAAGGCGAGCTGGAACATGGGGGCATAGACGTCAACGGTCGATATGCTCAGTGCTGTGTTAGGGAGACGAAGCGGCGGGGCCTGGGAGCTGAGCCCGTTGGTGCACATGGCGGTGCTGAGGACGGTCGAGCTGACGCGGGTCAAGCAAGTCTGGCCGGCCACGTTGTCGCACGTGTAGCCGGTAGGGCAGCAACCAACAAATGTCTCGTCGGCGGTCATGAGAAACTGCACTATCCAGTCTGACTGGCCTCCGGCTGTCGCGGTGCAGGCCGACGTGTAGCCCGCCGGGCAGACTACGCCGGGACTGTAGAATCCCCATCCAAGAAAAGGTGGCGCCCTCTTAAAGGCGCCATTTGTTGTTGCCGGCCAGCACGTCTCCACATCCTGAGCGTCGGTGCCACTTCTGGGCGCGCACTCCTGGCCGTGCCATGCTTCGGTGCACGTGGTGCACAATCCCACGGGCACAAGACAGGGCGCCGGCGGGGTGAAGGTGGTCGTGAGTGGGCCGAGAACCCGTCGCGAATAGCCGGTCTGGGGAATCTTGGCCATGATGTTTTTTTATTTAATTTCATTTGTCGCGATCGGTGGATCTAGCGACAAGTAAGACGAGTCCGTAACGCGGGACAGCCCAGTGCCCGGGGCCCGGTAAGGAGGGGGAAGAGCGGAGGGAGAGGCGCAGAGGAGAAAGGATCGAAGAGAGTCGTCGTAGGTAGGCACCTAGGGTAAGTAGGTAGGCAGGACCTGCTGTTCCCTATCACAGTCCTGCAGTGTAGTGGGCACGGTTTAAATTATTACTCTAAATCAATGGCTGGGAGCGAATGGGGGCCGAATCCTTCGGCCACCCTCTCCCAATGGCACCGCGCCAATGCGGGCATGAAACTGTGGCCTCTGAACTTCGAGGGTGTGGACAAATCGCCAAGGGTCCGGAAATTTGAACATCCCCAGACGCCGTGTGCTTGTGCGCTGTGCCAATCACGATGCAGCGCCCCCTACCTGGTCAGTTACTCGTTTCATCTCTCAATGCCACCTTTCGGGTTATCTCTGCAAGCACAGCCCCACTTTTTAAGCGCACGTCTCTCACCAGGGGTGGGTTCTGGCCCGAGGCCAGAACTGCTGCAAAAGAAGAGTCTAGAAACCCCAAATGCTGATATTTTCACATCGGAGGTTTTGATACATGCAGTGGCTGTTTTTGGCCCAGGTTACGGTGTTTTGCTAATAGCTATATTTGCAATGGCTGGCATGGCTGGAATCCCTGCGATCAGGCTTTAGATACCACGCCGATTGCTCAGGACAATGTAGCAAGAACAAGGCAAAGAACTCAATACGGCTTTCCATTGGCTGCATATTTCTTCTGTCTGGAATCGTAAGTCCCTTGCCGTTCAGCCATCGCGATCATCAAATACTGATCTCAGCGACATCCGTTCCTCGCGCAACGCGCCTGAGCCCGCGCGCATTGGTCGTTGTGCAGGATATAGCTGCAGCACTCGGGCCAGTAAAAAGGCTGGCAAGTTAGGCAGGGGTGGTCGCCGTAGATCCTGCAAGCCGCAGGGCACTGCAGCATCGTGCACACATCGCCAGGCCGGTCGCAGAAGTCCCCGCCAGGGCCGCCAAACCACTGCTGCGCTCCCCAGGTGCCGCCCGCCGGGGCGAGGACCATTCGTCCGCTGTAGCAGCCCTGGCGATCCTCGCTCATCCGGGACGGCGTGGGGTCGATAAGCTCGGCCGCGCGCCAGGCCCCCGTGTCAGACGCCACTTGCAGCTGCCGCTGGTACGCCGCAAAGCCAAAACCCGCCGAAGCCAGCTGCCCGCTGCCCATGGGACCGAACTGGTCCCTCCCGAAATGCTTGGCATCAGACACTTCGCCACCCCATTCAATACGCGTGGCACCCTTCCACAGCGTGCCCCCGTAGCGGTCAAAGATGTGCCGAGGGTACCACCCCACCAGCCATTTGCGCCATGGCATCTGGCGGACAAGGTAGACATTCCACCGCCTCCCCTCAAGCTTCACCACGGGGATGAACTCCCACTGGTTTGCTGTCCCGGGCCTGCTGTAGTGGCCGAAGCCATCGCCATCCTCCATGTCCCCCTCCTGCACGAAGCCCGCGCAGTCGGTCCCGTAGCACCCCTTGCAGGACTCGTAGCTCTTGGTAGTGTGGTACAGGAAGAACTGCGATTCCCAGTCCCCGTCCAGACGGTCGGGGTACTTTTGCCACCCGACCTCGACCGACTGCAAGGGACTGTCGCTCAGGACCCAGAACTGTGAGATAGAGAAGGAGGCGGAGCCGGGCGTCCAGATGTTGATAACCGAAGATGCGCCCAGCATGCGCTTCCCGGTGGGGTTTGCCTCGCCCACGGCCTCGTGGATGTGCTTTATTCCGTCCGGGCCGCGCGGCACGTCCCGCCGTTGCGGCTGGGAAGAGGTGTCGTTGTGGGAAATGCTTGCGCCGCCGGGCTTAGCAAAGAAGTCGGTCAGGTTGCCGAAACGGGTCATGCGCTCGAGCGAAAGCCGACGGATCGGAACCGTGCCCTTGGTGCACTTCATGCGGTTGCTGTACTGGTCGGTTGAGTTGGTCAGATGGAGCAGCGACTCGGACGCGTCCTGGGCTACGTCCTTGTCGGGCTTGGGCCACGTCGGGTCTGCCATCTCAGGGGGTACCTCGAGCTCAGCAGCCGTGAGGTTGAGGACGTGGATGGTAGGCTGTTGCAGGTACGGCAGGCAGTCGCGGTACTCTTTGTCTTTGAGGAATGACTTGATTGACTTTGGGTCTTTGACACCGCCGTACATGGTGAAGATGTGGGCTTTCATCTCGTCAAATGACTTGTCGTCGGTTACGTTGGTGTTGGCATAGTCTTTGTACGTCGCATTCTGCGTGTTGTCAAGATACTGCGCAAAGGGGATGAAGGCGGCGCTGGCCCATAGGGGCAGCAATAGCAGGATGAAAATGACACCCATGGTGCGGGTATTGAAGTGCGATGGTAGTCACTTGTGTTTGCAATGGAAGCTTGATGGTAAAGCTGAGGTGACTCTGTTCTCGAGCAGCAGCATGTCATTACCTCTATTTATGTGTTTATCCTTCTCCCATTATTGCTGATGATTTTGCTCTCGCCTCTAGTTTGAACTCCGGCCATTCTTGACCGCAAGTTCGCTGATGACTCTGATTTACTGGCGGGCACTTTACTATGGAGGCTGAGCCCTCTTCCACACCAAAACCCATCCTTCCGTGGAAGGGGTTGCGAAAACGAGGTCTTGGCGTCGCCTGACACACTCATTTACGGAGACTCATTTACGGAGGTTGCACAACATTAAGGAGTGTTTACCGAATGACGCATTAATTCTGCAGAGTACATTGAGATATTGCTAGTCATGACTCAGCCTCGGCGAGAGCTGGACGTCAAGTTTTCTGCTGGTAGAAAACGATACGTACTCACAGCGGCAGAGTTGCTCCTTTTTGTTAGGCTAGGTAGGACAGGTACGTATCTTCTCTGCCGGCAGAAAATTTACCCAGCTCCTAATCGGTAAAACGTTATATCTGTAGTAGGTTTTTTGTTAAAGAACGGAAATCCAACTCTGGTATATTAAAGTTACGCTCTGAGAACTAACTGTTAACGGTGGGTGCTGGAAAGCGGTAGTATATGGCGCGGACTGGTCCCCCAATTAGGTCCGCAACTTATATACATCCCACTTTAGATCACAGTAACCACAGCCGGGCGAAAAATCGTTTCTATAGACTCACCTCAGTCAGGGAAGTGCACACTATACCTTACCCCCTGCTCAGGCTCTGCGACTAATCCCCACTTGGTTAGAAAATATTGTGGGGGTTGACTATTAAGGTAGTCGGTAGCTAAAAAAAAAAACATTGAGCCTCATCCGAAGATAGTTAGCCTAAAATCAGGCTCGGTTCACCCCCAGCTCACCATATTATAAAATTGGCATCTTTACACGACGAGGGACAGGTTTTGGGCCAGATGAGGGTGGCCCATTTCTGGTCCCACTCCCGGAAAAAGAAAACGGCGGCCCTATCTCGGCCATCGCAAGTGCCGCGGAAATGGATAGTGTGGTTTGTAACTTAGATATTACTGCCGTAAATGTACAATGTCGATGTGCTAGTCACCGGAAATGAAGTTTGTTTCACTGCGATTATTGTATCGAGAGGGAGGGAAGCTAGTGCTTTCTACACCAGGTGTGCAGCAAGGTGTGCCCGATCGCCCTTATCTGTGCTCCGATTCACGCGGCCCAAAATTAGGCCTCTGTAGAGGTGCTTAATCTTGGCCCCCTTGGTTACCCTAACTCTGTAGCTGAGGTCACAAAGGGGCTAATTTTTAGGCTGTTACCAAGCCAGCTGTCACAGCACCGAGCCAGGGCTAGGTAATTAGACTTGTTTTTGTGCAAAGAGGTGGAAAGGAGGAAGAGCTGCGTACTCAGATATATACATGTGCCGTGGCTTATCAGCGGTGTGGCGCCTGCAATCCGGTGCCGCAGCGCCTACGGTCTGGCCCACTCTGTTGGTTCGGAGCTGTGACACTAGCCCCGTTCTGGGCCACAAGGTCATGCTGGTATATTTGAGGCTAGTATGGCATGTACCGGTATATCATTTACTAGTATATTGTAGGCTGGTATGTCATGTACTGGTTCAATTTTGTGTGCTGTATGCTGTATACCGTGTCAAATTTATATACCAGTACACTCTGTACCATGCTCAAAATCGCGCTGAGATGTGTACCATCCCACAGCATTGTGCTGGTCTAGGAGGATAGTGATAGAAAGTCTCCCAGCCCGCTTCCATATATTGCTGCCACACTCATTAGCAGTGCAAAATCGCAGGCTGGATCTCGCTGAAGCTGGGGGTATCGCGAGAGATATATACGCTGTGAGTAATTTACAAACGGCTTTCAACACTAGCGTTCCTACAGCTATAAGAGGGTGTGTAAGATAAAACAGCAATTACCACTGCATAGAAGTAATAAACTTTCCGTGCTTTTTAGCGCAATGATAGTATGTGACAGAACGTCTTGTCAGATGAAGGGTCCAGAAATGACTGGAGCTGTGAGTTAGTAATATTGCCACAGAACGCGCAATCGTTGCCACACGGCTTGCCACTATTCACAACTATAAGAAAGGCTCTCTGACTCTGTCAGAGAGCTACAAGACAGATCAAAAGAGCAATACACTAACGCAGTTGCAACCTCCTCAATTTCACCGAATCCAGTGTGCCGTGTTTCTGACACGCCCACAGACTCTTCAAAGAAAAAAGTTGGGACCCACAGTGCACAAGCACGGACCATCGCGGTGGGGTTTTACGCTCGCTTGTGGGGATTGGCGCCATGGCACGATGTGGCGCCCAACTTTTTGTTTAGAGCTTGTAGAAATAGTTAACTATATTGTAACGTAACATCTCAACATCGCTGAACAGACGAACGTCGTGGTGCCTTTTGCAATCCAGTGATTGGTAAAAGTGTCGTTCAATTGCTTGATCGGTCCAAGCCTCCAGTGGAGGAAGACTCTAAGACTCCCTAACTAGAGCTGTCTACGCCAAGGATTCCGGTCCGAGTCTGGCCGATTGGCCACACTCCAATTGCCCCAAGATGGGTAGCTCAACAGTACCAGCTTATCGCTGGCGGTATCCTGATTCGCGTCGGTAGATGGCGGGCGGTGACCCAAAACGGCGACCGAAACACCTTCGACTTCAGCTTTGAATGCGCCTTTTACAAGGACTTTTGGCGGGGAGGCCACCGCCCGGACTGCAAAAAGCAATAAGCCGGGTTGAGTTTCATGACAATACAATCTTCTCTGGTTTCATTCAATCGATTCGGGTTTAGAAATCATTGAAGAGAGCATGGAGAGCGTCACACCGCCATTTTCTTCATCTTCTGATGAGGGAAGCTCTCGACACCCGCCTAACCCAAGGCCCGAAAAGCGGCAGAGAGACGATACATCCGGCAGTGAGGACGTAAATAAGCGACTCGCGCCACCAGTCCGGTCCGGCCATGGCAGTGCTGATAATTATGGTGGAACAAACGGCTTCATAACGCTACACGAGGAATGTGTGGAGCTGAAGAAGACCGAGCATCATTTCCCCGATTTGAAAACTTTCGTGGATGAGCTGAATCTTGCATGCCAAGCTCGGTGGGCGACGCGACATGTCCCGTATCACCGGGTTGTTGCGCTTTTGGTCCGATGGGAAGAGGACGATTTGGGGGTCGCGAAGGAAATCGAGGGCCTGGAGTTAATGCTCCGCGACACTTATAATTTCGAGGTCGACACCTTTGCGATTCCGTCCGCAAAGAGAGGCTATCTCGATCTCGTTGATCGGATCCGGTTACTGCTGAAGAAATACGACCTGGAGGACAACCTGTTCATACTCTACTATGGCGGGCATGCTGGCCAGGATGAGCAGTCCCAGCCGGCTTGGGTGTCGTATGTGCTTCATCCCTCGCCCCTTAATTCCAGTATTATCATCTAATTCTTTCTCTTTACAGAAAGAGACATGCCGGATCATCATTCCCGGTGTCTGCGTTTCTTCATCTTTTTGTTGAGATGGACGCTGACGCCCTTCTGCTGTTCGATTCTTGCCAAGCAGTACCGCAGGCATTCGACTCAAAGGGAAAAGGCATCGTATCCGCAATTACAGCCACCGGATTCGAGCCAAGCATGATCGGCACAGCGGCGGAAGTTGGCCCGCACTCCTTCACTCATGCGCTAATCCAAGTCCTTGGCGTTCTCTCGATTCCTTCGCCTCTATCGATCCCGCCGCCCACCGATGTACTGTTACATACCCTTCTCATATCAGAGTTGAGGAAGTACAACTTATCCTTGGAAAGACATAGCGATGGGTCTTTCAAGAGGGACACAAACGGATGTCATCGGGTGGAACCATGCCGGCGAAGAACCCCCATTCACCATTGGCTGTCCCGCAACAAACATCCCCGCCATATACTTCTCTTGCCGCTGAAAAGAGTCCCAGAAGTTGGCGTGGCTAACCCACCGAACCCATCTCCAACGGAACAGAAGCCAGTCTATGACATGGTGGTTCCTGAAGTCCTCGTTGCAGTTCGTCTGACGACTGACTCACTTGGTGAACTTGACATCGAAGCTTGGATGAAATGGGTATTATCTTTGCCAGGACACCCCACACAAGTGTCCATAAAGGAACGCTCGGTCAGCATCGAGGGCCTTTATCGGAGCCACTCGTCTCTCCTCATTCTAAGGATGCCCAATGAGGTGTACAATTCCCTGCGCAAGTTCAAGGCGATGTCCCTGATTGGCTATGTAACGGGGGAAAACCAGGCCGATAAGGTGAACGAGAGAGTGGATAAAATCATTGCATCGTCGTCATTTAGCGTCTCCGACACCCCAACACAAGAACAACATCCCGCCCCCCTTGATGTGTACAAGCCTAACTTCCAATCCACCGAAAACCCCCGACTTTGTCTCGTCGTGGACGACGGTTCTGGATCAGATCAGGACAATATCGCAAGTCTCGAGCGTCGGGGCAATCACGATTCACATTACTCGAGTCGAAGGGGTCCTATCAGTGATAAAGAAGAAGGGACGATGTTCAAACTGCTCCAAGAAGAGGCAGAAGTGCGGGAGAACGACGGCCTCCATTTCTACAATGGCTTACCTCCTGGCCGGGAGTTCCCTTCGCCATCAGTGGAATCTCCATGCTCTCGATGGACGCACTCGGAGAAATATTTCGCATCGATGCCTAAGCCGACGCAGTATCCTCAGAAAGAACTACCCACCGCCCCTGTTATATCCACTGCAGCGCCCCTTCCCACTAGAACAATCGATTCATCTGCGTTCACGACAGCCGTTGGCATGTCCAGCGCTGCCATTGGCACCATGAAGGTCTCACACCCCCAACTTCCAGTCCATATCCAACAGCGATCCCTCGCCGGTCGCAGTGTCTCACAATACCTAAGCGAGCCTCTAGTGCTCGGCAACAGACTTGCCAGCCTTCCGTCTAGAGGTATGGACATCGATGCCGCCGAGGCAGCCCACGGGAAGAGAATCGCCGAAGAGCTTGCAAAGCTAGAAAAAATGATGCCCGGGGCCTAATACTGCCACCACTATCCATCTAAACATTCACACAACGCTGCTGCCTTTCCACAACATTGCGCGTCGCTTGGAATGGTAACATGGGTATATCGCCTGTTACAAGCTGCGAAGGTGATAAAGGTGACATCTCCATGCTGACAACATTGCACTTTCGACAGCACGAAGGCAATTATGCTCTCAGATCATGGGTTAGGCTAGATACGTACTTAGTAAATTGAGGACTACCTGCCGCTGAAATTTACTAGCGACCGTTGCGAAAATGCAAAAAGATCGCTTGTCTCGCAGTTGCAATTGCGGTCGTTACTGCATACCTCCGGTTTTTCCAGGTATTGGAAGAATGACAGTGCTATTCGGGTCATAGTTGCCTGAGTTGTGAATACTACTTCAGATGAGTCCTAAACCTAGCCCCGGTCCCTGGCATGACCTTTAACTTGTGGTTACCCAATGTCACACGGCTAGGGTCAGGGTTGTGGAAGAATGCCTGGCTCTACCAGGACTCCAGTCAGGCTGAGTCACAACGTGTGCGTAAGCCAAATCCAACGACAGGTGTATAAGAAGGACTCTCTGGCAGAGCTAGAGAGTGAAGGGCAAGGACCTTGAGGCTATAGAAGATTATCAGTATCTCAGTATTTGTTCTCAATCAAATGGTTCCAAGCCTCTGTGTGAAGCTATTGCAGCTTGCCCCACAGACCCTTGTTGTTACGGCTCGCGTGACTGTTCGCGACGTGTGGGAACTCTCACAACGTTGAGCAGGAGCGTCAAGTATTGTGGTACAAAGAGTTGCCCTCTTCTGGTCTCTGCCATGGGTGATGCCCCTTAAGAGGGCGATGCGCACATGCGTTCAAATGTGCGCAATCGGGGCGCCCGTGAGCTCTGGCAATGCCCGGCTGCCTCATGACAGAAACTTGCTAACTGAACATGTGCAACATGTGCGACGACTTATTGAACACTGTGGGGGACCGGCTGACCGGTCCTCCCGGTTGGGAACACATCCCGACCGTGGACACGTAACACTTGTTACAGTGTGCAGGCACTGTGTTTTCTCTCTATCTCTCTTTTTTCTTATTAAAAGAATCTAGATATTTTAGGACAACTAGATACTTGATAATTCCAAACTCGATCTTATGAAATCAGGCTCGGTGATAGGAGGGGAGCACGTGAGTTGCTAGAAAAAATGGGTATGGCAAATGCAAGCTGAAGTGACGAAGTCAATTCAGCTGGCTAGGGCAACTAGCTGCAACCCCAGTGCCGTATTTTCTAACAAGAACTGGGCTACCGACCACAAACCTTTCTATACTATAGGTGTTTATACGAACCAACATAGCTCCCCAAGAGAAGCCCGCTAATCACGAGATACGTGGTGAACATCCACTTAACAAGCTGTCAAAGGAACAGCTCAACGCGTTTGTTGGGCTTGATCGCCCTTTCGTGGTCGGACTTTCAAATCCTAATCACAAAAAAACCTGATTGACATGACTTAACAGGGTAAAACGGAGGCTGTGATGGAAAAAGACACTGAAGCCCCTGACTCAAAAGAACGATACGCGATGTAGTAACCTCTTATAAGTAAGGGAACATGAACGGCGGATAAAATCGAATGATGTTTGGTTGAAAGGGGAGGTACGGATGCGAAACGGAATGACCGAGGGCCCGAGGCAAGAACATTACTGGGTCTGTTAGCGGTGGAGGCTTATATAAGCAAAGGAAAACGGTAGTACTTGGTGGGGGACTGATGTCCCAAAACTAGGTCCAGGAACGGATCCTTGCAAATCGCCCCATTTTCACGGCAACTATAGCCGGGCCAAAAATCGCTTCCCTGAACTCACCACGGCTCAGGGAGGTGCTCACTGTGCCTCACTCCGTGCTCAGGTTCTGCGACTAATCCGGACTTGGTCAAAAGATGTTGTGGGGGGTGACTAATGAGGTATACATCCAAGCATACACTTCCCGAGTTTCTTGCGCTATCCCGTCCAGACAGCCGGCCTAGGTAGTTTATATTCCGTTAATCTGCTATTCGGCCACTTATAAATAAGCGCCACACTTCTAACCTCCGCACCTTCAACACCCCATTTCTCAATAACAAACTATAGCTTTGCGACAAGCTATATATGGGGGTTATCCTTTGCAAGGCTAATGGTTCTCTTTTACCTTAGCGTCACAGTTATAAGCCAGCTAGTTCAGGAGGCGTAAGCGTTGCACTTCTTTGAACAACTAGCTAAAATGTACTGCACTTCGTGTCCACTATCCCTCCACTGGATATCCTGTACGGCCAGATTGGACAGTGATGCAGGCCACTGAACCCGCCCTTGGAATCACAGGCCTTACCGGATCACTCCGTCGTGTACTAACACCGTGGACTCTTCCATTCCAGCGCTTAAGACTTCGCAATTCTTACAACGAGCTTACAGCCCCTTACTTCACCATTGTTCAACATATTAAGCCCTTGGATAATACCCTCCCAACAGTGTCCCAACTCCTTCTGAGGATGTGGCTTGATCAGGCCCTTCTCTAACAATCTTTGCATCTCTTCTGTCCACTGAATGATTGCCTGTAGTTTCTGCTCATTTGCCGGGCGTGAGTAGATCATCTCGTCTTTACCGAGAAGCACGCGTTTGCCCCACATTTCGTAGCCCAGCACAACTTCCACCCTGACGGCACGCCGGGTGCGCCATGACTCGTCAAACGCCTCCAGACATACATATCGACCGCCTGCCCGGCCTAGCGCTCCGAAACACACGGTTGCTGAATCCGCATCTGTGATACAGTCGAGGGCGTGACGTAGCGACCCTATTGGTGTGGATACAGCCTTGATTGTGTCTATGCAAGTCGGTGACGTATAGGGGACTGTGCTGGCAGCTCCATACCGCATAGTGAGGTTGGATGATGCTTCCGATGCTGTTGTGATGGGTGCATAGCCGGACCTGGGGTTGGCAGTATTAGAACGGATACATTACGCATTGTCGGCTTAACATGACAAGCAGTTGCTAGCTGCTGGGTATGCGCAAACTGGCAAGGCGAATTTCACGCCAGAACAGACGAGAAAAGAAGAAGAAAACACGGAAGAAAACAGAAAAGCGAGCTGCTGAGGATAAGTGGACCTACAACTTCAATAGCTGACAAGCCATAGTACCCGTTGCTGTTCCCCCTCCGTACACAAGCACGGGGGCCGGCCTCTCTACCGGCGCCCCCGGTCGGCCCACTAGTGCAAGTGTCTCAAATCCCCACAGAGCGAGGCCTAGCGTGCCCCAGCCAATACCGCCCAAGGCCGCGGCCTGCAGATCTGTCCACGATGTCGGTACGCGCAGCAGCAGGCGGGCATCGGCCACCACGTGCTCGGCAAAAGCGCCGTTATGCGGATCGTCAGGGTTGTAGCCGTAGGTGGCACCGCAGACGCGCGTCCCGGGAGAAAAGGACGCGCTCCTGCTCTCTGCAATCTCATCTTCATGCCGTGATACGACGATTCCGCAGAAGTCACAGCCCATGGTGGCACCCGGCGTAGGGAAGTGCGTTGGCATTTTGTGATCTGTGGGGTTCAGAGCCACAGCGAGGACGCGCACGAGGACATGGTGGGGTGACGGAATCGTGGGCAAGGGCGCCGTGTGGGAGACGGCGATGGGGAGTCGGCTGGCCGATACATCTCCGGTTTGGACTATGGCTGTCTGTGTTGTCGTGGTTGGGTTGCTAGACCTGTAAGGGGGTGGTGGAGTCGTCATAATTTTTTAGGCAGCTTTCTCTCTATTCTGGATAGATCAGGCCTGATGTTCAAAGTGACGAAAACTAATCCGTTCGTTACTTTCCGCAAGGTGGCGGCAAATAACTACCTCTACAGGTCAGAAATGGTGTTGCAAACTTGACGTTGGCCCGATTGCTGAACATTGCGCGCCTAGACATATCCGCCACAAGGTTGCCACAAATGCCGATTGCTTCCGTCCTGCCTGTTCGGGTTGAAATCAAGGGACGGCCCGCAGTTCGCATGGGTTGCCATTCGGCCACAAACCCCCCGAACCTTCCGACCGCGACTTCGCACGACATCTCCGAACGGCAGTTCAGAATGGTAGAAAAAGCACCAATCACGAGTCAGATACGATATACACCTAGGTAAGCTCGGACCAAAGCATCAGGCCCATCACTGGACACGGATGAACCTTCATGCAGGTCTGACATCTAAAGAGTCTTCCCCCGGAAGGCCCGAACGGATCTGTCACGGTTCAGTCGCGACCGGGTTTGGCTTCTCGCATTAGCCCTGATTCATCACCAACATTACCAAGCCACAACCTAATGCTAAATCTACTCTGTTTCTTTTGTCTTTCCCTTTTGTGGAGGGGAGGAGCGCGTGGGCTATATTATTATGGATTGAGGATGGCCTGAAAAGAATTTGTGATGCGCACGCTTCTATGACCATTGTATGAGACTCCGCCAGAGTCCGCCCTCTTACATCTAGGTATTCCAGTGTCTGCCAGGCATCCGGTTCCTTGACTTGGTCTCAAAAGTCATTGCCATTTTCCTGTTTTCCAGCCACCTCTAGTCCTAGTCTTTCTGTCCAGCTTCAACCTCCTTTTCCGACCCAAGATCATTCTTACCGTTCTTCCTGTCCTCAAGTCCGAATTCTGTGTCGAGCTCGGTCCGCATCTTGATCTGCTTTTCGAGGAAGACTAAACAAAAAGAGAGGCCTGCGAAAATAACTGACATCCGCCAAACATACTGCAAACTTTCCGCATAGACGCCGACTATCTCCCGCTTCAGGGGTTCGGGGAATGTGTTGAGTAAGCTGGCGCTGACCGACTCGTATGCTTTGCCATTGCGGAACATAGCCGCGACTTCTTGGTCGGAGATGCCCCTGGATCCTCTGTCAAAGTAGTTGTTAAAGATGGCAGCGGGCTAAAAGCAACGTCGTTAGCATCAAAGTGTGTATCTAATGGGAGGGGTGTTTGGGGTACTTCTTACTATAGCCACGCCCCATATGTTGCCAAAGGAACGGACAAAAGACCACGTCGCAGTGGCGGCTGCCTGGTCGCGTTCCTCAAGTGGTGTCTGGCACGCCGGAAGGAGCGTGTTAAGCACAAAGCCCGAGCCGCCAGCTGCTATTACTTGGAATATGACCCACTCTGCGGTGCTGCTGTCCTCGTCAAGCAGAGAGAAAAGGCCGAGACCGATGGTATTAAGGGCAAAACCGAATAAGTGCAGCGGCTTATATTTGCCAAACTTGGTCAACAAAACAACGGCTACTATGGCGAAGGGTATGGCAATCGTAATCGCAGGGAGTAGCTGGATCCCCGCACGAGCAGGCGAGCTACCCTGAACGGCCTGGAAGTAGATGGGCAAGAAAAACAGCATCCAGTAGAGCAGAGCCGAGTTTAGGAAAGTGATGGCGAAGATCGTCGCTGATGTCCTATTCGAAAATAGACGGGGCGGAACCACGGGCTCTTTCACGAAGCTGGCCGTCTCGACGATTGGGAGGCCGCCCAAGCCGACCAGGCCGAGGGCTAGTGAGAGGAGAATTCTCCAGGATGACCACGGATAGCGAGTGCCGCCGTACGTCATGGCGTAGAGCACGGAAACAGTAGCTGCGACGAGCAGGACGTTGCCCGTGTAGTCGATGCGGCGTAGCTTTTGCGCAAAGGACATTTCCTTGTTGTATTTCACCTGTAGGAACAGCAGAACCATGACCATCGATAAACCACCAATCTAGGGACGGAAACAGCGTTAGTTGCAACGTCAAGGAACTGTCCGGTGGAAATAGCTTCCAGTGCGCAAAAAAGGACGTACCGGCAGATTGATGTAGAAGACCCAACGCCAGCTTGTTGTCTCCACGATGGCGCCGCCCACGTATGGACCAACAGCAGTTCCGACGAAATATACGATCAGAACAACAGCCATATAGTTTCCTCGCTCTCTGAGGGGCACAAGGTCGGAAATAATCACATCGACGATCATGTTGATGCCACCACTACCCATACCCTGAATAGCCCGGCCAGCTATGAGTGTCGCACCGTTATTTGCGCTACCTGCGATTCCGCTTCCCAATGTGAAGAGCGCGACTATCGCTAGTGTGACATATCTCCGGCCGAAAATGTTGGCAAGCTGCCCGAAAAAGGGTTGTACGACGGCGCTGTTTTAGCACGACCGAATTAGTATCGCTAGATGTCTTGGGATATAAAGAGTGAGGGACGCGATTTCGGGTGGAATGTCAAGGAAGGGAGGAGAGATTTAAAAATCGGATACCTCGTCAAGAAAAATATGTTGGTGACCCAGATGTAGTTCTCACCAAGACCGAGCTGAGTGACAATGAAGGGCAGCGAGGTAGTCACCACGGTGTTTTCCAGGGCGCTGAGCAGCCCGATGACGCAGAGGGTAGCGATGATAACCCAGAATCGAAGGCCTTTGTTAAATTTAGAGGCGGATTCAGCGTTCTTGGGAACTTCTTTTCTGCTCTCGGAACTCTCCGCACCGGAGGAGCTGACGGGCTCATCGTTGCGTTCTGCCTGGCTTTCCATGGTGGTAGGTCGCTAATCGTCAGGGCGCAGGTTGAGTGACTGCTGGATACCTTATTTTTGAGCTGATCGAGTCGAGACTACCGACATCGATGTGGAACGCTATGGGTTGGCTCAAATGTAAAAGGCGGTGCGGGTTAGGTTGCGGGAAATGAATTGCAAACGTGGGGAATGCGCACTCTCGGGTGACTGCACGTTCGAATTGACTTTAAACTAATATCTTGCATGTTTAATGGTATCTGCTCTGCCGCTGATCGGGCCGCGCCGGTCATCGGCGGCACCGCCGCCACAGTTACACGCACCCACAATGCCGTGCTCAATCCCGAGGGGTGCATATGTGGAGATGCACCTACATGCTATGTGCCGCGGCATGGATGCGCGGGATAATCTAAGTTTTGATGGCTTACGCGCACGTTCTCCCGAACATCGAGAACATTCACCGTATTGGTTCAACCACGAGAGGATGCTACCCTGTGATGGACGTGAGTCTTGCCGATCCTCGCTGAGGACCTCTCGACCTGTACTTGCCCTTCTGGAGTCGTATTCATCGCATTCACCGAAGTAGGCATGGCATGGCGTACGACGTGTCAGCCACGGCACAAACGGAGCGATTCTACACCGGGGGCAATTCAGGCCCAATTCAGGTAGCTGCGCGCCGCCTTCATAGGTGTAGTCACAGGCATGACTTGGACAGGCGATTATTACAGTCCCAAGTTGTGTTAAATTATAGCCAGATCCATGCGCAGCGAGGCTGCACCATAACTTTAGCCTTGGTTAAGAGTTTGGCGTTGCACCCACGAACAGCGTGCCGCTGCTGTATTTTTCCGAGGGAATCTCGAACGGTCTAGCGTCCGATGTCACGGTAAAACCCGTCCATGATGCTGGTGTCAAGTCCCCATCAGCGACATGCCCGTTCCTCCCTAAAACGATCGGCTTGCGACAGATGCCGCACCCAGAAACTCCGTTGCCCGCGCGATATCAGTGATGCTGCTGCTTGCAAGCGCTGTGTGCGTGCCAATGTTCGATGCACCACGAGCGCTCCGAAGCCTCCCGGTCGCCCCGTCCGAGTTACCACAACCACCGGACAACAGGGTCCTACGGTCAACAAAGCGACAGGGACGATGGGAGAGCTACACCGAGGAGGTATGGAAGACGTAGCGGTGGGCTCTTCGTCGATACCTGGGCGATATGCCCCCGTTACGCCGGACCCGTGGGCCCATCTTGGGGTGGAGCCTACAACGGCTTCGATGCCGCAGCTTCACGACCTAACTAGCACTACCGAGTACACACACGAGCAAATGAACGGCGAGGGCATGGCACCTTTGGATATGATATTGACAGACAACACGGATTTCCTGAAAACCGCCTTCGCCCAAAGCGAAAGCGATGACGCTCCAACTCTACCACTGGCAGACGCCAGCCAGGGTGCCATAGATTGGTTGGACCCCTTCTGGCCCCTGGGGCATGAATCTGGCCAGAGTACGCCGGCGGTATCGGCGGTATCGGCGGTATCGGCGGAAACGGACCACGCACCGCGCCGAAGTTCATCGCCATCTTCTTCCCGTCTTTGGGGCCAATCCGACGTGGATCGAGACGTCACATCAGACGCGGGCTTCCGCCTCTGCCGTTTCGCCCTGAGCCTCTCCGAGCAGCTGTTTTCTTTTAAGATCAGGCCCTGGGAAGACGCCCTGGCGGCAACCACGGGCCGGGGCGGCATTCCCGACAGCCCTGGACGGTCACCCCAGAGCGAACAGCCCGACCAGCCCGAGGTGTTGGGCGAAGTGCTGCGCAGCACCTCCGAGTTCATATCCATCCTCCAGGAATTCAACCTGGCCATAGCGCCGACGGCTGGAGCCCGGTGCGGCCCGAGGCCTCGGCGCACAAGCTTCCCACCACCAAGCCGGGGCTCACCAACAGAATCGGCGACCCCCGTCTCGTCATGCATCACCTCCGTGTCGTCTGCGACCCGGGTACCTGGGACCTGCGCAGCCTCCATCACGGATGCCGCTCCGGAACTTAGCATCGCCACGGCATTGAGCCTACTCTCCTCCCATCTCCACCTCATGGCCATTTACAACGCCTGTTCCGGCACCTACACGCCTCTCTATCGCGAATCCCGGCCGTCTCCATCTCAGCGCTGCAGGTGGTGCCCGGACTTCGCCTTGCCGGATTCCCAGTCCACCACGGCGGGTTGCAGATCAAGATGCTCATCCAAGTGATTGAGCACTACATTGAGACTATCGACGGAGCCCTGGGATTGCCCGCCAAGTATTGCCTTCGCGGGGGTGGCGTGCGAACGCTACGGGCCTCTGACTATGGTGGTGGGCTCCTAGAGGGCAGAGAGTTTGAAGCCCTGCTGGATGCCGTCATGGGGGGTAGCGGAGCCGGGCCGGCATTGGGGCCGGGCCTTCGAACCATATTGGCCCTGAGGCAAAGTATTGACGACGTAGAGCAATATCTTCGATAGCCGTCGACTTCTTTTGTCGACAATACCCTGTTAGTGCATCCTTGGTACTTTTCCACCCTCTATCAAAAACTGAAGGTGGGAACCTCCTTATTTGGACGGAGTCTGGCTTGTGATTTTTCGCTTGTCTGAGTGTACCAACTTGTGTCATATTACAACACGAGAGTGCTGGGTTTTGTCAAACTACGTAATCGCTCCTTGGCACCGCAGAATCGCGGTTCGGCCGTGTTTTGCCCCTGTTAAGTGGCCAGTTGGCTATTTAATTGAACACAGGATTCCGGCGTGGGCATCGGGGCCTGTGACTCGATCCATATTGGTGACAATAATGTGGGCGACGGACAGAAGGGCAATGAACCAAAGGTTGATGTTAGCCCGGTTGGTACCAGCCGCTGTGTCGGAAATGGGGATATTCCAATCCACTCCCACATGCGACGAATATGAACCCACAGTAGGAGAATACGCTCGAGCTTATTATCTACATGCGAGGCTGCCAAGCTGTATATCGCCCCTTGATCTGCCACGGCGTGGAGCTGGCAGTTAAACAAAGGCCACTGGAGATTGGTACACTGTCCATCGTCACCCCGTGTTTTGTAGCCAAGAAAGTTCTGCTTCTCCTGCTACGCTGCCTTGAATGCCTTGAAGCGCACAATGACGGGCGGCTTCTCCCACATGGCAAACAGCTTGAGATCGCGCTCCCAGTCCACCTCACCCTTGTTGACGTGCTCCCACTCCAGCTTCCATGACATCTTGGCAAAGAGCAGACGCGCCTGAAGATAGGCCATATTTTGGCCGATGCAACCGCGCGGACCCATACTGAAGGGCTTGAAGGACGCCTTGTCGTCTGTGTCAAAGACAGGGTCGTAGTCTGGGTGTCCCGCTGGGAGCCAACGCTCTGGGCAAAACTCGCGTGGTCGGCAGAAGTAACGCTCCGAGTGCGAGGTTGCGAAGATGGAGGTTTGGACACAGCACTATTTTCAATGTATTTAGAAGGTAGACCAAGCCAGTTTCCACGGACACCCCCAAAAAAAAGCCAGGTGAAAGAAAGACTATGACCTGGCGCGATCGGGCTTCGAAACAAATGAAACAAATGAAATAGGAGGAGTAGGGGGCAGGGGCGGAAGAAACTAGGCACTGCACTGACCCCCTTAGGAATGTAATGGCCGTCGACATAGTCTCCCTGGCTAATACGTGGGAGACCAAACGCGCCGTTGGTGTGGATGCGGAGCGATTCCTCGATTACCGCATTGAGCCAAGGCAGATCTTGGACAGCGTCGCCGGTAATATCAGAGTAAGAAGAGAATTGGCCACGCATCTCCTCCTGCAACTTTCCCAGCTTGTTGCTCACGAGCAGGAAGTGTACAGCTGATGTGAAGAGATTAGTGTCTGGATCAAAGCCGCCCACAATCAAGTGGTTCGCCTGGGCAACGAGAAAGTCGTCGGACGGGCGGTTGTCGTTGTCGTCTTTCACCAGCAGTGAAAAGTAGTCTGGATGCGGAAGGCAGTCGCGGCGCTCCACACGACTTCGAACGATTTGGTGGTTCTCGCGCAGGATGGTGGGGATCACCCTCGCAAGCCTGGGCGGCAAAGCGAAGATTACAAGGGGATAAAGAACCGGGAATCGTTTCATTACTTGGTTCAGGGTTCCCCAGAGGCCGACGGCGCGGAATGCCGTGAGGAAGAGATTGCTTCGACCTATAAGAGCGGGTATTGTGAGGAACAATTCATTCCAAGGAACGGGCATGGAGGTAACGGGTGCAGACCTTCTTTGACATTCCGAAAGTCGTGTCCATAGCACATGTCACCCGCGATGTCGCAGGCCAGCCAGTCAAACCACTCTAGGGAGATTAGTATATCGTTTATACCTGAAAGGTTTTGTGTCGCGTTAAATATAACCTACGTCTCTCATATCGAGCCCGGCCCCGCCACCAAGCTCTTCTAGCCTGTCGACGAAGTGATCAATGTGTTCATGTAAGGCCGGCTCCTGCTCCTTTAGAGCACGAGGGTTGAATGCAGGCGCGATCATCTTCCGGACTGCACGGTGCTTTTCTGGATCAGGGTCAGCCGCAATACCAGCATGTTCCCCTGGGATGCGTTGTAGTCCTGTTTTGATGAAAGGTCGCTGGCCCTTGAGACCGGCCATTAGGATATCTGCGGTGGCGATGGGTTAGCGGGACGCTCTGGGGTGTTGGGGAGGGATTCTGGCAGGATATTACCCCTCTGCGCTTCCGTCTTGAAGAAGGCAACCTCGTTGGGCGCGATCCGGACGATGTCTCCATACTTCTTGAAGGCTGCCTCAACAGCCCACGGATAACGACCGGTGAACCTAAACAGCGAACGGTGAGCTGTTTGTGTATAACCATAGCTGCATTCGTGGCTGCGGTGTCAGTGACCATACCAATGATAGGCATACCACAGCTCTGAGATTGCTGCAATTTTGGGGCCAGGATACTTGGCATAAGGGTGGAGGAACAATCGGTAACTAAACGCCATAGACCAGTACGACACAAACTTTGGTAGCAACGAGCAGAGATTAGCAACAAGATGACCGCCGGCAGCAAGAGAATATGGAGCCTCTTGCTACTCACCACTACGGCACCAAATAGAATCGCATTGGAAGCAGAGACATTAGGTAGAGCTTCGCCTAACGAACTCAAAGACATGGTCGGCGGTAGGTAGGGCGTAGATGGGCGAAATATGCAGTGAGATGCAGACAAAGGTTTTGGGATATACGGCCGAGGGAAGAAAATAGTATTTTCGGTTGGAGATGGTTCTTCACGTACGCAGTTCTCATCCCTATCTTGGAAAAGGAAGAAGGGAACTGCTGGCATGATTGACGGCCTAAGTGCCCGGAAAGGATCCCGCTGACATAGTTTTCCTTACCCATAGATTGAACCCAGAAGCCGGAGTTAAGTCACCTGGAACTAGAACTAAGGGAGACCACAGGGCCGAATGTACTTTGGTTGGAACAGAGCCGCCTAGATGCCGAAGGCCAATGCGCAGGTTTCAGTCGGTCCGACCACGAGGGCTGCTTATCTTTCCCGGCCACGCGTATCTTCAAGGCGCGCCCATACTCAAATTGACAGTTGGTTACATTCGGAGACAGAGAGGTGGAGAATCGGGAGATTGTTGCCTAATATCCTCAAACCTCCCGAATATACTTCTGCTGCTACCTAAACCCCGTGCGTTGAACGGGTCTTCGCACTGTACCCATCGTGCTCAGCCGCAACGGCAAACCAAGCAAACGTCAAAATCTTCCGAGTCATCACAGATCTACACTGCCTCCTAACTCCCGTAGCGCAGAGATGGTACTGTAACCCAGCCAGGGAATACGCCATTCGTCGCTTCTACACTTGCCGTGTTGCCGAAATCGGGCTCGTCTCCGAGTCGACAAACGGCCGCAAAAAACAACGTGCGGGGCATAGGTACGAGATACGCCGAGCATATCCCATGTGCTAATGGGTGGCCATAACGACAAGAACTGCATGGCCTAGCGTGAAGCGGCCTGCATCTTACTATTCTGGGTGGGCGGCAGAGCGTGAAAAAACCACATCTGTCTCAAGCACGCAGATCAAGATGCGCGTTCGGGGCTTCGTTTCGGCGGTGGGTATAATGCAGGTTGCAGAGACCCAGGGTCACCAGACCAACATCAAACCCTTCACAGTAGGAGTATTATACGAACGAAGTGTCTCCTTCCGTCATCCTATGCGTCCACGTTGCTGCTTCCGCTATTCCGATCCCAGCTCTAGCCATTGTTGAGATAGGGCTGAACCGGCTCTACTTCCCACATCCATCGCTCAGTTTTTTTTTTGGCGATCACGTGTTTATTTGATTGCCAGGTACCTATTTCCTTGTTTCTACCTCGATTATGTCTCGACACGAGCAGGATCCTATCGCCGTTATCGGAAGCGCTTGTCGCTTCGCCGGCGAGGTGTCTTCTCCATCCGAGCTCTGGAGACTTCTGGAGACTCCCCGCGACGTTCGCAGCCAGATACCCGACAACCGGTTCCGTGCAAAAGGCTTCCATCACGCAGACGGGCTGCACCATGGCCACTGCAATGTCGAGCACTCGTACCTTCTCTCAGACGACCCACGCGCGTTCGACGCGCAATTCTTCGGTGTGAAGCCTGTAGAGGCGAAGGCGCTGGATCCACAGCAGCGTATGCTCCTCGAAATAGCGTACGAGGGCCTGGAGTCGGCCGGTTTGCCCATGGAGATGCTCCGTGGCAGCAATACGGGGGTCTTTGTGGGGCTCATGTGTGGCGACTACGAGGCCCTCCTCTTGCGTGACTTCCAGAGCATTCCGACATACCACTCCGTAGGGACAGCGCGGAGCATCATGTCAAACCGCATCTCCTACTTCTTCGACTTCCACGGTCCGTCCGTGACGATCGATACAGCCTGCTCCTCCAGTCTCGTGGCTGTCCACTTGGCTACGCGGGCGCTACGGGCCGGAGACGCCAGGGTGGCTCTGGCGTGCGGCTCTAACCTCCTGCTCGGGCCGGAAAACTACGTAGCCGAGAGCAAGCTGAAAATGTTATCGCCGGATGGCCGGTCTCGGATGTGGGACCAAGACGCCAACGGCTATGCGCGAGGCGACGGCGTTGCTGTTCTCGTCCTGAAAACACTGGCGGCGGCGCTTCAAGACGGGGACGCCATCGAATGCGTGATTCGAGAAACCGGTGTTAACCACGACGGCGCAACCCAGGGAATCACGATGCCCAGTGCCACGGCCCAGGTCGCTTTGATCCGTGATACCTATGCTAGGGCTGGCCTTGATCTCGCCAAGGAGGAAGACCGCTGCCAGTATTTCGAAGCCCACGGCACCGGTACACCGGCGGGCGACCCGGTCGAGGCCGAGGCGATTCAACGGGCCTTGGGTGGCGACCGCGTATCACAGCAGCATCCGCTCTATGTCGGGTCGGTCAAGACCGTGCTTGGACATACCGAGGGAACCGCCGGCATCGCCGGGATCCTCAAGGCATCGCTAGCGCTACAAGCCGGCCGCATCCCCCCGAATCTACTCTTCCATCGTCTAAGCCCACGGATTGCCCCGTTCTACACCAACTTGGAGGTCCCCACCGTCGCGAAGCCGTGGCCAGAGGTAGCCACGGGAAAGCCGCGCCGTGCCAGCGTCAACAGCTTCGGGTTCGGCGGTGCCAACGCACACGCCATCCTCGAGAGCTTCGACGCTAGCAGGACCATGTTACGGACCCAAGATGCAGTGAGACGACAACCGTTCGCCCCCTTTGTATTTTCCGCAGGCTCGGAGAAATCGCTGCGTGCCCTTCTATCGTCGTATGCTGAGATGCTCAGCAGCCGCAACGAACCCCCTGACGCCCGAGATCTGGCATGGACACTGTTCCAGCGTAAGTCAGCTCTGCCGTTCCGGACCGCTTTTCCAGGGGGATCGGCGGAACGTCTTGCGGAAGCTATCCATACAAAGCTTCAGGCCGAGCCGCCTCCGACTGGCACAAAATCGCCAGCCTCCTCGGCGTCGAAACCCATGCGCATCTTGGCCATATTCACCGGACAAGGTGCCCAGTACGCACGCATGGGCGCTGAGCTGATCGAAACATCGCCCTTTGCACGTAGGGTGATTCAGGGGTTGGAGGCGCATCTTTCCCAGCTTCCCGAGGACGATCGCCCGTCCTGGTCGCTAGAAGCCGAGCTCCTGGCCGAGGCTTCCTCGGCCCGTCTCCACGAGGCCGTAGTCTCGCAGCCTTTGTGCACCGCTGTTCAGATTCTGCTGGTCAAGTTGCTCCGGGCTGCTCACGTCAAGCTAGATGGTCTCGTCGGTCACTCATCGGGAGAGATTGCCGCCGCCTACGCCGCCGGCTATATTTCCTCGCGGGACGCAATGTGCATCGCGTACTACCGCGGTCTTCATTGCCAACTTGCAGCCGGTCCCGGCGGCCGTGGCATGGCCGGGGCCATGCTGGCTGTCGGAACTACCGTGGAGGATGCGAGCTCGCTCTGCGGGCTGCCTGAATTCGCCGGGCGGGCCGGCATCGCTGCCGTAAACTCGTCTTCGAGTCTGACCCTTTCAGGCGACAGCGACGCCATTGGGGAACTGGAGAACATTTTCGAGGACGAGAAAAAGTTCAAGAGGCTGCTACGGGTCGACAAGGCTTACCATTCTCACCACATGCTGCCGTGCTCCGAACCCTACGCGAAGTCGCTCCGGGCGTGCAACATCCAGGTGCTGGCTCCGCCGCCCGTGGGCAGCGGCCGTTGGTATTCGAGCGTCTATGAAGGAGTCGGTGATGAATTTGACAAGGACAAGCTCGCCGACTCCTACTGGGTCGATAATATGATCCGCCCAGTTCTCTTCTCCCAGGCTATTGCCACCGCCGTCGTGGCTTCGGCCCCGTTCGATATAGTGTTGGAGATTGGGGCCCATCCAGCGTTAAAGGGGCCGGTGAGCCAAAATCTTCAAGAGCTTCTCGGACAAACCCTCCCCTACTCCAGCATGCTTTCTCGTGGGGTTAGCGCCACCGAGGCCGCGTCGAGTGCCATGGGATTCCTCTGGGTACACCTCCCTCGGCAATCGATCGACCTGACCAAGTATGAGGAGATGATGAGCGACCACTCAGTCTTTAGCCTTATCAAAGGTCTTCCTACATACCCATGGAATCACGAGACGAAATACTGGCACGAGTCACGCATATCGAGGAACTTCCGCCAACGGAGGGGAAGCGTGCACTCCCTACTCGGGGACATCACGCCTGATAGCTCTCCGCATCACCTCAGCTGGAGAAACTTGCTGCGAACAAGGGAGCTCGAGTGGTTGCCCGGACATCAGCTTCAGAATCAGACCGTGTTTCCAGCTGCGGGCTATCTCGCTTCTGCCCTGGAGGCTTCCCGAGCTTTGGTTACCGGCGGACGCGAAATACAACTCATCGAACTCGACAGCTTTGTCATCCATCACTCGATAGCATTTGACGATGACGACACCGGTGTTGAGACGCTAATATCCCTGACCGAGGTCAGCAGCAGCAGCAACGAGCACACCACCACCAGCAGCGTTCGGGCCAAGTTCACCTACTCTGCGGCCCTCGGCAGAGAGCCAGAAAGCCTTACACTGGCTGCCAGCGGGATGGTACATCTCCGGCTCGGCGGATCCTCCCCCACCGTGCTACCAAAGAGAGGCCCCTCCGTTCCGCACATGATCGACGTGGAAACGAATCGGTTTTACAGTGCTCTTGCCAACGTGGGGTATAGCTATAGCGGTGCCTTTCAGGGCCTCTCGTCACTGAAGAGGAAGCTGGGCCATGCGTCCGGTCTCATCAAGGTAGCTTCCCTCCTCGGCCCGAAGGAAGAGGACTTACTGGTGCATCCGGCCACACTCGACTGTGCCCTCCAGTCCATCATACTCGCATACAGCTACCCGAACGACGGAAGGCTGTGGTCCTTACACGTCCCGACCAGCTTTTCAAGGCTCCGAGTGAATCCCTGTCTGTGTAGCCCGAATTGGTCGAGCGCTGAGTCAGTGGCATTCGACTCCATCGCCCTGGACGGAGGCGGGGGAGGAGGACGAGGAGGCATTCTTGGCGACGTTGACATTTTTGGACAAGAGGCGCAGAATGTAGCGATACAGCTCGAAGGCATGAGAGCGGTTCCCTTCGCAGAGGCGACCTCGGCCACCGACAAAAAGCTATTCTCCTTTACAAGCTGGAGGAGCATGTACCCGGACGAAGAACTGGTAGCGCATGACGATGTGGTGACCGAGGAAGAGGAAGGTCTCGCCTATATTCTAGAGCGGATCGCAACCTTCTTCACGAGGAAGTTTGACCAAGAGCTTCCGCTCGATCACCCAGCCAGGTCGCAGCGCCCCTTCAGCGACTACCTGACTTTTTGCTGCCATGTCAACGAACTTCAGCGATGTGGGAAGCACACGTATGCCAAGAAAGAGTGGCTGAACGATACGCTGGACGACATCTTGGCGAGTAGCGCACGGTATGTTTGCTGCTGACGTCGTACTCGGCGTGGCTGCAACAGAATCGTCAAGGCTAACCAGACTATGCAATCCAGATATGCCCAGACTCCGGATGTGAGAATCATGAGAATGGTTGGAGAGCAGATGCCCCGTGTGTTCCGAGGCGAAACTACGATCCTAGAGCACCTGCGTCCGAACAACCTTCTGGATGACTACTATGTCGGGGCGCTCGGCTTCCCCAAGTTCTCCAAGTGGTTTGGTCGTACCGTCAAACAGATCGCCCACAGGTATCCGCATATGAACGTTTTAGAAATAGGTCAGTCCCTCCCCCCCCCCGTTCTC
>Ga0247770_1000881_pt1 | contig 27160 bp, 27 predicted proteins | sample UWRJL136409B6_FD_179943 | JGI IMG/M metagenome (GOLD analysis project Ga0247770, IMG submission 179943) | Plant litter microbial communities from Arlington Agricultural Research Station in Wisconsin, United States - UWRJ-L136-409B-6 | ecosystem: Environmental > Terrestrial > Plant litter >... | reverse complement strand
GATTCGAGACTCTCTTGGAGCCTGGTCCCGGATAAGGCTTGATCCAGACGCTAAGGATGATGTCCAGGATAGTTGGTCCGCTTACATTTTCACCAGGACCGAGGAACTAGCCTGTTCAGTTGTGAAGAGATGCTCCCAGAGCTCATTGGGAAAATCAGATCCACATTGAAACAAAAGTCAGATGGCACATTCCTTTGGGTCAGTTTCGCTCTCAAAGACATCCAGGAGAAAGAGCCCAGTGAGCCTGAGGCATGCTTAGATGAGCTCCCTCGTGGATTGGACCTTATCTATGAGCGCATTCTGCGTGATGTTGAGCCTGATCGACGAAATGTTATCCAACTTGTATTGAAATGGGTCTTGTTCGCAGAACGACCACTTCTTCTCGAGGAACTTGCAGACGCTATGGACTTCGAAATTTCCGATGAAATGTCCAAGGTGGACAGAGCCAAGGATTCCATCATATTCTGCGGTCATTTTCTCAAACTATCCACGCCGATGTTGACACAGACACACCAGTCTCACAGGCGGGTTTCTGAAGGGATCGTTCAGATCGTGCACGGAAGCGGGAGAGATTATTTGCTCAGTCTCCCCACACCGAGAGACAACACGGGCTGGCCGCCTAGGTTCAACCCGGAGGAGGGCCACTCCGTTGTCGCATCAAGATGTGTTTCATATCTGAGCTCCCAGTGTCTCCGAGGAGGGCGAGCGTCTCCAGCTTGCCAACTCTCTCGCTCGGGTTCTGTGAACCCATCCATTGCTGGGGTTCCTTTGTGCGAATACGCCCTAAGCCATTGGGTTATTCATTTTCGAAAGTCTGGAGTACTTGGAACGAACGTCTTGCGAAATAGCCCAGGGTCTTTTTTTTCTACGCCAATATTGCGAGAAACCTTGCGATATGCTATGGCGATCATGTAAAACCACAAATTTGTCCGTTTCACCGTTGATCTCCTAGGCTTTGGGGAGCAAAGCAGCCACGTGATGGACCAAATCACCGCGGAATACCGTGTTATTGAACTCGGCACTCACTGCTATCTACATGGCAGCCGGGCTTGGTTTAGGCGTTTGGCTGAAGTCTCTCATCAATGAGAAACGGGGCTCTCCGGAATACAAACGACGTATTAACCAGCGCCATATTCGCCACAGACAAGAGTTTACGCCACTTCATTATGTAGCCAACTTTGGCAGTCTGGACGCGGTGAACATATTATTCGAAATTGGTGCCGATTTGGATTCTGTGAACCGTTCCCAGGGACAAACGCCTCTTGTGATGTCCATCCAGGCTGGCCATATCGAGACCACGGCTCTTCTGTTGCGATTAGGCGCCAGAATACGACGCCCGCGACGCCTTTCTCTTTCTCGCACCTGCTGGAAAGATCCCCTTGAAGCTGTGATAACTTACCACTTTGGAAAAAGAGAGGCCGCAGAGCTAGTATTCAAGTACAGCGGTATGTCACGCCTTCCGAGCCACCCTCCAAGGTCCAAAATCTCATATCTACACCTGGCGGCTCGGAAGGGGAGTGTTGCTCTGTTGAAATTCTGGCTGCAGCACCGCCCAAGAGACCTGGTATTACGCGATAAACTCGGGGACACACCGTTGCATTACGCAGCTCAATGCGGCTTCAACTCGGAGGTACTCTACATCCTTCTCAAAGCTATGCTAGCGGAACCGAAAGCAAATGCCTACCTTAACTTGCGAGTGGTCGAGTACGCTTTGACATCAACAAGAGACGTACCAACTCTGAAACTGATTATTGAGCATTATCTACGAGGCTCGACTAAACACAAATTTATGTGGGCGCTGGATTGCCTTCTACGCAATGACTTCTGGCTTTAACGTCTGGTAATCTTTGAGATTTTTGAGGTCCTACGGTTTCTCATTACGGAAATAGACTTTGATCCGACCTGGAGAGACCGCAAAGGCCTAACGGCCCTGCACGTCGTTGCGAGATCTGATGGTCTGTGGTCCCCCGAAAAACCTAGGTACTTAATTGGCGACCCGCCCCACAGATATGTTGCGAAGTACCTCGTGGAGAACTTCGGGTTTGACATCAACGCCCAAGACGACGAGGGCAGAACGCTATTGCACCGCTTGGTTGTCGAAAACGGCGGCGCTACTAAGCGTATCGCCGCCAGGTGGGAGCGCTCCAGAGCCTTTGGCATCACGCTACAAAAAAAGGTGGTGGAAAATGTGCTCGAATGCATTCAGGCATTTCTCAGACTTGGCGCGGACCCTTCAATACAGGACTGCCACGGGAGATTAGTACGAGACTATGTGAATCTGGGCATTGAGCGTGGGTGGGCTTGGGGTTATGAGGGAATTCTGAAGGAGCTTGACGCTTATCGACAGTCCGAAATTCAAGTTGGGCCCCGGCATTGATTTCGTCGCCGACAGAGCCACATCTGTTGCCTCCTGGGAATGAGTCGCGGGACGCAGAGTAGGGCGAGAGACCGTTCAGCATCAGGCATCAAGATACCAAATTCTGACATTTATTTCCAACCTCGTCCCAAACACACCACCAACTCAAACTTCTGCCACCCCTTCCTCCCTCCTCTTCCCCCTAAACCGTCACAGTATGGACATACTTAACCTTCCCCCCCTCGACCCGAATCTCATGACTATCGGGATAATTCCCAATCGAATCAAACGAGCACAGCACATCCACCGACCCGACCGTCTCGTCAATCACATACCTCCTCATTCCATTATTCTTCGTGCTCCCGCCCTTCGGCAAGCCCACCCCACACGGCTTCGTAAACTGCGACCCCTCCACCCGCTCACAGTCCGCACCCCACTCCAGACTGCCCGCGGCATTCTTATCCGTCCACATATCCAGATACCCATCGCCGTACTTCTTGAGTGTCTCGCGGCTCGGCCTGTCCGCAGCAGCAATGGTCGCCCAGCTCTGCTTCTGGATGAGCTCGAGGGTTTTCTTAGCGTTGAAGAACAGCGACCCGGTCGTCGCGGCAATGGTATCGATCAGCGTGATGGTCGAGGTGTCATCCCCAGGGTGGCGCAGCTGCGTAGCCAGGATGTACGGCTTAGTGCCGCCGGTGGTGGAGATGATGAGGGTGTAGCTGGCGCAGGCGACGACGTCGGCGGTCGAGCGCGTGTAGTCGATCTTGAGCGGGGCGGCGAGGGGCCCGGACTTGGCGAGGTCGGCCTTTTTGTTGTTCTCTTGGTAGGTGAAGTTTGTAGCGGAGAGCTTGAGGCTCGAGAGAGAGCCGGTGGTGATGGCCGTGACGTAGCTGGAGGCTGCGGCGAGGAGGCCTTCGCGCGTGCATTCGGCCGAGACGGCCGCGGCGCCGGCTAGGAGGGGGAGGAGGCGGACCATTTTGGGGGATGGGTTCGTGAGAGGTTCGGTGTCGGTGTTTCGGGGTCAGAACTGGACTGGACTGGGGTGGAGATGCATGGCGGACGATGCCGAGTTGGGGAGTTTTTAAGCTCCTTGCCCCTGGCCCTGGGGCTAGGGATAGAGAAGCCGTGAAAGCATGACTGGCGCGCTTTAAGCTGAAATTGCTATATTTTCTGCCAGGGGATTTGACGGCCGTGAGTGGTTGCCCCGCTGCTGATATTGATTGCTGCTGTTGCTGCGATTCCGAATGGAAATCTGCGGGAGTTTAGCCATGTTTTGACTTTAGGCACTCCTGGGCCCGCGGCAGAGCTGTCGGGATAAGTGTCAGGGGCGAAATGGAAATGAGCGATGTTGTGTGCAATTGCCGGGTTGGGAATAACTTCATTCTTGCTTGAGCTGCCAGTGGTTGAAATCCTGACAAACGCGCAGGGATAACGTAGAAACCGGGGGGAAGGCGCAACCCCTTCGCTCATGCGGAAAGACGATGGGGACTGGTTGGTGTTGGGCGCGATTCGGCAAGCTCGAGGATGCGGTCAGCGAAGAGTTCCTGCCGAGGTCCGTCTGACCCAAACTTGCTTCCGAATGTTTGGGCAACTTTCTCCAAGAACACCCATCGCCAAGATCACAATGGACAGCGACAATGGCAAGTTGTGCGAAACTTGCATCGCGGCTTTGCAAGGCAAAACACAAATTCCCGACCGGGAGCAGTTCTACAGGCCAAAAGGCTATTCAATCCAACTAAGAATCGAAGGGAAACATCACGGCAGCTATTGCGATCTTGTGTTGAGCAAGGAAGACGGATGTTTCATCTGCTCCTGGTTATGGGCCAGGCTCCAGCTACTCCCCCGACCCGGCGCCGACGAAGAGGGGCACCCTGACCTGTCGCCATTTCGTGTCTTGGCAATTTCCGAGGAGAGAAGGTTGACGCTCATGCTTGGCATATCACAGTGATTATGTATACACTCGACCCAGACCAACCGGGCGTTCAACCACAGCGCCATCCCTTCTGTCATGGTCTCCAGAAGCTCCCGTGGTTAGAGGTTGACCCCAGTTTGGGCTCTACCCAAGACTTGGAAACTATTAGTTGCCGGCTGTCAACCTTCCAATCCAAACACAAGCACTGCGCTCCCCCAGCCGCAGGCAATGGCTTCTTTCCGACTCAAGTTCTCGACGTCACGCATGCCAAGCAGGGCTTGGTTCACCTAAGGGACCGCGACAACGTGGTTGATGTTCAGCCGCGAGGTTGCTACCCCGCCTATTGGACGCTCTCTCACCGCTGGGGTGATCCAAAGACCATCTTGTAACTTCGCCAACATACATAACGCCGTGCTAGTTCCGAGAGGGCATCTCACTTAAGGGGCTATCGCCGACATTTCGTGACGCAGCTCTCCTGGTTCGGCGCTTGGGTCATGCTTATCTTTGGATCGACTCCCTGTGCATCTTTCAAGACTCGCTGGCCGACTGGCAAGCAGAGGTTAGCACGATGGTGGATGTCTATTGCCATTCTTTTCCAGAACAGGCCTGTTCTGTGAACGAAAGCTCCCGTATCCTTTCACCATCGACATACCAGAATGGCATCCGCATACGTCGACGCACGGTGATAGTGAAAGCATATCTGGATCATGGATTATATGCTGCCATTTGAGCTGGGATGAAGACGTGGAAGCCGCAGCCATCAGTTCTCGCGGTTGGATTGTCCAGGAACGCTACCTGGCTACGAGAACTCTCCACTTTACCCAAAACCAAATCTACTGGGAATGCCTGGAGGGTAGCCATCCAGCGACCCTCCCAGGGGTCAAAATACCTGTTGACGTACATGGCGAATTTACCCCGAGCAGCTCCAAGATAATCAGACTAGAGCTATCCGAGACAAGCAGCAACCATCAAAGATTCAGACAACATCTACCATGCTCGATGGGGTAAAATTTGAAATTGTTGAGTTCTACGCTTGCTGGTCCCTAACTAAAGAGTCAGACCGACTCCTTGCCTTGTCTGGTGTTGCTAAGATATTCCGAGAAGCCATGAGGGATGTTTATCTCGCAGGCCTGTGGCAGCGTACGATATATTGTCGCGCATTACCACTGCACTAAAAAGCACGGAACGTTCATTACTCTGACAGATGGTAATTGCTGTCATACCTGACATATATGCAGATCTCTGCTGGCAGACTGAAGCAAACTAGGACATCTTTGTCCGTCGAAGTGGTGACGTGGCTGCTCCGTCTTGGAGCTGGGCCTCAATTATGGGCGGTAACGTGTATTTCGACGACGACATCCGGGCCTATGCTTTCATTAGGTTCCCCCTCGTCAAATTCGTAGAGGCTCGGATCGTGCGAGATGGCGGAGATACTAAAGAGCTTCTAAGTTTAGCAAAACTAGAAATTAAATGCACGCTTTTAATTACCGTTAGTTTCAGTTCAGTAAAACCGGGTCTTTAACAGTTTTCAAAGATAAGTACAAGAGTGTAATATATCTAAACTTTAATAACTCTTATTATATTATTAACTTTTTCTTTTAAACTTAAGTTTGATATAATAAACTGGTAGAGAGATCAATTATAAACGGAGATATTAACAGTATATTTTATACTCCAGTTGTGTAACTGGGAGGATAAGCTTATAGAGTTAAAAAAAGAAATAAATGAATATTTAATTCTTAATTAAAGGTTTAAAATTAATATTAATTAAGTTAAAACAATCATGATAACTTTATTTAAACTGTTTAAAAGACGTTTCATGAGGATCTCTCAGCCTTTGAACCCTCTGAAGTTTCTATTCAAACTAGCTAGCAGAGTGAGAGTGAGACTTGCTTCTTCTCTTATATATATCGGATTATTAAATTTATCTTGCCAAGACAAGCCTAAGTCCATATAATAAGAAATAAATATCTTACGTTAAATTAGAGTTTGCAGCTTTATACCGTTAATCAACCCCCTCTTTCATAATCTTCAATCAGATTCTTAATACGGCTTACTAAGTCTAATTATTTTTCGGCGGGGCTGGAGGGTTGTCATTTTGGCGGGGCGCCATGGACACAATTGAAGCAATTCTGTGTCACATACAATGTGGGTGCATCCCGCATCTGCAGATGAGCTCCAGGCTGCAGCCAACCTGCGCTCCAAAGCCGGAAAGGGACAAGCTCGCCAGCCGGCAGCGGCGACATGCAGGAAAGGCCGTTTAACGTTTTCTGCGCGACTGCAATTTCTGCCAGTGGCAACCCGGATTCTAACAGGCCGAGACATGACATGAACATCACAACCATGCAGCAACAGAACCTAACCACCCCATCCCTCGCCCGCAGCAGCATTTCCGATCTCCCCGCCGAGAAAATCATCGGGGCACCACGAAGTCTCCCGCTCGCAGACCTCCCCCCATTCCCAGCATACGAATCGCTCCGGAACCTAAACCCCCAAAACACACCCGATCGCAACAACGTCCTCCTCATCATCCCCACCGCAAACTCGCAAAAGACGCGCATCCTCCTCAAAGCCTTCTCGCCCCCCCCAACGGGAGGAAAACTCCACCACCTCGTCGTCCCCGCCGACTCAGGCGTAGGCGAGCAGCCGTACGACGATGCTGGGTTGCAGGGCGCGCATAACCGCATCGCCAATGCGCTGCTGCAGACCCTGACGTCTTCGCCATTGAAATTGGATGCGTTGCTTGCGGAGAAGAAGATCGGCACGGTCATGGCCGCGTCGATTGAGAATTACATCCAGCGACAGCGACAGCGGCCCGACGGCGGGGTAGATGTGGGCGCCCGGCCGGCTGACTACGGCGTGGTGATGGTGCATAATGCGACGACCGGCGAGACGGCGGCGGTGGTGTCGGCGGGGGTGACGGTGCCGAGGGAGTATCTGGAGTATGCTCGGTCGTTTGGGTTTGAGGAGGGGGATGAGATGCATGGGAGGGTCACGGTTGGGTATGTTTTGGCGGCGAATGTGCCGGGGCTGGATCTGGCGAATTGGCATGCTGTTGTGGTGGGGAGGTCGAGGTATGATCTGTTGGAGGAGGCTATTGAGGAAGGATTGAGGATTCCGTGGTGAGTGACCGGGTTGGGGCTGGGTAGTTGCAGCCAGGAAGGGGCAGATAGGGAATCTGCTTCAGCGACAGCGTCGACGTAGCACGCTGTATGATGGCGGGAGTGGTTAGGTAGTTAAGTTGGTGCCTATTCCGCTCTGCGTCATCGAGCAGAGGAGCAGATGGACAGGTATGGCCAAGCTAGACTGTGATCAGATTTAACTGACTACCCACAACTCCAATATGTGTTCACCTTTGGTAATTTGAACAAAACACCGTAGCAATTACAAGGGGCTTTCCTTTACTCTCGCTCGCAGCAACAGGAACACACCAAAACCTCATGTGCCCCCATCTTTCTCCTCGGGCTGCATTGGCTCCGGGGCGACGCGGATGTCCTTTCGCTCCACCGCGTTCAAAACATCCTGGAACTTGATGCCACGTTGGACCCCGTTCGTCGAGAAAGCAATAATCCCGATAATAACAGTCAGAAACGTGAACAATGACACGAGGCCATATGGAATCCACAAAGCGTAGGGGTTGTACCCATAGCGGTTTACGTTGCGCCACTCTGTCACGAGTCTTTCTGTCTCGTTGCTGCAGAAAGGTGTCAGCTCAGGTAGGCTCCTTGCCTTTTCACGAAAAGGGTCGCCTACGTGAGTAGTTCGTTGTGCATGAGGCTGACCGTCAAGTTGAAGCTAAGCTCTTCAATCAGCGCCCCGAGGGTCCTCCCCCGCGCGCGATTGACGTCTTGTTGCCTTTGCAGACTGAGATCGCCGTAGGGCTTCTGGCAAGCGTCCAGATCTTCATTATAGTCGAAGAAGACTGATAAGTCGGACGACCCGAGCAGCGAGTTATGCTGTATCGGGCACCGAATCCGAGGGAAGGTTCGGTTTCCGGAGCCATCCGCCGCCATTTCCTCAAACAGACCGAATGTGCCCACTATCTGATCGGCCAATGACCAGAAGAAAGCCGAGTATGCGTGCTGCGCCATCTCGGTGGTGGTGTTTGCCTCGTCGACAGGGGGGTAGGCGACCTCGTGGAGGAGCTTCCAGGTGCCAGACACGTTCTGGAAGTCGTTTTCCCAGTTGAGCGTGAGGTCGTATGTGGCATTCCAGAGACTGCAGACTTGATAGTGTTTGCTATGTTTGCAGCTTTTGTCGGTTTTGTTCTCGTAGCGCTCAAAGGCCATCCATACCTCGTTGGAGCCGTTGCCAGGCGCCTGGTATCGCACCTCGGCTTCACCCACGACGTTGTGGTCAGCAGCCATTGAAGGAACAAACGCGTGGTATGCAACTTGGACCTCTCGTGTGGTGTTGGTTGACGACCGCTTCATCTCTGATGCGATGGCCTGCTGTATTGCCTCAGTCGTTGTTTCGTTTGCGTCTCTGCACTGCACCGCTGGCCCGAAGAAGTCGAGCGTGTATGACGAGTGGTTCGCGGGTCTTTTGAGAGACAGGATCTCCCCTTGCGAAGCGCCCGCTGTGATGAGTAACGTGATAATCGTCCTCGGGCCGTTGAAGACACGAGTGAGGACATCTTTGTAGTCGAAACGATCCCCCTGGTTTGAGGGAGAGAAGGCAAAGAAATGCCCATTGGTGCCGTTTGCGATGCCAAGATATGGCACGTTCTGAGGCGTTACAACCTCGCTGACGCCGTCGTAGATGACTAGAGTACCGGGCGTGAAGAAAGGGGGAAGGATGAGAGACCTGGATGCAGTTAGATATCTCCATCCAGTTTAGCTTTGGGGTCGACGGCCTAAGCCAGGACTCACCAAGCAAACAAACCCATGAAATACCCCAGAGGAAATGTTTTCAAGAAATCAACATTTAGATACGACATCATGGATGATTGGGCACCAAAAATGTCGTTGAGTGTAGCCATCTTCAGGGGCTTGTCCATGTGTCGCCAAATCTTCTGGTCGTAGGTCTGCCAGACACTGGCCGTGAAAGTGATCTGTGCCAAAAAGGCCATCGCAGTCCCAACCCTGGAGGCGAGCAGAGCCAAAGTCAGCATTTATCGTGATAGATAGAGTCTTTCGTTGTAGTACAGACCTCAAGTTGTTTTCCTGCTGCGCACTGTCCGGAACAATAGTACCATCGAGAGTAGCGTAAAAGACGCAATGGCATATGCTAAAAGCCAAGCCAAGGACAAAGAAGCCCACGATGAGCAAGGGTGACTCCCATTTGTGAAGGCGGCGCGGCCAGAATGTTCGAACTGTCCTGATACTCGCCGTGCTCATTTGTCGGGACCGATCTACTCCATTCTGCGGGAGGGCTGGTGACGGAAGTGACGAGGCATTGTTCGCTGTCTCCTGCGAAGCATCTGGACCAGGCTGTGCTGCCGTGCGTGGTGATGGTGTTGGTATGGGCTGACTCTCCATTGCACCGGGGGTACGGGGTTAAGGTGTTTGGCCCAGTTTTGAGCTCGTTTCAATTTGATGATGGTGATAACGCTACAGTCTGAAAGGCACCGGTTTTGTGGTTCACCTCATCGCGACCGTGTGCCGACGGTCAAATGGAGGGGGCATCCATGCTGGCGACATCTCTGTAATTTAAGGCGGCCTGTATCCAGCATCGATGGAGGCAGCATTGGTCGCTACTACGCAACAGAAGTCCCGTCTGTGCGGTGGTCAGCATCCCATGCTACCGAGCGATACCCAAACTGGGCGATGGCCGGCGTGGACGGGTTGCAGTGAATGCTGTGGCTGCCGCACCCGTCCAATTGCACACGGGACAGAAAGCACCCCCTCGATTCCGGCAGCATCATTGGCCCGAATCTTATCGACTCCCCCGTGCCCCCCCTACACGCACTCGATCGCTTGCCGCTCCGCCACCGTTGCAATCAACAACAAAGCGAACTGGGGCGGGGAACAGGGCTGAGCCACCGCCCCCAACCACACATCGAGCGTCCATACCTCCCAGCCTGCAGCCTTTACGCATGTCGCTTCCAAAATACGGGTACAACAAACTATGAAATTACTGTTGTTGGGCTGTGGTATTAAGAGCTTGGACAAAACATAATAACCAAAGAAACTTGGACAACGAAGAGAATCAAAAAGAAATTAGAAACCAGAAATGCTTAACTTTCTCCAAAAACAACCCTAGGACTTATCCGTCTCCAAATACTAGAGCATGTGAAATTATTCCTTTCCAAGAGGGCGGAAAAATACCGACATAATACACCAAAGTGGGAAACGTGCCCTTTCGGAACCAAACAACGACTCGTTACTAGTGCGAGCTTTTCTTCGCGTCCACCACATCCCTAACAATCTGCGCTGCCTCGTCCAGACATTCCTGGAACCCGGCCACCTTTCCAGAAGGCCCGAGGATGGAAAATACCGCCCTGATTATCACTGGTCAGCAAATACGCGCACTAAGTGCTTCTACTAGTAGCACAGACACAACAAGGGGAGTAGTAACTGACTCGTTCTGCAGGACGTAGTAGTGCACCCGGATCATTTCCGGAAAGCTCCGCATTGTGGCCGAGTCCATGGCCGAGTCATCGCCCATGCTAGTGGCAATGTACCTCGGCATAGTACGGAGGTAAAGGGGGTCGTCGAACAGTGCGGGCGTGGGCTCGCCCTCCGGCCACAGCATCTGCATGATGGCCAACAGCCTGTAGCAACCGCCCCCCGTAGCGCCGATATTTGCTACCGTGTTCACCTCCCGCACGGCCTGCGGCAGCAGGTCGTACTGTCCCGCGCAGAACTTGGCAACAGACTCCGTGACATATTGCACGTCGTCAATGCGGCCCTTGTGGAACGCGGCCAGAGATGTGCCCTCCCAGCTCGCGTGGCTCTGGCCGTAGAAAAGGCGCGCGGCGAGTTGGATCATGATATTGAACGTTGCCCTGACCGGAAGGGACTTGCTTTCGAGGTGGTGCTTGCCGATCGTGGTGGTCTTGTGGTTGACGAACTCCCTCTGGCTGATGGCGTCGGAATATCGTGCGCGGGCACTCTCGACGAGACTGTCGATCTCGGGCGTGGAGACAAGCGGGTATTCCTCCAGGGCTACGGCGGTTCTGTGGTGTCCATTTACTCCATTAGTTTGCAAGGGATTATGAGTGTTGATGGCTTCATGCACCGCCTCGTTCATCCGGTAGACGGTTAGGCCGTCAACCATGGCGTGATCCATCCAGTACGTTGATGTGCCATTTGCGAAGACGACGAAGTGGAGCGCTTTGTCGTGCCACCTGTTGAAGTGGCCCAGGTCGCCGGCGAAGGTTCCCATGATCCGCTCCCCACTGGTTCTCGCCTCTCTGTCATCCAGGCATATCAAGAACGCGGCTGTATCCATGACCTTGAAGAAATCGGCATTTCGTGGGTCGGCCCCGAGCAGCTTCTGTCTCGCTGCCGCCCAGGTGTCGCGCTTGTCTGTTGTCAGGATGCCCAGCCCGGACCCAGCATGATCCTGATCCTGAACGTGTTCATTTATGGCGTCGAAGGTACCCTTGAGCCTCTTGTATGGGACGCTGTCGCCGTCATCATTTTGGAGCATCACCTTGAACGCCCGGCCTCTCTTCAGCACGATGCAATGGTTACCCGAGTACTTCCTGATCGAGTCGATGCCGACGCCTGGCTCGTGGTTCGAATTGAAGAGCCAGTTCCATGAGTGCGTGCACATGGGGATGTCGCTCATCCAATGGATCTCGAGTGTCCCCGCCTCGACTTTTCGCTTCACCTGGATCAATGCGGAGACGATCACTGCGGCGCGCTCTGACTGCGTGTGAGAAACCTTGCTGTCGAAGTGAGAAACGGCGAAGCTAGAATTGAAGACGATAGGCCCGCGGTGTCTCTCGACCCTTTCCTGGACAAGCTCATAGCTCCAGTTGTCGATGCTGGGATCGTTGGCCCTAGCCACAAGTTGGTCATGCAGCTTCCGAGATGTGCTTCCGTCGGCGGTGAAGCTGCTTACGGCCTGGCGGAGGTTGCTCAACTCGCTGAGTGTGGTAGCGAAATGGCTAATTGTGCCGAGATGGCGCTGAAGTGCTTGTTCTAGGTCGGGGACAACCTGTTTCTTCACGTGCACCGCAGCCCGACAGCAATCGTACTTGGGGCCTTGGCTTTTCTCTGCTGCCACTGCCGCTTTTTTGCCCAGAATCTGTGTCTCTGCTTCTGGCGCTTCGTCTCCGCGGATGTCGTCGCTAAGGAGCTTCGATCTGCCAGCCAGTATTTGGGCGAGAGCAGCAATGCCCGGCGCGTCTGCTAGTTCGGACACCTGCAGTGTCACCTGGAAGTCACGGACCATCCAGTTCTTCAGCTCCATAGATATCAGCGAGTCCAGCCCAAACTTAAACAGCGACTCGTTTTGGCCTATATCGTCGACGGGTTGGTCGAGAAAGACTGAGAGCTTCTCTGCAATAGCCGCAGCAATAATATCTCCAGCCTCTTTCATCGACTTGGCATTCCTCAACGCTTGACCCACGTCGGCCTCGCCGTTGGATGTTCCCGAGCCCCCGGAGGTGGCTTGCGGGTAGGGCAGCGCGCTAAAGAGGGGATTCTCCAGGGCAAAGGTATCATGGATATCCATCATTTTCTGTCTGTCGAAGCCCACAATGGACTGCACGCAGTCATCGGCGGCTGCCTGAGTGCCCATGGCATACTCCAGCATCTTGTACAGCTCGTTGAATTTCATCATGATGACCCCCTGCCGCATGCGTTCCTGCTGGAGGACGGGCAGCGACGTTACCGCTTCCGAATCCTCCACGGCTCCGATATTGATCGAGACATAGCGTGCGTTGGTCTTCCCGGCGTTGGCATGGACAAACGCATCTTGAAAGGCGTTGCCTGCCGAATAATTGGCCTGCGAAGCGCTGCCGAGAACACACGCGATAGATGACATTGTGATGAAGAAGTCCAGATGGGGAGAAGAGAAAGCGTCGTGCACGTGAAGCGTGCCTTGGACCTTGGGGCCCAACGATGTCAGGTAGTCGTCCAGCGTCATGACCTCGAAGGGGCGGTCACGGAGCACCATGCTTCCCTGAATTACGCCTCTGACGGGTGCGATGTTGCGGCAGACTGTCGCTGCATGTACAACAGATGACTTTTGCGTGATATCGCATTTGACGATGTGCAATTTGGCGCCTAGACCGGCAATTTCGCGCTCAAATTCTTCCCTGAAACTGTCATCGAGGGTCCTGCGGGAGAGGGTCACGATGTGGCCCGCCCCATGCGTTGCCAGGAGGCGACATAGTTTCTTTCCCAGGTCACCCAAGCCGCCTGCAATGAGATAGCACCCGGCTGCGTCAAGCTTTGGCGGCGCCGGGCGAGGCGCAACCGCCTTCACAACGCTGCCGTAATCCGCCTCCACAACAACCTTGCCAACATGCTTGCGGCCGGCGATTAATCTGAAGGCGCCCTCAATGTTTTCGATGGGCATTGGCATGAGTGGTTCCACGGCGGTGATGGTACCCTCTCGGAGCATCTCAACAATCTTGCCGAGGCTGTCGTACATCTTCTTCGGCTGGTGGTCAAAAAGAGCGAGAAGATCAACGGCGGCAAAGGTCGTGCTCCTGTCGAACGGCATCATGCTCAGGTGGCTCCGCTTGTAGATATCTGCTTTTCCGATCTCCACCATGAAGCCCAGATGCGCAACGCAATCCCAGCTATCGTTGAGCATCTCACCCGCGAGCGAGTTGAGTACGACATTAGCACCCTTACCTTTCGTGAGTCGCATGACACCCTGTTTAAACGACTTCGTCCGTGATGAGAAGATATGGCTCTCCGGTATGCCATACCGGTCCATGATGAGCTTGCGTTTAGCTGCGCTGCCCACAGTAGCGAATATCTCAGCCCCGATGTGATGTGCGATCTGGATAGCTGCTTGCCCAACACCTCCCGAAGCAGCCTGGATGAGCACTGTCTGGCCCTTCTCCAGGCGTGCGATATCTACCAGGGAATGGTATGCCGTGAGAAACACAATGGGGATTGATGCTGCTTCGGCAAAGCTGATCGAGTCTGGCAGGACCCTGGCCCTCAGGCCCTTGACCCTCGGGAGACTCGCGAAGGGCTCAGCGCCGATGGCCATGACACGATCGCCAACCTTGTACTCGTCGTGAAGACCACTCCCAACCGCCGTTACAGTGCCGGAACACTCTCCCACCATAGGAAGCCCAGGTAGCATCTGACCGAGGGCGATGAAGACATCTCGGAAATTGACGCCATATGCACGAGCCTCGAGTTGCAACTCGTCCGGCCCAAGAGGCTGGGATGGGATGGAGTCTTGGGCAAAGCGGAGACTGCTCAGAAGCCCAGGGGACGCAACCTCCAGCTTGAGTGGGTGGGCAGCGTCCAGGTACCGATATGTCTCCAACTTTGTCGCTCCATTGACTTTGTCGATCCAGTTGTTGAAAGGGGTATCGGGGTGTATTCTTGGTACGAGAATATTGCCATTTGTAAACACGTATTCAAACTCCTCTGAGCGGTCTGCCTCGCGGGTGGGCCAAAAGCAGGTGTCAGTCAAGTTGCTGATTGCGTCAATGACTCCTGAAATGTCCATATCGCTGGATAGAGATTCCCGGACGTCGAGTGTGACAAAACGAACGCCGAAGTTTTCACGTCGAAGAACGCGGGCGACACCGGTTGCCAGCGCCTTCATGGCGGCCGCTTGGACAGAGTCAAATTCCTGGAAGGAAACCCACAACAGGTACTGGCATGTCGTCATCAGGGCTTTGATACGCTCGAATAGATCCTTTGTCGGCCGGTGTAAGATCGGAACGTTGCCGCTATCCAACACCACGTAAAGGGTACCAGATCTGGACTCTGCGACGCGCTGGGCATCTACGTCTTCCCAGTCCTCGTCAGAGCACTGTATTCCCTTGGCCCCCGCCATCGCGGAAATTTTCCTACCGAGATTCTTCACGAAGTGTGTCCCGCAACCATGGAGGATTTTGAGTGCGGTTGGATGACCAGGGCGCTCCGTGGGTAGATCGATGGCCTTTGAGACCATCATGGATGGCCTGACCACAGGTCCCTCGTGATCGTACGATGACGACACTTCGATCCCGTTGAATGAGTTACCGCGAAGGAGCGTATCCCACTTATCCTGTGAGAGTTGCGGACTGTCCACACGACCATTTTCGAATTCCGTCAGACGGGTTGGCTCAACAAAGACGAGGCGGCCACCCGGCTTGAGGAGTTTCCTAACATGAGCCATCGTCTCAGACAAGGAAGATGTGGCACGGAAAACATCGGAGGCCACGACCAGGTCATATGAACCCTCTTCGAAGCCCTGCCGGCAAGGATCCTTAGTGATGTCCAGTGTCTTCCAGTCAATGGCTGACTCCCAATTCTTGAACTTGGCTGTCGCTTCCTCAAAGGAATCGGACGCGACCTCGGTAAAGCAGTACTTATTCACCATCAAGCCATCTGGGCGGTCGAGGGCCTGCAAGACTGAGAATGCCGTATCGCCCGTACCGGCCCGGATCTCGAGAATGTTCATATGTGGATTTTTGTACGCCAGCACCTCGATGTACCTGGTTATTTGCTCATGGCCGGAAACAAGGGGTTCGGCGCAGTTAGAGTCGCTGAGGATTTGCCGGAACCGCTCCGTGGTCAAGAAGTCCACGTCATCCTTCCACTCCATCCGATAGTTCATCCTCCGGTGGAAAGGAATTTCGCCAACGTTCTGGACTTCTTCTCCGATAGCCTTGAGCTGCATATCGGACGCAGTAAAGACGTGGACGAGCTTGCCGTTCTCATCCTTCTGAAACCCCCATGAAGTTCCCGATCCCGTAGTCTTGCCTTCTGGGACGAAATCTACCGCAACAAAGAGCTCATCACGGGCACACCTTTTGATATCCGTAGATATGGATATCTCAGACATGAAGACGGGCATCAATGGAGAATTACTGCACTGCTGCTTGAATATCGATGCGGCCAACTGGTTGAGTGCGTCCAACGTTGTCGGATGAATGATATGGGGCCGCATAAAAGACTCAGGCATATAGCTCTGGACGTCTGGGATGACAACAGTGGAGACACCGCAGTTATTTCCCGTGCGGACATCGGTGAGCGCGGAGAAGCTGGGGCCGAAGTTGTTGCCAGTGTCTCGGAGATTCGAGTAGAATTCATCGGACGTAACCAGGTTCCTCGATTCTGCCCGGATTTTCTTAACGTTCTCCATGAGCGACGAGAAAGCCATGTCATCCTCCCTGGTTCCATCCACTTCGTCCAATACTAGGGTAGCCATCTCAGCTGTGACGAGACCTACGCAGTGCTCACTCCACGAGTTGCTTTCTGCGTTGAAGGAGAGAATCCGAAATGCTTCCCATGGACTGGCTTCGCTCATTTGGCTATGGCTCATGACGAGCTGTAGTTCCGTGTCGGCACTGAAGCCATCCGCACGCCGGGGCTGGACAATAACAGGCTTCAGGAAGGTCAGGTTCCGTATACGGAACCTGGCAACGCGACCAGCAGTCTTTCGAAGCTGGACAAGTTGGTTCATTGCCTCCAGGGCCATACAGATATAGCCGGAACCGGGAAAGATAATCAAACCATCCACGACGTGATGAGCTAACCAAGGGAGCGCATCGACGCCAACAAAGTATCTCCAACGCGGCTCGTTCATACTAGACATGGTGTCAAGCAGGCCAACTAGATCGTGGTACGGAAAGGGCCGCAGGCGGTGGTCCCGGCTGAGTCTCGACTCGTGCCAGTACTTTGTGCTGTGATCCCATGGATAGGGGATAAGGTCGCTCAGCGTGGAAGAACACGCATCACTATCAGACCCGTGTAGGTTGTTGATAACCGACCTCATGTTGATAGGGTAGCCGGCACTCAAGAGACCGCCTGCGAGGATAAGAGCAGACCGAACAGCGCTTGTATTCCTCACCAGAGCCGGATGGTACGAGAATTTGTAGTCGGTGACCTGAGCCAGTGTCTGCCTGATGGGCCCTAACAGTGCCGAGTGAGGGCCGATCTCGACGAAGATGTTGGCCGCATCTTTGGTTGTGGCTGACTTTGCGATATCGCTGGCAAGCGCGTGCAGCGCCTCGGCAAAGCGGACTTTCGAAACAAGATTCTCGGTCCAGTATAATGCGCCGAAGCCGGACATCTTCTTGGCACCAGTCACTGAAGAATAGAAGCCGACTCCTGACTCTGCGGTCCCCGCATCGGGTAGCGTCTGCAATGACTTCAGGTATGATCCGGCAATCTTTTCCATGTGGTGCGAGTGGTAAGCAGTGTCAACTTTGAGTTTCCTGTTAAAGATCTCGAGAGACAGCAAAGCCTCCTGCAGCTCATCGATGCCGGCCTCGTCTCCGGAGACAGTGATGCTGTCGGGGCTGTTGACACAAGCAACCCTGATCAGACCATTTTTCGTCTCCCGTAAAAGAGGCAAAATGACGTCTTCGCCAGCACCCACGGCTAGCATGGAGCCAGGAACGGGATTAATTTCTTTGGCGAGAGCCGAGTATAGCCCGCGTTGGTATGACGCCTTTATGGCGGCTTCATGGCTTAGCGACCCTGCGGCGTATGCAGCGGCGATCTCGCCTGAGCTGTGTCCGACAACAGCTGTGGGTTCAATGCCGAGGTCAGCCAGTAAGTCGACCAAGGCGATCTGGATGGCCGTAGTAGATGGCTGCGCGATCTCACAGCGTCCAGTCCGCGAGTCACCTTCCGCCCGGCCAAGCTCCGTTAAAAGGCTCCATTCAGAACCCAGGTTGTGTAGAATCTTGTCCGACCTGGATAGGGATGCGGTGAAGGAGTGAGAGCGACCGATGAGCTCCCGACCCATAGCATGCCACTGCGCTCCCTGGCCGGTGAAAACAAAGGCCAGGCAGCTGACCGAGGACGCGGCTTTCGTCTTCGCAGTCTTCACAGTCTTCAACTCTGTGCTCAGCTGTTCGACCGACGATGCAACAACGTTGAGTCTCCAAGCCAAGCGTGATCGCCGCGTAGCGAGAGTATATGAGAGGTCATTCAGGCTCACTGACTCAGGTGGGCCGGACCCCAGCCACTCCTGAAGGTTCTCGGCTGCAGCTATGATCGAAGACTCCGAAGACGCAGAAAGCACAAAAAGACGAGTATTGTCATCAACAGGGAGAGAGCGTTCAGCCACGCTGCTCTCGCTGTTTGGTGTTCCGGAACCGTTGAAATCGTTGGGCGTCTTGATTGACTCCGGACCACCACCATAACCTCCAAGGCCATTGGCGGTCTCTGGGTGGCCATTAGCTTTCTCGGCGTGGCCATTGGACACCTTTCTGGGGCCACTGGCATGCCCATTTCCAAATTCATGTGTCACCGCCCTCTCGGGTGCTGATTCCATAATGACATGTCCATTAGTGCCCCCGTAGCCTGTTACTCGTTAGCTACCCATCTTTCAAGGTTGTTTGCAGACAGGGGAATGCATCAAGCGTGTTTTACCTCCCCCGAAACATCCAGGGTGGTCACAGGAAACCAAAGGATGGGTAAAAGACGGTGGATTGACATACCAAAGCTGTTGACGGAAACCCTGATGGGTCCAGCATAATCCGCCGGTGCCAAGGGGAGTAGATCCTGTGGAATCTAGGTAGGAAGCTTCGAGTCAATACAATACCATGCTAGGTCTTGAGGAGACGAAATACCTTTATCATCCTCTCGTGGAGCTTTAGACTCGGCTTGGGCTCCACAAAATCCAGGCTAGCCGGGATCTGCCGGTTTTTGAGGATCATGATGGACTTGATGATGCCGGCAACTCCACTTGCAGCCTCCAGATGCCCGATGTGGGACTTGACAGAGCCAACGTAGAGGTGTGATTTTCTGGTCGTCTCTTCGCAGAAAACTCTAGAGATGGACGAGATCTCGGCCGCATCACCTGCATCAAGCACTCGGTCAGCACCAAGCTTGAAGTAGCGATGCGAGACCAAATGCCATCGAAAAAGAAAAGAAAACAGCATGAAGAGAAGGAAACACGCTTGGGGAGGGACGCAAACTTACCAGCTTGAGTACCCTGATATTAATTAGCGGCTGTCCTTGTGTGCTATTGGCAATCTGGTGATAAGATCGGAAGACTTACAGTCCCATGAGCCTCGACGTAGAGTGTCTCGGCGGGGTCAACTCCGACGGCCGCGTAAACTTGCCTCATCAGAGCGGCCTGGGCGTCTGGATTGGGAAGCGAAATCCCGCTTGTCCTACCGTCCTGATTGAGGGCCGAGTTGAGAATGACGGAGTGGATAGGATCGCCGTCCTCGATGGCATGCTCGAGCAGTTTTAGGACGAGTGTTCCGACACCCTCGCCTCTGGCGTAGCCCGATCCGCGGTTGTCGAAGACGAAACACTTGCCTTCCGGATTGACCATGCTAGGACTGCAGTTAGCATTTCAGGTGAGATACATGGAGTATCAGACAAGCACCCACCCGTTGATGCTCATGGCGACCGACTGGTCGGGATGGAGCAGCAGTTCGGTGCCTCCGACAATTGCGATGCGAGAGTCTCTGGCCTTGAGTGCCTGGCAGGCTTGGTGCAGGGCAACCATGCTTCCCGAGCAGCCAGTATCAATAGTCATTGACGCGCCCTTGAGATCAAAAATGTAGGAGATGCGATTGGATATCACCGCAATGCCGGCGCCGGTAACAAGGCCGCGGGTGACCTGGGACAGGTCCTTGTAGCCCATGCGCTCGTAGTCGGTACCGTAGGCGCCAACAAAAACGGACGTGTCGGAGCCGCGCAGGCTTTCGATGGGGATGCCGGCGTTCTCCAGAGCCTCGTAGGTCGTCTCGAGCAAGAGGCGCTGCTGCGGATCCATCGTGTTGGCCTCGTACGGCAGACAGCCGAAGAAGTGGGCGTCAAAGGCGGCGATGTCTTCGTCGAGGAAGTAGCCGTGCTTGGCGTTCAGGGCCTCTTTGGCTGCACGGTGAGGGTTGTAGAAGGCGTCGGCGTTCCAGCGGTCGGCCGGCACCTCACCCCAGCCGCTGCGCCCGTCCAGCAGCATCTGCCACAACTGCTCTGGGTTACGGGCACCGGGGAAGCGGCATCCCATGCCAATCACGGCGACAGCCGACGCTTGAGAAGACATGGCCGAGCGCTTGGTTGGTCGGGGCAAACTGAGGCTGCAATTGATGGAACTCTATGTATTCTTGGATCAAGGAAGGAATGATAGGGAACTGTGGATGCAGAGGACGGCATTTCCAGCCTACCTGGGCAGGTGCTATATACGCCCCTTCAAGCTACCTTACTGAGCTCGGCTTCCTCGCATTACTCTAAAAAAGCCACTGAGAGTGAAATCCCCGAAAGCTCGCAGTCCTCCCCCCACAACCAACTGTACATCGGTCGAGTTGAGGCCAGCCAGCACTGCAAAGCAGGATGGTTCGATTGAAAGCGACGAAGACCCAGACCAGCACCGATCGGCAGCCAATGGGGATGCCTCGCAGTCCAACCGAGATACACAGACACTTCACACCGCCCAATGGCAGTTGACGCCGCCCCGTCCTCCCCGAGATAACCCAGACGTTGTTGGGACTATGGATTCAATATTCTGCACAATGCAGGCGCATGGCGCTCGGATCGTTTCAGAGCGCTGCGACTACATTAAACGTCCCCTTGAGCGACTTGAGGAAGTACAATTATGGTACCTTTCAAGGGTCTGCTGGCGGTATTTTAACAGCAGCGAACCGCGCGTTTGTAGGTGGCTCGCCTTGACGACGACAACATACCGCCACAGGGAACACCCTGCAGGGATCAGTCCGAGCCGTTGGAGAGTTTCTAAAAATACGATAGTGCCTTGTGAAAACTGCGGTCTCGTAGGTGGATTTCTGCCAGGTAGTTCGGCAACGTCTATATAGCTGTCAGCTGGAGAGTTTGCACCTGATCCCCTCTTCTGAATATCATTGACCTTTCAGTCGTCCCCTGGGCCCCAAAGCAACACCGGAAGTTCGCTCAACCGCAGTTCCCAACGTCATTCTCATGCTTGTGGAATACGAGGGCCTCTCAGCAACCCAAGCAGAACATTCCGGGCAACACGCAGACTCTGCCAGGTGATGTCTCCGCCAGACGAGATCCAGACCCCTCCGGGCCCCCCTGACGCTATCGGAAAGCCACCGGAAGGAGATTACACGCCGCCCCGATCCGAACTCGAGACCGAGGGAAGTGACCAACAGACAAAGTGGCTCACGGGTGCGCGTCTCAGGTGGGTGGGCACGGCGTTCGCGCTGGCGGACCTTATGCTTGCCATTGACAGCACGATACTAGGTACTCCCTATCTCCATTACTACTTCTTACTTCCGATATCTACAACGTCCGTGAGGTATCCTGTTCGAGACCAGTACTGATCCGCCCCCGTCCCCCGCCGCACAGCGACAGCAATCCCGCACATCTCAACCGACTTCCACTCGCTAGATTACATCGGGTGGTGGGCCAGCGCGTACCTACTCACGCAGATGGCGTGCCAGCCGCTCTTTGGGCGTATCTACGCCTACTTCGAGTCCAAGAGCGTGTACCTCGCCTCGCTGCTTGTCTTCGAGGTAGGATCTGTCGTGTGCGCCACCGCCCGCGCGCCCATCACTCTCGTGCTCGGCCGTGCCGTTGCAGGCTGCGGCGCAGCAGGCATGTTGACTGGCAGCCTCGCCATTTTCGGTCAGGTCGTTCACGTCCGAAAGCGCGCCTTCGGCATGTCCATCATGGGGGCCTTGGCTTCCATGGCTGGCATGCTCGGTACCACTGTTGGCGGCGTTATTACTGACTCTTATCTGACATGGCGGTTCTGCTTTTGGATGAACCTGCGTGAGTTACCGCCTCATGTTCCAGTACAGAACGGCCCCAGCGCGATCTAACGTATGAGGTGTCGGTCAAGCTTTCGGCTTTGCCACCGCGGTAGTTGTCTTCTTTGTTCTCGACAGAAGACAAAGCCAATACTTGGATTGGCCTCTCTCACAGAGGCTGAGGAAGCTCGATCCGGCAGGGGTCGTACTAGTATCGGCAAGCCTGGTATGCTTGTTCCTGGTCCTCCAGTGGGGTGGCCCCGTGTACCGCTGGTCTGACCCCCACGTCTGGGGTTGTATTATTGGGTCCGGGCTCCTCGCCGTCATGTTTGTGGGCTACCAGGCTTACATGGGAGACCAGTAAGTTTGTCCAAAGCTCACCTGCCCTCCATCTCGGCACCTACCGATGCGTCCTCCTTGCTGACTCGCAGTTCCAACGATTGCAAGGGCCCTCATTCCGCCCCGCATTATCAAACAACGCACAGTGGCAACATGTTGTCTCTTCGGCTTTCTGTACGGCATGTCGAACTATTCACATGCCTACCTGCTTCCGACCTACTTCCAAGGTGTCCAGGAGACCAGCGCCGCCGTGTCAGGGGCTCTCTACTTGTCCACGACCATCCCCATGTTGGCGTGCTCTCTGACGACAGGCTTCCTCGTCACCAAATTCGGGTACTACGTCCCGTTTATGTGGCTCGGTAGTGCTATTTACGTGGCCGGGAGTGCCCTCCTATACCAACTGAGGGCAGATAGTGTCCTTTCCCAATGGGTAGGGTATCAAGTGGTGGCCGGCATGGGCGTTGGCACCTCCGCCCAAGTCGGCTTCATCGCCGTCCAGGTTGTTAGCTCAGAGGTAGACATGCCCACGGCCTGTGCCATGTTGATCCTCTTCCGGCTCTTGGGGGCGTCGATAGGCATTAGCGTTGCAGAAAATCTGTTTGCTGGCGCCATGAAACGAAACCTCGAAGGAATCGTTCCCGGACTGGAGAGCGAGTCCATTCTGCGAACAGGTATCGCCGACTTGGTCCGGATTGGACAGACACTCACGCCCCCGCTCCACGCGCGGTTCAAAGACGCCCTCAGCGGTGCGGTTGTGCTGGCGCTCATCCTTCCGGTAGTTGCCACGTCGTTGGCTGCTGTTACGAGTTGGGCCATGGAATGGCGTCAGATTCCGGATAGTGAGGATGGAGAGCTGATCGCGTAGGTAGCATTATCAAACAACAAGAACGGTTGGTAGTTTTACGCGCTGCGCCGTGGAGCTGCCCCAATTCCGGAAGTGGGATGGAGTGTTAGTCTATGGAGTTGCAGTTACACCGAACTCCGTTGGGGGGGAAAAGGTGGGGTTGGCTAACGGAAGGTGGTCGTGTGAGCAGCTCGGGGTTTAGTTACACATGCATAATTCGATATTTAATGTTCATAGATGCATGGTGGAGGCACAGGTGCGCCTTGTGCTCGTTCTGAGTGCGAAAGCGGCCACTAAGATGAGGAGCACAGACCAACGGCTGGCGCACACATACTCCGTAGAGACTAAGGAATCTAACTCTTCCAGCAGAGAGTTATGCTGACTAACAACCTTGCTGCATGCACACACACGCGCGCGTGAGATAACTTGAGCGGGTACGCTGACGATATTGACACATACTAAGCAGGAATTGACATCGTTTGTGACATGAGTGCGACTTTCAGAGCTTGTGGCTTGTTGAGAGAGTGTCTGTGGATAACTGCCTCGAATTAGGTGGTGCTGTCGGTGCTGGAGCTCGGAAAATGGAATTTCTACCATATGCTCTCGGACTTCGTCTCAGCTGTATCACAGGATTTCAGGGCGCAGGATGTCCCGAGGAGGTGATATTCCTTCGCTTGGTAGCCCTCACGATCGAGCGGGACAATGTTAGCCCATGGCCATCGGCCCAAAGACGAGGACTTTTTGGCCCCGTTTTTCGCCAGGGTCCAGTGAACTTGATTAGTGTGTTTATAAGATCCATTCTTGTTTTTTTCCACTCCGGACGTTAGAACAAGTCCGCTGTCCTCCCCTAGAGCGCAAAGTGTTCGCGCTGGAGGACGGAACGCGACTCGAGCAGCGGACCAACGTTTCGCTACCCAGGCGCTCCGAAGACTCGACGTTGGACATGTTATCACCACTTCGTGGTGTGTCGTTGGCGTCGTTTGTCGAGTGGCCATGGCGGTCTAGACCTCGCTTCGCCGCAATCCTCCCGTCGTCTCCCTGCATCCCATGCTGCCGGCTAGTGCTAGGAGGGATATTAGGAAGTTAGGTCCGGGTGGGTTACATTGAGCGTTGTGGCTGCGGCACCCACCCAATTAAATACTCTGTCACCGTTACAATCAACAATTGGACCTGCCTGCCCAACCGCGCTTATCTAACAACCGCCCCCGAACCTCGGATTTGGGACAGAAAGGATGAAGTACTCGCATTACCGCGGTGAGGGGGGCCCTACGGCGCACATCAGCGGAAAAACAAGAGTCGCATTTTCCAGACAGCTCCTGGAGGTCACATGCGACGTGCGGCCATGAAGCTTATTCTATTCGGACCCCCACTCGCTATGGGAATACTCACGCGGGACCCTCGGATGTCAATCAGCTCCTGGTCGGGGGTAAAGCTGGCGGCCGATGAGACAGCCAAAAATGGGTGTACCTCAGGCCAAAACCGAAAGAGGACGGAAAGAACCAGGAGCCTGCTCGCTTTCGCAGTGCCTGGCGGCCTTCCAGAACCCACCCGTGACTCGGAAGCGAGCTCCGGGTTGCTGAAGCGTGCCTATTAGCCTGCAGCCGGATCGACCACTCAGGGGCGAGCGCAATTGCAGTGGCCGACGCCGCTAGCTCACGCCGCGATGCATGATCGACAGCGTTTCAAGATGGCGGAAGATGCGATGAGACGAGCACTTCAGCCGAAATCGAGCTCGAACTGGAGCTAACACGGTTTATTTTTCTTGCAGAGAGCTCCAATCTGCATCAAAATTTCAACTGTCGCTCACAGAAGTAAAGGGACTAAATAACTTCAAGCTGTACCTATCATCTCGTCTAATTGGGCTGCGAGGCTTTGATTTAGACACAGCGTTTGAAATCGACCAGAACAAGAGAACACAGTTGCGGTCTGACACCCACCGAAACGATGCCGAGCTATGAGCCGACGCCGAGGCGCTTCTCGATAATCACAGTATCGCGGTCGGCCTCCCGAAGAAACAGCATCGACGAGTTCTCAGCTCCTGTTTTTGGGCCTCCCCCTACGCCGTCACACTCATCGGCGGTCGATTTGGCGGATGCCTTGAGGCATCTTCAGCATGTCTCTGACACATCGGAGGGCGATGATGGCGATGAGCGTGGTCGAAGCAGAGAAATACGAGGAGAGCGACCCATTCGAACGACATGGGGCCATGATGAGCCGATAGTGGTTCCAGCGGCAAGAAGGGATAGCAGTGCGAGCACTCGCGACCGGATAGCCATGTGGGAGCAGAGAAGTCGGAGTCAGAGCAAAGGACGCAGCAAGAGCAGGGGAAGGGATCTAGGGGCCGGAAGTCGAATAAGCGTCGTCCCTGAGGTACCCGAACTGCTGGCAGCACTTGCCCAGCTGGAGGCAAAACACAAAGAGAGTTTGGATGAACCAGCGAAAACGAAAATGTCTATCATGCAGGAATATCAGCATTCCTCGAGCCCTGAAACGGAAGAGAACACGAAGATTCCGGGAGGGGACGAAGCACAAAAAGAAGGACCAAACGACGACGAGGATGAAGAGCCAGAAACACCCGCCCATCTCAACCCAGCGTTTGCTGAGGGCTCAGAGCTCGCCTCCGATCCTTGGGGAGCTGGAGAGTACAAGTCAATTGAAAGCTCGCTTCCACTGGAAGACGATGATGAGATCCCCGAAACTGAAGCCAGGTTGGAGCCAAGCATTTTCGATCATCTGCCAGCGACAGATCAATCCCCGGAGGCAGCGTACGCGGCTTCTGGGAATCAGGATGATGTGGCTGCCCAGAGCCCCCCCTCAGGAGAACGAACTCCAACCCGTATCAGCCCACGCGAACTCCCAACGCCGAGCACCACGCCGCAGCCGACTGAGCTGAAGCCCAGGGTTTCCGCGGTTGACGGGGGAGGGAATGATAAGTTGGCAGAGGATGTTGAACCTGGAGGGTACAAAAGCTCAGCATTACCGCGAACGCCCACAACACCAGTGCAGGCTGCTACCGTCCCCGAGCCACCACTTACCCCAGAGGCGACCCCCGCAAGGCCCAAGGGCTCTCACTCGTCCGTTTTGATGACTTTCGGAGGAGACCTGGCTTCCATGACTTCCCACGGGGAGCTTCATGTAGCACCCACCAAGGGCGCGGCAGAAAGCCCCCTCGCCGAGCCGACATATCGGCACATCCCGCCCACTGTCGACAAAGACTGGGAGGAAGACACTGCGGGCGACAATTTCCATCTTCCAACCGGGTTGCTGTCTGAAGCGGCTGCCGAGAGGACCACGCAAGGCATAGCCGTCAATGGCGATGTGGATACCTCGGCGAAGGTGAAATGGCCATCCCAGCGGGACGCAGTCCGCCCACCACCGAAACAAGTGCTCCCAGAGGAAGAGACAGACTCGCGGTACCACAACGTCTGGAAGATCCAAGACTACGAGCCCGAGTTTGCCAAACCCGCCGCCATCGACATAGAGACTCGACGGTTGGCGAAGGTAGACTTCACCGGAAACCCCCTCAAAGAGCTTCCAAAGAGTCAACTCTCAGCCGCGGCGGAGCCTTTCAAACCAGTTGCAATCGAAGCCCCTAATCCGTATCCGTACTCCACAAATGACCGAAACGGTCCAGGCGATTTTGCTGTCCACGTTCCGCCCTCCCCGACAACAACCTACGTCCCTGGCGAGCATCGTGCTCGTCAGCCAAGACATCGCAGCAGAAGCCGACAAGGGCCCAGAGAGAACCGCGAGAGGTACACCAGCCGCAACGCCCCCGGAAAGAACGAGTGGGACGCTCCTCCGGTGATCGAACGAGCCCTCCACGCCGCCTCCGTCAGTGTGATCCAGGGGTTGACCGTTCCGGTCGAACTCTACCGCGGCCTCCGAGACAGCTACTACCCGCCCCCTGGCCGGCCCGACATCGTCAAAGCCTAC
>Ga0247770_1000880_pt1 | contig 27179 bp, 27 predicted proteins | sample UWRJL136409B6_FD_179943 | JGI IMG/M metagenome (GOLD analysis project Ga0247770, IMG submission 179943) | Plant litter microbial communities from Arlington Agricultural Research Station in Wisconsin, United States - UWRJ-L136-409B-6 | ecosystem: Environmental > Terrestrial > Plant litter >... | reverse complement strand
GTCTACGTCAACCACATCCCCCAGCGCGCTCTCGGGCACAAGACCCCGCGCGACGCGCTTCTGGACTGGTACCAGAACCGGCCCGAGCTCTTCCGTTCAGACCCACACAATCTGCCGGGTCTTGACAACTAGATCCTTCAGCCTGCGGGCAGCGGTGCCGGCGGCGGATTCGGCGCGGCCGGCTTCAGGATGACAGATGGGGATCGTGGAGGAGGGCGAACCCGCCCTGTGCCGTGCACGATCCGCATCTCCAGGTCTGACCGCACGATGAAAGATCTCTCCCCGTTGGAACTCGCGGGGCGTTCTTCCGTATGGAGTGCGGCGCCGGCCGGGCGGCCGCGCACTCGAGGACCCTCCTTCCCCATCCCTCCATGAACGACCAGGCACGCTCCATCGGCCGCGCGCTCAAGCTGCACGGCTTTCTCCTTGGCGGGATCCTCGCGGTGATGTGGGGACTCGAGCTCGTGGACCTCTACGCGCTCGGCGGCGCGCTGGACGCGTACGGCATCCACCCGCGCGAGACGGACAAGGTCGCGGGGATCGCCTTCGCGCCGTTCCTGCACGGCAACCTGGCCCACCTGATGAGCAACACGGTCCCCTTCCTGATCTTCGGGTGGATCATCATGCTGCACCAGGTGCGCGACTTCTTCTTCGTGGGCCTGCTGTCGGCGCTGGTGGGCGGCGCGGGGACGTGGCTGGTGGGGGCGCCCGGAAGCGTGCACATCGGCGCCAGCGGCGTGGTGTTCGGCTTCTTCGGCTTCCTGCTGCTGCGCGGCTGGTTCCGCCGCAGCGTGGGCTCCATCCTCCTCTCCATCGGCATCTTCGCGATGTACGGCGGGATCCTGTGGGGCGTGCTCCCCAGCCAGCCGGGCGTGAGCTGGGAGGGCCACCTCTTCGGCTTCGCGGGCGGCGTGCTGGCCGCGCGGATGCTGGCCGGCCGCGACCGCCGCCGCATGGCGCGCGAGAAGGCCGCCGCCGTGCAGCCCGCCATGAGCATCTGATCCGTCGCCGGTGCAGACGAAGGTCGCGAGCCCGGTGCTGGACATCCTCCTCGGGCCGGTCGTGGCGATCCACGACCGGCCCGTTCTCGCGTTCCTCCCCGCCGCCGCCTTCGCCCTCCTCTCGTGGAGGATGCGCGGCCGCGGGCGGTTCCCCTTCGCCGCCCTCGCCGCCGCGTCCGCCCTGTGGACGCTCTTCGGCATCTACGAGACGGCGATGCACGAGTGGGAGAAGACCGTCACCGCGCCCATCCGCGTCGACCTGGTCCTGCTCGCGCCCGTCCTCTGGATCGTGACGATGATCGGGATCATCGCGATGGTGACGTCGATCTTCCGGCGCGCGCCCGCCTGATCCAGCCTTGCGGCCGGAAGGCCGGAACCGCACGTTGTGCGCTCCGCCGCGACGGCGGCGGATCTCCCTCCCACGACAATCTTCCATGAGCAACCGAAGCATACATCTGCAGCCGGACGAGCTTTCGCGGCTGGTCGTCGAGGCGGCGGTCAACGCGGACGAGCAGGGCTACTGGCGGCGCGGCGGCACGCCCATCGGCGAGAACGCGGTGCGGCACCTGGTGGGCTTCCTGGGCCTGCTGCTGGGCGGCGACGACGACGTGGACGCCAAGGAGCTGAGCGTGCTGGGCGAGGTGTTCGCCGCCGCGTCGGGCGCGCACCCCAGCGACGACGAGCTGCGCGAAGCCGTGCGCGAGAGCGTGGCCATCGCCGACGACCCCGACGAGGTGAACGCCTTCCTCACCACCACGCCCGACTACCTGGCCGCCGTGATGGCCATGGACGCCGAGCGCGGCACCCGCAACGCGGACCAGGTGGTCACCGCGCTCTCCGGCCTCGCCCTGGCCGTGCTGGCGGCGGACGGGCGCGCGGAGATCGAGGAGGACGCCGTCTTCACCACGCACCTGGAGCACCTCCGCCGCGAGCTCTCCGAGCGCGGCCTCGCCGTGCGCGACTGATCGCCGGATCCGCGAACCAGCCGCGTGTTCCCGAGCCCGGGCCGCGAAAGGCCGGGGTTGTCGCGGGGCCGGCTATCGATCCTTCGGCCTGCGGAAGCTTTTGCCGGCGAAGGACTTGGCGTGACCGGCCTCAGGATGACAGAATCAGGGATGCAGGGATGTACGGTTGGATGTGGGATGTACGGTCGGATGTAGATCAGGACTGAGCGTCGGATCCCGATCGTCCGCTCGCCGATCGGAATCGATGGAAACGCGAAGGGCCGCCCTCCCACGTTGGGAGGCGGCCCTTTGCCTGTCCGTAACCGTCACCGAACCGGAGTCCTACGCCTGCACCGCCTCCAGGCGGCCGTCACGGGACAGGATCAGCGAAGTCTCCGGGCCCTGGTCCAGCCGGTCGAACAGGCGGCCGGACCTCAGCTGGTCCAGCAGCGCCGGCGCCGGGTTCTCGCCGTCCGTCATGGCGTCGTGCGAGAGGTAGAGGAAGCGGTCGGTCTTGTCGGGGCCCGACTGGAAGCGCCAGACGTGCTTGCGCCCCTCGTTGCGCTCGGCCGTCCGGACGTTCTCCCACTTCCGGCGCGCCTGCCGCCGAATCACGCTCCCCACCTCGCGCGCCACGCGCGAGACCTTGTCCTGCCTGGATTCCTGACGATCCATGGCGACCTGCTTTCATCATCGCAGGGTGCTCCGAAACACCCCACTGGAGGCCCGGCGGCACGGAGTGCACTGCCGGAGACGTTGATACCCCCGTAATCCCAGATCGCCCAACCGGCGTATCTTGGCCCACGTGGAGGACGCCCGGGGGATTCTCCGCGCGCGACGGGGTCCGCTGCCGCCGCGGTTGCTGCGGCCGAGGCCGGTGTCGTCGCTTCCGCGCCCCTGCCTCGCTCGTTCCTCGGCCAGGTTCTCACGGCCCTGCCGTCACTTGGGCGCGCGGCCACGACGACGCGGCCGGGCCTCAGAATGACCGCGTAAGGGCGTGGTTTGGAGTTGGATGAGAGATCTCGCGCCGCGCATCGCCCGCGACAGCACGGAGGGCCGCCTCCCGGTGCGGAAGGCGGCCCTTCGATGTTCATCTTCCGATCGTCCAGCCTACTTGACGAACAGCATGTCGCGGTAGGTGGGGAGCGGCCAGTAGTCGTCGGGGACGACCTTCTCCAGCTTGTCGGCGGCGGCGCGGACTGCGTTCATCGCGGGGATGACGTTGTCGCGCATGTGGTAGCTCTTGCTGTGCACCGAATCGCCGCCCAGCTCCTCGTTCTGCGCGATCAGCGCGTCCAGCGCCGCCGTCAGCTCGTCCACCAGCGCCACCACCTTCTCCACCGTCCGCGTCAGCCCGGCCGACTTCACGCCCAGCGTCTTGGAGCGGTCCGCCGCGGCCAGCAGGTCGTTCAGGTAGCGCACCGCGGCCGGGAGGAGCATGGTGCTGGCCACGTCGGCCGTGGTCTCGCCCTCGATGTTGACCGTCTTGAAGTACTGGTCCAGCGCCACCTCGTGGCGGCTCTCCATCTCCCGCTCGGTGAGGATGGCGTACTTGGCGAAGAGCGCCTTGTTCTTCTCGTTCGCCATCTGCTCCAGCGCGTCCAGCGAGGTGCGGAAGTTGAGGAGCCCGCGCGACTCCGCCTCGCGGTGCCAGTCCTCGCTGTAGCCGTCGCCGTTGAAGACGATGCGCTTGACGCGGCGGATCTCGGTGGCGATCAGCGCCCGCAGCGCGTCCTCGAACGGGGTCCCCTTCGCCAGCTCGGCCTCCAGCTGGGTGGAGAGCTCGTCCAGCGACTCGGCCATGATGGTGTTGAGCACCGTGGCCGGGAAGGAGACGGACTGCGACGAGCCCAGCGCGCGGAACTCGAACTTGTTCCCCGTGAAGGCGAACGGCGAGGTGCGGTTGCGGTCGCCCGCGTGCTGCGGGATGTGCGGGAGCACGGGCGTGCCCAGCCCCATCAGCCCGCTGCTCTTGCTCTCGGTGGCGTTGCCGCTCCGCTCCAGCTGCTCGAACACGTCCGTCAGCTGGTCGCCCAGGAAGACGGAGATGATGGCCGGCGGCGCCTCGTTGGCGCCCAGGCGGTGGTCGTTCCCCGCGAAGGCCACGGCCGCGCGGATCAGGTCCTGGTGCCGGTCCACGGCGCGCAGCACGGCGGTGCAGAAGAAGAGGAACTGCATGTTGTCGTGCGGCGTCTCGCCCGGCTCCAGCAGGTTGGCCGACGACGTCCCCAGCGACCAGTTGAGGTGCTTGCCGCTCCCGTTGACCCCCGCGAAGGGCTTCTCGTGGAGGAGGCAGGCCAGCCCGTGCTTCCGCGCCACCCGCCGCAGCGTGATCATCATCAGCTGCTGGTGGTCGGCGGCGATGTTGGCGTTCTCGTAGATGGGCGCCATCTCGAACTGGCCGGGCGCCACCTCGTTGTGCCGCGTCTTCACCGGCACGCCCAGGCGGTACAGCTCCTTCTCCACCTCCACCATGAACGCCAGCACGCGGTCGGGGATGGAGCCGAAGTAGTGGTCCTCCAGCTCCTGCCCGCGCGGCGGCTGCGCGCCGAACAGGGTGCGCCCGGACGAGATCAGGTCGGGCCGGCGGTAGTAGAACTCCTGGTCGATCAGGAAGAACTCCTGCTCGGGCCCGCAGGTGGCCATCACCGCCGGCTCGTCCACGCCGAAGAGCTTGAGCGCGCGGCGGGCCTGCACGTCCAGCGCCGAGATGGAGCGCAGGAGCGGGATCTTGGTGTCCAGCGCCTCGCCCGTCCACGACGCGAACGCCGTGGGGATGGCCAGGTAGCACCCGGCCGGCGAGTCCACGATGAACGCCGGCGAGGTGGGGTCCCACGCGGTGTAGCCGCGCGCCTCGAAGGTGGCGCGCAGGCCACCGGAGGGGAACGACGACGCGTCGGGCTCGCCCTGGATCAGCTCCTTGCCGCTGAACTCGGCCATGGCGCCCCCGCCCGCGTTGGGGGTGATGAACGAGTCGTGCTTCTCGGCGGTGCTCCCGGTGAGCGGCTGGAACCAGTGCGTGAAGTGGCTGGCGCCCTTCTCGGTGGCCCACTCCTTCATGGCGAGCGCCACGGCGTCGGCCACCGACGGGTCGATGGGCTGGCCGTGCTCCACGGTGTTGCGGATGGCCTTGTACACCTGCTTCGGGAGCCGGGCGCGCATCTCGGCCAGCCCGAAGGTGTTGGCGCCGAAGAGCGCCTCGATGTCCATGGGCTCGGTCTTGGCCGGGGCGCCGTTGCGGGCCTCGGCCTCCCACCCCTTGGCGGCGGCGAGGGTGTCGAAGCGGGCGTGGGGCTTGGGCATTTGCTGCGTCCCTTCGGTTCGGGTTTCGGGGTCTGGGGTCTATCGATCGAAAACGACTTGCGCTCCTGGCTGTGCGTCCCCGTCAGACGCTCCCCGCGCCGCCTTCCGGGGCGCGGGGCCGGGTCTGGAGCGCCGCGGTCTCCTTGAGGGTGGAGAGCACGATGCTGGTGGTGGTGAACTGCACCCCGGGCCACGACTGGATCTCGGCCAGCAGCGACTCCAGCGTGGAGGTGCTCTCGGTGCGGATCTTCAGGACGTGGCTCCCCTGTCCGGTGATGGAGTGGCACTCCAGCACCTCGGGGTGCCCCTCCGACCGCGCGCGGAACTCCGGGTAGTACTGCGACCCCGCCATGCCGACGAAGATGAAGGCGGTGACGTCGCGCCCCAGGAGCTTGGGATCGAGCACGGCGGTGAAGCGGCGGATGATCCCCCGCTCCTCCAGCTTGCGCAGCCGCTCCCCCACCGCGGGCGAGGAGAGCCCCACGGCCACCGCCAGGTCGTGCTGCGAGATCCTCCCGCTCTCCTGGAGCATCTCCAGGAGCCGGAGGTCGATGTCGTCCAGCCGCACGCTCGTGCTCACTTAACTTTCTAAGCCTTTCGGGTTCTTCCGCCGAATTTTCGCAAAGGATAGCGAGCCGCCGCCTCTCACGCAAGAGTCGTGACCAAAGTTCGTGGAATGAAGGCGGGACGAGAGTTTCGGGATGGGGACGGGCGATGAGCCGCGGATCATCCCCAACGCGAACAGCCGGCCCGAGTGGGCCGGCTGTTCGCCATTAGATCATGCGGGGCCGCGAAGCCTGCCCTCCTATCGCCGCTCGAGGCGGTGCAGCCGGACGTGCTCCGCGTCATCCGCGTCGCGGACCGTACCCAGGATCCAATCGGGCCCGACCTGGCGCACTGTCAGCCCGGCCGGCGTTTTGACGGTCGCGACGAGCCTGCCGCCTCCGTCGAACACGGTCCAATCCACGCCGCCGCCCCGCCCGCCCGGCCGCTGCGTCTCCTGCACCCAAATGTTTCCCCGGGGATCGGCGAGGAGAGCCGCGTACGCCGGCATCGTCCGGGGGATGGGAGCGGTGGCGAACAGATTGTCCTGGGCCTGCCGGTCCCGCTCGTCCGATCGGCCGATGGTCACCAGTCCTCGCCGGTAGTCGGCGATGTCGCGGCGTGTCACTGGCAACGCCCGGTGGAGCTTGCGGGTAAGCTCCCGGCGCCTGCCGCCCATGTCGAACGCGGCGACTTCGTACCGATCTCCCGTACCCACGAAGAATCGGTCCCTGGAGACAGCGACGACGGTGCGCCGGCCAAACGGAAGGGTTTCGACGAGAAAGCCGCCCCTCCCTCCTGGCGGCGCGACCACGAACTGCTCCGTTCCAGGAAAGCGCCCCAGCGTGTCCAGCGAGGCCCCATCGGGTTCGAGGCGCAGGAAGACGACCGTGTCCCGCCAGACCCCGCCCGTCGCGAGCGCTTCGCCTGGCTCCACACCGGAGCTGGCGACGAGCGAGCCGTCGGCGAAGGAGCCGTGGACCTGGGGAAAGAATCCCGGCAGGTCATGGAACGTCGCCGCCCGGGCGAAGGTGCCCCGCGCATCGAAGACCGACAGCCGTTTCGATCCCGCGTCCCAGGCGCCGATGGAATCGCCCCGCAGCGCTCCGACCCAGCCCAGCTCGTCGAACTCGCCCGGCCCCTCGCCCTGCCGGCCGATGGTGCGCAGGTGCCTCCCCGTGTCATCGAAGATCCGAAGCTCGTGCGTGCCCGCGCTCGCGACGACGATCCGGCCGTTCGCCAGGCGGGCCGCGGCCATCACGCGGTGCAGCTCGGAAGCCGCGTCCTCGCCCGCGCCGATGTCGACCGAGGGTACCGACTCAACTGTCCAGGCCGTGCTTGCGCCAGGGACATGCGCGGGGTTCTCGGCAATCCGTACTCCGGCGCTGTCGCGCACCGTCGGAGCGCCGCTCCCCTCCGGCTCGCTCGCGCAGGCCGAAACAGCGAGCACGGGCAGGAGGAAGAGACGTGTGCTCCATCTCACCGCCGGGCCGCCAGCCCTTCGGCCTGGGCGACCAGCGCGGGAAGCTCGCGGCGGGCGGCCTCCTCCAGGCGCTTCCACTCGGCCGGGCTGATCTGCGGAGCGTCGCGCGGCAGGGGCGGAGCGGGATACGAGATCCCTTCGGTGCGCCCGGGCAGCTCGGCCGCGATCCGCTCCGCGGTGGCGTGGAGATCCGCGACCATAGCGGCCTCGTTCCCTGGTGGCGCGTCCGGCGCATCGACCGGCTGAGCGCAGCCAGGTAGCACGAACGCGGCGAGCATCACAGGCCAGGAGGCTCGCCAACGGGAGCCCGATCGTTCAGCCGACATTCGAATCTCTTTCCCTGACGGTGAGCGATCCGGCGCACGGGCGGCTCATGCGGGCACCGACGGCCTGACGGTTTTGCAGTCGATCTTCTTCTCCGAGCAGACGCGATCTCCGTTGGGATAGACGGTGCACACACGGACGAAGCATTCGACGGTCTGTGCGTCCGCGGAGGCGGGCTCGTAGGCCAGTGCCGCGCCGCCGATCACGAGGCTGACAAAAAAGAAGGCAATGGGAAAGTGGCGGATACCAGAGCGAAGCATGGAACACCTCCGCGGAAGGTGAGTGGCCACGGCATACGCGAAGAGATCCTCGGCGCCTGGGGGCAATTGGGAATTATACTAAAAGGATCGCTTGCGCAAGGGCGATACGCAAACGAGCCGATTTCTCATCCCTGCTACCCGCCATCGTACGGCCGATTCGCGGTTCATGCCTTTGCTGCTGCGCCTTTCCCGGAGGGAGCGGGCCCGCAACGTGCGAACGGCGGCGCGTCGGCAATACAGCGAACGCGAAGGAGGGTGCGTGGCGGGGCAGATCGAGCGGGTGGTGCTGCTGGGGTACATGTGCTCGGGGAAGAGCACGGTGGGGCAGGCGCTGGCCCGGCGGCTGGAGTGGCGGTTCCTGGACTTCGACGTGGAGATCGAGGCGCGCGACGGGCGCACCGTCAAGGAGATGATCGCGGCGGACGGCGAGGAGCGCTTCCGCGACCTGGAGGGGGCGCTGACGGCCGAGGCGGCGCAGGCGCCCCGGATGGTGCTGTCGCCCGGCGGCGGGTGGATCACGCGGCCGGAGCTGCTGGGGATGCTGGGGTCGGAGACGCTGCGGGTGTGGCTCAAGGTGTCGCCCGAGGAGACGACGCGGCGCCTGATGACCGACACCATCGACCGCCCCTTCCGCGACCTGGCCGATCCCACGCCGCGCATCGCGGAGATGCTGGCGCAGCGCGAGCCGCTCTACCGCCTCGCCGATCTCTCCATCCCCACGGACGGACGCCCGGCGGAGTCGATCGCCTTCGAGATCGAGTGCATCATGCGCACGCGCGGCTGCGCGACCGCCGTGGGCGCCTCGCGGACGTAGCCCGCGCGGGATTCGCTGGATAGCATACGGAAAAGGACGGCGGGAGCCATCGAGAGGCTCCCGCCGTCCTATTTCGCGCTGCCGCGTCGGCCGGCGATCTACCATCCTGGCGGCGAGATCAGCCGGTGATCCGCGGCGTCGGCGGAAGACGGCTCAGACGTAGTCCCAGTCCTCCAGCACCTGCTCGAACTCGCCCGCCATCGTCGGGTGCCCGTGGCGGTTCGCGGCGTCGATCCCCTGGCGGTACGCGTCCTTCGCCTCGTCCTCGCGGCCGAGGTGGCGGAGGGCGACGCCCAGGCGGCCGTACGCGTTCCCCTCGTCCTGGGTGCGCGCCAGGTACTCGCGCAGCTCGCGGACGACGTCCTCCCAGCGGCCGGCCTTCTCGTACTCCAGCGCCAGCCCGAAGCGCGGCCGCGGGTCGTCCGGGCGCGTCTCCGCCATCTTCCGCAGCGCCTCGATGCGGGCGTCCTCCACGCGTGGCCTCCGTCGGTTCGAGAGGATTGATTCGGATCGGGAACCAGATTCGCCGGCGGACGGGCGAATGAATTCGCGGCGACAACGGCGCGAAGTCCACCTTCGCGGACTGCAGCCTCGGCATCCGTGCGTGTTGCCGAAGCCCGCGCGGGCTCGGGTCCGGTTCCCCCGGTTGAAACCGGGGGCTACGAACGGCACGAAGTCCGCCTTCGCGGACTGCGGCCTCGGGGTCCGCGCGCGAGGCCGATGTTCGCCTGGTACGGGCATCCGCGATGCCTGGCGGATGCCCGTCTTCCGATCTTACCAGCGGTCCAGGTTGCGGAGGACTTCGGCACCCACCAGGGCGACGGCGACTCCGGCGGCGGCGGCTCCGCCGATGAGGGCGGCGCGCTCGGGCTGGACGCGGCGCAGGTCGCGCATGTACAGGCGCATCATCCGCCGGATCATGGAGCGGCGGCGCGGGCGGGCCAGCGGCGCGGGCGGCGGGGTGACGGGGACGATCTCCAGGGCGCGGGCCTCCACCCGGGCCTCGGCGCCGCAGCCGGGGCAGTGCGCCTGGGCCTGCGCGCGGCGGGCGCGGTTGGCGTACACCATCTCCTCGCCGCACTCGGCGCAGTCGGCGCCGGCGGGGGCGGGGCGGATGGAGCCGTAGAGGGCGTGCCGGCTCATCCCCAGGCGGGCGGCCAGCTGGTCCACGCCGTCGTGGCCCTGCCAGTAAAGGCGGTTTGCGCTGTCGTGGAGAACGTCGGCGGTCTCGGCCACGTCGCTCATTGCGCGCTTCCTCCGTGAAGAGGTGAAGGTCGGCTTCGCGGCCGCAGAACACGTGCCGCGACATATACTTGCGGTGATCGGGGAGGGGGGTGGATCGGAATCGGCCACGGCGTCCCGCGTCACCTGCGTCCAAATGAGAAGGGCCCCAATATGGGGGGCCGGGGGCGCGTTGTCACGCTCCTCGCGAATCGGTATCTTCCCCGCCTTTCCACCGGGTACCGGAACGAGCGGCCGGCCGCCGCCCTGGAGCCGATCGATCGCGCGGCGCGCACGCGCCCGCGGCGGACGACGGCGCGGAGATCCTTCCGCCGCCGCCAGCCGTACCTGGATGTGGTCCTTATGAGACGTGCGCGACCTGCCGGCGCGGTGCGGCAGCACCACCCTGCCGGCCGAAGGGATATCGAAGGGTGAGAAGTCCGTCATCGATCCGCTCCACGCCTCCCGCGGCCCCGCGCGCGGCCCGCCCGGCCCCGGACGAGCCGGGGCATCCGCCCGTGGCCGGCGCCGCGGGGCGGTCGCCGCTGGGGATCGTCTTCGTCACGGTGTTCCTGGACCTGGTGGGGTTCGGGATCGTCATCCCCCTCCTCCCGCTGTACGGGGCGCGCTTCGGCGCGGGGACGGTGGCGGTCACCTGGCTGCTGGCGCTGTACTCGCTGATGCAGTTCCTCTTCGCGCCGTGGTGGGGGCGCGTCTCCGACCGCGTCGGACGCCGGCCGGTGCTGCTGCTGGGGCTCTTCGGCTCGGCGGCGTCGTACCTCGCGCTGGGGGTGGCGGGGTCGCTCCCGCTCCTCTTCGCGGCGCGCGCGGTCAACGGCTTCGCGGGGGCCAACGTGGGCGTGGCGCAGGCGTACGTGGCGGACGTGACGGGCCCGCACGACCGGGCCAGGGGGATGGGGATGATCGGCGCGGCGTTCGGGCTGGGCTTCATCTTCGGGCCGGCGCTCGGCGGGCTCCTCCTCCGCTGGGGGCCGGCGGCGCCGTTCCTGGGCGCGGGCGCGCTCGCCGCGGCGAACGGGATCTTCGCCCTCTTCCGCCTCCCCGAATCTCTCCCGCCGGAGCGGCGCTCGGCGGCGGTTCCCGTGGGCCTCGGGCTGGCGGACCGCTTCCGCACCCTGGTGGGCGGGGCGACGCCGGCGCGGCTGCGCGTCCTCTTCGCCGCCGGCTTCCTGGTGACGGCGGGGATCGCGGCGATGGAGGGGACGCTCTCGCTCTGGGCCGACCGCCGCTGGGCGCTCACCGCGACGTCCATCGCCTTCCTCTTCGCCTGGATGGGGATCGTCGGCGTGGTCGCGCAGGGGTTCGCGGTGGGGCGGCTGGTGCGGCGGATGGGGGAGCGGCGGGCGGCGGTGCTCGGCCTCGCGCTCCTCGCGGTCGGCCTCGCGGCGCTGGCGCTGGCGCCGACGCTTCCGCTGCTGGCCGCGGCGGTCGCGCTGGTGGCGCTGGGGCACGGGATCGCGGTGCCATCCGTCTCGTCGCTGGTCTCGCGGCAGGGGGGCGCGGGGGAGCAGGGGCGGATCCTGGGCGTCAGCCAGTCGCTCTCGGCGCTGGGGCGGGTGATCGGCCCCGTGGCCGGGGGAGTCGCGCTGGCGCACGTGGGCTCGGCGGCGCCCTTCCTCTCCGGCGCGGTGCTGGCCGCGGGCGCGCTTCTCCTGCTGACCCTGGGAATCGGAGGTGCGTCGTGATCCGCCCGCCCGCACTGGCGCCCGGCGCCCGCATCGCCCTCGTCGCCCCCGCGGGCCCCATGGGCGAGGGCGCGGTGGACCGCGCGATCGAGCGAGTCCGCGCGTGGGGGTACGAGGCGTGGGAGGGCGATGCCGCGCGAGGCCGCCACGGCTACCTCTCCGCGCCGGACGAGGTGCGCGCGGCGGACTTCAACCGCGCGCTCCGCGATCCGTCCGTCGACGCCATCTGGTCGCTGCGCGGGGGATACGGGGTGATGCGCATCCTCCCCGACATCGACTGGGGCGCGCTGGCGGACCGCCCGCGCCCGGTGATCGGCTTCAGCGACATCACGGCGATCCACCTGGCCATCCAGCGGCTCGGGATCGTCTCCTTCCACGGCCCGCACCCGGCCACGGTGGAGCTGAACGACTTCTCGGCGGACTCCCTGCGGCGCGTGCTGGAGAGCACGGAGCCGGCCGGCGTGCTCCCCTTCGTGACGGGCGACGCGCGCGCGGAGTCGATCCGCGGCGGCGCGGCGGAGGGGCGGCTGGTGGGCGGCAACCTGTCGCTCGTGGCGGGGACGCTGGGGACGCCGTACGCCATCCGCGCCGAGGGGGCGATCCTCTTCCTGGAGGAAGTGGGCGAGCACGCGTACCGCATCGACCGCCTGCTGACGCAGCTTCGGCTGGCGGGGGTGTTCGACGCGGTCGCGGGGGTGGCCCTCGGCGCCTTCTCGGAGACGCCGGGGGAGGGCGAGAACGGGATGCCGACGACGGCCGAGGTGCTGCGCGACCGGCTGGAGTCGCTGGGGGTGCCGGTGGCGATGGGCTTCCCCTTCGGCCACGTGGACGACAACTGGACGCTGCCCGTGGGCGCGCTGGCGCGGCTGGACGCGGACGCGGGGACGCTGGAGGTGCTGGAAGCGGCGGTGGGGTGATCGGGAAGATGCGGCGGTAGCGCGGATCAGGATTGCGGCGCGATCGCCAGCGCCCCCGGTTGAAACCGGGGGCTACAAAGGCACAAGTCCGCCTTCGCGGACTGCGGCCGAGGGGTGGGGGCGTTTCGACCAGCCGTGTCGCAGGCTACGGCGGCCCCTCCCCCGCAAGCGGTGGGAGGGAGCCTTTTCTACCGCGTCGCGGACTTCGGCGCGCGCGAAAGCCTTTGCACCGCCATCTTCCCCCGGAACGGGGGAGGACAGACCGCCCCAGCGGTCAGGAGGGGGCGCCGCCGCGGCGGGAGCGCGACGCCGCCCATCGCACACACGAACAGAGCCGGACGTCGTGACGGAAACGGAAGATCTCGCCCGCATCTCCATCGGGCTGGAGGAGGGGGCGGACGGGGAGGTGCTGGCGCTGCCGCTCTTCGCGGCGGGGTGCGCGGGGGTGGGCGCATCGCCCGAGGCGGCGGTGATGGCGTTCGAGCGGGAGCTGGTGGAGTGGCTGCGCTTCCTGGCGGCGGTCGGCGAGCCGGTGCCGGCGGCGGGGGCCGAGCTGGAGCTGGCGGTGGACGAGTGGGTGCGCACCGACGCCGAGGTGGGCGAGGGGGAGAGCACGGCGCTCTTCGCGGCCGAGCTGCGGCCCGTCTCGGAGGAGGAGCTGCTGCGCGGCGTGCGGCTGCTGGGCGACCTGCGCGGGCAGCTCCTCCTGCGCATCCGGAAGTGGCGGCCGGCCGACCTGGAGATCGAGCTGGACCGCGCGACCTCCGCGGGGTGGACGGTGCGGCGGGTGCTGGAGGAGCTGGCGCGGGCGCAGTGGTGGACGCTTTCGCGCCTGGGCGCCACGCCCATGGCGGGGGCGCCGGACAAGACGGTCGCGCGGCTGGACACGGCGCTGGCGCTGGTGGTGCAGCACCTGGGACACCTGGAGCCGGAGCGCCGCGGCGCTCGGCTGGAGATCGAGGGGGAGGAGTGGACGCCGCGCAAGGTGCTGCGGCGGCTTCTGTGGCTGGAGTGGACGCTGGGAAGAACCGCGATCCGCGCGCTGGACGACACCCGGGGAGACGGATGAAGATCTACACGAAGACCGGCGACGGCGGCGAGACGGGCCTCTTCGGCGGGCAGCGGGTGCGCAAGGACAACGTGCGCGTGGAGGCGTACGGCGAGGTGGACGAGCTGAACTCCACCCTCGGCCTGGTCCTGGTGCACCTGGGCGATCCGCGGATGGCGGACGTGGCGGAGGAGATGATGCGCATCCAGGCGGACCTCTTCACCATCGGCGCCAACCTGGCCACGCCGGCGCCGGAGGACGGCGGCCGCGAGAACTCGTACATCCCCGCGCTGGACGCGGAGCGCATCGAGGCGCTGGAGCGCTGGATCGACCGCGCGGAGACGGAGCTGGAGCCGCTGAAGACCTTCATCCTCCCCGGCGGCACTCCCGCCGCCGCCGCGCTGCACGTCTCGCGCACCATCTGCCGTCGCGCCGAGCGGCGCGTGGTCACGCTGCTGCACGAGGCCCACGTCCGCCCGGACTACGTGATGTACCTCAACCGCCTCTCGGACCTCCTCTTCACCCTCGCCCGCCTCGCGAACCGCCGCGCGGGGATCGAGGACGTGCCGTGGGTGCCGAACGTACGGGAGAAAAAAGAAGTCCTGAGTTCTGAGTCCTGAGTCCGAACTGATTCAGTCCCTACGTTCTGTCATCCTGAAGCCGGCCAGACAGAACTCGCGGATGCGCCAAATCCGGGCAGGCTGAAGGATCCATCTATACTTTCCCCCGCGGAATCGCCCGCCTCCGGCCCCGCTGTCTGGGCGTCAGCGGGCCGTCGCGCGGCGTCGGCGATAGATCCTTTGGCCTCCTGGGCATCCGTGTGGACGATGGGTGCGGCGCGGCCGGCCTCGCGATGACGAGGCGGGGTGGAGTTGCGAGGGAGCGGAGGCCCGCCCCGGAACCCACTCAGGACTCAGGACTTAGCACTCAGGACTTCCGTTCTCCCTTTACATCCGCCGCCCGCCCGGTTATCTCTTCGTTCAGCGGTGAACGATCTTCGTTTCGCCGACCATTCCAGACTCGATCTGCGAGGTGACTGATGCCATACGACGAACGTTTCATCACGCCCATGCGGCAGGAGCTGACCAGGATCGGCGTGCAGGAGCTGCGCACGGCGGCCGAGGTGGACCAGGTGCTGGCCGGGGCCAGCGAGCCCACGCTGCTGGTGGTCAACAGCATGTGCGGATGCGCCGCCCGCAACGCGCGCCCGGCGATCGCCATGTCGCTGCAGGCGTCGGACAAGAAGCCCGCGCTGATGACCACCGTGTTCGCCGGGCAGGACCTGGAGGCCACCGCGCGCGCGCGCGAGTTCATCACCGGCTATCCGCCGTCGTCGCCCTCCATCGCCCTCCTCAAGGACGGCGACGTGGCGTTCATGCTGGAGCGCCACCAGATCGAGGGCCGCACCGCCGACGCCATCGCCCAGGACCTCGTCAACGCCTTCCAGGAATACTGCTGACCGGCATCCGCCGGCGGTCGTGATCGAAACGGGGACCGGCCATCGCGCCGGTCCCCGTTTCGCATCCCCCGATCTTCGATCCCCATCCCCCCGCACCTCCGCACCCTCGCACTTTCGCACCTTCCGTTCGTACGTCCGCACCAACGCTTGTATTCAGGGGTATCCATCGGCATAATTCCGCCCGATCGTCCGATCCGTGGAGAGACCCGAGGAGCACCCGATGCCCGCTGCCGCCGCGCGACTGAAGACCGTATCCAAGCTCGTCCCCCTCGAGCCGGTGGAGCGGGACACCATCAACAAGATCTTCCTGGGCGCCGTGGACCGGTACGACCGGCCGCGCGCCATGCTGTACAAGGTGGGCGGCGAGTGGAAGGCCACGTCGCACCGCGAGGTGCTGGAGCGCGCGGAGCGGCTGGCGGCGGCGCTGGCGGCGCGCGGGATCGGGCTGGGCGACCGGGTGGCGCTCCTCTCCGAGAACCGGCCGGAGTGGGCCATCAGCGACTTCGCGGTGCTGGGGATGGGCGGCGTGGACGTGCCCCTCTACCCCACCCTCCCGGCCAACCAGGTCGCCTACATCCTCAAGGACGCCGGCGCCAGGGCCGTCTTCGTCTCGTCGCGCGCGCAGCTCGCCAAGATCGAGTCCATCCGCGCCGAGCTCCCCGACCTCCAGCTCCTGGCCGTCTTCGACGACGACGCGGGCGGCGACGCGGTGCGCTTCGCGACGCTGCTGGAGGAGGGGCGCAGGGAGCTGGAGGCGGGGCGCGGCACCGACTTCCGCCGCCGCGCGCTCGCCGTGGAGCGGGACGCCGTGGCGACGCTGATCTACACGTCGGGGACGACGGGGATGCCCAAGGGGGTGATGCTCACGCACTGGAACCTGGCCTCCAACGTGGCCGGCTCGCTCCAGCACGGGCTCACCGACATGATCAAGGAGGGCGACACCACCCTCTCCTTCCTCCCGCTCAGCCACGTCTTCGAGCGGATGGTCGATTACCTCTACTTCGACCTGGGGTGCACCGTCGCCTACGCGGAGTCGATCGACAAGGTGGCCGACAACCTGGTGGAGGTCTCGCCCAACATCGCCGTCTCCGTCCCGCGCCTCTTCGAGAAGATCCACACCAAGGTGACGGGCGCCACGGGGATCAAGAAGGTGCTGGTGGACTGGGCGGCGGGCGTGGGCGCGCGGGTGGTGGACGCGCGGCAGGCGGGGCGCGAGCCGTCGGGCGCGCTGGCGCTTCAGTACCGGATCGCGGACCGGCTGGTCTTCTCCAAGCTCCGCGAGCGCACGGGCGGCGCGCTGCGCGCCTTCGTCTCCGGCGGGGCGCCGCTCTCGCCGGAGATCGCGCGCTTCTTCATGGCCGCGGGGCTCCCCGTCTACGAGGGGTACGGGCTCACGGAGACGTCGCCGGTGATCGCGGTCAACAAGCCGGACGGGGTGAAGCTGGGGACGGTGGGGATGGTGATCCCCGGCGTGGAGGCGGCCATCGCGGACACGGGCGAGATCCTCACCCGCGGCCCGCACGTGCTGAAGGGGTACTGGAAGAACTCCGACGCCACGGCCGAGGTGATCGACCAGGACGGCTGGTTCCACACCGGCGACATCGGCGAGCTGGACGAGCGCGGCTACCTGCGCATCACCGACCGCCTCAAGAACATCCTGGTGACCGCCGGCGGCAAGAACATCGCGCCGCAGCCCATGGAGAACTTGGCGGCCATGTCGCCGTTCGTGGCGCAGGTGGTGATGATCGGCGACCGCCGCGCCTTCCCCTCCCTCCTCGTGGTCCCCGACTTCGAGAACCTGGAGCCCTGGGCCAGGCAGAACGGCATCGCCACGGCCGATCGCACCGCCCTCGCGCGCGACGAGCGGGTGCGCGAGCTGCTGGAGAAGGAGACGCTCAGCCGCCTCACCGGCTTCGCCAGGTACGAGCTGCCCAAGAAGGTGCTGGTGCTCCCCGAGGAGTTCACCATCGACGCCGGCACGCTGACGCCCACGCTCAAGGTCAAGCGCAAAGCCGTCGAGCAGAAGTACGCGCGGGAGATCGAAGCCCTCTACGAAGGCCACTCGTCCGAGGGCTGACGCCCAGCACCGCCCCGATCCCGATCCCGAGACGACCCATGTCGATCCGACTGCTGGAAGTAGAAGGCTTCAAGTCGCTCAAAGAGGTGAGCTGGCGTCCAGGCGACCTCAATGTGGTCATCGGGCCGAACGGGAGCGGGAAGTCGAACCTTCTCAGCTTACTGGAGCTGATCCGTACCGCAGCACTTGGCCAACTCAGCGAATCAGTCCAGCAGCAGGGGGGAATCGATGCACTCCTGTGGGATGGACGCTCTCGCACCATCCCAATAAGCCTGGAGATACTGAATAAGCGGATGGGTCTCGACAACCGGGATTATTTTCGGTACGAACTGAGCCTGGAGGGCTTGGGTAAGTGGAGTGCGTTTTCGATCAACCGAGAGAGCTTGGTGAGCTTTGAGCATACTCCAGAATCGCATTCAACTCCCCTAATCCAACGAGACAGGAGAAAGGTCTCGCTCCTAAATGCAGCGCCGGAAAAATTGGTTTCGGTTGAGAGGCCGTTTCCATTGGATGAAGCGTTCCTGATGATCGGATCCGCTACCCTGTTCTCGCCGCCACAGATTTCCACTGTCAACAGTCAACTCCAAAGCTGGTCGTTCTATGGGGGAATCGAGACGATCCGGGAAGCTCCTGTACGCCAGCCGACACTCACACGACATGAGACTGTTGTCTCTCCGAATGGTGACAATCTTGTTGCGGTGCTGCACACGCTCTACACCGAAAATCGCGAGTTCCGGGGTGAATTGAATACGGCCATGCGCGCGGCATTCAATGACAACTTCGAAGAGCTGATCTTCCCCCCGGCTGCCGATCAGCGCGTACAGCTAAGAGTAAACTGGAAGCACCTAAAGCGCTCACAGCCTTCAGCCATGCTATCAGATGGTACGCTGAGGTTTCTCTACTTGATGGCAATCCTTGCCAACCCTGAGCCGCCGTCGTTAATCGCTATCGAGGAGCCCGAGGTGGGGCTGCATCCATCGATGTTCCCGATCATCGCCGAGTATGCGGTTCAGGCATCGAAGCGCACGCAGGTGATCTTCACAACCCATTCAGCGGATTTCCTGGATGCGTTCCGCGACACCGGCGTAGCACCCACTACCACGGTGACGCAGTGGCGGGATGGCGCGACCATTCTGAAGGTGCTGGAGGGCGAAGAACTCGCGTACTGGCTCCGTGAGTACACGCTCGGACAGCTCTTCCGGAGCAGTGAGTTGGAGCAGATCGGATGAAGTTCGTCCTCTTCGTGGAGGGCCATACCGAACGAGCCGCCGTTCCCGCCTTCCTCAAGCGGTGCATCGAGCCGCACCTGAGCCAGCCCGTTGGGTTCGTGACGGTGAAGTTCGAAGGGTGGGCGCAGTTCGATAAGGAGATCGAGAAGAAAGCGCGGATGTACCTCGAGGGCCCAAAGAACAGTGACATCATCGCCGCGATCGGGCTGCTTGATCTCTACGGTCCAGCGATCTATCCCGCGAAACTGAAATCGGCGGCGGAGCGGAACGACTGGGGCGTCAAGCACTTCGAGACGATGGTCGGCCATCCACGCTTCCGCATGTTCTTCGCGCACCACGAGACGGAGGCGTGGATGCTCGGGCATCCGGATAATCTTCCGGACGAGGTTCAGAAGTCGCTCAAAGGCAAGGCGGCCAACGCACCCGAAACGGTCAATTTCGACGAGCCGCCGTCCAAGCTCCTTGAAAAGCTGTACCGGGCCAAGGTCGGGAAGGAGTACAAGAAGGTGACGTACGGGCGAGATCTTCTCTCCCGTGCTGAACCCGCGCGCGTCCTCGCCCGTTGCCCGTACCTCAAGAACATGACAGATCAGCTCATCGCGCTCGCCAAAGACGCTGGCCTCTAGCCTCCCCAACGCGCCGTTCCTCCGCGATGTACACCGGGCGCCCAGATGTCCGACGCCGATCCCGACGCGGAGCGCCCGATGCCGGTCCCATCGATCCGAATCTCCCTCCTCTCCCTCGCGTTGCTGACGGCCATCATCCTCGAATCGACTTCCGTCGGCGCGCAGCCGTCCGAGCAGGCGCGGTACCGCGCGGCGGCGGAGTACTCGCGGCGCAACCGGGGGGATGCGGTGCTGGTGATGCGGGGCGACCGCATCGTCTTCGAGGATTACCAGAACGGATACGACCGCGCGGAGCCGCACCTGCTGGCCAGCGGAACGAAGAGCTTCTCCTGCGCGCTCGCCGCGGCGGCCATCGAGGACGGGATGATCGGCGGATGGGACGAGCCCGCCGCGCGCACGCTGGGCGAGTGGTCGCGCGATCCGCGGAAGGGCCGCATCACCGTGCGCCACCTGCTGGACCTCTCCAGCGGGCTCGATCCGTCGTTCCGGCAGCTGCAGGGCCGGCGCGTGCGCAACAAGAACCTCGCGGCGCTCGCGGTGCCGATGCTGGGCGATCCGGGCGAGCGGTTCCGCTACGGCCCCGCGCACTACTACGCGTTCGGCGAGCTGCTGCGGCGCAGGCTGGAGCCACGGCGCGAGACGGTGATGCGGTACCTGGAGCGCCGCGTCCTCCGCCCGATCGGGATGACGGCCACGATCCGCGCGGACGCCGCGGGGAACCCCAACCTCCCGGGCGGCGGATTCGCGACGGCGCGCGAGTGGGCGAAGTTCGGCAGGCTTCTGCGCGACGGCGGGCGCTGGAACGGCCGGCAGCTCCTGCGCGCCGACCTGCTGCGCGAGTGCATCCGCCCGAGCGCCGCCAATCCAAGCTACGGCCTCACCCTCTGGCTCAACCCCACCCGCGAGCTCAGCGAGTCCCTCGCCGCCGACCGCCCGCTCCGCCGGCGCGAGGACGCGCCGTCGCCGTGGACGCGCCCGGCCGGCCCGAACCCGAACCAGGGCATCTACATGGCGGCGGGCGCGATGCACCAGCGGCTGTACGTGATCCCGCGGGAGAACCTGGTGGTCGTGCGCTTCGGACGTGGAGGCCAGGGATGGAACGATGCGGAGTTCCTGGACCTGCTGCTCGGGCGGAAGTAGCGAATCGTTCGATCGAAACGAGAGCGGCGGGGCGGGATCCTGATCCTGCCCCGCCGCTCTTTCGTCAGAAACGGTCAGCCGGCGTGGGCGGCTGCGGGAGATGGAGGCGTCCGATCCAGGGCTGGCCGTCATCCCACTCGGGGCCCAACGCGTCGCCGATGTGGCCGCGGATCGTGACGCCGCCGGCGGAGCGGACGCGCCACCCCGGCGGGAGCTTGGGGAGCGCGATCCAGTAGTGTCCGCCGCCCCAGGCGCGGCATCCGCCGTCGCGGATGGTGGTGCGGACCAGGTACTCGCGCCGCGACTCCGAGCGCCAGAGATCCACCCGGAACCGCGCCGCGCAGTCGCCGCTCAGCACGAGGCCCAGGAGCGTCCGGCTGGAGAGGCCGCCGAAGTCCGTGTCCGCGCACCCTGGCCTCCCGCGCAGCGCCGCCACGTCACCGATGTGGTCCACCACGCCGAAGCCGGTCCCGCACTCCCCCAGGTCGACGAGCGACGACGGGAGCCGCGCGGTGTCCGCCGGGAGAGCGGCCAGCGAGTCGAAGGGGAGCACGTGGGTCGGCGCCGGCAGCTCCGGGAACCCCGCCGCGGCCGCCGCCCCCATCATCTCGCTGAGCGCGTTCGAATGCCCGCCGCTCCGCCGGTCGACGCGGCGCTCGCTGAAGCTCACGGTCCAGCCGGCGGGGAGCCGGGGAAGCGCGATCCAGCGGTATTCCCCGCGCCCGGCGCGGCATCCGCCGTCGTACGTGGTGACCAGCACGCGGTACTCGCGCCGCGCCTCCGAGCGAAATGCGCCGATCCCGTACCGCGCGTGGCAGTCGCCGTGGAGCGGCACCCCCACCACCGTGCGCCCCTCCACGTCGCCGAAGCTCATCTTCGCGCACTGCGGCCACCGGCGCATGTGCCGCACGTCCGCGGAATCCTGGACCACGCGGTAGCCGACGACGCCGCATTCGGCGGACGAGACGAAGGAGATCGGGAGCCGCACCGTGTCCCGCGGCAGGCCCGCGGAATCCGCGCGCAGCCCCCAATCCCGCTCCTGCGCCCCCGCTCCGCCCGCCGCGGCCGACGCCGCCGCCGCGAGGCCGATCACCATCCACCCGGCGCGCATCATCATCCCCGCCTCCGCCCCCAGGGTGCGCATCAACCCGCCCGCATGAACGGGGGCGTGTACCGGCCGTCGCGAGAAGGAGTTCCGGCGCGGCGCCTTCGCGGATCGATGGGGATGATGATGATCGTGCTCGAACGGAGAAGGGCGGCGAGATCCGTGTCTCGCCGCCCCTTCGATCTTCAGCGCCGGCCGATGGCGATCAGTCGCCCGCCGTGTCGCCTTCGGCTTCGCCGGTGCCGGTGGTGTCGCGCTGGAAGGCCTGGATCAGCGAGTCCACGTTGGCCTGCGCGGCGGTGGCGGCGCTGTCGGACGCGGGGGTGGCGCCCGCGACGGCGCGCAGGGTGATCAGCGCCACCTCGGGCGGATGGCCGAAGCGCACCGGGACGAACGAGTACCCCACCCCGCAGGTGGCGAAGACCGTGCTCCCGCGGACGCGCCAGATGCGCGTGGCGCCCGGGTTGGCCGTCCCCGGAAGGACCTCGGTGTTGAACCAGGTGAGCCGCGGCGTCCCCGGCACCTCGATGGAGCGCCCGCAGAAGGTGTGGCCGCCCAGGATGGCCGGGTAGCGGTCGCGCGGCGTGGTGAGCGACGCCACCGGCATGTGCGACAGGAGCACCGTGGCGGCCGGCACCCCGCCGTAGATCTCCGCCCGCCGCCAGTCCGGCCGCCGCGCCACGAACGGCTCCACCCCGCCCACGTACGCCGTGTCGCCGCCGCGGACCACCGGCGCGCGCCCGTTGCGCAGCACCTGCACCCCGGCGCGCTCCAGCGCCTGGATGGTGCGCAGCATCAGCGAGTCGGGGCGCCCCTCGGTGTTCTCCACCATGTCGCGGTCGCCCAGCACCGCCAGCACCCGCCTCCCGCGCAGCGGCTCCAGGATGCGCCCCAGCGCCGCGTCGTCGCCGGCCTCGCGGAGCATGTAGTCGCCCAGGAGGACGAACAGGTCCGGCCGCGCGGCCACGGCCCGGCGGACCGCCGCCGCCGCCACCCGCTCGTTGTCGGCCCACAGCCCCAGGTTGAAGTCCGAGAGCGCGGCGATGCGCATCCCGCTCCACCCCGGGGGGAGCTCCAGGACCTCGATCTCCACCGGGGTCACGCGGACGTTCTCCGCGGCGGAGACGCCGTAGAGGGCGCGCGGGTCTTCCGCCTTCGCCAGGCTGTCGGCGGAGGAGGTGCCGCCGGTGGACGCGGCCTCGCGCCCGCAGGCGGAGAGCGCCAGCAGGGCGGCGAACGGGAACAGGGAGCGCCGGAGGCTCCGCATCGGCAGTCTGGGCTTCGGGTCCGAAAAACGAGCGAATGGCCGCGCGCGCCGCGGCCGGCCCGCCTCCCCGCGCAACAGGTATGCCGGGCGCCCGCGGCTACGCGCTCAGGGCCAGCGCGTCCACGCGTTTGGGGGGCGCCGTGCGCGCCATCTCGTCCGGCCGCGCGCGGAACCAGCGGGCGATCAGCAGGATCTCGTCCACCTGGTGGCGCGACACCAGGGCGCCCTTGGGCTCCGGCGCGCCGAAGTGCTCCTCGCACAGCCGGCCGAAGCGCCGCCGCTCCGCCGGACCCCGCGGCGTGGGCACCACGGCGCGCACGGTCCCCCGCCGGACGATGTAGACGCGGTCGTCGCCGTCCGTCCCCGGCACCGGGTAGACGAAGGTGAGCGAGTCCAGCGCCTCGCGCAGGTGGAAGAACTCCTCCTGCAGCCGCTGCAGCCGCTCCAGCCGGTCGCGGAGCGACGCCGCGTACTCGAACTCCCACCGCTCCGACGCCGCCTGCATCCGCTCCTGCAGCCAGCGCACCGGCTCGTCCGCCGCGCCGTCCAGGAAGGCGCGCGCCAGCTCCACCCGCACCCGGTACTGCTCCTGGCTGCAGAGCGCCGCGCACGGCCCCAGGCACAGCCGCAGCTCGAAGCGGTGGCAGCGCGGCGTGGCCTCGAACGAGAAGAGGTCCGCCTGGTCGGCGAAGCGGATGGGCGTCCCCAGCTTGCAGTCGCGCAGGCCCAGCAGGTCGTTCAGCTCGCGCACCGCGTCCACCACCCGCGCCCCCCCGCGGAACGGGCCGAAGTAGGCCGCCGCGTCGTCCGCCACGGCGTGCGTCACCATCAGCCGCGGCGCGGGGCCCTGCGTGAGCTTGAGGAACGACCAGCGCCCGTCGCGCTTGTGCTGCACGTTCAGCCGTGGGCGGAAGCGCTTGATCAGCTCCAGCTCGCGGAGGAGCGCGGCGAACTCGCTGGGCTGGTACTCCCACTCCAGCGACCGCGCCTCGCCGATGATGCGGTGCCCCTTCTCGCCCTTCTTGGCGCGGAAGTACGAGAGGAGGCGGGTGCGGAGCGACTTGGACTTGCCCACGTACACGACCTCGCCGTCGCCCCCCAGCATCCGGTAGATGCCGGGAAGGTTGCGGGCGTCGCGGACGGCCGCGCGCAGCGGATGGGTGGAGGAGGATCGCACGTCGGGGAGATGCCACGCGGATGAACAAAAACCGAACCACCGGCAAAGTAGCGCACCGGCGCGAGGTACGAAAGAGTGTCGCACCCGTGGCATCAAGCAATCGGCATCAAAACGCCAGCGTACAAACACAATCGGACCGGAAACGTGATCTGAATTTGACCGATCGGTATGAGGAGAGGCGCAGAATCGCGGCGTTTCACACTTCCTGGGGGATTCCCATCTGCAACAAAGATCCATCTGCACCATAGTGCTACGTCGCAAAATGAACGTTAGCTATCGGACCGGGCGTTGATGGAACGACGCGGGCCCCGCAAGTTGGAGGAGGTCACCCACACCTCATCTCCACCCGCGAGGCCCGTATGAAGCTGCTGCGTCTGCTCCTGACCATCCTGGCCGTAACCACGCTGGCGACGGCGTGCGGCACCTCCACGGTCACCGCGCCGGAGATGAAGCCCCTCCACGAGAACCAGATGGGCTCCGGCGCCGGCTGAGGCGCCAGCGGAAGGGGCGCGGCTTCCGCCGCGCCCCTTCCTGTGATCCGGCTCGTCCCACGCGGATCAGCTCACCCCACGCTCTCGCACAGGCTGAGCGAGCGGACGAACTCGTCGGCCAGCGAGTCGGCGGTCGCGTCTTCCGGCGCCACGGTGCGCTGCTCGGCGATGCGGTGGTGGCGGGCGGAGTCGAGCACCGCCTCGGCCGTGAGGCGCACCTTCCCCTCGTTGCGGCGGGTGGCGATCTCGAGCGCCGACTGGGCGGCGCGCTCGGCCCGCTCCCACACCCCCAGGCTGGCGGCGCCGTGCGCCAGGTCCAGGAGCGAGCGCGCGGCGGCGTCGTCCACCCCGCCGGCGTGCATGATCTCCCACGACTCGTCCCACGCCTGCTGGAACAGGTCCCTGCGCCCCAGCCCGCCCGCGGCGCGTCCCACGTCGGCCAGCACCAGCAGGCGGTCGGAGGGGCGGCGGAAGAGCGGGAGAAGCTGCTGGAGCACCGGGAGCGAGCGGCTGAAGCTCCCCTGCGTGGTCCAGAAGGCGGCGACGTCCTTGGCCAGGCGCGGGAGGCTGGGGTGCGCCGGGCCGTACGCCTCGAGCGCGCTGCGCGCCAGCTCGTACGCGTTCGCCGTCTCGCCCGTCTCCACGGCGATGCTGAAGAGTTCGTGGAGCGCGCTCCCCGACACGTCGTGCAGGCTGTTGCGGCCGGCGGCCCGCAGGGCGCGGGTGTGGAAGCGGCGCGCCGCCGGGTAGTTGCCGCGCTGCACGTACAGCGTGCCCAGCCCCAGGAAGGCCAGCGCGTAGGTGGGCCAGTCGCCCGCCTGGCGGGCCAGCGCGATGGTGCGCCGGTACCAGGTCTCGGCGCGCGCGTTCTCGGCGCGGCGGCGCGCCAGCTTGGCCACGGCGAAGGAGGTGGCCGGGTCGCCCGGGGTCACCACGGCGGCCGCCTGGGCGAACGCCAGCGAGGTGGCCATCGTCCCCCGCTCGTCCGCCCACAGGGAGACCTGGCGGCAGGCCAGCGACACGTTCTCCTCGCGCGCGGTGTCGGGCGCGCCCACCATGTGCGCGATGGTGCGGAGCGGCTCCTCGGCCTCGGGCGGGATCCCGGAGGCCAGGATGGCGGCCACGCGGGCGGTCTCGGCGCCGTCGGCGAAGAGCGCGCTCCGCGCCTCGGGGCGCGTCTGGCCCCACAGCAGCGCGTCACGGAGCGACTGCCACAGCACCAGCCCCTTCTCGCCGGGAACTTCCTCCAGCACGCTGAGCCCCTCGAACGCGTCGTCCCCGTGCGTGAGCGCGGGCGGGACCCTCCACCGTCTCTGGGTCTTGCGGGGCGGCGCCTTGAATGTGCGTTTTCTCATGGTTGGGCAGGGAAGGAGCGTGGGTAGGGAGAGGCAACGATGGAGGCACATCAACTTCGGTTGCAGAAGCTAAGCCTTCGGGACGAAAAAGCCAGGGTCTCGGGACGAGCAGGGACGTTTTGGGGGTGATTGGGGGAGCGGAAGGTGCCAGCGTAGTCCCCATCGTGGCGGTCTGGACGATGGAAAGCGTCTCCGGGCGCGATCGGCAGCGGTCAGAACACCTCGGAGAGAACGACCCGGCGCCTCATTTCTGACACTTCCCGCAGAAGAAGGTGGATCGCCCCGCCTGCACGATCCGGGTGACCGGCGCCCCGCAGACCACGCACGGCTCGCCCTCGCGGTCGTAGACGCGCAGCCGCTTGACGAACTCACCGGGCTCGCCGCTGGAGTCGCGGTAGTCCAGGAGGGTGGTGCCGCGAAACTCGATCGACTCGCGGAGCACCGCCTGGACGCCGTCGCGGATCCGCTTGGCTTCCTTCTCGGTGAGCGAGTTGGCCGGGCGGCGCGGATCCACCTTGGCGCGGAAGAGCGCCTCGCTCGCGTAGATGTTGCCCACGCCCACCACGCGGCGCTGGTCCATCAGCCAGGTCTTCACCTCCACCCGCGAGCGGCGGGTGAGGTCGAAGAGGTAGCGGGGGGTGAACTCCCTGGAGAGCGGCTCGATCCCCAGCGCGCCCTCCCACTCGCGCCACTCCTCCTCGGTCATCCGCCAGAGCCGTCCGAAGCGGCGCACGTCGTGGTAGCGCAGCTCGCGCCCGCCGTCCAGCTCCAGCCGCACGCCCAGGTACGGGGTGGTCTCGTCCTTCTTGGCCGCCACCAGCAGCCGCCCCGTCATCCCCAGGTTCACCAGCAGGTACCCGCCGCCCAGGTCGATGACGATGTTCTTGGCGCGGCGGGTGACGCTGTGGATCTCCTTCCCCTTCAGCGCCTTCGCGAACGCCTCGGGGTCCTCGCCGTCCACCAGGTCGGGGCGGGCGACCTCCACGCGGCGGATGCGGGCGCCGGGGAGCGCGTCCGCCAGCCCGCGGACGATGGTCTCGACTTCCGGGAGCTCAGGCACCGGCCGCCTCCGCGCGCCCGATCTCCCGCCACCCGATGTCGCCCCGGAAGACCCGCCCGGCGAAGTCGATCCGCCCGGCCGCCGCGCGGCTCTTCGCCGCGGCCTCGGCGACGGTGGGGGCCAGCGCGGTGACGGCCAGGACGCGGCCGCCGGAGGTGACCAGCTGCCCCCGCTCGCCGCCCCGCGTTCCCGTGGCGGTGCCGGCGTGGAAGACGATCACGTCGCCCCCCGCCTCCACGTCGGGGGGGATGGAGATGGGCATCCCGCTCTCGTAGGCGCCGGGGTAGCCGGCGGAGGCCAGGACGGTGGTGGCGGCGGCGCCGTCGTGCCAGTCCAGCGTCATCCCCTCGATGCTCTCGCCGCGGGCGATGGCCAGGAGGGGCTCGAGGAGCGGGGAGCGGAGGAGGGGGAGCACCACCTGCGTCTCGGGATCGCCGAAGCGGCAGTTGAACTCGACGACGCGCGGGCCGGTCTCGGTGAGCATCAGCCCGGCGTAGAGGAGTCCGCGGAAGGGATGCCCTTCCTTCGCCATGGCGGCGACGGTGGGCTCCAGCACCTCGGCGCGGATGCGGGACATCAGCTCGGGGGTGGCGAGGGAGACGGGGGCGTAGGCGCCCATCCCGCCGGTG